>Ga0179591_1373721_pt1 | contig 10431 bp, 11 predicted proteins | sample CZOMad2_1_08_16f_FD_182891 | JGI IMG/M metagenome (GOLD analysis project Ga0179591, IMG submission 182891) | Vadose zone soil fungal communities from Angelo Coast Range Reserve, California, USA - CZOMad2_1_08_16fungal (PacBio error correction) | ecosystem: Environmental > Terrestrial > Soil >...
GCGCTCAAACACAAACAAGACAACCGAAAGGAAATCGTCAAGCAGTCCCACCGACACCTGCGCGACGGAACGGAGCCGACGAGGCCCTCGTCCCAGGGGGGGCGGAGGAGGAGGGAAAACTCAGACTGACGAAGGTGTTACAACTTTTATTACAGCTTTTGCCTGAAAACCATCGAACCCCTTTTTGTCATCAAAGGGTCTGCCATTACACTGGGAACTAAGACTACAATCGGGGAATCAACACTTGTTCGCAGTTCCTTTTGCGTGGGGGGGGGGAAAAACGCAGGTTGAAAAAGACTAATTGCGCCACCGTTTGAGGTTGAACGCGAAAAGGGGAAAGAGAAAGGGGGGAACAGAGAAAGCAGAAGAGAATACGCACAAAAAAGTGATTATGAGTTTTCCCCACAAGAAAAATCCAGGGCAAGAAACCGAGAGATTCGTGAACGATCATCATCAGGCCTCGGTCCAAAACCAAGAAAAAAAGAATGGACAAAGGGGATCAACGACAAGATCCAATGAACACCCCTTGGATGGGGACGTTTCAAATCAAATAGGGTCACTTTTCTCAGGTCGAAGACTGGAAGGTGGTTTTTGTGACAGGCCTGATTCTGACCCCAAATGCGGGTTCGATGACAAAAACCTACTCCGAAGCTAAAGGAAGATGCAACCCTCCCTGGGGGACCAAAGACACAACGAAAAACCACGGCCAACAACATTGGGATCGGCCCAAAATTTAAGGTCAAAGGGCAGTACCTAATCTCAATGGATTACTGCTTGCCACAAAGACAAAAAGGAAACGGGGGAAAGGCAGGCAAGAAAAAGAGAACTTCTGTCAGTTGCCATTTCCGCTGTTTAAATTTAAGGTTCGAGGTCACAACGTTAATCAGCCTTCGAACCAGAACCGGCAAGAAAAAAGAAAGGGGGGAAACGCTGTGCCTACGGCACGAAAAACCCGGGCCAAACACTTTCAGGAGAACTAAAGGGGAAATGAGAAAAAAAAAAAAAAACGGAGAAAAGGGGAGTGCACGACTTAAAAGCACGCCCTGTCAGGTGGGGTTAAAAAAGCACAGCCGCCCAATTTGATGGGACCTTTACCACCGGTTTGAAAAAAAGGAGGGAGGGGTCGTGTTGAAAAAGAAAAAGATAAACGCACAAAGGCGTTGACAGCGGATTTTTTGTCACAACAGAGGTGGAACGGGTAAACTTCCCCGGGGAAAGAAGTCCGGAGTGGGAAAAAGACAGGGGGGGGGGGGAATCTCGCTGAAGGGTACCCCGAACCGGCCCCTGGCGGTTTGTTTTTGGCTTTTCAAACATTGTTGGGGGGGCTGGGGGGGAGTCCAACCAGAGGGCCACAAGACTGTGGAACCCGGGGGGCGCCTGGAACCATCTATTGAACGAGGGAACAGCCTGGACACCGCCTGGCCCCGTAAGCACGGAAGGAAGCTGCCCTGGCTGAGATTCGATGTTCGCCGGTTCGGGGAATGATGTAAAGTTTTTTGACAACTTGGGAAGCAAAAAGAAGGAAATCACTTCAGCACCTCCTAAAAAAGATTACCCCCTACGGAAGATCCCAAGAGTCAGTCCTTGGGGCAGTCAGGGTGAATGAAAAAAGGGGGAAGCAGAAAATCCGTACCGGCGCATCAGGGGTCCGGTTGCATCAGGCCTGATATTCGAACGACACTAGACGCATTGGGAGTCTCAAGGTAATAGGAGGGAGGGGGGGGGGTCCCAAGGCAAGCGATTCCCGCCCTACACTTAACCAGGGTTGGTTGGGAGGGAAGTCCTACTCAAGGCACCGAGATTTGCTCCAAGGGAAACGGGATTTCCACACAACCAAACCACCCAAAAAAACAACACCCACACCCAAAAAAAACACCCCCCCCCAAAAAACAAACAACAACCCCCACCCCAAAAACCAAGAAACCACACACCCCCCCAAACCCCCAACCAACCCCCCCACCAAAAACCAAACCCCCCCCAAACCCCACCCCCCAAAAACAAAAAACCAAAAAAAAAAAAAAAAAAAAAAAAAAAAACACAAAACAAAAAACAAAAAAAAAACAAACCCAAAAAACCCCCCCCCCAACCAACACCCACAAAACCCCCCCCCCCCCCCAAACCCCCAAACAAACCCAAACCCCAACCAACAAAAACCCCCAAAACCCCCCCCCCCCCACCCACCCAACCCCCCACAAACAACAACAACCACCCCCCCAAAACCCCAAAAACACAAAACCCCCCCCCAAAACCACAACCCACCCCCACAGCAACACAACCCCACACCCAACCCGCCGCACCCCCACCCCCGCCCAAAAAACACAACAAACCAACAAACAAAAAAAAAAACCCAATAAGCCGAACGGAAAGGACCCCCCCATAATCAAAAACACAACCACTCAACCCCCCCACGGGAGGAGATGAGGACCGACCCAACACCCCACTCACCACAGACAACAAAAAAAAAGACCCCAAAAACAACCCCCAACCCCACCAACACCCGAGAGGCCACAAGAGGGAAGAGAAACCCCCACAACAACCACCAAAACACAACATACCACGACCGACCAACCAGACACCCCCCCCAACCCCCGAACAAAACCCCAAAAACAAAAAAAAAAAAAAAAAAACCACCCCAAGAAAGAACCCCGCCCCAAAAAAACCCAAAAAAAAAAAAAAACCCACCAGCACACCCCCCCCCACCCACACAAAAACGAAACCAAGAGTGTCAAACCAGAACAGCCACAACCCAACAACACAGCACCCCGAAACACCCACAAAACACCACGGGACCACCACCAACCCCCCCAAAACCCCCCCCCACAAAAAACCACCACCACCCAAAACAGCCAAGGAAGAAAGAGGGTAACAGAGGAAGAACCCCCAAGCGAACCCACCCCAACACACCCCACCCCCACCCCCCAAGGCCCCACAACGCAAAAACACAAACTAAAAAAACAAACCAACCACACCGGAAAACACCCCCCCACCCCACACCCAGCCCCCCCACCATCCGACAAAAAAAAAAAACAACGTAGGACGAGGAAAAAAAGGAAAGGAAAGGGAGTCGTCCAAGGGTTGGGGAGCCAGTACCCAGTGGTTGATCAGCCGCAATAACCAAGTGGGGGGAAAAATGTGAAGGGGGGGGGGGGGGGGGACGCATTCACGAAAAGTGAATGGGAAAGAAAAGCACGCTCCTCGAGCGATACGGGCGAGAAGGCCAAGAAAACACGAGGGAAAGGAAAACACTAAAAAGGGGACAGACTGGTCGAAGCGTGCCTTTGCCGGCCTCGGGGGGCGCAAAAAAAGGGGCCGAGAGCGGAGCGAGTGGGTTCGTCGGGAGAATTGGGAGGAAAAAAGGTCGCCAAAAAGAAATCCAAGAGACGGACCCAGACCTCGAGGCTGGGGGCAGGGGAGAATCAGCCAAGCGAGAGGAAAGGGGATCCGGAAGTTCCGTTACCTCACAGAAGGGGGAAAAGAGGCCTGGGAGGGAAAGATGAAGGAATCCTCACGAAGGGGAAATCAAAAAACAGCAAAGACCGAGGGTGGGGGGACACGGGAAAAACTGCAAAAACCAAGGATGTTGTCAGAAAAGGACTTTCTGCACTGGTTGGGACCCGGGAAAAAAAAGAAGGGGAAAAAAAGCAAGAAGGTCAACATCACTGTGCTATCGAAAGGGGACCGGGGGTTCAACAGCCAGAGTTTTGTCCAAACTTGGGACATGCGAAATGGGACCAGGGGGGCGTGGGGGGGGGACTAAACGGAAAAAGAACCAAGGACAAACGTGTAAGCCTACATTGCGAAGTGAGTGAAATCGAAAAGAAGCCCAGTGTGAGGTCGCATCCTCTATAGGGGAACGTGAGGGGAGAAAAGGTCAAGGTTGGAAAGGAGGGAAAAGGGTCAGGGAGGTGGGGGTCGGCTTTGATGTACAAAAGGTTATAACTTACTGGCGATGTTTCCCCCGGGGAAGGGGAGCATGAAAAGAAGTCTAGTCTGCCGCACCCGGGGGATTGGAAAAGTGGTTGGAACACAAAGCAGGAGAAAAAAAGGAAGTCCCGCGGGAAACCCGAAAAAAATTTGTGAGAATTGAAAAAACCGATCAAAATAGTGTTGTGCCGGGTTTGGTGCGGGGTCGGCCGCCTCTCTACCTAGGCGGTGGAAAAGCAGAAACCAGGATAGGGGGGGGAACCGAATCAAGAACCAGAAAAAAACTTTCCACGGGAGCCTCGAAGAATGGTCCAAGACGGGATGAAACGTAAAGAAAAATAAAGAAAGGGGGGTGGAAAAGGGGGGAGCCCGAGGGATGTAATCCCGGAAAACATCCCGTTTTTCGAGGGGGAAAAAAGGAGCCTTGATGAGCAGAAATCAGCTTTCGCTTGGGACCCGGATGCTACGTGGAAATAAGGGGGGGGGGAGTAGCCTGGGGGGGGATAAAGGGGAAGGGAAGGAGGCGGGGGGAAGCAATGACGCTTCGAACGTAACATTTCTAACGTGAAAGAGGGAACGGGGGGGCCACAACAAGTTTTGCAACACCGTGCAACGGAACAAGGGAAACGCCTGCCCCAGGGAATGCACGGAGGGGGGATGCTGCGGGGGGGGGGGGGGGTAAAAAATTTCTCACGTAGGCCAAAGGGAAAGAAGGGTGGTGGGAAAAAAGCAGGAAAGCGTCCTTCGTCATGGGGCGTTGGCGAAGGAGGTTGGGGAAAAAGGGCCTATAAGCTAGGGGGAAGCATTTGGGGAAGAATGATTAAAACGATCCTCCAGTCAAGGGTCAGGTGGAGTGTGGAGTCGCCGTGGATCCTCAACCAAAAATGGGAAGAAGGGAAAGAAGAGAAAGGACTCACAAAGAAGCAAAAAAACTTAAATAGGGGGAAGAATCCTCGTCCAAAAAGCCCGAGAAACCAATTACATAAAGAACTAGGCTTCTCTTCCCTTCCAACGCCAACAAGAAAACGAAACCAGGAGTTAACACTGGTTGGGGGGACAGCTTTCTTTGAAAAAAAAGACGTGGGGTTGGCTACCCTGGGCGGCCAAAAGGAAACTGGAAAGAGCATCAACAGGACGCGTGAAGGGTGCGCATCCATTGGGTTCAGGGGGGGGGGGGGGGGGAACTTGTCCACGAGGGTTGCAAAAGAATTTTGCTTTCCAAGTTTTTGAATCAGGGGGGCAACGAACGGAAAAGGGGGGGGAGGAAGGCACGAAGTAAAAAAGAAATGCCGACGCGACAAAGGGAGGAATCCAGGCTTTGGGCACAGACATCAAAGGGCAGCCCGAAGAGATCGTGCACGTTGATCATCAAAGACATGAGTTAAAAAGGACGAAACAAAGGGAATGGGTCTTCCTGAAAAGATTCCAAGATCAGAGTACAGGGGCACCAGGGGGTGCAGGACGTTTGGTCCCGGTAGTGTTGACAAAAAGGGTGAGGACGACGGGGACCGAAAACGGGGTAGGGTTTTTCCGGCGGGGTGATGGACGGAAGAAAAACCGATCCGTTCGGGGACCTCCTCGGAGTCTAGAAAAAGGGGGAAGGGGGGGGAAAACAAAAAGAAACCGCAAAAAAACACGGCCACACCCTATGGATTAAAACGGCAATACTCAAAATGCCCAGGCCACGCCGGGGGGCCCCTATCTAATAGCGACGGAGGGGGGGGGGGACCAAAAATCAAGGGAAAAAGGGGGAAAAAGGGGGACACGCAAGAAAGGAACTTATTAAAATGCCCTCCATCCAACCGGAAGGTCCGAAGTCCCACCGGTAAATCACCCAATCGCACCAGAAAGAAAGGAAGAAAAACCGCAAAATGGAAACGAAAGGGCCCGACGAAAAAAGGAAAAACCGTTGCCGAACAAAAGTCAAAAACGTTTTCACATCTCAGGGAAGGGGGGGAAGGGAGGGAAAAAAAAAAACAGGGGGGGGGGAAAGGTCAACAGATCACAATCAGTATAGCGCACGACTGGAAGGGTCTCCTCCAAAGCCCAATGCATTCGCAAATGGGGAAACCGGGTTTAAAGCTTCAGTGGGCGGTTTAACTCATAACCCGGGATGACCAGGGGGGGCCAATAGGGGAAGATGGCGATTTTTGAAAGTTGTGGGGGAAAAAGGGTGCCGGTGCAAAAAAAGACATTTTAAGAATTCCTGGCGGGACAAACTCAAAGGGGTTCGCTTCCTCAGCCAATGACAAAGGGCCACTTAGGGGGGTTGGGGGGTTGGGGGGGACATTGGAAAGAAGGTGTTTCAGCTTGAATCAATTGCCGAAGGTCCCCGGAGACCAGGCGGTTCCCCCATCTTGATGAAAACTCGGACGAACCAACGGGAAAGCGCCCAGAAGGGAAAGGGGGGCTGCGGAGCCCAAAATGCAGCGAAAAGCGAGTTCGCCTGAGAAAAAACGGCGGGGGGATGGGTATGAAGGCAAATCATCAACTTCTCAAGCGACGTTTAACCGATCTCAGAGGGGAAGCCAGGGGGTCGAGAGGAACCGGCAAAGAAATCAGGACGCCCATTTATGGCAAGCGGGGGACCGTGCAAGGAGGGAGAATTGGGCGAACCTCGCAGTCATGGGGCGGCTCTAAGGAGAAGAGGGTGGCGGAATACAAGGGGCGTATAACCGGAAAACGCTCGTTTACCAGTGTTTAGTGCTTGAAGACGACCAGGGGAGAGACGGAAAAGAACAAGGACGCTAAGATGATCAAAAAAACAAAACAAAACAAGGGGAAGGAAGGAAAAGGAGAGAGAAAAGGTAGGACTTGTGAGCAGAGAAGAGGAAAAATGGTGGACCAGGGGAGGGGGGGGAAAATCCGAGAAACAAGGGTTGGGGGGGGGAAAATGATTTTCATACGGGACCCTCGTGAATTCCAAAGCAATTCAGAGGAGCTCAAAATGTGGGTGCCTGGGGGGAAAGGGGGGATGAAGGGACAGGAAATGGACCGCGAATTAACCATCCCCCACAAAGGCCATAACTTTTCTAGACGTCTGCCTTGAAACCCCCTACTCAAAAATGAAGAGCGGTCGTGGGAGAAGGGGGGGAAAGGGAGAAAGGGGATGCAGGTGAGGGATAATGGGGTCTTGTCGCCGAAGGAAAGATCCGGTACAAAAGTGAGAATCGATTCAGCGCAAAAGAGCAGCATCGGACTCGACGGGGGAACCGGAGGGGAAAGACTAAGGGGAAAATGAATGGAAATCTGATTTCGTGGTAAAAAGATGCAAAGTAGGAAAAGCCGTCAAAACGATGGAAAAAATCAAAAAAACCGTCCACAAATCGGTTGACGCCAACTGAGGGGAAAAAAGGAAAAGAATTGTAACAGAAAGGAGTCAAGGGTCAAAAAGGAGTGTTGGTACAAAACCCTCTTGAAATCGCAGTCGGAAAAACAAAACCGGCCACACGGGCGGAGACGGAACAACTTTGTGGGACAACATGTGTCCAGGAAAAGGAAAAAAGGGGGGAGAGGGAACGGGGGGGGGGAAGAAAAAAATCCCAAGCAAAAGGAAGGGGCGCTCAATCCGAATTATTTTCACTGACCGAAAAAAAAAGTGGTCTCCCGTGCATAGCAATCCTGGAGAACTTGAGTGTCGGCAACAGGGTGAAAAACTGTAAAGGAAAAACAAGCAGGGGGGGAAAGTGTCTGGACGGGGGGGTAGTGAGAAACGGAAACGGAGAAGGGCAAACGCAGGGAAAGGAAGCAGGAGGAAAAAAAGGGCCTTCTCGCAAAAATGGTGGGCAGGTTATTTGGGGGGGGCAAAAAAAAAAAGAAGGGCAGACAAGGACTCTAAGGTCCCCCAAGCGGAGAGAATTTGGAGGGCCGAATCACCCATGTTGTGGCAGGTTTTTAGGGGGGGTAGGCAGGGGGGGGGGGAATAGGAATAAAGCAGAGAACTTCGTTTGGAAGAAGAAAAAATGAGGGAAGGGGGGTCACAGCCAAAAATTCACCAGGGGGGGATTAGGGAACTGACGAGCAAGGGGGAAAAAAAGGGAAAAAGGTAGAAAAATATAAATAATCAAGGGGGTTTTCAAAATGGGCGCACGATCTTGGGAACGGAGTACTCCTTGGGGGACCGACGCGGGGGATGAAAAGAACGGCCACGAAAAATCTCAGGCGGTCACAAAGACAGAAAAAAAAAAACTGTGATGCTCGGGGGACAAAGGAAGGGGAATCTGCAACTTGGGAGGTGAGGAGATGCCGAGAAGTCAAACGTGAAAGAAGGAAGGTTCAGGGAAGGAAAAAGGTGGGGGGGGGGAAAAAGGAAACATCAACAAAGGGAAACAACACTTGCAAACGTCCACGAAATGGAGGGAAAAGGTGGACTGCGTCGATGGGAGGAAGGAAAAGTTTTGAAGCAGCAAAAGGGTGCCGGGGGTGTTGCAGAAAGCGGGGAAAAAAAAGGGGGAAAACTAACTGGAAAAGGGGGGGAGGGTTGAATAGCCAGTTACGGGCCCTAGGGGAAAAAAAGCAGTTCGGGGAGGGAAAAGGGGGGGACGAGGGATTGAAAAGGTCCTCCATTGTTAGGGATTGTGGAGACACCGTTTATTCACTAGAGTGAAAAAAAAAAAAACGGGGGAAAAAAAAGAAAAGAAGGGAAAAAAAACTTCGGGACTCAAAAATCACCTAACCGATGGGGTGAGATCGGAAAAGAAGTCGAACTTGGAGGAAAAAACCCGGCAGTGCGCGTCCACTTAGGAAGGAGAAAAAAGAAAAAGGGGGACAAAGGTGGGGGAACTTTTGCACTTACATCTTTTCCAACTTGACACAATGACACCCTTGGCTTGGACATCAACTTAGGGAAGGGAAAAAAAGGGCCAAGAAGCCTCAGCGTGACTCAGGGGGACCACTTGTGTCAAGACACAAAGTTCGTGGGGGGGGGGGGGGACCGTTGCACAGGAGGGGGTGGAAAAAAGACGATGTAGGGGGGGGAACGTTTTAAATATGAACGCGACTGTGGAATCGATAAAAGGCGAGCAGGAAGGCCATAGGGGGAAACGAAAACAGCTCCCAAGGGGGGAGACAAGGAGTGGACCAAGAGAATCACCAGGGGAAAGGCCCGAAGGATGAGTGCCGGGAGAACAAAAGAAGGAAGAAAGGTACCGAAAAAAAAAAAACCCGGTGGAATGTCGGCCCGGGCGGAAGTCAAGATCGACAATGGGGGGACACCCCGGTGATTGGGAAATTGGGGGGGGGGGGACCGGTTGTTTGACAAAATCAAACGGATAGTGAACAAAAACCCGTGGATTGATGCGAAGAAGGGGGGTGACGGCTGAAATGTCGAAACAAACGGATCAATTCGATAAAAAAGAGAAAAAAAAAGGGGGCCAAAAAAAAACCACAAGGACGAAAAAAGAAAAAAAACACCAAAACAAAACAGAGTGGGGAAAGAGGCAAGAGGAAAAATGTATGACGGAGAGAGGTGACCTAAGAAAGTAATTCACAAGGGGGGAAGGTCTGGTAAAAATCAAAGTCGTAGCATATTAACTTATTCTGCTCAAATGAAAGGAACCAGGGGGAAAGGAGGGGAAGAGACACTGAGACTCAATCAAACCATCAACCAAAAAACTCCGGTAAAACATTTGGCCCTACGGCAAAAACCGGCCGACCCCACGTTGTAAAACAGTGGGGCGACCAGGAGCCGAAAAAAGAACGGGGACATTGTCGAATTCACACTAAGGGGAAGATCGATCCTTCCGGGGTAGGGGATGACCAGGGAAATCAAGAAAAGAGGGTAGCCAAGTAACAAAAAGGTTGGAAGGAGGACCACTGGGGTGAAGACTCATCAGGGGAAACAAAGGAAGGGCGTTTGAAGAGGACGGATGGGGTCCCAGAGGGGGTGGGACGGTTCCCAAAAAACAGCAGGGGAAAGAAGTTCAGGGGAAACAACGCCCTGGTTTTCTCAGAAGAGGAAAAGGGGGAAAAAGGGGGGGGAAACCGGACCACCACTTGCGGGGTGGGGAACTGGAAGTCGTTTTGGGAGGGGAATGGATAACCCTCTTGGAAGAGGGGTTTCAAAAGAAAGGGGGTATCCTCATTGAAATCGATGATTACCTCTGCAGGACCCTCCTGCGAACCCGAGGACATGGGAAGGCGGACCTGGGCAAAACCAATCGCAAAAAAAGGGTCCTACCGCGATGGGGTAAAAAGGGGACTGTCCGAAATCACCGAAGAACCTTCGCCCAATCTAACTGTAAAAGAGGGGGGGGAACCTCGAAAGGAAGGAAGCCCTTGGCGTCATCAAAAGGCAGGGGAAAATAGGGGACATGACGACCGTTGCATCTTTGGCCAGGGGGTAGGGACGCGGGGGGAACCTGGATAAGAAGCTCGGCAATGAAGAAGAATTTGACAGAAGAGAAATATCGATCTGTTGCTGGGGGAAAAGAGAAGCTTACGACGGATGGAAAAAAACGTACCACATGTTAACAGTTGGTGAGGGAGATGCAATTCCCTCACAAGGGT
>Ga0179591_1348929_pt1 | contig 10430 bp, 14 predicted proteins | sample CZOMad2_1_08_16f_FD_182891 | JGI IMG/M metagenome (GOLD analysis project Ga0179591, IMG submission 182891) | Vadose zone soil fungal communities from Angelo Coast Range Reserve, California, USA - CZOMad2_1_08_16fungal (PacBio error correction) | ecosystem: Environmental > Terrestrial > Soil >...
ACGCCGTTGGGGGTGAGGAAGGCAAGTAGGAGGAAGAAAGGGGGGGAGAAAAAGGAGGTTTTCTGCTTCTTCCGTTGCGACACTTCGAGGTACGGCCCAAGAGGGGGAGAAGGGAGGGGGGGGAAAAGGGAGAATGAAGTTTTCCTTCCTTTTCCTTTTCTTTCCAACCGTTTACTTCTAATTAGCCGAAGGGGGAGGAAGGGGGGAAAAAAGAGAGACGACACTCATCCCCTCTTTTTTTTACCTGGCTCCCACGTGTATCCGAGGCCCATCCGCTGCATCGATAAAGGAGAAGGAAGGAAACCTTCTTCCCCTTTTTTTGTGTCTATCTCCCGCGAATGCTTGTCCTGCGGACAGGGGGAGAAAAAGGGGAGGGGGAAGAGGACCCTATTCCCTTATCACTCATTCCTTCGCTCGTTCTCGATCGGATCACGGTGGCCCAATGGTCGGAAAATGAAAGGGGGGAAGAAAGGAAAAAAAGAGCGTCCCCTTCCACACTTTTCTCTTCCTCGGCACCGTCACCGGAAAAGGTAGGGGGGTGGGGGGAGGTGAGGGGAGGGGAAAACGGGGTCGGCGGCGGGGCCCAGGAGCCGAGGCGGGGTACCGTTGCGGGCCCAGATCCGGAGCATGCGGGTGCAGGGGGGGGGAAGGGAAAGGGGAAGAGAAAAAAGTGGGGGAAGGAGAGAAAGGTCGGCGGCGGTGGCCCCGGGGCGATCAGCACGTTGCGGAAAGGGAAAAGGAAAAGAAAGAAGAAAGAAAAATCCTTTCTCTTTCTTCTACTCCTCATCGAGGCTATTGTTGTCAGCTCACCGCTGTACTCAGATAGGAGAGGAGGGGGAGGGGGAGGAGGAAGGAGGGTGAATCTTCCTATCATTTCTCCTAATATAATTTGACTTCACTAATCCGTCGTCCGACGGGTTAGACGAGTCCGGATGGTGTAACAGGAAAGAAGGAAAAGGAAGAAGAAGGACCACCCACCTCCTCTCCCTCATCTTCGACTGCTGGCCTTGGATCATTCAGTGCTTGGAGGAAAGTAAAGGGGATGCAAAAAGGGAGAGAGAAAAAAAAGGAGGAGGCTTTTTTTAATGCCTTTTTTCGGTCACACCCGCCCGGGGGGAGGGAGGTAGGGAGAAGGGGGGGGAAAGGGACGCCAGCACCAGTTCTCTCCCCCTCCATTCCTCCTTCGGTCGCCGGCTCCCAGAACCGGGAGCGACAGGTGATGAGGAAGGGGAGAGGAAAGGAAAAGGAAAAAGAGGACAGTCCGGCCCCTGCGGCCATATCCTCTACTCTTCCTGTGCCGCCCTCCACCACAGGCGACCGCGGAGGTAGTCCGTTCACGAAAGGGGGGGGAAGAGGAAAGGAGGAGGGAAAAAAAGGAAGGGGGCCGCACCCACGTCTCACAGCCCGGCCTCTTTCCGTCATTTCTCGTATCCGGTAGCACGACAGCATCAGCTCCCAGGCGCTCCCGCAGCACGAGCTGGAAAGAAAGACAGAAAAGAAAGAAAAAGAAGGAAAAAAAGGCAGGTGAGACTTGTCTATATCCACCCCTATTTTTCTTCATTCCTAATGCTCGGGCCCACCGTACCTGCACCCGTCGTCGCCGACAGAAAAAGGGGAAGGAAGGGGAGAAGGGAGAGGGAAAAAACGGTATCATCAGCACCGCCTCCTCCGTACACCTCGGCCTCCGAACAGCGGCCTCCAACAGAAGGGAGAAAAAAAAAGGGGCGGTCCCTCCTACACATCTTCCTCCTGACCCCGCCGAAAAGGGCGAAAGAAAGAAAAAAGAAAAGAAAGGGGGAAAAAAAAAAAAGGAACTGCCCTTCCCTTCCACGTGACCTCTCCAATTTCCATTCTTTCACAGGGAGAATAGAAAGAGGGGAAGAATGTCTTATATCGTTTTTCTCCCTTTTTTGGAGCAAGGTTGGTTGTCCCAAAAAAGATAGGGAGGAAAAGAAAAAAGAGAAAAGAAAAACGGGCCCTTCGTCCGATCCGTTGTCCTCCTTCCTCCCACACGTGCTGCCGTTACCGAGGCGCGCTGTGGCCGAAAGAAAGAAGAGGAAAGGGGAGGAAAGAGGGGAGGGGAGGGGGGAAAGAAAGAAGATCCCGGGCTTTGGCCAGGCCCTGGGCTGACCGTCCACTGCCACGCCCTGGCCCCCAGGTGGAGACCAGCTCACACACGGCCTAGAAGGAAAGAAAAGGAAGGAGGGAAAAGAGAGAGAAAAAGAAAGGGGGGGGGAAGCGCTTCCTTGTGTTGAGCTTTTCCTCCACCTTTTCTTCCGGGCGTTGGCCGTGGCGGTCCGCCCATGGGACAGGGCCAAAGGAAAGGAGAGGGGGGAATAAGGGGAAAAAGGAAAGAGAGGAACGCCGATTTCCGCAGGTTTACTTATCTTCTCGGGCGGGCCCAGCTGCCTCTGTACCGAAAAGAGGGAAAGGAAAAAAGCTGTTATCCTATCTCTTTCTTGTCTTCGTCCTCGGCCGGGTGGTGGCCGACAGATCGGTGCCCACCACCTGGAGAAAAAAAAAAAAAAGGGAGGGAAAAGGAGAAAAAAAAAAAGGGGGGCACGGTGACGCCGGCCCTTTGCGTCTGTCACTGTGTCCGGCAAGGGCCCGGGTGCTCAGCGGTGCCCGCGGCCCGTCGTGGAGGAGGGGGATGGAGGGGAGGAAGGGGGGAAAGGGGGGGAGAAGAGAAGCGGTGTCGTAGGCTTCGTTTTTGTAATTTCCGCTTTTTCGGAGGCCGCGGTGTCGAGGCGCGTTGCGGAAGGGAGAAAAAAAAAAGAAAAAAAAACCAACGCGTAACGTCCTCCAACATTACGTCACCTTTTCTTCGCACGATAGAAGGTGAGGGAAGGGGGAAAGAAGGAGTGAAGGGGGGGGAAAAGGGGACCTCCATTTTGAATTTAAAAACAAAATTTTTCCTCACCATACTATATCATCCCTCGAAGATCATCTGGCGCGACATGGGGGGGGGGAGAAAAGCCGTCTTACAGCTCTTGTCCTGCTGGAGCGCTCTGGGAGGCCTGCATTCTGTCGTGAGACAAGAAAGGAGGAAAGAAAGGAAAGGGGGAAAAAGAAAGGGGAAAAAAAAAAAGATGGGCCGTAGGTGGTTGCGGTTTTAGCCTCCTTTCGTTCACGACGCCCGGGCCTGCTGCGGCCCCACTGGAGGGTGAGCAGAAAAAGCGGGGGGGAGGAGGAGAAAGCGCGTCCTCTGGCCTCCTTTGCCGACGCCGTGTGGTGAAGGGGAGGGGGAAGGGGGAAGGGGGGGGAAAAGGGGAAAGGGGGGGAGGACTCATCACCCACCCTGTCTCTCCGGGTTGAGGCGGGAGACGGGACCGAAGGCGGCCTGGCGGGGGAGAGAACGGGGGGGAGGGGGAGGGAAGAGGAAAAAGAAGAAGAAAAAAACCGGTTCTTTTTACCGAGCCGCCATTCCTTCCACCACGCCGCCACCGAAGGGGTGGTAAAGAGGGAGGAGGGAAGAGGAAAAGGGGGGGCCTCACATTTACTTTTCCTCCCATCCCTTCATTCTCCATTCCAGCCAGTCGCAGATTCTGGCCGCGGCGGTGGGTGGGGAAGAAAAAAGGTAGGGAGGGGGGAGGAGGGAAAAAAGAGGAAAAAAAAAGGCTCTACGCTTCGTTTTCCTTCACCTTCCTCTTCGGCGACATGATCGGCCGATTCATCACCCAGCGGATAATGGAAGTGGTAAAGGGGGGGAAAGGAAGAAAAAAAAAAAAGGGAAAAATCCGCTTCTCTATCTGCTTTACATGCTTTATCTCCACCAATCGGCCCTCGATGAGGCGTCGGCCGCCAGAGACAGGAGAAAAGAGGGAAGGGGGAAAAAAGGGAAAGACAGTGCTGATCTCCCCTGTGTCCACCCCCGCCGACGTCCTGACTTCGATAGATATAAAAAGAACAGAGGAGGGAGGGGGAGAAAGGGAAACCCCGGGCACCCCTCCCTTCCCTCCTCCTTCGCCCAGTCACACCGGTACCCCGCTAAGGATAATGGGAAAGAAAAAGAAAAGGGAGGGGGAAGAAAAAGAAAGGAAAGAAAAGCCCTCCTCCCCTCCCCCTCACTACCGGTTCCTGTCCGTTGAAGATGAAGATAAACAGGGGGGGGGGAGGGAAAAGGAGGAAGGGGGGGGGGATCGACCTGTCTGGGTGTTTTGCCTGTCCCTTTCCACCCGGGTCCTGGCCGACCTGGGGGCCACCGGGAGAAGGAGAGAAAAGGAGGAGGAAGGGGGGGAGAAGGGAAAAGAAAAGAAAAAGGGATGCCGCCACGACGTTGGCTGACGCCACCTCGCTGTGGCACACACGGAAGGAAAAAAGAAGGGAAAAAAAAAGGCCGTGGATGTGGTGCTCTACCTGGGCCCGCTGGTCCGACTGGCCTACGAGTCGTTCTCGGGAGAGGGGAAGGGAGGGAGGAGGGGGGAAAAAAGAAAAGGGGGGGCGCATGTCAACCCCCTCCTTTTTCTTTTGTTCGTCGTCACTGTTGGGCCGACCGGCCACGGAAGGAGGAGAAGGGGGAGGTAAAAGGAGGGAAAGAAAAGGGAGAAAGGAAAAAAAAAAAAAAAGGCCCCTTCACGCCTACAAACAAAAAACACCGCCTACGTTCGCGCCCCGCTTTTCGCCGCCGCGGTCCCTGATGGAAGGGTGGAAAAAAGAAGGAGAAAGAGGGGGGAAGGAGGAGACTTTTCGCAACTTGAAATCCTCCGCCCCCCTCCTGTCCTCGGCCCTGTGGCCCATCATCCTGACGGGGTCATCCCAAAAAGGGAAGGAAAGAAGGGAAGTAAGAAAAAAGAGGGGAGAAGAAAAGAGGGAAGGTTGATTACTTCATCTTCTTTTCCTTCCCGTTTTTTTTATTACCCCTTCCATCTGCTGGGCCAGCAGGCCTGGGCCAGAGGTGGAGGAGGATTAAGTGGGAGAAAGAGGAGGAAGGGGAAAGAAAAGAGAAAAAAAAAAAAAAAAAAAACGCGGCGACACCCTGCATCGGGTTCCTCGACGAGTCCGGTGTAGGCGTGAGGGCCTGCCTGTTTTCCTGTCGGGCACCGTCTTCGGAAGTAAGGAAAAGGGAGGAGGGAGGGAAGAAAGAAAAAAAGAAGGAAGAAAGGGAAATACTACACCAGCACCATTCTTTTTTTTACCTGGCCAACACTTCCCGTAGCCGAGACCCATCAGCGAAGAATACGGAAGAGAAGAGGGGAGGAGCCCATCTTTCCATTTCTATTCACCACCTCCTCTCCTTCCCTTTTGATGTAGATCTCCAGAGATGAGGAAGAGGGAAGGGGGAAAAAAGAAAAGAGGTGCGTCTCCTCTTCTTTTTCCTTCCCTTCACTTCCGCCTATTCCCGTATCAGTCAGGCGGAGATAGGTAGAGAGAAGGAGAGAAGGGGGGAAAAAGGGAAAAGGGAAGGGAAAGGGTTGCCATTTCCCTTCCAACACCCATCTCATTCTATGCACCCGCACCCTGCCAGGGGCCGATCTTCCCCTTCCACACTGGTGCGGACAGAAGGAAACGAAGGAAGAGGGAGGAAGGGGATGGAAGGGGGAGGGGGGAAAAAAAGAAAAGGGAGGGGAAAAAGGAGGGAAAAAAGCGGCTTTGCCCAGGATCCTTATCTTTTACCTTTTTCCTTTTCCCAGGAATCCGGGCAGGCGTGTGCCGGGGTGGCCGCACGTGGACGTATAAAAGAAAAGCGGGGAGGAGAGAGAGAGGAAAGGAGGAAGGAGGAGGGAGGGAAAAGGGGGAAAAGGGGGGCCATTTCCTCTCCATCATCTCCTCCTTTTTCCTTTGCAACGAGGTGAGCCGGGCGATGTGCGGCCGCGCCTCATCGAGGAAGATGGTGGAGATAAAGAGTAAAAGAGAGAGAAGAAAAGGGGAGGGGGAAAAAAAAAAGAGAAGGGGGAGGGAAAAAGACTCGTGGACCCTTCCATTATCCCTCTTTTTAATCTTCCTAATCATGTCGCCGAAGAGGAGGTGACTCCACTATCCTTCTTCCTCCTGTAGACGAGCAGGATGGTGGTAGACGAAAGAAGAAAAAGAAGGGAGAAAAAGGGGGGGGGGGGGGGGGGGGAAGGCCCCCCCCCCTGCCGCTGCCATCATCTTCTCACTTTCTTTCTTTATCTGCATTTCTGGGGCGGCCACGTCAATTGTGCTGGACGCAAACACGAAAGAGAGGGAAGAGAAGAGAAGAAGAGGAAAAAAAAGTCTTTTTCGTCTGTGTTTTAATTCTTTTTCTCGGTCCACCCGCACCGGTTGCTGTCGTCGTCGCAGTTGAGAGAAGAAGAAAAAAAAGCCCAGTTCGCTCCCCTCCATTCCTCCTTCTGTCCCGTCTCCCCGAACCGGTGAATGTCGACAGGGTGAAGGAGAAGGGAGTCGAAGAAAAGAAGAGAAGAGAAAAGGGGAAAAAAGGACCCGTCCCCCCACTTCGTCTTCCCCGGCGGCAAGCCGCGATCTCGCCGGGCCGCCCTCAACAAGAAAAGCAGAAGAGGAAGGGGGGAAAAAAAAAAAAGGAAAGGGGGGCCGCATCCCTATTCTTCTTTCCTCTCCCTTCTGCTCCACCTCCACCACCTAGGAAAAGGAGGAGGGGGGGGGAAAAAAAAAAAGCCAGTCCTCTTTCCCTTTCAGTTCTATTATCCGGTGCACGACAGCATGCAGTCCTCCAGAGCGCTCCGAAGCACAGAGAGATGGAAAGAAGGAAGAAAAGAAGGAAAAGAGAGAAAAAAAAAGGGGAGGGGGGCTATCCTTATTTTGCTGCAGCTATCAATTATACTTTCTAGATCCAACCCTCTATGTTAGGCATTCCTAATGCTCTGCCCACCGTAATGCACCCGTAAGATAGCCGAGAAAAAGGGGGGAAAGGGAGGAAGGCGTCTCTTTGGCGGCGGTCTCCGTTCTTTGCCGCCTTCGGTAGCAGCAGCACCGCCGCCTCCGACACAGAGGAAAAAAGAGGAAGAAAAAAAAGGAAGGGGGAAAAGAAAAAGCTTCCTCCGACACTCTTCCTCCTACCCGCTCCTCCCCGGTCTCCATCCATACACATCCTCCGACGGGCACAGAGGGAAAAGATGGAAAAAAGGGAAAGAGGGGGAAAAAGGGGGGAAAAAAAGAAGTCGTTCACCTTTACTCCATCTACCTCATCATCCCGCTCGACGCGACCTTGCTTGAGATCGTGTCGACCCTGGTAGGGGAGAAAGTGGGGGGGAAAGGAGGGAGGGAAAAGAAAAGAACGAGGCCTAACTCCAAGCCCTAATATCTTCTACCATCTTTGCCCTTTCGTCTAGCGGTTTCCGCCTTCCCCTCCCCACCGTGCTGCGTAGGTAACGAGGAAGATGGGAATAAAGAGAAGAAAAGAAAGGAAAGAGGGAATAGGAAGGGGGGAAGGGGGGGGGGGGGGGGGGGGTAATCACACTTCATTCCCCCCCTACGCCACCTCCTTCTTCCACGATCCTTTCCTTTTGCCGGCCTGGGCGTGACCGCCAACGCCAAACAGCCCTGGCATAAAAGGTGGAGGAAAGGAGAAAAAAGAAGAGAAGGGGGGGGGAAAGGAATAAGGGAAAGGGGGAGAAAAAACAACAACTTATTATTATGAAAATAGATATATTTTTCTACTTCCTTTTCTTTCTTCTCTGGCCGTGTGGTTTTATCTTTGCCTCCACCTTTGAGTCCAGGGCGTGGCCGTGGGGTAAACACCAGGAAGGGGACAAAGAAAGGGGAGGGGGGAAAAAGGGAAGGGGAGGGGACGTCCTTTTCGTTTGATGATCCCCACCGCACTCGCCGATTTTCCCTGCATGGTACTTGAATCGTCTCGGCTTTCTTCCCATGCGCCTCGGTAACTCGAGCACAGGTGGGGCTGGAAGGAGGAAAAGGGAGAGAAGAAAGGAAAAGAGGGAGAGGGAGCTGGCTTCCGCCTCGCCGTGTTATTTTTCCTCCATATCGGTGGCCACCACTTGTCTCCCAGACCCAGGGCGAAACCAAGAGAGTAAGAAGGTAGAAGGGAAGGGGGAGAAGGGGGAATGAAGGGAAAGGGGAAGCCTGGCTCTTTGCTTCTGTCACGTTTTCCTTCCTTTCCCTTTTTCTCAGCTTTGCCCGCTGCCCCGTCGTCGGCTGTGGTCTGGATGGGAGAAGGGGAAGGGGGGGGAGGGGAGGGGGAGGGGAGGGGGGGGGAAAGAAAGGGAAAGGAGGCTTCTTTGTTTGATGTTCGCTCTGTTTCTTATTCCGCTGTGTCGGAGTCGGCGGTGCTGCTTCTACAGAAGGAGTCCAGAACGGAGAAAAAAGGGAAAGGAGAAAAAAGGGCATACCGTGTGGCTTCTTCTATCTCCTTTTTCATTTACGGTGGGCCCGAGCAATTAGGATGCCTAACATAGCGGTTGGATCTCGCAAGTCTCAATGATAAGGAGGAAGGGAGAAAAGGAAAGAAAAGAAGAAGATCAGCTGGCTCGCTTGTTTTGCTTGACGTGGGCTGGGCCGTGCGGTAAAGCTCGGGTCTGCTGGAGCGCTCTGGGAGGCCTGCAGAGGGCGTGGACTAAAGGAGAAGAGAAAGGGAAGGGGGAAAGGGAAAGGAGGAGGGAATGTTCTTGGCCCAGCTCGGGGCCGCGTGGTGGCGGTTTAAGGCCGCCGGGGCGGGCACGACGCATCGGCCTGCGGCCCCACGGGAGGGAAGAATAGAAGAGGAGAGGGGGGGGGGGGGGGGAGGGGGGGGAGGAAAAAGAGGATCTCTCTGGTCCTCCGGGCCGACGCCGTTGTGGGGCCGGGTCATGGCAAGGGAAGGGGGGGGGGGGGGAGGAAGGGAGGAGGAGAAAGAAAATCACCCTGTCGCTCCGCTGTCGTTGAGACGGGACCGAAGGCGGCCTGGCTGGGAGCGAACTGGTGCTGGCGGCAAGCTGGAGGGAAAAAAGGGAAGAAGAGAAAGAGAAAAAACCCCCCGTTTCTTTTTCCTCTATCCCCATTCCTTCCCCACTCCTCCCAACGAGGGGTGGTAAACAGGGGGAGAGGGGAGGGAAAGAGAAAAAAAAAAATCGGGGTTTGGCCATCACCATTTACTTTGCCGCCCATCAACTGCATAGAAAGGAAAGAAGAGGAGAAGGGGGGAAGGAAGGGGGGGGGGGGAGTTTTTTTTTTTCTCCCCCAACCTTTTCTCGTATTGTTCCTGCTGTCCGGCTACCAACCCAAAAAGAAGAGGAGAAAAGAAAAAGGAAAGGTTCGTGGCCGTCACCTTCCTCTTCGGCGACATGATCGGGGGAAGCGGAAAAGGGAAGGGGGAGGGGAAAAGGAAGGGCAATCCAGTATACCTCTACCCCTCGAACTAAAGACGATAGAGAGGAGGGGGGGGGGAGCTTTTATCTTGTGCAACCACTCTTCCCTCTATTATTCTTCGGCCGAATAGACAGATAAAAAGGAAAAAGGAAAATTCCTATCTTCCTTTAATCTTCCATGGCCCGCAACGTTTCTTATCGCCAAGGTGGAAAAAAGAAAAGGAGAACTGACTTTTCTATCAATCTCTCCTCCCGCCCGGCTTCTGGTAGACGGCCACCGGGGACCGGGAAACCAAGGAAAAGGAAGGACCTTCTCCTCCTTTTGCCAGGCCACCGGTACCACGCTCCGTCTTGTCCTTTTCCCTCCCTCCCTCCTCCCGTTTCTTACAACGCCGCACTCCCCGAAGCTGACCAACCGCCGCACCAGAAAAAGAAAAGAAGAGGGGGGGGGGAAGGTGCCGTTTCCGCTTTCTCTACCCTTTTTTTCCTGTGACTATCGGCCACCTTGCCGTGTTGCGTTGTTGCTTCTACCTGAGCTTGGTGTTGGCAGGGAAACATGCAAACAGGGGGGAAGGGGGAAGGAGGGGGAGGAAAAGGGGGGACGGATCTATAACTATCTCCTTCCTTACGTTATCCTTTCCTCTTTGCCTTTTCATGTCCGCCACGACGTGGGCGACGCCCCCATAGATGGGGAAAAAAAGGAAGAAGAGAAAGAGCGACAATCACCACCGGTTCCGGCCGTTATGTTGTTTCCGACCTGGCCCGCTGGGCACCTGGCTCCGCGTCCGTTCTCCGCGCCGGATAGCGGAAGAGAAAGGGAGAGGAGAGGAAGGGGGGGGAAAAGGGGGAAAAGCCTGTGCTTTTTTCGGTCGTCACTTTTTTGCCCTAATACCGGGCCCCGGGCCGCTTCGCCGGGTTAGGGACAAGGGAAAAGAAGGAAAGAGGGAAAGTTCACCGGTGGCCTACCTGCCCCCTGCCGTTCCCCTTCACCGGGCCTACACCTCTACTTCGCGGCCCCGAGTGCGCCGAGAAGATGTATGAGGGAAGAGGGGGGAAAGAAAAAAAGGAAGAAGACCCCCTCGACGTGTTCGAACTGGCATCCCTCCGCAACTACGGGAAAAGGAAGGAGGGGGGAAAAAGGAGGGGGAAAAAAAAAAAAAAAACGCCTATGCCTTCCTCACCCCCACTGCT
>Ga0179591_1355894_pt1 | contig 10430 bp, 8 predicted proteins | sample CZOMad2_1_08_16f_FD_182891 | JGI IMG/M metagenome (GOLD analysis project Ga0179591, IMG submission 182891) | Vadose zone soil fungal communities from Angelo Coast Range Reserve, California, USA - CZOMad2_1_08_16fungal (PacBio error correction) | ecosystem: Environmental > Terrestrial > Soil >...
AATTCTCTTTTCTGCATTGATGATACGACAAGGGAAAAAGCAGTACTATGTCCCGGGGGACACGGGATTTGGCTTACTCAGGTTATTCACAGATCGGAGATGGAACATGTCGCTTACCCCGAGCTCACGATGAGGGAGGTACTCAGCGAATAGGGGGAACAACCGGTCTAGTCCCGGAACGAAAGCCGTTTTCGCACATAGGGGGAAGCACTAATGAAAGAAACTGCCCAACGATTGTGACAATAATTTGAAACGCTGGGGCTTATTCAGTCCTCTTGGCCTACACAGCAGAAGACGAACATCTAGCAAAACTTGTGTCACGAAGTAAAGGGGGGAGGAATACGTGAATTTCGAGCAAGGGCGCAATGTTATTTTCCAAAGGTGCCAGACAGCCGGGGGGAAGAGTTAAATAAAGCCTGGCCCTTTTGAAAACGCGAAAGGAAGGGAAAAGGAGGGCGGAAAGGGGGCCAAAGACGTCATGATCGTGTGGGACGCGGGTCGGATAGCTCTGCAAAGGTACTCAGGGCAGAGTACAAAGAATCCAGGGGAGAGGATCAGGGGGGTCGGATCCCTATAATTTAGGGAAAGAAAAGAAAGGAAGGGGACTGTGGAGCGTTAGTTCACCTAGCAAGTGGTGCCGAAGGGGATCACTGAAGGTACAAGAGGGGAACTGAAAAATGGCGGACGCTAGAGCGTTCGGGCTGGTGAAATGGGAGGACAGCAGTCTCCATTTTGTGTGGAAGAGAGGGAAATGAGCGGGGGTCGAACCGAAAAGTTGTTTCGTGAGGACATGGGAAACAGGTCAGGAACGGATGACTGTAAAAAAAAGAGGAAACTAGAACGCTTGGTGCGAAGGGATTACGAAAAAGCAAGTTCCCGGCAATCAGGGGAAGCTCCGGAAGAGAAAAATAAATGATTTTGTGGATCGCGGTCAAGGACTGGGGTAGTGGGTTGATAGCCAGGGGGGGCGAATAAATGAGGAAATGGAGGGAAAGAGCGAGCCATTGATGAACTAACACAGCGTAATGTCGAAAAGAGCGGTATGGTCCAAGGGCAGAAAAGGGCACCTTTGAAGGCCTCGTCAACATAGGGGGTGGGGGAAGTTAAATGACTAGAAAGGGGAAGGAGATGAAGGTCATCAAGACGTGCAAAGGGATGGTTGCTTCCGGGTCACTAGGGACCAGAGTAATGGTGCCGTTCGCCGCATCTTATGGTAGGGTTAGGGAATTGCTTGTCGTAGGCCCCCTGCAAAAGGTTAGAAAAAGAGGAAAATGTAGGGCACGCCGGTTGAGCAGGGGCGGATGGGAGGGAAGAGTACCTCGGAATGAACGGTTGCAAAAAAGCAATGGAACCCGAATTTGGCACCTCAGGGAAAAACGTTGGAAAGCGCGGAGAGCATAGCAACCGCCCTCCTGAAAATGGAAAAATAGAAGGGGAGTACAATGTTCACAGGATGCCACTCAGGAACATTGCCGGAGTTGAATTCATTAAGGGAGGGCGAGGGCTTACACCAACCATGGTGGAAGGCACGTCAGGCTGTTCAGGATACGTTCCGGTCTTTACGTTCCGGGGCCAATGCGGAAGGAAAGAGGGAAGAAAACGAAAAAAAAAAAAAATTCAAGAAAAGCAGGGAAGGAGATGAGGGTGGTGGGGGGGGAGGGGAGTGTGGTGAATGAAAACCGGAAAGAGCAGGCCCCAAAGGTTTGAGCGGGCCCGCGGCGGGAACCCGGGACAAACTCACCACAAAGAGGGAGGAAAAGAGAGAGTAGCCTAAATGGAAGCGCGGGAAAGCGCGGGGGGTTCGGGATAAGAACACTCTACAACTCAGACTCCGCGCCGACAAAGGACCGCCCACCACAAACTGCATCAAGGCGAGGGAAGGAGGAAGGGCTGAAATAATCGGGCAGAAAAAAACCGGCCAATACGGCACTCACTGTCCGCGTCGGCAAGAATTACAACGTAAAAGAGAAAACCGACGCTGCCCGAAGCATTCTCTATCGTCATGGGACTGTGGAAAAAATATAGCCAAAGAATGGGTCTAAAACCGACAAATGGACCTGGTTTGAATTCATCTTTAGCCCAGGGGGCACGAGGCAAAAAGAATCTACGAAGGCGGCTCGAGCAAGTAAATTATCAGGCGAAAGGGGAAGCTGAAAAGAGCGGCAAATCAAGGAAGGGGTCGAAAAATGAGGGTCCATTATAAACACCGTCAATGAAGGTAAGAATAAGGACTGCCCTGCCCTCGGAAGGGACAAAGGTTGAGTCAAAAGGAGAGAGTGGACTACTCCCGGATCTTTCAAAGGAAGGGCGGAAGCTTCACGGAGGCACCAATTACGCCTTGAAGTTCAGCCCTGGAGAAAGGTCCAGGCGAATTCCACGAAAAGGGGGGATAACCACAATTTTCAAACGCTTAAGCAATAAGGGGAGCCACGAAAAAGCTTCTTGACGCATTGGAAGGAAGAGAAACGAAAGGAAGACAGAAAGCGGGTGGTCATAAAGCCTTCTCCACCCCGTGAATCAACTTGCGGGGAGCAATCGTTTAGACCTTCGTAGGGAAAGTAAATGGATCAACAAGGTGACAACTCCAACGCCGAAAGATTATAACTAAAGAAATTATCTGGGGGGCGATACGAGGCGTTTACAAAAGAGTCACGGGGCTTGGGGGGCTTCCCGAAGCGCAAGGGGGGTATACGCGTAGCAATCCGATTATGAGAGGGGTACTTCAGCCAGTAAGCACTTAATGAGGAGACTCGATCAAAGAAAAAAACAATAAGGTTAGTAAAAAAGAAATCAAGCGAACCGGAAAGGCAATCACTGCATTCAGATTGCCCAAAGCCCTGAACTCGTATCTGAAGGTCCGGAAAGGAAGATCACCTGCTAAGTAGGGAAAGTGGGTAAAGGGGGGCAATATATCCACTCACACCCTAAAACCGGTCGATAGACTGAAGGGAAATCAATTCGGTGTGAAAATATAAGCCGGCGCGGTCCATATAACAAAAGTGGGTACCGCTTGGCTCGAGGAAGGTTGTGAATCAGGTGGAAGTAAACAAGGTCATGGCTCTGGATAGGAAGGGAAAAAAAGCCCAGTTTTCGAAGGAGGGTATTGGGGTAATACTTTGAAATTGATTCGTAAAAATTCATATATGAGGAAAAAGGCAAAGTGTCAGGGAAGGGAATCTTTCCTGCGAAAAGCGATAGAGGGCGAGAAGGGCCAAAATCAACGTTAGGGTCACCCATAGTTTTTGGAACATAATGTTCGAGTAAGGAGCAGATCGAGGAATGAACTGGAAGCTGTCGGCCCGGCACTTCAAAAGGAAACGGGGCTAAGGAGGAAGGACGGGAAAAGGTAGGAGAAGGAGGGGCAATGAGTATCAGCTAAAGGGGTTAGAGAACGAGGATAAAAGGGAGAAAGTCAAACTCAATCGGGCGGTCGACTGTGCCAAGATTAGAAAAGAGGTTTGAAGGTGTTTCTTAATACCGAAATGAAAAAAAGGCAAAAACAGATCCATGTGGTGGAGAAAAGATAGGTCGTATGGCGATCGGACAGCAACGAGACGGATGTTTTACGCCGGGAAGAAAAACTCGTCGACCTTTTAAATTTCAGAGGGGTGGTGGGTTTCAAGTCTCCCGCGGACAAGGGATCGGAAGGAGGAGGGGGCTGGGAATCCCGCGCTGGGGGGAAGGAGAAAACGGGAAAAATGTCCTCAATCCCGCCAAGGGAATTAAGTTAACACACCCGCACCCCACTAGCAAGGGGCCATTCAATAAGGAGAGAAAACTCCAAGAGATGGAGAGATTCAGGATTGCGGGGTAAAAAATGAAAGAAAAAAGAGAGAAATGGATTCCGTTGTCTTTAAAATTCCGAACGGGAAGCGGAGAGGGGAGAACCTGAAAATTTACTAGAGGCTGGGGCTAAAGCAAAGGGGACGGTACAATGCACCTCGGGAAAAAATGCTTGTGCATCGTCAGTTCGATGGGGGGAGACGCGGGGAGCTGAAAAGAATTGGTGTCCCAAAAAGTTCTGCCAAAGTGAGGACTTCACGCTTTGGGGAAAAAATGGGAAAATTTCCGTCCCAGCAGCCGCGGGATCACATGTCCGAGTCAAAAAGGGGGGAAGTGAAGCGACAACGTTTGGTGTACGCAAGAGGGGAAAAGCCAAAGGTAGTTTAGAAGTCCAACAATTAAAAAAGGGGTGATTCAAGTGTTCGACGGGACTGTGGGCGGGGGGGAGGGATGGCAGGACAGGGGTAAAGACATTAAAGGGGGAGTTTAGAATGGAAATCCAGTGGGGAACTTATTAAAGCCATCTTTTTGATATCGTGCCAAGGGTCACGGAGGGCAGGAGAAGGGGAAACGCGAAAAATAAGAGGTAGATGCGGGGTGACAGAAATTCTACTTCTTGCAGGAAGACCAACCATGGTCCGTTTTCCAAGAAAAAAATGCCGGGGCCAGTGGTATTCAGGGGCGGAAGTGCAAAACACCAGAAAGCACAGAGGAACTAAGTTTGTAGACAGCGAATGGAACGGCGAGGACACCAATCGAGAAAGTTAAGGCTCAAAGGGGGCGCAGGTGAGAGCGAAAAGAGAAAAATTTTCGTCCGCATATAAAACTCAGAAGGCGTCCCTAAAAAAAAAGGAAAGAATAGCGAATCGTCAAAACAACAACTGAGTATAGAGTTTCGCGAAGTCCTCAAGGGACACCCTGTGGGGTGAGGGGGAAAAGGAGGTTTAAAGGATGACGAAAAAGAGAGGCTCGTAAGACCCGAAGTAACTTGAGGGACAGGGAAACTACGCCGTTCAATCTTTCAGGAACGCAAAAGAAGGGGATCTTTTATTCTTGAGGTGACAAACGACCAGGGAACTAACCGGCTGAACTATCAGAAAAAGGGGGAAGTGAAACGGAATAAAGGTCGAAGGTGGCCTCCCGGGGGTGGAGAAGGTCGGAGAAAGGAAAGATCTGTTTTCAAGAGGGGGGGGATAGATGAAAAAGAATGTGCGCTTGCCGGGACAGAAGAAAAATTTAACGTGAACAAGCAATGAACTCAAACTATCCTTACAGGGGATAATTCGTTCCCGTACCTCATCACGAAAGAACGAGGAAATCAAGAAATACTTGAAAAAATGGGGAGGCCGTGGCCTTAAGGACAGCGAGGGGGGCGATCGCGGTGCGGAAATACACCATAGTCAATGGCCCCTGGAAGGAAGAAGCGGACAGCTGAAAGCTGTGGGGTGGGGGGGAAAACCGGCGGAGTCAAAGTTTTCAATTGAACCGTCTTAAGAAATGTGAGGAAGCAATTGGTTGTTCACTTGCGTCTAACTGACAAATTAGAGGTGCACAATCCATTGAGGGCTGGGGAGACCTGAGTTTAGTAGCCGAAGCGAGGAATTGGGTTGAGCCTCTTCAAACAAAGGAATAGTCTGTTGTTTTTTCAAGACGCACTGGGTACGGAAAGAAAAGGAAGAGAAATAATGGTGATCGGGGTTCTAAAGAAACCTCCATGGTGAGGCAATGTCGATCCCCGAGGGGAGGCGATCTCGGTGATGAGGGCGAGGAATGGAGTGAGGGGGTTTTGGCTACCGCGTCGCGGCAAAAGGGGGCGGCGGCAATCCTCGCGTGGGCACAAAGGAGGGACCGGCCCGCCGGTCTTCCCAGTACTACACGAAGATGCACGAGGTGTAGCGGGAGCAGTTCCGCAAAAAAACACCCTCGTTTCGCAGGGGGGGTGTTGATCGCGATCCGGGGGGGGGGGGGGGGGGTGTTTGGGGTTGGTGGGGGGGGGGGTGGGTGGGGGGGGTGGGGGATGAACGTCTCTTTTCTCTTTGAACCAGATATAGAGGAGGATAATACCCAACATTTAAGTCTGTTCAAAGGGTCTTGTGTCAAAGGGGGAGGAAACATTCTTACATAGAAACTGTGCACCGTTCGCTTACACTCGAAAGGGGCGGTGCATTCTTAAGACGTACGACCGGTGGGAACACCTTCTAGAGGTAGAAATACCCTTGCCGCAATCAGAAAAGAATGGAACGTATCAAATTACGACGTGCCCACCGGGGGAAAAAATGAATTTGACTCATAAGTTTCAAGTGTCCAGACCTGAGGATAATTCCGAGAACTCACAATTGGGGGGTTGAGAAGGCAGCGATTGCCCAGGAATCGGGGGACTATCGAAAGATCAGGCAATTTCTGGGACCCAGTGTACTCACGGCACTTGGTTTCATAAAAAAAAGACGACAGAATCATGGCATTGGCCAGCGTCTCAAGGAAGCAACTGGCGGTTCGTAAGTGTTCCTGAAAGAGCGAAGAAAATCTATGGGGTGGACTGAACTGCGCTGAACTTCTCGGCGTCGCTGTATCTTTGCGAAGACAGAAGACCGGATTTAGTAGCGTTGACCCTAGAATTGACTTAGAAAAAGAAAGGGAGACAAAGTTTCTGGCTGATAAGTTGTCGACACGAAGGAAGAGTCTCTTGGGTGCCGAGTCGAGGAACTTGAGGCAACTGGCTCCCGAGTTTCGACTGGTGGGTGCAGGGTAGACTGAAGTAAAGGGTTCCGGTCGTCTATGGGCGGTGGTACGGTTGGGAAGGCCTAATGGGGAGCCGGGGGTACGTGGCTGCGTTCGTGAAGGAAATAAGATAGCTTGCGATGGTCAGGGACGAGCAGACGGTACGATCCTGGACCTCTACCGTAGAGGGGGGGGGTGGGTATTTCTCCGTAGACAGCGGGGCGGGCCAATGTTTAAATGATCGAGAAGCGGAATGTACTGGACCGATTCTAAGTTGGAAAGAAAAAAAGGCTGGAGAAGGCTTAGGACGCACGAATTAGAAGGGTGGCTGGGAAGGCCATCAAAGGCTTGCTCGTGGCGTTTTATGCAGACAATGGGCGTGGGCATCGGCTGTGTTGAATAAAGAGGTTGCGAGAGGGAGACATTGGGCACCGTAAGAGGTTTGGTCAAAGCGGTGTCGCTTCTGGACGTAGAGGGGTTGCTTCGGAAGAGGCCCCTGAGAGGAAGGGCTGAAAAGATGTATTACCTACGGGGGGGGAAGGCGGGATTGGGAGTATTAACCTCGAGTGAAGGGATGGAAGAAGGGGACCCTCCTAAACGGATAAGTACACGAGCCGGGCATAGCTCCCCAGAAGATAATCGTTAATGGACAGGAGGAGGTAGGGGTGCATACTTGATTCCACGGGGTCACGATGCAACTGCCGAAATCAAGGGATTGCCGGAGTGTGGGTATAAAGGAAGGAAGTGCGGGAGGGGGAACCGGGCCCTGAATCGAATAGAGATGCTGTTCCCAGACATAGGAAAGTGGGTTCAGGTCTTTACGTATTCTGGCCAAAGGGGTTGAAAAAAAAAAGAGAAGTGCTGCGATGGGCTTCCGCGCGGCGGAAGGCGCATGCCTTGGTTGTGGTGAGGGAGCCGGGGTAGGCGGAGGATCTCATCGAAACAATCAGGGGACCAGTCATTTTTAGCTTTGCAACCTAGGCTCAGGCATGGCTTGCTATCTACGAGGGAGGAAAAGAGAGATAGAGGCCTGGCCTCAGCGAAGCCTACTGACTGGCGGACTCAAGACGCCAAAAAAAAAGGACTATCCGGGCCTCCAGAAACCGAACCCGGAAGAAGACCCCACGTCCTTCTTGAGAGTGGAATGCAAGGCTGGAAGCAAGATCGTAGAAGTCTCCTGCCAGGGGCCAATAAAAGAGCGGGAAAATACCGTACACGGAAGACAAGATAACGTGAAAAACCGGAAAGCCCAATCTCTATTCATGGCCAGCATCTCGGCCCACTTCCATGAAGGGCTCCAATCGAAAGGGGAGAAGAGAAGGGTGCAGTGTACTCACTAGCACCCGAAAGGTCTACTAGCCGGCTCGAGCAAGGAAGTATCAAGACGCGGGGAGCTTATGCGCGCGTTGGCGATCAAGGTAAGGCAGCCCTAGATGGGTTAAGCGGCAGCACACAACAATGAAAAGAAGACAGGCCACCATTACTCTCGGGAGATCAAAAGGCAACTACACAGCTTGAAAGCAAACGAAAGATGAATCCATTACCGCACGTTTAAAACTACGGAAGGACCAATAACAATCTTCAGTTAAAAGAAAACCTGGGGACCAATTCTTTAGAAAGGCTCCTAAACACCACGTCCAGGAGAAACTACTGGTCACCACAGCAGATGACGCTTATCCAAGTCGGAAAAGGAACGAAAAAAAGAAAAAAAGCGGCTGGCTTTGCACGCTCTGGCCATGAAAAGTGACAAAAATCCCCGCGGAGGGAGAAGTGTCAAAGACACATCACAGACCGGGGGTTTTCAACTGAAAGTGGGGTCGGTTCAGTCCAGGGACTCGTTCGAAAAAAAAGTAAGAAGCAAAACCCCTTGGAAAATAAGACCCGCCGGGGAAAGAGAACTAAAGTCTGTATCTGTATACGGAGGTTACACCGGAATTGTACGCTCTATTAGGGGAGGAAAGGAATCGCACCGAGTAGCGCAAGGGGCGTAAGCTCCTAGGGGTAAGACACGGGGAGAAAAGACCTGGGCGCCTTGCTAACAAAAAACTAAAAACAACTACGCGACAAACATCATCATTCATAGACAGTCACAATCGGTCAAGGGAAGTAACTATTGAACAAACGACCGAAATGACAGCGCTGGGGCTTCACGTACATGGACTGGAAAAAAAAATACCTTCCACCAAGGGAGACTGCGAAGAGGGGAGAAAACGACAACTCTAACAAAACCGTAGAAAGGTCTATTTAAAAAAACGGAGAGGGAAAGCGTAGCGGGAGCACGAAAAAACATCGAACCGAGAGCGCGAAGGAATTTTTTGAATATCTGAAAAAAAGAGGGGGAATTCCACAAAGATATCAGGCGAAGGGGCCGGGCCCGACTAACCTCCCGAAGGTGGAACTTTGTAGACGTCGTATGTAAAAAGTCATCTTGAAAGGGCGCGTAATGCCATTGAAAACTATGGAAGGAACGAGCTCTAGACTTCACGTCATCGGAGGGTGCAGAGGGGCCTTGCGGTGAAACACATAGTTTTGGGATGTAAAGGTCGTGGTTAGATAAAGAGGGGGGAATGTCGGAAACGGAAAGTAGTCGGCAAGAGACAAATTCCAAAGGTCACACCTTCGTAAGTAAGGAAAAGCTTTAGGTCTCTGACAAGTTGGGGAAGAAGATAAAAAAGGGGTTCAAATCAATCCGAGAGTCGCAGCGAAACGGAAGAACATTCACATCGACGCGGGGGACACGACTCAGTTCAGGATAGTACCGGGGGGAAGGGTAGACCGTAAATAGGAGCCCCGGCGCAAGTAACTGGACGTCGGGCTATCGATGTACTGAAAGCAACGACTCTTAAAAGAAAAAAAAAACTGGTTCCATGGGGTTCGAGGGGGAAGGAACTATCGTACAAGGGACATATCATGTGTAGATGGGGAAAAGGAACGCATGGCCGGAGATCAAAACGCTGAAACGAATGGGGATTGTCCAAAAAAGGGGAAGCAAAAGTGCACGCGCTGTAGAAAAACAAAGAAATAGACTCCACTTCATCACCCGGAGAGAGCGCCAAGGAGGAGGAGCCGCTACAAAGACCTGAAACGCGCGCAAAACCAGAGAAATTGTTGTCCAGACCGGCTGAATGAAGTCCGCCGACGTTTTGCAGGCAAAATGAAAATTGGAATCCTGAAAAAGAGTGAAAGGGAGTCATCAAAGGGCAATCTGGGGGGGAGAACGTATGAAAGTAGCTCCAATGTGAAGTATGATGCCCAAGATAACCATGTGATCCAGGGACGGGTATCACGACTCTTAAATCCAGGGACTTTTGAAAATTTAGAATCCTTCCGGCGGATCAGTCATGTACGAAGGAAAAAAGGCATTGCTAGAACCGGTGTATGACCAGGGAAAAACGTAACAAAAGAGGGATGGTGTCGGACAGGAAACCAAGCATACCATGGGGGGGGGACGGCTTAACTGGGGGGGGAAAGGTCAGGGGCTTGCTGGAGGGACTGGAATGAAAAAAAGGGGGTAATATGCCCCTCATCAATGGTGACCCATGGTTGGGAAACGATGAGAAAGTGGTGATATCGTCTTGAGGAATCAATTTCTTCTTGGAAAGGAACTGGAAAACGAGGAAAGATGATATTCTTGCGCACTGTCCAGGGAAAAACGTAGCCTCCGCGAACCACCCGGTATCAGTTTTTGGGGGAAAGTGATTTTTCGGCCGGTTTCACAGTCTCAGGTCGGCTGCAACGTGTCCAAAAAAAAAAGGCCAAAACCAGCGTCTAATGCGAGGGGGTAACGGGAGAAGGTTGAGACGTGGAAGGGGGGAATCGAGAAAGTTAAAGCTAACTGGGTTACGAAGGGTTTCAGAAAGGGGGAAAGAACAGCCTCAACTCTGGGGCCGGAAAAAAAACTCATCTCCCATGGCGGCCGGGGGGGCAAA
>Ga0179591_1244449_pt1 | contig 10429 bp, 8 predicted proteins | sample CZOMad2_1_08_16f_FD_182891 | JGI IMG/M metagenome (GOLD analysis project Ga0179591, IMG submission 182891) | Vadose zone soil fungal communities from Angelo Coast Range Reserve, California, USA - CZOMad2_1_08_16fungal (PacBio error correction) | ecosystem: Environmental > Terrestrial > Soil >...
GTCAACGGTGCCGGGGCTGGGGTGGGTGTGCAGGGTGGTGTGAAAGCGCAAGAAAAAAAAACGCAGGAGGAGAAAAGAGGAGATGTCGGAATTGGTCTAATCTCCGGCATCACATGCGGAGCGGCATTTTTATGGGCCGTGGGGGAGGGGGCAAAAGGGGTGAACGAAAGTTTCTGGGATAAAAAGCGCCTATGAGTGGCCTCAAGCCACAAGGCAAGCGGGTTTTAGGAGGGATTCGGGGAACGATGTAGAAAAGGCTAGTCAAGCGTATGGAGAAAAGCATGTCAACTCTCTTCAAAGAAGCTCCTGGAGCCCAGACGGTGGAGAGGAGGGGGGGGGGAATCAGAATGAAACGAAATGACAGGGGGCCGGAATTCGCAGATGTGGAAATCTGATCTAAGAATAACTGCGACCACAAGAGCCTTTTTAGAGGAAACACAGAGTATCGCAAAAAAAGCTAGACCCAACAATATCGAAAATCAGGCTCATGTTAGAAATAACCTGCTAGGAGTAAGAAACGAACAGAAGATTGTGCCGCCGGGCGGGGACAAAGAGGTAGGAGGTACAGAGTATGCAGTGCGATGGGCTAGCCGGGGTGGATTGTACAGAGAAACATATTTCAGCGTCGATTTTCTCGAACGAGGGTCGGCAGCCAACTTGCGGATAATGATCGGGTCAACGATGGGTGCAACCTGAAGGTGCCCCTCTTCCATGCAAACGCCAAATTGGGGTGAACGATGAGTCAAGCGATGAAAGTGCCATCGTGTGCGAGCAGAACTCCCCCTAGTCATTGATCAAGAGATAAAAGCCGCAGCACAAGGGGGACTCTGTACCTTTATCAATCAGGGAGAACTCTACCATCACATCTTAGGGCTAGGGTAGCCGGAGATGGGCATGAAGCAATTGTTTTGAGGCCCTCAGTCAATAGAAGGCAGGAAGGATCTGTGACCAAACTGATAAAGGTCTTTGAACTAACCGGACACTTGACTTGACAAAAACGTTAATCCAGGGCAAAGCGGGGGGAGGACCTTTCGTTTGTCGGTGCAAACAGGGGGCTTTGGCGCGCCGGGGCGAAAGACTAAATTTGAGTGCCTAGACGCCGAGTCTTGAGGCCACGGATGGGGGGATCGGCAAAGGGCCGGTAAGACGTCCGGACAATTGTCGACAGAAAAAGTCGCGTTAGGGGCAAAAGGTTGCTTTTAGCGGTATTTGAGTTTGGGGGTAAATTCAGTGGGGGGGGAAGGATCCGGTTGATACCAATTGTGAGTGAAGACGGGGGAGGGAATACGACCCGTAATGGAAAAACCAGCAAAGGTTGTGCAAAGGCAAGCTTATGGGTGGGCGTGACAAGAAAAGAAAAATCTCCCGTGGCGGAAGATATTTACATTTCCAGGTATAGGAACTGTGGGAGGCTGGCGGGAGTTCTGATATCGGGGAGAAAAAAGATTTCTGTCTCCTAAAGCTCAGAACTGTGCGAGAAGAAAGGTGGGCAATGGCTCCGGGTCCTTTCTGCCGGCAACGGATATCGCCGTGGCCGGAAAGAAGGAGTGAATACAGGTGAAACGCAGTAAACACGAACTACTTAAGATCAGATTAGCTGCAAAAGGAGAATCAGGTCTAGGGTGTGACCGGAAGACTGGCATGTAGTGGAAGAGGTTTTCCGTACACAGGTAAACACAGAGGTCAAACGAGTTTCCTGAAAAGGAATGGGCGGAGCGCGAACAAAAAGCTAAATCATGCAAGGAATCGGGAGGAAAGAACTCGGAAGATCAACGGTGACGGTCGAAAAACATAGGGATCTGATAACCCTTGTTTTGGGAAGGGGTCGTGTTAGGAGTTCAACATGTCAACAAAGGGCAACAACCCACGGAACATGGGAAACATGTACGAGCCGGCGTCTATAACACGGGGGGCGGAAAAGCGTTTCACCTTGTGAGACGCAAGAAGCAAGGTTGGAAGGAAACGGTAGATGGCTTAAGGCTAGTGGGAGAAACACTTTCTCTTTTGAGAAAACACATTCAGGGGAAAAAAGTTATCGGAAGATCCATTCAAGGGGGGTAAAAGGGAATTGGATTGGTACCCCGATAACTTTCGATGGCTACAGGAGTGGCGTTTTCACCATATTCCAGGTGGTCTTTCTGGTACCTGGAACTCCGGAGAAGAGTCTTTGAGACGGGGGCACAACGTAGATAGTCAGAAATAGGCTTTGGGGGGGCGTGGGGTGGATCTGGAAGGAGAACACAAGAAGTAAACTCCAGAGACACCAAAAGGGAACGAAAAAGGCGAGCAGCACAAATGCGAGGAGAAAAGGTGGAGTTAGGGTTTAGGATCAAAAGAAGAGTGAGCGGTGGTCAAACCAAAGAAACTCAAAAAAGGGGAAGGGGGATAACTCAATGAATCTTTAGTCGTTGACCGGGTTTCTGTATGCAGGATTGAAATAATCTAGCTAAAGGGTAGTTACCCACTGCTACGAAGGAAAAGCGAAAAAGGATTGAGAAAGAAAGTGGCTTTCTCGCCAAGCAGCGTTCAATAGCGGAACAAAGAACCTGTGCCATCGCGGAGGGGAAAAGGCAAAATAAACCGGAAAAAAACTAACGGAATGGGGGATGGGGATGCACTCTGTGCCGCGGGGACTTTTGAAGGGTGACACGGTATTCTGTGGTGAACAGGTCAGCAACTTGGGGAAAAGGTGAAAAACGAAGCGGGGAAAAAAAACGATGCATCGGCGACGGGAGAAAGAAACATGCGCTGAAGACCATAGTCACCCAAGTATGAGGTACGTACAAGGCTATTCATTTGGAAGAGAGAACAAAAAACTGATCGGGAAATAATAGAATGAGGACTAAAAAACACATTGGAAGAACCGAACAGACAATCACAGTTGGGGTTAATTAAACCAAGGAAGGTATGACGGCATTGGGAAAGAGACGTGTCATCTTTGGGAGAAAAGTGGAAATTACAGGGGGTCTGAACGCGAAACAATGGTATAGATCTCAAACGACAAGACATAGCGGAAAGAAAGAGGGGTGATGGGGTGGGAAAAGGAAAATGCCCGAAGTTCAGGACCTCGAAAGAGTTGGGGGAGATGAAAAGGCCGGTAAGCAAAGTCGAAGGGCTCATCAAAATACGGGGATAAACCTGTATTGCAGGTAATCAAAGGAGACTGATTGAAAGACCTGAAAGCACGTGCCTTAGTAAGTAGGTCTTGGGGGGTCAACTCAACTTTTGAAAGGGATGTTAAAAAGAGGCTCAGTAAGAAATGGAAGCGAAGAAAACACAAGGTTAGGCCCGTTGTTGCTTGCGAATTTCTAAAGTTGGTGGTATAGGGAGATGTCCATGTCCTGTTCGAAGGAGGACTGAAGCGGGGACTAAAAAAACGGAAGAACAGGATCAAAAGACCTTGCCAGAAAAATGGGAAAATACGGGGGGCGGGACAGGGGAAAGAAAGACCACTGGAGCTCATAGAAACAGAGTCAGGATTCTACAAACGCGACTGGATGGAGGACAATATCGAAGTAAAATGGACGCGTAACGATCTAAGTGTTAAGGGGAGTCTCAGGCCGCGAATGGTTTGAAAAGTCGCAAAACAAAAAGCCTTTTGGCACGGAAACTCTAGGGAGGGGACGCGGATCAAAAGCTCGTTAGAAAAAAAAAACTTGGCTACAGGAAGGAACAATGCCGCTTGGAAGCACAATTTGGTAGCAGAAACGCCAAATAAATGCGTGTTCACAGTGTGAAAGAAGAAAACGAAAACCCACTGCGGGATGATTTAGTCGCGAGGGTTGCCGACACACGTTCCCGATGTGAAAAAGGAGATCCGGCAGCTGGGTACTGTGCCGAAGGGGGGGAATTGTAGGGGTGGAAGGGGGCTTATTCTGCGTGCCCACGGTAAGGTCGTAAACTATCAGGCACCAGAAAGTTGGGGGGGATTTTGCAACCACGAAGACAAGAAAAAAAATAAAAATGACCACAGATCAACTACTAAGCAATCTAACCAAGGGAACAACAATTCTTAAGTGGGAGGAGGGTGGCCTGAGGAGAGTTTGTGGATCGGTTGTTTAGCAGAGACAATGGGCCCCTTTTGGACGACCTCTGAAAGTGAAGACGATGCAACAAGGAGCGGCAGGGACACAGTCAGACGAAACACGGTCAAGCCGGTAGGATTGAGCGTTAAAGCGACAACGACTAGACACTCAATTTGGGGACAAAATTCTCTGACAGTAAAATGGACACAGAGATGGTTTGCACTTTTCGTGGGTTTTATCCCTTATACAAGAAAAATTCACTAGGAACGCCGGTATTGCGTTGGTTTATCACAGTTAACGGGGGGGGGATCACCCCTTCACCACCGATGGTGAGGCAAAAATGTCAACTTAAATAATTTACCAAAGTACAGGAAACACGAACCATGACGATAGGGCGATCGCGGACCGGGAAAAAAAATGGGGATCATAAAAATCCACGTACAATAGATGAGTCGAGGTCAATGACGCAAAGGAGAGCTGACAGATGCAAAAGGCAGCCCGGACCGACGGGGGGGTGATGGAAAAAACAAAAGTGTCCCGAGCTGACGAAAATTGAGTCGCACGGGGCACAACTGAAGGGATCACCAACCGTTGGTAGGAACAGCATACCGACGGGAAAGAAAGCGTTATAAGGAAAGGAGGCTGGCCAGTGTCCCTTTCACCCGCAACGTAGGAAAAGAATCGGGATTGAAGATATGAGACGTAAAGACAGGAAACGATTACTACTAATAAGTTTTACAGTAGGGGGAAGCATGGGAGCGAATCGGGAAATCATCTCTTGTAAGTCGTTTTAACAAAAGTTAACGTTATGGGGAGAGGTCCGGCAGTGGGAAAACGATCAAAGATAACTGGTGTGTCGTAGGAGAAGAAGGGTAGGAGACTCCTCGTGTAAAGTTTCTAGTGGAAACTCACTTAGCTGAAGCGCAAATTAGAATACGGCCGAAAAGGAAGTATCCTCTTAATTAGAAGGGGGGTTGTACAGGAAGCCGGTAAGAAAGAGTTGGCGCAATGTTTATCAGGCCCCGTTTGAAGCCAAGGAATACTTAGTTTATGTGGGAGGGGGGGATGCAGCGGGTTGGACAGGCAGTCATACCTTACACGGAGATGCCATGGTTTCGTTTGTAATTGCAGACTTGCCATTCTGGTATTCCGGGGCAGGGGGGATAAGTATCTGGGGGTACGGAGTTGGCAGGTGGGGAAAAGTGCTTTACGGGTGAGAAACTTCTGGATAACTCTGTCACCATGACTATAGGGGGCCTCAGTCCTCTTCTGCGATCTCTCCTGTGGCACAGCCCCTATCCCTAAGAAAGTCAACAGGGATCACCGGGCCGTTGGGGGAGGTGAAAGGCCCTTAGCGAGAAAGGGGGGGTTTTCGTTCTCTGAAAATGAAAACCCTAGATCGAAAACCACAACTGATATGAGGAATCAACCTCAAAAACTCGAGTTGGCGATAAACGCCTTTAAGGGACCCTTTCTTTTCAAAGCACTCTTTTTGACAGTTTAGGGCAGCCACTGGATACAGGTTCGAGGCGGGGGGAAGAAGCTGGAGAAGGGGCGACAGAATTAAAAAAACGCCGATACGTGGGTCGTAATACATTAAAGGGACCACAAAAGCGTTGGTCAAAAAAAAAGCGAGGTGACGGGGGCATTGGAATAGAAAAAGGTCTCAACTGGAACACGGTAAAAAAGGGGACGGATAATGTGTGTATGCCAAATCGAAGAACAAGACCCTCGGTCATGTTGAAGGGAGAGGCATAGAGAAGTGGATTGAGAACGTAGGTTGCCGGTCTAATGAATATTTGTCTCCGGTTTTGGGTGCCGGTATACTTGGTCAAAGAAATGGACAATAGGGATACCCCCGGACTGTGTCGTACAAAAAGGGAGAGTCACGGAAGTTAAGTGAAACAAATCCAAAAGAAACCTCAGCGGGGAAAAGGAAGGACGCCGGATGAAAGAAGGCACAGAAGGCGAACATAACCAGCGCGGGAACCGGGGAAAGAGAATCCACCGCAGCAGAGTAAGCGTGGAAGAATGGGAATCATCAGATGGAGGGAATCCGTTGGCCCACAGACCCTAAAAGGAAATCAGGGTCACTGGTTGATGGTGGCCCTCGTTCAGGGAAAGTGGCGACGGGGGGCCCGTTGGGTACTTGGAGGACAGCAACGGTAACTGGCCAGAGCTTATATAGGGGAATTGTTTGCGTGCAAAAAGGTCTTTCTCCTGGTAGGAGTAATACATCTACTTGGGCAATACATTCAATTAGAATCTTATCATGAGGGAGGGGGGCGTATGCCTGGAGGGAATCACGGGCCGGCTGAAGTCGACAAAAACCGGGTTTCAGGGGCATGGTTGTATGATCCGGGGTCCCGGTTGAGCCAAGAGGGTTAAGGTGGGGGGATCAACCTTTAAAGCATGGGAAAATCACCTGTCAACGACGGGGCTTGTTTCAGGGGAATAGAACCAGAAAAAAAAGACCATGTGACTACAGGGTACGTGAGAGATTGTAACAAATTGGGAGTGGTCAAGGTAAGGGCGAGGTGGTTAAGAAGAAGCTAGAAAAGTGGGGATCGACCTGGGCAGGTATAATGCGCATAGGGCTTGGAAGGAGACCTTGTTCGGGAAAGCTTATAAACCCCGCAAGAAACCCCCAATTGAAAAGGAGGATCGCAACCGCTGCCCGTGGCCGGTGGGTGGCCACTTCTTTGCCTGGTAAGTCGGGGGGAAAAACTGTCATATAGGGCTTTAAGATTAAAAGCTGTGAAGGGAAAGGTAAAGGATCTCGCAACTGAAAATCAAAGAGGATAATTCGGAACTCGGGAAACTGAATCGAGAAGGGATCTTGTTTGGCAAGCTAGAGGGAAAAGGTGAGCGAAATTCTCCGTCATTGATTGCTTGAAGGGACTTCACACTTGGAAAAAAAAATGGTAAACAGCGAGTAAGTGGGAAGTAGCGTTCGAATTCGGGAGGTCCAACTAAAAGATGTGAGAGGGGTTGGCAAAACTTTGAAGCTAGTGGCGCAAGACGAGAGAAAGCCGGTAAAAAGGGGAGTGCCTGAAGACAGGTTGGAAAACAAAACTTCGTAGAAGTATGGAAAAAATTCCGTGAGGGATTTGCGGAAAGGAATCTCGTAATTAGGAACTTGGGAAAGGGGCGAGATGGGCCATTAGAATGGACGGTGTCGTACTGGACGCCGAGCGACAGTTGGTAAGGTTCAGTGCAGCGGGGGCGCCGTAGGAAGTATGTGGCAGACGGGGGAAACTCGTGTAGGGGATCGGAAAGGTGAGTCGCGGGGGGGTTAGTAGCTGACTCATCTCGACCAGACGAAAAGAAATGATAGTCTTCACCGTAGAAGAGATTGAGAGAAACAAACTCCAAACGGGAAGGAAGTGTGCTTGTTAGTAGTGTGGGCACAAAATTAAAAATCGTAGCGACTGGGAACAAAAAAAAGCCATGAAAAACCCATGGATATCCCCAAAGAATATAGATGTCAGGTGGGTGGGGATTTCAGGAGAAAGACAAAATGACTCAGGGATTTAACCTCAGAGGGGCATTAAATGGGAGGAAACATGAGGAAAGGAAGTCAGAAACTTAGAGGGCTTCAGATCCGCAATAGAAATAAAGAGAGGTAATCGGTCCAGAAGATTTCCAGAAACGGGAAAAAACGTGTAACCGATTTGTGGGCCGAAGACTGGGGGAACTATCCTCTTTGGGAAGGAGAGTTTGGGGGGAGAGGGGGGGACTAATCATGGGTTCATTGGCGCTGAACAAATAGTGGCTAAGCATGGAAAAGGAAGCGAAAAATTAAAAAAGGAAGGCGGAATCAGAAACCAGTGCTTAGGGTTAACCTGAGGGAGGGGAAGGTTTCATTTGTGGCTCACGCTCGAAAAAAAAAACAACGGAGGATTAAATAAGAAGAAGAGGAGGGGGCGAGGGACGGAATTCGCCCCCCAGAAAAATCAGGTTTTTAGGAAGAAAGAGCTGGCGCAGAGAGGGGAGCGGTCGCGTCTGACCCAATCTATTGTGGGGGAAAAAAGAAGGACAAGCCTGATTGAAAAACGTGGTAGAAGCTACTCCAGGAAACAATGAACAATGCTCCAGCAAGTACCCAAAAATGAACAACCAGACGATGTTTTACCTGGGGGTTTCGCGGAAAGAGGTGAATTCTCGCCGCATAGGGAGTATTTGCCACGGCTAGGAAACAGGGGTGGGGAAAGAAGTCTATGATGAGACAAAGAAGGTAATGAGCAGGGCGTGAAAGGTGCCCATAAAGGGCCAGGGTTAGTGACGCTTGAAACAGGACCTATAAGGACCTGGGGGGGGATTGAAAAAAGGGGTGGGAAATTTGAGTGGAGGCGGGAACCCGGCGAGCTGTGTACGGCATGTACGCCATCAAACAGGTAGAAAGCCTGAAATCGGTTTCTAGTCAAGAGGTACGTTCTGGGTATATAAGTTATCGTTCTATGTCTTGAAAGGAGATCACCATAGGGCGACTCACCAGGCAAGGAAGGCAGAAAGGGGTCAATCACACTACCGGTGGTACCCTACTCAAGGTGACTAGTGGAGGAAGGACGACGAAATCAATTAGCGCGATAAGCCCAAAAGGCCTATCAACACTCTAGTGTTCGGAGGGGCCTCAGTCCTAGGGTTCTGACAAGGAAACAGCCACTCAAAGGTGTCTGGCGGGTCCTACTCCACTTAGGGCACAAATCTCCGTTGGTGGTGCATTCCCCTCAAAAAAAATACTGGATTGTGCAGCCAATCTTTGAAGTCAAACACGCCCATCTTGGCATCAAACTAGGGAGAGAGGGAGGAAGGAGAAACGGGAACACAAGGCCCAAGTGGGGGGATCAGAAACCGGGGGATCCTAAGTCTGGAAAGGTCCGTGGGGACCCTGGGGGGTTAGTTTAAGCACGAAACATCAGCCCCCCGGATATTTATAATCAATCGGGGCCAACGATTTCAGGCAAACAGTACAGAAAGAGTGGTTCAGGCCGAACGGTGGCAAGGGAAAGGGAGTTGAGCGGCTTGAGCAGGGAACAAGTTAAGGGAATGGGAAAAACTAGCACGAGAGGGAAAAACCGGGGGTATTTTAGACTATGAAAACGAAACGGGAAAACCTGGAACCCGACGGAAAAATCTTTTTCTTTTTCATCTCGGGAGGGGGAATGAGTGGGTCGTTTATACGGGCGGTCAAATAGCCACCTTGGGGGACAAAAAAAGAGAGAAGGTCATTATTAACCACAAAGATTAACCCTCCTTGGGAGCAGCTACAACCTTCTACGGCGTCAGTGGGTGAGTTAAAGATTCTTTGTGCAGTCGAAAAAAAAAAGAAAAAAGTGTTCCAATCACAGGAACCAATTGTGGAGGAAACAACCTTTTCGGGTAGAGAGACCGAGTTAAATGCGCCACACAACAAGGTGTTTTTTCGTGGGGTTTGTCCGCACAACTGCCCCCGCCCGAAGTCATGCCAAAGTTTTCCACCCAGCAAGGTTTTGCAGGTGCAAAGGTGGGGAAAGCCAACACCTTCACCACCGAGGGGGGAGAAAAACCGGGGAAGTCAGAAGGTACCAATGGCAGGCAAAATCGGGGGCGCAGGAGCTAAGAAAAAAATCCGGCCCGCAAGAAAGCGATAGCAGGGCCCGAATAGAATTTACAGAAAGCAAAGTCTCCCTAGTGAAGGCTGACAAAACAACAGTGGTTGGGTCCCAAAACTCCAGCTGATGCTCGGAAGTCAGTCGGCGGGGAATCACTTGTCGGGACCGGGAAAGGCCCTAAAAGGGGGGCGGCTGCAAGCTAAAAAACCATCACGGGAAACAAAGAAAGGCTTAAAATGGGGAACTAGGTCCATGCAGGGAAAAAGGCTAGAAATGACATCAGATGAAACGCCTCTCGCAATCGGAGGGGAGTAGTATCTATTTGGGGAAATGGGAGACAAGGTTGAGGAAACCTCGGGGGAAAGTGTCCTGAATCTTTAGTATTCACCCCACAACTGACGGGGAATTTTACGAGGAGTTCAAAACTTCCGGGTCTTGTAGTGTTTGGTAGGGGGGTTTCCCGCTCCCAAGGGATCCTAAAAGATAGGTGAAGGTCACGACTAAGGGGAGGAAGGCTAAAGCCTAATCGCCGTCACGGACACCGTATTCGACTGAAAGGGAGGACGAAAAACAACACCTAGACCGGGAGGCTCATAAAATCGGGTAGAAAAACAGACCTAAAACTGCGAGATAGCATCACGTTACAGGCAGGCGTTAAAAATTTGGTCGCAAGGGTCGAAGGATCCGGGACGGGATTAAAGTATAGCGGACGGAAGACGTATATGGTGAGCCCGGCACCGGGGAAGGAGAAAAGCCAAAGGCAAAGAGGCCCTGAGCCATTGGTGGCAACCACCAGTGAAGGGTTGTCTT
>Ga0179591_1279439_pt1 | contig 10429 bp, 9 predicted proteins | sample CZOMad2_1_08_16f_FD_182891 | JGI IMG/M metagenome (GOLD analysis project Ga0179591, IMG submission 182891) | Vadose zone soil fungal communities from Angelo Coast Range Reserve, California, USA - CZOMad2_1_08_16fungal (PacBio error correction) | ecosystem: Environmental > Terrestrial > Soil >...
TTAGGCAGATCGGCTTCCTTGGAAACAATTCGCCTGGGGAAAAAAGAAGAAGGGGCATTCAACTGGTTGGGGAGAGAATTCCCAGCGGATGTTGATGCGGAGGAATTGGAACTGGTCTCCTATTAAGTTTGCACAGCAGATCAAGGTTTGATGACGGGATGGGCGGCCGAATCTCGAGGTTGGTTATTGGGGACCAAAAAAGTAAGAAAATTCTTGCGGGGACCCGCGAGGTGTAGGGGAAGAGGTCAAGAGTAACAGAGGCTCACCATCCCCTCTGTTAATGGTGGTAGACCTTAGAATCGGAACTCTCGACAACGGTATTACCTTAGCAAGGTGAAATGTCACTATCCACTTCTGGCGAAAGCTCGACCGGTCCATGGTCATTTAATTCTCACGGGGAAAAGTCGAGGGGGGAACCGTAGGGGGTAAAGTCCAAAGGGTGGCCTGCCAAATCCTCAACAAACTCTGGAAATGGACGGGGGCATAAAGAAAGGCCGAAGACGCTGGGAGGGAAAGATCTCCGACCACCAAGAGGGGACAGGCTTGCGAGACAGCAAGGAACCGCCGGCAAGAAGGAGCAAGACTCGAGGCCTGAGAAAGGAATTCCGAGCGGCGAGGAGGGAGGCAGGAAGACAGGAAGGAGCTAAGTTTAGTGGGAGCTGCGTATTATGAGGAACACGGCGCAAGCGATTCCCCAGACGCAGTAAAAATCCCCATCTTCCACATCGAAGCGGTGTGGTCAGTCGCCCACACTGCGAGCGATTAATATTGGACGAAAAACGTCTCTTGAAGGTCGGCTCGCGAGAGTCTAAAAAGGGCGCAACTCCAAAAAGCTCTAAGGAAGACCAGCTTGGCCGGACGGCGGAAAGCCGTTTCCTGAAAAAAAGTGGCGGCGGAAAAGTCGAGGGCAGGACGAGCAAGAGGGGGACAGGGGGGCTTGGTCAAAACCGTTGGCCCCCGCCGAGGACTCTCCTCCCCCCATCTGAAATCCCAGGGGCATCTCGCGTGGAGAAGAGCCTGGAAGGTTATACGTCCGGGTTGTTTGGGGAGCGGCAAGAAAAAAGGTAAAGAAGAGCGGCACAGCCCAGGAGTTAAGGTCTAAGGGCAGGCAGTTCCTGCTGCGCCGGGGCCGCCTCAATTACCTTGGGGATAGGCGTCTTGGGACTTAAATGGAAAGCAAAGAACGGTAATAAGAAACTCGACAGGGAGGGACACGAGACCCGGCCTGTCGCGCGCACGGACTGGTGGACACCACGCCCCGAGACCTCTAGGCGGGATCTGATAACACCTGAGGGAATCGCGATTAGAGGGGTGGGAAAAGTTGCGGGCCTGTGTGAGGTATAGGAGATGAGAACTCAGAACTAGTTGGAGTCCAATCCATGGTTAAGCGTCAGTCATTTAAAACTATTGGGGTCCTTGAGGAGGGGGGGAAAAAAGAAAAAGTTCAGGAGTTCCGATCCGCGCTCGGTACTCAGAGGTGAAAACTTTCGAAAAAAAAAAAATTAGACTCATGTTTACGATGGGTCGTGGCGCGTCCGTTTCGGAGGAATAAAAAATATGGGAAGAGTCTGATCAGTGGCCTTGACGAGTATGAAACCGAGCAAGGACACTGGCCCAGGGACGCTCGAGAAAGAGCACTATTGGCCCTCGTGAGGGGTATGTCGCGAATGTGAAGACGGCCCTCACACAAAAAAAAAAGAACAGGTGGAGAACGAAAAAAGAAAAGGGTCCTTTCTGGGGGGGGGAATGAGGTCCATCTCCTCGCCTTCCATAGTGCGGAGTCGGAGCTCCACCCCATTTTTCAGGAATTCTTGCCATAAGTCGGCGGACAGTAGGCAGATCATCTTCGATGGCCGGCACCCGAAAAGGGGTGAGAAGAAAAGAGGGGGGATCAGGCGGGAGGAGAGTAAAGCACTCGGAAAGATATACCATGGGACACGCAGGGTTCGAACTTGTGGCAAAGGTGAGGCTCCGCCGGCGCCGGGGAAGGGAAGGATTGAGAAACTATAGCGAAAAACTGGGAAGGGTCCACTAAAGGGGGAAGTGAGGGATCTGGGGCGGGGCACCCCCTGAAGATTCGCGCTTAAATTTTTCCGTGCCCAGACTTCAAACCAGTGGCTCGACGAGGGGGATTAGGAAACTACTGGCTTGGGATAACAATCGCGTGAGAAAGGGAAACTCGCCGAAAGGAATGGAGGGCTAGAGCTTTTTCTCAAAAACTTGGAAATGGGGGGGGTAGTACACCTCGGTGCCTTCATGGACTTAACCCGTTGAAGCTTAGGGATGGGTCGAGGAAAAAGGCAGGAGCGGACACGCAGGGTGGTCTCGTTAAGAGCCGCATCGGCTTCTTCTCGAGGAATAGGGAAGAAGAACTCTAGAAGAGCGTTCTATGGTCCGGGGGAGGTGCGGGGCAAGGGACAGGAGTCTTCCAAAAACGATGCGCCCATCGCCGCGAGCATCGAGAGGTTAAAACGGCGGAAAAAGTCGCCTGGGGAGGGGGCAAAAAATTGACTTCGAGCCACGAGGGAGGCGGGAGGAGGCTCTCGTGATAGGTAGAATCGCAGCTCGTCCGGGTTGACCTAGTCTTGGCCAGTGACTTTCGGGGGAAGGGCAAGTCGATAAGGCTCGGGCCACCCATGGTGCTGTTCGAAAATAAAAGGTATAGCCTCGTGGTATTGCAAGCGACGGGCCTTATATCAAGCAAGTCCTGAGGGCCTCTAGTGGTCGACGAGGGACAGCGGGACTGCAATCGGGGTGGATCTCATGAACAGATACTTACCGTGAGAGCATGGGGCGCCCGGTAATTTCCGGGGTTGGGAAAAAGTTGCCGGGAAGGCAGGAGAATCGCTCTTTGCTAAATCAACATGTAGTATAAGTCAGGAGGCTTTAAAACTCCCCTCGACATGCTTGAAGCATCTGTAGATACGGCCAAACAAAATTAAAAAGACTATGGAAAGACACATCAGGAAAAAAGAGAGAGAACATGATTGGAAAACTTAAGGAGAACCCCTCACTCCGACACGGAAACGGGGGGATCAAGTCACAGGCGAAGAGGCGCTGGCATTCCTCGGAGAGATGTGCTGCCAAAGGGGGGCATGCGAAAGCCACGGACATACAAAGAGTCTGAAAGCCTTCGCGGCGCCAGCATTTCCCAAGGACCGGACAAACGCCGACTCTCCAGGCACGCGGCTCGGCCGGAAAAAGAAACCGCCGCTCTCGCTCTCTCCAGCTTTAGGAAAAAAGAAGAAGCAAACCCGCTAGAGAGGGGGGAAAGGTTGAAAGGGTGGCTCGAAACGGGAAACGTCCCGAAGGCCATCAGGAAGAAAAAACAAAACATTCTAGGAGGAAATATGAGGAGGCTCGGGCGTTTCCCGGTGCGGAAAGAGAAAACCATCTGTTCGGCTGAAAAAACTCGGGGGTCAAGAGGGAAAGGACGGGAAACGATTCCTCAGGTCTGCGGGAACTCGGGCCGCGTTCAAGGGCAGTACGCAGGTCACCATCGGTCTCGTGCCGGTCCAGAAAGCGGGCTCCTCTATGGGCCGACATCAGCGACGGGAGAGGGAAACGGGGCAGAAACAACCAGTGGAGAAGATTCACAACCAAATCGTATCTAGTTCTTATCGGGGCGCAAGAGAATATAAGTCTCCCTCTATCTCAGAACGGAAGTGCCCATGGGGGAGAGTTAGGGGGGAAAAAGGGAAAAAGAGGGAGTCAGAAAGGGGGGGGAAAGTAAAGGACTGCGCGAGCGGAGGTGGTTTCGAAGGACTCGTGTTTGACTGGGTGGCTGGGCTTCTACTATGAAAACTTCATGGAAGAGGGAGGTTTCAACCTAAAAGGGAATCCATGGCAGGAAGGGAGAAAAGGATCTTGCCCCTGTCAGAAAGTGAGTCCCTAGACCGCGTCTGCAATGTGGGGGAAGAAAGAGGCTCCAAAAAGCTTAAGGTCTGCGTGTGGAAGAGACATCTCCACACCAAAAAAACTGGTCAACTTCGAAGAAAAGAAAAACATCTTGGACCCAGGAGGGTGTACCTCTATCTGGCCTCGGAGAACCAACGAAGGTCTCTGAAAAATCGGGAGCCCAGCACATGTCCACCGGCACCTTCATAGAAAGCCGAGCCACAGAAAGAGTACGTCATGAACCTCTCGGGAACACGCATCTGCAGCATCTTCCACCTACAATGCGAGCAGTCCCTAAGCCTATACCTCTAGTCGACGTCAAGGGAGAAAGGTATCTAGTCAGGTGGGGGAAACCCCTCGGCCCAAGCTAAGAAGCTACGACGGAGTAAAGGGGGCGAAAACTCTTTGCCGCCGGTTAACTAATGCACGCCTGCCCATGCGCCAAGCTCAAGCCGCGGTAAGCGAAAAGAGGGGCGTCTGCGGCAACTTCATCCAACCTATACAAAAAGCGAGGAGTTATGTTCGGCGCGGGAAAGACCCACCACGGGAGTCGCGAGATCAAGGAAGCTACCAGTAGAACACAGACCTGTCAATGAACGATAAGAATCAATAAAGAATTCTACATCGGGGAGACAAGGGGGGAAAGGGTGTAAGACAAGCTCTCAGAAAGCCATCCTTCAAAGTTAGGATTTCGACTTGATCGAGGCAAGGGAGAGGAATGCTCTGACCTCGACAGCAGACGTAGGGCAAAAAGTTAGGAGGGCACTGCATACCGACAAGAACTCAAGTCTTTCATTTGCTAGCGGCCAAGAAGTACAAGTACAACCCCCCGGGGGGGCTGGGGCAAAACGAGGAAAAAGGAGCGCTTCCAAGGGCCACGGCAAAGCCGTCCTAGTGCCCAATCCGGATGAAGGACAAAGACAAGGAACCTGAGGGAGTAAAGACTTCTCACCGAGTCGTACAAATCCAAAATGCACTAAAAAACGCAGGCGCCCAGCGTGGTTTAGGGGCACCGGCAATCTGAAGAGGGGGAGAAAAAAGGAAAAATCCGGGAACGTACTTCATGCGCAAACGCATGGAACAGTCATGGGGTAAAAGCTCAACCCTCATGAAGGGCAGATATGGACGAAAAAACCAGCAACGAAGAAAAAATCTTTCCTCGAAAAAGGGGTCGGGTGCCAGGGTATTGTGGCGGACTCCCTCGCCACATCAAGAACATAAAGCCTCGAGGGCCCTGCATCGGCCAAGGGGCCTTTATGCGTGAAGTATCGTGAGAGGAATCATCTCGGAAAGGGGAGAAGCTCCGGCAAGTCGAAGTAGACCAAACAGGAAGAAAATTACATTAACGCTGACTCTCAACGGAAAAAAAACCCTGAGGATCCAGGGAAAGGGGAGGCGAGAAAGATGTGAAAAGAACCAGAACGAATGATATCTTCCAGGTAAGTAGCTTTTCGCCCGATGCGCGACCGTCCCTCCTGCCGGGCGCAAAACCTCGTCGTGAATTCGAGGTACGCAGAAACCAGATTGGGGGGGCTAGAGAAAACGCGGCCGATACGGTAATATAGTGACGCTAACTCCAAACCCTTAAAAAAAGTAAAAGAAATCAACCGCATCATACTCTCTCTTAACACATCATGAGGAAGAAGCAGAGAAGAGCTCGTCTGGGGGGAAAGGGGGGAAGTTGTGTACAGCGTCACCTACGGTCGTGAGAGTCAAGGGTTCAATTTCGCGTGAATCGGTCGGGTTATGAATGACCGCGGGGGGCGAGTCAAAGAGAGGATTGGAAAATAAGAACCACTGTCATTGCGGCGGGGAAGGCGCATTACGAAGCATACCTTCGAACTCAACCCCACCAGTCTGGAAAAGGAAACTTTGGGACTAAGAGAAGGCGACGGACGCCACCAACCCAGACGAGTCGATCGACCTTGAGAAGGAAAATCTTGGGTCCCCGGCCGGTACCTTTGTCGAGTAGTGTGGGTATCGAACAACTCGCGCTTCGGGTGACCAAACAACCAGGTAGCCAAGCGGGACCGAGAAAAAGCCTCCGAGGGGAAGGAGCCAAACTTCAGTCTTCCCCCGTTAAAGGATTGAGATTTCTCGGGCTCCAATATGGGAGGAAAGGAGACGGGACTTTTTGATCGCAACTTTTGCACGCGAAGCTCTCGCCCAAAAAGCGCGGGCACCCTATTAGATCGCGCTCGAGAGGGGGGGTTATCTGACCACTTAGATTTGGTACTATGTGGAAGTATCCGAGGTCTGGTAAAAGAACGAAACACTTGGCGCAGTCCGCTCGGTGTAAAGGAGCCGCCTCAACAAAAACCAGGGATAATACCATACCAGGGGGGGGATTTCCAAATCGCGAGTAAGCCGAGGGACGGGTTGGCCGCCGACTTCAGAGGAGCATGAGGCCGATTTAAGGGCCTTCCGTAAGAAAAACGCTTCAAAGAAAAAGATTTCCGTTGAAAGTAGAGACGGGCCCGGCAATCTTGGAGAGAAGGGCAAAAAGGCGGCTTTTCCGCTACAGGTGATGCGACTGTAAGCCTCAAGGGGGGGGGAAAACGCACGTCCTGAAAAGTACTTGATGGACCCCCGTTTAATTTCCACTGGAGACCTTATCGGATGAGAAAAGAAGGTGGCTCTAGGAGGGAAGAGCACAGGGCATAACCGGGGGGGTGATATCTTCGCCTCTCGGGACCTCCAGGATCTGACACAGCTAGCGTCATAAAGGCCCTGGGAGGTTGGGAAAGGGGTGGGGAAGGCAAGAGCGTCTTACTCCCTTCGGGAGAATCAGGGAAGGAAAGGCCTCGGACGGTCACCGCCGCATAAAAGTGCGTCCTGGGCGTGGGGAAAGCACAACGACTGTCGGTAGAAACGGCCCGAATCACACCTTCTAGATATTCCATGAAGAAGTCTCAATGGATACTCTCAACAGGACTACTCGATCACCGAGGGGAAGGAATGAAACCTAAACTGAGATTCCCAAGACCGCTCCGAGAAGGGTAAAGTAGACGAAGAGAAACTAGACAGGCAACAAACAAGCGAGGAGGAGGCGTCACTGAAATGTATGTCTCGTCGTCCGGAATTCGCCTTATAACGTCCAGGGGGAAGGATGCAGAAAGAAAAAATGGATCGCGTGTGTGCTTTGAATATCTGCCGAATGGAAGTCAGCATCTCGAGATGGGGGAAGAAGTCGGGGAGGGGGGGACAAAGAAAAATCGAGATCTGTGTGTCTGACCCAACCAGACTAACTTCGGTGCTGACCGCTCGCTGATAGGCCGGACTGCTCCTCGCCATTTATACGCTCGGTGACGAAAGGAAACGTTGGGAGAGGAGGGGGAGATCGGACTATAAAAAAGAGTAAAACTTTAAAAGGGCTGAGAATCTTCTAGAACTTCTGCGAAGATCGAGGGTCAATGGTACAGTTAAGAAACGGGGGGCATTAGGAAGAAAGAAAGAAAAACCCTGCGTTCAGGAAAATGCGAGGGCCCCGTCCTCATCACCGGGGCGGCGGGTATAACACGGCGCTAGAATTCGCTAAGACCGTGGGTCGCTTAACGGCGCAAGAGGTGGGGCTTGAAAAGAATTCTAAGAAGAAGCACCGCTAGGACATCAAGCCAAAATCTCTTAGGTCCACGCCGTGGGAGAGATCTCGCTCTAAATCGGTGGAGGAGCTAAGGAGGGGATGGGCCGCTGCACTACGAAGAGAAGTGGACTCCAAGTTCTCGCCTATTCAGAACAGAAGCGCCAAACACATAGTCCACTAGGGAAAAAGTGTCAAGCTCCACAAAAGAAGGGGTCTCTCGAAACTCATCTTTGGCGCCCATCTTCAGGGAGGATCTCGCGAGCAAAAAACATCTGGGGGAAGAAAGAAAGGAGAGGAAGGCAGCCACTTCGCCTTCTCGGCCCGGCTCCCGCACGTGAACTGGTACACGCCGTGGAGGGGGACCGAAGCGAGGCCTAGAACCGCGGGCCACAGGAGGGGTCAAAACACCGGGTGCCCCCGACAGGATTTCTCGAATCACACCGGGGGACTGCTCAGGGGGAAAGAACTAGAGGTGTAGAAGATGCCCTTGCTGGAAAAGGCGAGGGGAGGCGTTTGTGTGGGGTCGTCGTCGACGCCGTCCCTCAGGGTTCGCAAATAGCAAGGAGGGTATCCAAGGAGGGGCCGGGTCGAAGTCGGAAAGTAACTGAATCCTTTCCCCATCCTTTTTGATCTGCACGGCATGCATTATCTCGAAAGAGTCAAGAAAGAAACCTGTAATTATACGCAGAAGAGGGGAAATCCCCTTTCCGTCGGTAGCATAAAAGAAAAGCGTGGTACAACCACTCACACTGTTAATAACCAGCTTGTGGGCGCGGGGGAATCTTATCCATAAAAGCACATTAGGGGGGGGGTGGCAAGGGTTGATCGTCTCCTTTTATTTCAGGGGTGGGGATAGAACTATATCAAGGCCGCGTTGACTGCCACTCCATGGGGTGGGAAACGAGTAAAACGTGAAAAACAGGGGGTAGGGGGGAACCTGGCGGAGGGATCGAAGCAATGACTCGCGAGTCAAGGAGCTCGCGCTGGCTGATCCCGATTGTCTTCTTACTAACAGAGCCTGCTCCTCAAGGGGGAAGGGGGGGGAAATGCTGAAGGGAAGGCAGAGGCGCGGGTAGGTCGACTTGAACGGATCCGGGGTGGAAAATTTACGATAATGATATCGACACATGGCGCTCCCAGCACTGGGTTCATAAAGTCAAAAGCGGAAGGCCGGAGGTGAAACTAGGAGGTGTCAGAGGGGGAAAACTCATGCACAAGAACAGGTTGATACAAGCTGAAAACCTAAATGATTTTCCGGGGGGGGGCCTCATAACGCCGTCCATGAGGGCTTTAGCAGGAGGGAGACCGCATTTTCATTGAGAACATTAATCGCTAGGGGGACCTAAGAAGAGGGGAAAGTCTCGATATTGAAAAAGGGAAAAAAAAAGGTGAGCGGAGAGAAAAAGGATGTGAGGTGGCAGTCTAAGAAAAAATGAAACACGCAAGCGGTTAAGCTGGAGAAAGTCAGAGCCACGGGGCTCCTACTGAGAGGGGGCCTTCAGAGGACGACGCCACAAGCCCGGGTAAGGGAGTGGAAACCGAGGCCTCTCAATATGTCTCGGGGGGCCGACCTTGTGGTTGGTCCTTGAGGTACTGAGGGGGCTTTAAAGACCTCCCATGCCGGAGCTCACGGTATGGGGTATTCAAAAGGGGGAAAGAAGTATCACCGGTTCTGCTCGACTGCGAGTCGGAAAACAAGAAGGTTTTATTTGCGGGAGATCACGTCGATGAGCCTAGCGGGGGGAGTGGGGGGGCTTAACACAAGGAAGGGGGGAAACTACATGGAAGGGGGCGGGAGTCTCCACCTGCCGATGGTGAGGGCGAATGTCTAGTACTTGAGGAGCACGCCGTGGTGTAACTACGGACCGAACAAAAAAGCTTATAGTCGTGAGGGGGGGGGAGATGACACCGCCGGAGGGATATGGCCGATGGGGAAAGGGGAAGCGCCTTGGAACATGAGGTTCCGCAGGCCGAAAGATATCCCCTAACGTCGAGGAGATTAGAAAATGAAAAAAGGCAGGGCAAGGGAGGGGGGGCTAGGGGCCACTGCATTCGAGCGCAGGGGGTCGACTAGATAAAAACGAGGGCTGCCTCAACCCTTTTCGTCTGGGGGGGCAGCGAGGGTCTTGTTGCGCGACTTTGAGGGAGGAGGGGCAGAGAGTTTAAGAGGTAGATGAAGGCGGAGGGGACCAAAACAGGGAGAGGAAAAGATGGGGGGGGGGGGGGGGGGGGGGGTGGGGGGGGGGGGGGGGGGGGGGGGGGGGGGGGGGGTGTGGGGGGGGGGGGGGGGATACCAGACTTGGGGGGTAACCCGAGGACTCCGACTAGATAGAGGGTGACGCCGCGGGATGCCGCCGGGAGGAGAGCGACGTCGAACAGCCTTGCGGGAAGGGCGTCAGAACGCAAAGCCCTGACCCGCATGTAGGGCAATGCCGAGAATTCAATTTCGATTGACGCAATGGGAGGTCAAGGGCCGCCGGAGATCGCTCTGGTTCTAAATCCAGGAGTCTCCCTTAGGGGCGAAAGAAGACATTGGAATCAGCGTAGAACGGAAACATCCAACAAAGTCAAACAAGCGTCAAAGAGACAAAAAAAAACAAACCCCTCGCGCAGCATTTCATTTCAAAGGAGAAACGACGCGGCCAATCAAAAACCAGAAAACGGAGGCAGGGAAGTAGAAAGGAAATCGGAAGGGAGGAAACAACGATGCGAGGTGACGGAGTGCCAAGGTAAGAGGCAGACAGGCAGACCCTAAGCGATTTCTCAGGCATGCGGCGCCAGCTTTCGGGACGAGGACAGGAATGTTACCTTCTCATGTAAGGGGGAAAACCGGAGGGGAAACCGCGCTAGAGAAGGAAGAAGAAAAAATCGAGCCAGTTTATATGACCAATCAAAACTCGGAGACTCCGAAAAGTATGGTGTAAGCGGGTTGCAACGAAAAAAGGGGAC
>Ga0179591_1374139_pt1 | contig 10429 bp, 6 predicted proteins | sample CZOMad2_1_08_16f_FD_182891 | JGI IMG/M metagenome (GOLD analysis project Ga0179591, IMG submission 182891) | Vadose zone soil fungal communities from Angelo Coast Range Reserve, California, USA - CZOMad2_1_08_16fungal (PacBio error correction) | ecosystem: Environmental > Terrestrial > Soil >...
GGGCCGGGGCACGCAAAAAAGACCCCAGCGAAGACACAAGGCGACAAGAGAAGATCGCATGGGTTAAGAAAAAGGGCAACTGGGGTGCCGGAGAGGGGGGAAGGGACAAAAGGGGAGCCGAGCCAAAAGGAGCGAGGAAAGGGGACCCAGCCGTTCAGGGGGAGGGGGCGCTGGAAAGGGCGGAAGGCAAACGAGAGAACGAATCCTAAGCACAAGGAAAGCGGAATAAAAATGTCTCAGGGAAAGGCTTGCTTCGGGCGGCAAAGGACGGGCGGTCTCTGGCAACAAACTACTGCCAGTTTTAAGGAAGGGAAGGAACGGCAAACGGACAGCTTATCGCAATACTAGCGGTGGATGACTGGCTTACGAGAAATCAAACTGAGAATGACGGACCAAGTCCGTTAAAAACCGAGGCTATGCTGGTTCACCACGATCTCATGCTCAGTCAGAAATGGGGGGGGGGGGGAAGGGGGGCTAGATGGAATCTATCGACCCGAATCTTCATCGATGAGCCGGACCGCGCATCGACAGCAAAACCCTGAAAGTTAATGGGGACGGAAACTCCTTAGAAATCGCGTATCTATCATTCTCGCCGCATGAGGAGAGAAAACTCAGTCTTTATAACTAGGAAGGGGGAGGGGCCAAGTCGAGATGTTATACGGACGCTAAAGGGTGTCCTCGGGGACGCAACGATGATGCAGGGCGGAAAATCCTACGCCCTCATATTAAGAGAAAAAAAAAAACCAAAAAATGAAATTGAATACAAATAAAGTCAGAACAGCTAGACAGAAGGAAGATACTTCTACTCTGCAAATGGGCAGTCGTGTCGAACGAGCAATAAGCACGCTATTTGAATTGGACTCTCTCGTAAGCTAGTCTGAAACCCCTCCCAGTATACATGACTTGGGAAGAGGGAAGCAAACACGTGGAGGGCCCTCCTAGGGTCTGAATGAGACCGATTTGTCACATCGGTGGGGTTCGCTTAAGGCTAAGTGTGTACTGACTGGCCTGCATCAGCAGGGGATTATTAATTAGTAAATTCTATCGCCGCCATGTCAATCGTGGTCATTTAAGAGAGAAAAAATCAGAAATGCGCGGGGGCCGGCTGCGGTGAAAGAAAGACGACAGCATCGGGGAGGCAAAAGGGACGACGTTTATAGTACAAAGGCGACACGCGAGAAATAGTCCAATGGCGAGTCTCGAACTTTCTTAGGAGAAACATCGTCGATGCCACCAATTGCGTCATGCGCATGCATCTCGACCAGGAAAAAGAGGAAATGCTCTCGACGGAGCAGCTGGAGGATTGGGGGGTTTTAAGGAAAATCTGAGGCAGATCTGCAGACGGCCGGTGCAGGAGTGACAGCGCAGACTTACTGGGAAGTCGGGAAGCAGAGAGTCGGGCGATAGTGTTTTGCCGTCTCGCGAGAACCATACGCGACCACGGGGCGTCCTCTCCGGCACACTGAAATGGGATAGAACGACCAGGATTGAGCAGGGCCGAATCCAACTTCAAAAGGGGAGATGAGGTGCATCCGGAAAAAGCCGAGAGACGCTCGTGGCGGTTCACGGAGTCGAGTCCTTAACGCTTCTCAGGAATTCGTCAACTCTGAAAAATTTGGAGGTGAGGCGGGGTCGTAAGAAAGAAGAAAGGGACTTTTACCGAGAAAAGGGTTGGACAGCGTCGAGAAAAACAGTTCTGTGGGACAGATTTAAACATCACCTCTCGCCTAGGGCCCCGTAGGAAACTCAAAAGCCAAGAGGCGAGGGCAGAGACTCTTCATCGGCTTGGTTGGGTGGGGTAATGTATTGGGGGAGACACTATTGGAAGGTTGGGGCAAGCCAGCGGGAGACTCTCAAAAAACCACCAACGTATATTATAGAGATAGAAGAAAGCTACAGGGGAATAGGGAAACATACCAAGAAAAAACCGACGCGGGGAGTACGCTGCGCGAGAGACAGGCAGTGGCTTATCAGGGGAGGGCGTAATTCCAGAGCGATGGGGGGGGGGGGTGGAAAAGATTGACAACGAACGGGGTTCTTTCTAGACCAGAAACGCGTCGGCCGCCTCCTGAAGGGATTATGCGCTCCAAACCTAAAAAAAAAAAGGGGTCAGGGAAGCGGGTAGGAAAAGGGCAATGGCTGGAAGCAGTGTTCCTCGAGACTGGAGTATAACGTAGGAGCCTACGTCGAAGGAAGGGGGCGGCGGCGAGCTGACTGTGACGGTGGGAAAGGAGTTCAAAGACTTCCGTTCTAAGGATTTCTCTTATAAAGATAAGGAGAGTTGGCGCTACTGTGGGGGCTCATTAGTGGTAATATGAGAACCAAACCGTAGGACTCAATGTGATGATTGGGGTTACACGGGACAAAACTCTTTCAGAGGGAGGAACCGGAACTTGAGGAATCGAAAGAGACCGCCGCTGGGAATTAACCCCAATCTCGGGAATCAACCCCTTGGAAGGGGGGACCCCCATCATGGGCTTACAGTCGCGTGACGGACGGCCGAAGGGAAAAACTCAATGGGGTGGGGGCGAAAGAGATGTTGATCAGGACGGCGAATTTCGACTGCGGAGGGAAAAGACTTGGAGACATATGGCTGCGGTGTCAGGCAAGTTGAAAGGCCGGCAAAGGAAATCCTGGACCGGTGAGCAGGCCAGCAGTTCCACAGCGGCAAAGAGAAGTTCGTTCGAAGCGCGGCCAGATAAAGGGCAAAATCGAAGGGAAAAAGAGGAAAATCGCCCACACTCGGCTAACGAGCGGTTTCCTAAAGGAGGGGGCCAGCCTGGAAGGAAAGGAGACGCGGGGTCCAAAAGGAAAGGCGCGCGTCAGTGCTTGGATAAGGGAAAAAATTGACCCGCACTCCCAGGTAAAGTTGGTCTGAAACGGGAGAAAAAAGGGACGGATCGGCCTGGGCAAAGGGGGGCGGCTTACTCGTGGCATTTGAAAAAAAAAACGGGAAGGAACTGTGAATAGGTGGGAGGAGGCTGGTGAAGAGATGATGGTCAAAAAAGGGCCGGGCTGTGGGTAAAGGGTTGGCTGTGGTTTGGAAAGCGCGGCGATGGATAGACATGGACGAGGGCCCCTAAAAAGAGTCTAAAAAAGGCGGCACAACATCAAAGCAAGTGTACGATTCCTTGAGCTGAGCCATGAGAAAGTTGTTTCACATTCTACGGAGGTCGAAAGACCTGTACGAAGGACTGGCGCGCCGTAAAGGGCGCCCCAAAGAAAGATCTTTCTACAGGGACAGTAGGAAGACAGGTCATCTACAGCAGTGTATCGGGGGGACGACGAAGTGCCAAAGCTCCGACACGATTGGACAGTGGCCACAGAGCTTGGGCGGGGTTTCGGCAAAACATTCCAATTTGAGCAAAGGAAGGAGAGTGGTGTGGGGTAACAGCAGGAAAGTACACCTATAACAGTAAAAAATCGGGAAGGACAAAAACGCTAGCTGTTCAGTCAGCCAGGGAAGAAAGAGAGATCTTAGGAGAGCTAGATGTCATGGTCAAAAAACGTCTTTTTTAACCTCTTTGAGGCACAAACGTGTGTAGTAAAGAATAGGGGGCGAGCGGAAAAAAACAAGGAAAACAAACAGCGAAAACATGAGAAAAAGAAGCGTGAAGGGAGCTGGGATTAGGGGATCAGCTGCGGAATTTGGTGAGCAAAGATCCCATGATAGAAAAGATTAGCTCCGAAGCAGGAAAAAGTCTTTAAAAATTCTGGGAGCTCGGCGTTAAAAAATGGGGGAAAGATCCAAAAGCAGGGAAGGCTCAATTCAAAGACGACGTTCTGAGACTCGTCCGAACACCGGATTGACGGAGGGGAAGTCTCTTTTAGGATGGACTGCTGTATGTCGCACCGTCTCCATGCCTGACTATAATGAAAAACCGCTTAGGACGGCTTATGCGGGCAGGTCAATGGGGGTGAAAAGGGGGTAGTTCATATGAGCGTCATAGGACCACATTCGAGCGGCACAAGGAAAGGGGCTCTAGGCAAAAGAAAAAAAACAACGAAGGAAGGGAAGAAATACTAGAGGTGAGGCGCAGGAAAATCTTTCCTACAGGGCAGGGAAGCACTTTTTCCAAAACCGCAACACTGACACCACCATTCCGGCAAAGGAAGTTCGCTAAAATAAAATAAGGAGTTCCCGTAGACGAATACCGAAAAAACGCCAGGGAAAATAACCTGTCAAAACAGCGCCGGATCTGGGGGGAGCTGATCAGAACAGAGGTTGAGCCGCCCGTAGTTTACGGGGAACCGTGTAGGAACGAAGAGATACTCCAGCATGATAGGAGGGATTTTCCGAATAAGCAAAAAGTCACGTTATAGAGAGTTCAAAGATTTGGACGGGAAATCTGAGGGAGCCTGCAACGCGTAACGCTGAATTTTCTGAGGGTAAGGGCACTTGGGCTTGAGGTCATGGAACAGGCCGGAAGAAGTACTTCATTCGAGTCCGCTCTCTAGTCCCTGCAATATTTGTGGGATAAAGTAGAAAAAGTGGATAAAGGACAGCGAGCTCTATACGCGATTAGCTCGTATGCCCTGGCAGACGTAAGCATTTTACGGAGAAGAGACGGCTAGGTAAGGAAAGGAAATAGCCATTTGTGCCAACCACGATTCTGCATCTCGGATAAAACAGGGAAAAAAAGGGAGGGGAGTACCGAACAACCTAGGGCACACGATCTTCATTCTATGGTCTGGCATGCTCCCAATCTTGAAGCGAAACTGGTCTGCTGAACTCAGTAAGGACAGCTCGGAAAAGGGAACGGAGGGCGATCGTGGGGGGAGGACAGAATTGTTTAGCATTGTCTGGAGAAGAAATCGGCATCGACGGGGGTGGGTCCCACAAGGGGAGATTTTAACTCAAGATACAAACCAAAAGGTGGTGAATGCTAAAAAGAAAGGTCAGTCCCATGGAAAAAATCCCAGACATAGAACCACACACACTCCAAAATGGAGTAAAAGAAACTACACCATCCGAGAAACGACAAATATTTTCGAAAGTCAGGCGTTCCACGGTGGAAATGAACGCTACAACTAGGGAAGCCGCTCTTGGATGCAAGACGGGCTTAAGAAGATTTCGTTGGCGGAAAAGTCGCAGTACGACGAGACGGGTTCAAGTGACTGTATAAAGAAGCAAAAAAGTCTTAAAGCAACGACCATCACTTTCTTTTGAAAAGGGCTACGGCATAAAAGTCCCATACCACGGTTAAGTAACCCGGACAATCGAGGGAGGAGGGGATATTTCCCTGCTCTCCGCAAGAGGCATCCTTCGCGGGGGGAAGAGAAAGCCGCTTCGCAAGCGGGACGCGGAGCCGCATTCAAGGGAGGGAGGTATTCGAAATTGCCAGAAACGTCGGAAAGGAATATCGACAGTTGAATCGAAGAAGGATAAAGACGGCAACCAGTTCCACCACCAGAGGTTCCGTAGCGAACGATGGGACAAAGGATGGCGCAGAGGTCGCCTCGCCAAAAAAGCAGGGAGAGGGGAAAATATGGGGTAGGAAAAGAGGCGCGCGGATGCAAAAGAACATCCGCTGACACGCGGCGGAGAGTGGACGGGGGGCACAGGGGCGGCTCGGTTCGCTTGAGCGGATAAAACAAGAAAACAGGGAACGGACAAGGCACGGATGACTACTCTCTCGTCACCTCAATGGTACAGAAGAAACATTCTTCCAAAAGCAAACGTTCCCGCGCCAAAAAGAGCGAGGTGAACGAAGTCGATATGACAGCGAGAACATGCGTGAAAAGAAAGGGGAATGCTTAACAACTAAACCTGTTGAATTCTAATCGCGGCAAACCGGCCTGTCCCTGAGGAGGAACACGCTGTAATAAAGAACAGTGGAAATTTGGCACCGCAAAAAAAAAGAAGTACTTACTTACAGACGCAGTAAAAGCCTGGCTCGAAAGAGACGGAGTAATCACCGCTGGTTGGTTTCATGGAGGGATGCCAGGAGTTGGCCAATCCGCGAATTATCGAGCGAAAAACACCACCGGAGGAGTAGATAATACGGAGTTCTCCCAGGGCTTGGATCATCCATGAAAAACAAACAAACGGGGCTGACGCGTCCGTGCGAGCAAAGGCAGGGATATTAGGGAGGGATAAAAAAAAAGGGGACGGGGCGGCCGGGGTTTTTTCATTGACCTAACGGTTGAGGTGCTCGAGAAGAGCTTAGCCGGCAAGGAGGCGACGACTAGGCAAAATCTGGGGGGACGTGCCGCTGGAAGTCAAGGGGCGTCACGAAGGTTCTGCGCCAGAGAAGCGACTGCAACACCTCGAGACGGGGGAGTCTCTCTGGTGCAAGAGAGAGGAACGCTAGGGAAAAGGGTGAAAGTTGATGCCCGACGAGGGCGATGCTACAGGAGGAATTCTCTATCTGCAGGCAAAAGAGGGGATGTTTTTCCTTTGTTATAGAGATAACGCGACAACCATCTAGGGACCTCCGACCAGCTAAAAGGGAAAAAGCGTACCGGCCGTTGGCACAGAAGGAGAGGAATCCTGATTCCAAAAAACCGCCCAGCTGGCGCCGGCGCCGAGACCATCGGTTGCGCGATTGAAACAGCGGAAAAGAGAGCTCCGAAGGGGGGGGTGTACTAATTGGCTCTGGAAGAAGGGAAAATAGAATCCTTCCTACAAGTGAACAGAGCGGAGGTCTCGCAACTATAAGACATACGGAAGGGGTAAAGCCTAAAAGGGACAGCTCACATCTAAAGTTAGGCAATGCTGCGTCACATTCCGGGTAGGCTGGCAAAGGCAACGAGGTGCCCTTTACTAGATAATCAACACTGGACGAAAGAGGAGGAGCGAAGTGGGTCCTCCAGTCATTTTTTCGGGAGGCCGTAAACCTTTGTGCATCGTCTGTGGAAAGGCAGAAACTGGATCGCTCTCCATTTCCTTTATGCCAAAGGCGATGGGAAAAAACCTCGTCTTTGGGAAGTGGGAGGCAACTGGAAGTCGACGAACGAGGTCCTGAAAAGAGGGCCCTCTTTTAGAGGTTCGGGCTAAAAACATTGAAGCGGTCGCCTAAAGGTGAGAGATGGTCATCTTGAATATTTGGTACTTGCATTGGCGGGGGTTTCAAGAGGGCATCTTCGGCTGGACGGGGCCCTCAACCTAATAACAAGAAGAAAAAAAAAACATATCCTTGTAGCGAGAACTGGAATCATCTCGCCGGGAAGGAGGAACTGGTCGGTCAAGGCTCAGAATCCGGACGTGGCTGGGCGAAGAGAGTCTAACTATGTCGACGCCGAGGACTTCCTTCAGAAAAAAAAAATCACGTTGGTCGGGTCATCGCCCTATTTCGGAAGAGCGTGAGGGGGAGCCAGCCATCTTCAGGAAAGGAAAGCGATCGTTGTTAAACAGAAATGAGGCGGGAATACGCAACTTGAATGACTATCAAGGCCAGAGAATAGTGGGTTAGGGAAACCGGTCAGAAAAAAAGCGAAGGTCGAGCAGATGTCCGCATCCAAACTTCAGGAGGGCCGTTTATGAAAAAAAAGAGTCCTACCAGAACGACCGTCCTTAGGACTGGCATGCAAGGAAGATCCCTTATGAAAACCTTTAAAGGGAGGTAGGGATCAAGAACAGTAAATGTGAGCGGGCAGGATCCAGTGAGCCGCCGCCTATAGTAAGCTCAGAACAAGAAAGTTGGAATCGATCCTGCTTGAGGTAGAGGGAGTGATTTCCGGGGTCAACCAGGGCCCGAAAAGGAGGGCAAGTATTTCGGGCGAAGAAGGACCTAAAGGATTACAGGAGATGAAAAAGTCAGGATGTCGGCGGGCCCGGTGGCGCGTAAAAGGCCCATCCTGTCTGACTCAGACGAAAAAGAAAAGTACTTTCGAAGGAGGAAAAAATAGAACTGAAAAAGTGGCCATGGTGATGGTTGCAGGAGTGAACCAAATGCAAAGTTAGACTACGCGCTCAAACCAACATCCTCTCATCAAAAAAACTAGGGGAAAAAAAAAAGAGTTATATCTCGAAAGAAAAAACGTGCTCCAAACATGTGCCGAGGCCGCTCAATCGCAATCAGAAGACTTGCACTAAAGCCGCAGAAAAGTGAGGGGGAAAAGATCTGGGTATCAGGATGCGCGGGAGCGAAAATACATCTTCTCCGCCATACCGAGACCTAGCAGATCCGGTTTTTCGTGACGAATCGCCAAGAAGGGGTCCATGAGGTTGGGGAAGGTGAAAACGGGTGGAACGCCGAGACCAGCATGATCGAGATGCAGCCGTTCGGCTTCGGAGCGGGGTAGGTAAGGTCCTGCCGCGCCATGACTAAGGCAGCTGAAGGGCCTAGCAGGTAGGCGGAAAGAATGGGCGGCGTCATGTCGCTGAGGTAGGCATTAGTCTCCTGGAAGGGGGACGCGTCAAGATACGCCGGCCATCCACGTTTTTGGGGACATATACTTGGAGGAAAAGGAGAGTCAAGACACTCGTGGGGGCGAGGAGGGCCCGGGGCAAATAATGTACCGCTAGAGGAAAATGGCAAGCCGTTCAAGAAACTGAATAATGCTGGTTACACCATAGGAGACAGACGAAGCGATGGCTGGCCTACGAAACAGAGCAGAGGGACATTAATCGTCCAGATGAGCTGAAACGCGCCAAATGACCCTGCGAACTCAGGAGACGCCGGCGTCGGGACTCTCGGGAGCAGGCGAAAGGGAGTTCACGGGAGTCAGAGGAGAGAATTCTCGACTTGCCCACAGGTCAGGAAGGTGTATCAATGATCTCTAAAGGCGGTGCGGAAGCGCTGGCTTGCCGAGTCCATGCAACCGGCAACACTAGGACCCCTCTCCCACACACGCAAGACGGAAATACCCGCACAATAAAATCGATATCCGTAAAGAGGACGACTACAGGAGGAAATATAAATTTTACAGAACACTACACCCAAATATGTTTGAAGGCCTAATCGTTCCAGTTCAGATTCAAGAGGAAAAAGTATTGTAACTATTGGCATCAATGGGGGTCATCACCACGGGAAAAGCATCAAGTTTACGGCAACAAAAAGCTGTCCTTTTTTACTTCTAGAAGCAATACCGATGGAAAGGGCCGGGAAGCGATTGGGGGCGTTCAGTAGGGGGGAGAATCAAAAGGACAAAACGCCGAGAGGAACAGTCAGAGTCAGGAATTGAAAAAAGAAATCCTATCGATGTGCCGGCTGGGGAAGGAGACCTTCTACAACGGAAAGGGATGTCATGCTGATCGACGGTGCGCAGACCAAGGTCGAGACCGGGACCTAAATGTCGCCAAGTGTTATCTGACGAGTAACCGATCGTACGAGGCAACATCAAAGCGAGGAAAACCATGCGGAAGGCGCCTGAGAGTACATCGCGCCACGGAGAGAAAAAAAAAAGGCGACAAAAACACGCGGCGTTATAGAAGGGGGGGGGGGAGTCCATTCTTCTCTCTGGAAGGACAGCATTAAAGCAACATCGCGCCGTGAGCAGTGTCACATTCGGGATCTATCGTTTGGCCGTACTCGAGAAAAGTAACCTGCGGACACAGTAAAACCCTTGACCTGCCGAGAAAGGATAGCTCACCCAGAAACTTTAGGCATCGCGAAAAAGAGGGGTCCAAACGCGGAAGGGAAGAATTGGAGGAGGGGGGGGGGGTGGAGGTGGGGGGGAGGGGGAGGTGGGGGAAAGTATGGGGGAAAAGTTGAAGAGGGAATGGGGGGGAGGGGGAGGGAGTGGGTGGGGGGGGGGGAGCGGGGACACGGATGGGGGGAAAACACAAATAAAGAGTAAGGGGAGAGAAGGGGGTAGAGCAAGAAGAAGTGAAGAGTGTTGGGAGAGGGGGAGCGCTAGGAGTATTGAGGAAGAGAAGGGAGAGAGCGGGAAAGCCAGGGAGGGGGAGGAGATTGCTGGAGGGTGGGGGTGGGAGAGACTGGATAGGGGGAGGGAGGGGGTTGGGAGTCGTATGGGGGGGGGGGGGAATGGGGGTGGGGGAGGGGGGGGAGGGTAGGGGTAGATGGGTGGGTGGGGGTGGCTGGGGGGGGGGGGAGAAGTGCGGAAGGGATATGGGGAGGGGGTGGGGGGTGGGTGAGGTAGGGAGGGGGGGTGGGGAAGACGGGGTGGGTGGGGTACCTTCTTCACCTCATACACTGCGTGGGGAGAGAACTTCCTGTAGGGGGGATGCTTCTTGTCAGGCAGATATCCGACTAGAGGGGAAGAAAACAGGCCGCGGAAAAAAAAGAGAAAGTTCTTGGAAAAGGGAATTAGTCAACACTAAACCTGTTGGCAGTTCTCAAGAAAAGCAGGGCCAACGGTGCCTTCAAGAACAGCTGTTCGTCGTAACGGGTCGGGGTGATGGGACCACCCAAAAGAGAGCAGACGTCCAAGAATTCGCAGGTAAGAAAACGCCTGTCTCGCCCAGCGCCGGCGGACAGGAGTGGTTTTGGGTGCAGTGATGCACGATTGCCGGAGAGTCAGA
>Ga0179591_1382881_pt1 | contig 10429 bp, 10 predicted proteins | sample CZOMad2_1_08_16f_FD_182891 | JGI IMG/M metagenome (GOLD analysis project Ga0179591, IMG submission 182891) | Vadose zone soil fungal communities from Angelo Coast Range Reserve, California, USA - CZOMad2_1_08_16fungal (PacBio error correction) | ecosystem: Environmental > Terrestrial > Soil >...
GGGACCGGGTCCTAGGGGGGAAACTCACATTTGAAAGAATCTAGAAAAAGCACCCAGTAGGTGAAAAGGATGCAGGGAAGAGAAAACACGAGGGACAACACAGGCAATATCATGTATTTTTTGCCATGTTTAGTGTGGATATACATTGGGGAAACTTGTAAAGGAAGTAGAACTTGGAAGGAATAAAAGGGTTTACTACTATTTTATGACAGGGAATATTAAGGGAGAGGGTGACATTTATTAAAAAAAGGAAGGGAAATCCACGGGGATTCAAAGACGAGGAAAAAATATAAAAAACAGGGAAAATAAAGCTAAAAAAAATAAAACCAGGTATAGTAATAGGATAAAAAATAGTTTCCATATAGTAAAGAAGTTCCTAAAAGGAAAGAACTTTTAAAACAAAAGGGGGGGGGACGAAGTTGTGGGTTCAAAAGGATGGGTTGCTTTAAAAAGGGAAAAGGGATAATACGATTGGGGATAGTGATAGAATTCCTTGTAAAGAGAAAGGATAAATGAGAAAAAAGGACTCTTTTGAGGAGGGAAAAATATGAACAGAAAGACGAACATTTTGAAAAAAGAAAAGGACATGTATCTAACGAAACAGAAGCCGCGCCACGTTCTGTGGTCCTGAAAACTTGAGGGGCGGTTTGTTGGGAGGATGGAGAACGGGAAAGAAGTGGGCGTTGGGAACTAGAAAAAAACATGATGAGGGGGGAAGAAAGGGAGTGGCGTGGTTGAGATTTACGAACACAGTTTGGGGCCTGAGGGGGTAAGACTTAAAATATTTAAATTTGAAACATGGGGGGGGGGGGGAGACGGGAAAAGAAAAAAAAACCCGACGATGATTAGTTTGACCATACGCACGTGAAGAAGGAACCGTGACTACATTGAAAAACCATGGTAAAAAGCCAAGGGACAGTAAGGAGGGGTTCAATAGTTAGGATGTTTCAGGATCTAATCTCGGGGGAAAAATTATCGGAAAGAAGAAGTGGGGGGTTTAGAAGAAAGAGAAAAAAAAAAATGAGGGGGCCGCAAGAAAAGTGATGTTGCGTAGGGGGTACGTTTTTTTTTCGAATTAGCACCAAAAGAGTTTGGGGGAAAAAAAAGGAAGGTAATAATAAAGGTAAAGAGGCAAGAAAGCCCGACGTTGGGAAGGGGGGGAGCCGGGAAAAAGCCGGGAAAAGGGGCCCCCCGCAACGGGGCCTTCTCTCCCCTCCAACTAAGAAAAAAAAATTAAAAAACCACCACCTCTCTGCTTATTCTCAGGGGGGAGTCACAAAAAGGAAAGGCTCAACTGTGTGGTGTAAACCTGGACCCTCCACAGGACCGAGCCGAAAAATGCCACGCCAACCGAGAGAAAAAGTCGGCAAAACTTGACCAGCCCCAAACATTAGCGGTGAACCTCTCAGAAAGCCCCCAAAATAAAGAAAGGGAGTCCGCTGGGGGTTCACAGGAGGCCTACGGCAAGGAAAAGGCCACTTTCGTGGAGGGGAATCCGCGACGGTCGCCGTTTTGGGGGTCGGCATTCAGGAAAGGGAAGACCGCTTGTGACGCGGGAAGACAAGGGGTAGGATGGGGGACAGGGCAAAAGAAGGAAGGGCGTTAGAAACCATGGACGCCTAAATAAGGGTATACGCCGGCCAGAAGGGGAAAAGGTATGGCCCGGCCCCAAGAGGAAGGTTACAGGGTGTCACAGACAGGGATGTGGCGGTCCTCAAAAAAAAAAACAGAAAAGATGAAGAGAGATAAAAGCTGAACTCAACAAGCCAATAAGTTCTGGAGAAGAAAAAACCCCAAAAACGACAGAGTATGGGCCCTCTCCGGTAAGGAAAGAACCCCTTTGGAAAAAGGGTTTAAAAGAAAAACAAATACTTTTTCAGGGACAAGGGGGGATCCACCAGGCAAAAGACAAGCCCACCTGTGTGAAACAGGTCACAGAGAAACATCTTTCAAAATCTAAAAAACTAAACCGTGAAGGAGCAACCCCCAACAAAAGGGGGGTGGGGGGAAAAAAAGGTCCAGGGGAAAGGTGGTACTTCATCCAAAAAAGGCCGTTCCCACACAGAGTAAAGTAGAGGAAACCTTTGGATAAAAAAACGATCGTATAGGAAAAAGGGGGAACGCGGGACGCAAAGAACAGGGTACATAGCTTTATCGACAGAAAAGTCCTGGGCGGGGCCACGTCGGAGAGGGAAAAGGGGACGGGGAAAGGGGGGGGGACCCACAGCGGAAAGACTTCATTTCAAACAAAGGAGACAGCTCTAGAAAAAAAAAAGAGTACGCGAGGAGTAAAGGGACGAGTTCAGAAGGGGGACGGTTGGGTAAACTAGCCGGGGAATGGGAAAAGGACTGGATTCCCAGAAACGGTACCCCTATGAGCTTTAGGACATGTCCCCGCATCGTTAAATCGGAAAAACACTAAAAAACCGGTTTTCAGACTATGATTTTACCAGGAAAAGGCGCCACAAAGAGAGGGGGGGGGATTACGATAAAATCGGGGGGTCGGGAAGGGGACTATAAATAAACGGAGGGGGGAAGAGGTTCCTGGGGGAGGGGTCGGCTAAAAGACACCCTCCAATTCCGTGAGGAAATTGGGAAGATCATAGTCTTCAAGAAACGAACATGAAACCAAAACTGAAAAAACTTACTGGGAAAGGATGGTACACAGGCTGTGAGAACTCTGTATTTCTGAACTTAACAAGGGGTCTGATGGGGGAAAAATAGGGGAAAGGTGGGTTCTCCAGAAGAGTGTCGCGACTATTGTCAACTTCGAAGGGGGGGGGGGGGGGGAAAACCGTATCCAGACCAAGGGTATATAACTGGAAGTTGCGTAAAAACAGTGGACTAACGAAAAATAAAGGACAGAAAATGAGAGTCCCCGTTTTTTCCGGGCGCCTTAAAAAGCAAATAGGGGGGAAAGGAACTCCATCAAAACAACAAGTTTTAAAAGAAGGATCCAATGGAAAAAATTTTTCGAAAAAAGATTACATGCTAAAGGATTGGGTGGGAAAGGCACTTGTAAAAACGTAGGATCAGAGAAGCTATAGGGCCGGGGGAAAGCGGGGAAAGAAAAATGGGACCAAGGATATTTCACAATCACTAAAATCGTATGAACGGTTGAACTGGATTGAATAAAAGGGAACAAAAGAGGGTAACTTTTGTAAGTTATATAATTTAATGGGGGGGGGGGGGGGGGGGGGGGGGGGGGGGGGGGGAGAAAAAAGTGTCTAATGGATCTATAAAGATGAGTGGGGTTGGTTTCAAGTCCTTTGGGGGGATAATTAGTGAAAAAAAAGGGTTTGAAGAGTGGAGATGTTAGGAAAAAAAACTCCTTCCAAAATGGGGGGCGATACTTAGTACAGAAACGTTATAAGGGAAAAATCAACCCCTAGCAACGGATAAGGTGTGAAAGGAGAAACAATCCAAAAAAGGGAAAAAAGAAGGGTTTAAGGAAAAAAATAAATGATATGCTTGGGGGAACGCGTGGGGAGCAAAGGCATCGGGTGGGGGGGGGTGGTCAGAGAAGTTGGAAAAGAAATAACACGGCTCTCAAACAAACGGAGGAGAGGGAGATCATAGACACAGGGGGGAGAAAGTCATCTTAGCGGCTTTAGATAGGCCTTGACTTAAAAAAGTATGGAGGATATACACTAGGCACATTCATAGGAAAGTTATTGGGTTGATGTCCCACACTAAAGGGGGGGGGAAAAATAATTTGTATTGGGTGGGGATTACAATAAAGAGGAGGAGAAGTGAGAAAGGGGTTTTATGTACTACGGGGGGGGGTATTTAAGAAAGTGGATATTGATTCGAAGGACATTTCTTAATTGAAATCTCAAAAAGCAAAATGGGAGATCCCAAAGCGAAAAAAAAAAGAATCTTAAACTGACTTAGACGTACTTGACCAATAGTTACATAGAGACAAAAACGTCTTTTAAGAAAAAAGAAAAATAACTTTCCCAAACCCTTTGGGAAATTGTAATACTTGGTGAGGGCAGGGAAGGGGATAATACGATTGTAGTGATAGACTAAGGGAAATATCTAAAGATAAAATGAAACTTTGACTGAGGGAGGAGTCAAGCAAGGAAAATAGAGACGAGTGCAGGAAGATAGAACCAGTTTGGAGGGTGAAGGAAAACTACACGCCAAAACACGGTTAGTCAGATTGGAAACAGAAAAACTTGTCCCTGGGGGCGGGTGTTAAGGGGGAGGGAAAACTTCAGATGAGGCCTAGACTCAAAAGGGGGTCGGGACGAGGGGGGAAGTGAACAGGTCACCGAGATTTACGAAGGCCGGCTTGTCCAAGGAGTGAACCAGAGGGAGAATCCCCAAGGAGAAAAGGGGTTCAAAAAAAGCGACTAACGGGAGCGTTGAAGGAAAGGGTGATTATGTGTACCATTAGATCTGCAATCCCTAAAGGGAAGCCGGAGGAATAAAGACACCTTTTGTACCATACAATTAAGTACGGACCCTTGTTCAAAGGCCGACCTCCGTAATTGATGATCGGAGGGGACTCTGGAAACGAATGGGGTTTGTAGAAGCCTCAAGAACCTAAGCCAGGTGACTCGACCAGGGGGAACTCTCAAAAAGGTAGTATTTTCGTATTATTCACCGAAGGATAAGCAAATTTTTTCGGTTAGGAGGGAAGGACCCTGAGGTGAAAAAGCATGGAGAACACGCATTGAAAAAGCAGTCGTCTATCTCCTTGGGTACCGTTCGAAGGAACAGCCCCCTGGACCCCGGAAGGGCCCAGTGCGAAAAAGAAAAAAAAAGGGACATCTACAGGGGTAAACTCTTGGGAACTCGAGGGACTCAAAGGAAAGGCCGGCTCACGCCTGGGGAACCCTTGGACGCCCGAAAGCGACGTGGAACCTCCAAGGAAGGTTGCTCGAAGCACCATGTGGAGATGGAAAATGCGGGAGATCAGGAAATAAGGAACCAACGTAGACTTCGGGAACGGCCGATTCAAAGAAAAATACTACCCCAAGCAGTTACTCCCTGAGGGGGAAAGTAACGTAAAAACCCGTGGGTGGTGCGAGGGCCGCACAAGGGGGGGGGGAGGGCCATTCAGTAAAACGAGGGACAGGGTTTTCCGGAGAGCCCCTGTGGCGCAAGGGGCCTGGTGGGGGTTCTCCCACAAAAAATAGCCGAAACAGGGGACAAACATAAAAAAAAAGAAGAACGTGGGGGTAGGCCCGGCCAAAGGGCAATCGCGTGTGTAAGTGTTGGAGCTCCCCCGCAACCTTGATTGGGGGGGGGGGGGGGGGGGCGAGCTATAAAAGAGGTAAGGGAGGAGGAAAAATGGGACCAAGCGCCCAAAAAAAAACACAAAACACTCAAGGCTTGGCGGGAGCTACTCCCCCCAAAACTGTGACAGATACAAAAAACGGGACTACACTCAATTTGGGCGCTGCTTATACTAATGGGGGTAGCGTCCCAATGCTAACTTCCAGGAGAGAACGCTAAGTATCCAAAGGAAACCGCAAAGAAAAAAAAGGAAACCTAAAAAAGGGGTCCATGAGGGTGGAAAATGCACAAACCCCCAACTGTTGGCAAACTTGCGTAGACTCCACGGAGAAAAAACATTAGAGGAAACCCCAGAAGGGAAACAAAAGGATGTAGTAGCCCACTTCTTTGAATCCGGAAAAAAACCGACGCCCGTACGTTGGGGACAGGGAAGGAGAAAAAGACCGGCCCTGAGGGCCAAGCAGAGGCTCGGTATGAGCACGGGGCGTGGGGAAACACGTTCGTATCGGCACGTCCAGGGTTCCCCACCGGGGAAAGGGGCCCCACTCAGGATTCCGAGAAAAGATACGCAACTGACGCAAGTTCTAGGGATCCCGGTCTGGGGGGATCCCCAGTGGGGAAATTGCCAAAGACAGGCTGTCATTCCGTAAAGAGGTAAACCCCTGAGGACTGAGAAAAAAACTGAAAACTGCGTGAAGAAAGCTAAAAGGTAGAAGAGGAAAGAACGACCGCCAAAAATCTCTGGTGCGGGACGCATCGAACGTAATACGAAAAATACTAACAGGGAAAAAAGGAGTGAAATGAAAGGGGGAGGGGGAAAAGAGTGTCAGTAGACAAAGGATAAAAACCCAAGTTTGAGTAAGGCAAGAAAGATGGAATAAAGAGGTCGGCCTCCGAAAGTCCTTACTAAGGATGGTACACACGGGGGGGAAGATCCATGGGCGGGCGGAGCATGAGGTCAAGAGGAGAAACTAAAAAGTGTGGTTTGACAGAAGCGGTTTTCGCTAGGGAGTCAAACTGACGGAAGGCCGTTAAGCGGGGTAAGAGCCTTGTTGACAAAGTGTTGAGGAAGGGACGGAATTGTCGTGGGACAGCTAACGGGGATGGGGAGTCCCGGTTTTGTTCTCATCGCCTGAACTACACTTAGGGGAAAAGGGAAGAAGCCGTTCCACTGAAAACACATCAAGGGGGTTCAAACAATGAATACGTGGCCTCGATGGGTTTAGTTTTCCAAGGAACCCGAGATGACGGGCTACTAATAGCACTGGGTCCCAAAGAATAAGTCACTAGCACAAAGGGGGCTAATAAGGGGGTCTTGAGTTCAAGGATTTCTACTAATAAAATCGTAGTTATCGATACTTTTCGGAAATAGTATTTATGGAAATTGGGGGGGGGGGGGGTCAAGACCAAAATTTATTTTGTTTTAAAGTTATAGTAGGAACTTAGGTGCTATATGGGAATATAAGGGGGTAACTTGGTGCATTATGGGGGGGGGGTTGTGGAACATGACCTTTGGGTTAGATTAGGAAAAATGTCGGGAATAAGTTATTGTTGAGATTTAAAGGGAAGTTTGGGAGAAAGCGAAATTGGCCTTAAGACAGTAGACAGGAAACTTGTAAGGATGCCGGAAACTTATAAGGGGATGAAGAAAATTTATCGACAAAAAAGCAAAATTAAATACCGTTTGAAATTATTGAACAAGAAGGGAAAGGGCAAAAAATAAATGGTGCCCGTTGGATAGGTGCATACGGACTTTACGACTGGGGGGGTTGGGTCAGCTAAGAGATGACCTAAACACGGGTCCTCAACAAAAAAAAAGAGGGATGAGGGGTCCTATTCTCGAGACTGAAAGGAAAAAAAAGAAAGGGAAAACGAAACCTGTATGCAGCTTGGGATAGACACGCGGAAAAACCAGCCAAGTTTTATTGTCCCTGATGGGGGTACGACGGGATTTTGAAGGGTGGGGGATATAAGAAAAAAGGTGGGGTTAAAACTTATAAGATGCTTAGACGTTGTGATTAAAAGGTAGGGTACATTTATTAGGGCAGAGGAGTGAAAAAGGTGAATGTCACAAAAGGGGCAGAAAGGGTTTGAACTAAGATAACAAATGCGAACAAAATAATACGTAAATAATAAGAAACTGAGAATAATATGATAATATAGAGGGGGCCTAAAGGGAAAAAAATTGAGAAATTTTGAGGAATGGTGTAGGGAGAAATTTTCCTAATAATTAAGAAAGTTTATTTTCGGGGCGAAAGCAGACTCATACTATGTTGATCGTGGAAAAATAGCTAAAAAGGGTTCAAAAGGTAGAGAAAAATGAAAGAACGGAGACGCAGGGGTCAGGGTGGAAAACCCCAAGAATGTAGCCCATGTAATCAAGGGTTCGAAACCTACAGCCAAAGCCACGTAGTCAGAAGGGGGGGAGGAACTTGTCTGCAAAAGTTTTGGGGATGGAAAGTGTAAACTAGAAAAAAAAACCGGGAAATAAACAAAAGGCATGTTTGGAGGCGTTCGAAACTCGTTGGGCGAGATTTACGCAAAAAAGTTCCGGAGGGGAAAGTTATCTGAAATCCAAGGGACTCAAACAGCACAGCGAATTGGGAACAATTAATTAAAGGATATTGAAAGACGCAAGATCATGATCCGTTGACTCAGAAGTTAAAAAGGAGGTTGAAAACACAGTGGGGAAAAAGGGGAAAAAAAAAGAAAGGGGGGGGGTCACGGGACTAGGAATCATATGATCTTAGCGCCACCTGATCGCACGAATTGGGGGTGGGACGGTGACCGACTAAGGCAGGAAATTAACGTAGGACCCCCTGGGGGAGGTGTCCGTTTATTACGTGAAATGCGTAAGCCCCCAGAAGAGGGGGGGCCGGAAAATCATAGTAGAGGGTGCAAGGAAAGAAGAGGACAAGCAAGTCAGAAATAAGCTCCCAGGGGTACCGTTCAAGCCGGACACAGCCTGGGGTTACCAAGGCCGGCAGCCAAACTGCCATAAGACAAAAGGAAAGAAAAAATCCGCGGGGGACTCTGCCAGAGGAGGGGGGTCCTCACGGGGGGGGTGCCGGCTCACGCCAGGCCCTGGACCGCCCCGGGGAGCCTACGTGGCAAAAAAAAAAAAAAAAAACCTTGTTCAATTATGTACAAGGAAAACTAAGGGAAAGGCCTGCTTAAAGGAAAGGAGAAAAGGGCGTCGGAGAGGATTCAAAGAAAGGGGAAAAAAAAAAAAAGCTACCATCGCGTGACGAGGGACTGTCCAATAGGGAAAGGGAAGGAAACACCTGTGTGCCTCACCAAAAACGAACATAGACCAGGGGGTTCAAAAACAGGTCTCCACAAACGGTCCATGGGCCGGGATCCGGTTTCCTCACCACAGCGTATAAGAAAAGCAGGTCAAAAAATCGCGGGACCGGCCGAGAATAAGGGGATGGTGGGCTTACCCCAGAACTGACTGGGGGGTGGGAAGCACACAGAACAAACAAAAAAAGGAGCATCCTCAAAGATGGAGAGAAGAGAGAAGCGCTAAGCCCACAATCAAGAGCCCCAACCGACCGTGCCATAGCCGGTCTACACAAGGGGTTTCCGGCGTTGATTTAGCGTCCATGACAGCCGCTGGGAAGAAGAAAGTCAATATCGACAAAAGTGAAACCAGGCCAGAACCTGAAAACCATCGGAACCTCGTACGCCTATTCCACGACCCACAGCATCCCCCAAAGCTGGTTTGACGTGGCACTTTACTCAAAAGCCCCCGGTGCGTCATCAACAAAAAGTTTTCACCTTCAAGAAGACGAACCGTGGTTTGTGGGGCCGAGTCCGAGAAGCAGCAACAGCCCCAACTGGACAAGGCTCTGGAATTAAGTAATGACGAAAAGGGCAGGGGGGGGGGCGGGGCACACGTTGAGATGCCCGGTCCCAGCTTGAGCGGCATTTCCAAAACGGAGAAAATCAGAGTAAAGAGTGTCAAAAGTCATCCTGGGAAGAGGGGGAGAAAATCTCAGCCCAGTTTGGAGGGGCCGCCGGAATTCGGGGGGTCCGGCTACTTTACATTACGTGAAGAAAGGAATCTCCAAACTGCAGGGTTATCAATCAAAAAGGTAAACCGCTAACGTTCGTACGAAATATAAAGTTACCGAAGGAACCAGGGGGGTGGACAAAGAGATTAAAAATACTAGGGACGGCCAACAAACTGGGTCTGAGTAACATTCAACGGACGGATCGTGCCGCGGGGCTGAAAAAGAAAACAACAAGAGGGCCATGATCAGTGGCGGAGAAACTGAAATCACTAGGAAAGACGTCGGCCTACGGCCGACGGAATGGGGTTCGGGGGGAACCACAGGGGCTGTTGATAACCTAAACTTAATTACACGAAAAGGATAGTGCGTCTGGTGTAATTCATCTCCGTCATTATGTTCTACCCGCGAGAAGGCAAAAAGGAGACTATCATCGAGGGAGAATAAAGTACCGGGACCCAGCCTTCAGTGGCGTAAAATCTCAACTGTAGTGGATACATGACGCAGGGAGGAAAAAACGGGGGTTGGGCATACGCCTGACCGGGAAATAGTGAAGTCTCCATCCTTGAAACAATCAAAAAGAAAAAGGGTTCACAGAACTAGCAGGCGAGGATCTAAATCCTTGGGGTCACACTGAAAGTTGCGTAAATTTATTTTGGGGGCCTATAGCTTGAACAGCGAAAGAAAGTTTTAGAATTGGTCTTATGAAATTCGAGAAAAATCCGTAGGCGCACTGATAAAAAGTATAAAATGATGAGAATGGGATAAAATTATTTAAAAAAATTTCGGAACGGTTTTAAAAGGAAAGAAAGAAGAGGGACAGTAGTACTATTGGTTCTAAAAGGAAGTATTTTTGTGTGAAAAAATGTCCTTTTTGGGGGTAGTTAACAATTCAAGGAATAAGTATTGTGGGAGGTAATTTAAGGGGAATGGGGGAAAGAAACAGGACTAGGCACAATGGCTGGGGAGGACATAACTGTTAAAAAACGTAGAATCCTTATATTTAATTCCAATTGATAACACACAACAGAAAGTAAATACGTGGGGGGGAACAGGGACAAAAGGCCGGGGTTGGGTCCCGACGTGGGGGTATAGCACAAAGAATAATGCATACAGGTGAAAAAAAAAAAAGGGATTTATAGATAAGTGTTCAAAAAGACGAGAGGGGG
>Ga0179591_1331985_pt1 | contig 10428 bp, 8 predicted proteins | sample CZOMad2_1_08_16f_FD_182891 | JGI IMG/M metagenome (GOLD analysis project Ga0179591, IMG submission 182891) | Vadose zone soil fungal communities from Angelo Coast Range Reserve, California, USA - CZOMad2_1_08_16fungal (PacBio error correction) | ecosystem: Environmental > Terrestrial > Soil >...
CACCCGGCATTTAAAGGAAAGAGGAGTGAGCGACCTCTCACAAATCAAAGTCGCTAGCACGGGTCATTGCGCCGGGGAGGGGGGCGAAACGTCGGGGGTGGGGGGGGGGGGGGGGCCGGTCGCCTCAAAAAAAAGAGACGCGTATTATCCCTGTTGACATCAACGATGGCAAGCACAGATGGAACTGTCCTAGGGACGACGGGGGAGAGAGCAGTACTCGGTAGGGAAGAGATTCTAATTTCGCGGCGGGGGAAAAGGGGTTTTTTGTTGTTGGTGACAAGGCCGGGGAGATGAATAGGAGAAGCGGGAAACTTCGTGTTTAGACCGATGGAAAAACTCAGAGAGAGGCGGGCCGCCGCGAAGGGGAGGATGGTGTCCAAGGGGGGAGGGGAAGGGGGAAGGACCCGGCTGAACAAAGAAGGTGGCAGCGTCGACACGAGCGCTCGAGACGGGGGAAAAGAAGGGTCCTCGGGGGCGGGTTGGAAGTCACGGGCCCAGAAAAGGGATTGCCCAGCGAATCTGGCAAGGTTCGTCCAGGAGGAGGGGGGGAAATCGCCGGGGAAGTCCTTCTTGTGGGGGAACGGGGGGAGGCTCCGAAGATCCGGGGAACGCAAGAGGGACGTGCATTGAGGGAAAAAGAAAGTGGGTAAATTGAGGGCGCTGTGTGGTGGGAAGGGGTGGGCGTTTAGACGTACCGAGCTGAGAAAAACTTCCACATTTACAACGCGTACTTGCCGGAGAGGGGCGAGAGATAGCATTCGAGGAGCGCCGAGGAGGAAGGTCATGCCCTCCGTAAAAGAGGGAAACTGCTGCGGAGGAAAGCAGTGCTGTGGGGCGATAGGGGGAGGCTGGGGGGGAAAGGATCTTGTCGATTTTTTAACTAGGGGCAAGTATCCTGTTTATCGAGTGAAACACGAAAAGAGACTCCAAAACAGGGAGCAACCATACAGAGGACTTCCGAAAAGCACCGAGGGGGAAAAAGGTGGGTTCCCAGAAAACTAAGATGCAGTTCGGGCATTTTGGTAGGGGGGGGCAGCTCCCAATCTAAAGAAAGAAGGGCGTACAAGTAGACGGAAAAAAGCGAATTAGCTCGAGGAGGGGAGGGGCCATCCTCCTTCCTACTAACCTCTGGTAGGGTCTAGGCGCGGGAGGGATAAAGACCTCGGCCAAAAAAAAGGGTCTATCGAACGAAGGTGATTCTCGTTTTCGGAGAGTCTAAGAAAAGCGAGCCTCGGGTGCCAGAAGATGGAAACGCCTCGGTCGGGAGAGGGATTGGTCGAAGTCTCTACAAAAAAAAAAGAGTCGGGGCCCAGCTGTCATGTAAAAGGGCAAAAAGGAGGACCGACCTAATTGCAGAACGTCTGCAAAGTCCTCCACTCCGCAGACCTTGGTAGGAAAAAATACGGCTGGCCAACACCGGCGAAAAAACAGGACCCGTTCGTCTTATTAAAAGACGTGACCTGAGATTCCCGAGTGGCCGTGTCCCAGGAGAGAAGCAGATTTCCATTTCCAGGGCTGGGGCCATGAGGTCGGGAAGGGTGGCTCAGGGGCAGAAAGGTCCTGCCAACCTCGGAGGAGATTTTACCCGGGTCCGCTGCTCGAATGGACAGCGCGGCAACCAGTCCCATCAGCCCGCGTGGGGGTTTATCAGGGGTACACCAAAAAGCCAACCCAGGTGAAAAAGAAAAAGATGGCCGTAGGCCGTGCGAAAAAAAATACAGTTTCAGGGGAAAAGGGGGAAGGTTCCCGGAAGGGGGAAGGAACTTCCCGCGTGGAAGTGGGTATTAAGAAAGATGCTGAGACTCAAAAGTCGTCGGCCGGGGGGACCGAACCAGGATACACGGAGATCAGCAGAGGGAGTACAAGGGAGACCCAAGAGTGAGGGATAGGGAAAAAAAAAACAGGGCACATCATTGGGTTGCATGGTCAAGCGAGTATACTCCGGGGGGGGGCATCTATAGACGCAGGGGAGGGACTTCACGGCTAACGGGTTCTGGAACGGAGGGGTCGCCACACTCCAAATAAGATTGTCTTGCGACTTATGGGGCTTGTTGACTTTAGAGGACAGGCCATCTCCTTCAGGGACGGGAAGGGCATACCAGTGGCGGGCAACGAATGTTAGCTCTTTAGGCTTTTATAAAATCCTTACAGAAGGAGGGGAGGGAAGGGGCTGGGGCCCCCTTAAAGAGGGACCTTGAGTCAGAATCGAGGGGCTAACTCGTGGAAAATGACTAATAGAAAGAAAGCGGTAAGCACTTAGGGAGGGAGGGGGCCACCTGGTCAGTTTGAAAGAGTGAGGCCGAAAATCTTTCTAGAGGGGAGGGAAATACCTTCAGGTTAACAAGAACCGTACGGAGGTAACAATCCAGGACCGGGCCCCGGCGGGGAGGAGAAAACGAGAACAGGAAACCGAGGGTCGGGTTTACTTGATGAAGAGAGAAACGATGATAGGGGGGGGCGTGAATTGAGCAAGGGTGTTGCTGAGGAGGGGGATTCCTTCTTTGTATATGTCTACTACGAACGGAAGTATTAGCGGAATATTAATTCTCCCGTCCCTAAGACTCAAACAAAGAACAAAGGAGAGTAGAAAAAGAGAGGGTGTGAACGCCTTGAGGATTGCCGATCCAAGAAAACCTGACGATCCTCCGAAAGCGAAGAAGAGACCAAGCGAAATCATCCCACAGACCTGGACGGGGGGACCGGACAAGAAAAAGAAGCATCTTCAAAGACATCCTAGACAAATCCCTCCCGACTTTTTGCAGGGACTAGATTACAGACCCGTTCTTTTTTAGGAAAAAGTTAGAAGGGGTGCTGAAGGACGGTCACTCCACAGATAGACCTTCAACGACGGGGGACAAGAAAGGGAGAAAAGTATCTACCTCCTCGAAAGAAAGATGAATGTCGCCCAAAAAAAAGAAAATCTAGATTGCGACTTCCCTCCCAAAGCGTGACCGGATGATATAGGAGAGGTGGACCATTTCAATGGCACCCCTAAGCCTCCTTAAGAAACAACCTAGGCCCGCTCGCTGGGAGAGTACAGGGAAAGGCGATTCGGGCCTTGACTCGCACAGTCGTGGCAAATCAAATGAGGAAAACATCGGATGGGTCCACGGCCCTCGTACATAAAGAAAACTGGGAAGCGAACTTCCTGCGGGCCTGAAGTCGTAAATTAAAATGATGAGTAGATAGGAGACTAGCATTCGCAATCGGGTGGACCTGTTATGGGGTGGCCCGATATCCATCAAAGATCAACTGAGATGCGCGGGGGGGCGATCCAGGGCTGACATCCTACTCTGGCGCCGTGAAGGAATTCTGGTACGGGGGGGAGGAGAGTGCCCGCTGCTAAGAAGTCCTGGAGCCAGCACAGGGTTAAACAGGTATGGTGCCGCCGGACGGACAAGAGGTGAGACTTTCTCTTGGGAACCTGCTGGTCAAGCATGAACAAGGGGAGTATTGTGGTGCGCGACGTAGACAGAAGAGCGAGGGTGCACCGCCAAGGACGCAACGAGGGGTTAAAGGGTGGCAAAATGGATGAATAAAGAAAATAGGGACGCAAAGAAACAATCAGAAGAGGACCTGGACCTTGCCCTCTGGTGTAAAAAAAAAAAGCTAGTTCTTTAACATGACAAGGCATCTCCGTGATCCGGGCCGAATCAGGGGACCTACTCGAGCCGCCGGAAATGCTTGAGCCGTGGGTTTGTACGAAAGGGAATCAGCGATTCTTGCAAGGGAAGGAAGGTAGATAAGAAGGATCAGATAGGGGGTGTCGGAAGGGAGGTGCCACGCTGGCAAACATGGGGGTCCGTTCTTTAATGATGTAGTTATGAACAAGAGAAGAAAATTCGCTACTGCTTTCTTTAAACTTTCCCCCCGGACGATATCGGGGGCGGGCACTCAACATAAGCCACCCCAAGAGGAAAAAAACGGCTCTCTGAAAGCTGACGGGGGGTTCGGAAGGGGAAGGGAGAGGCCGAGAGCCCTGGCCGCTCCTAACCCCGTAGGCGGATGCAGATGCTAAAAAAGATCTCGATTTCCGGGAGAAGAATCCTTTCCCCTTTCGGAAGAGGTAGTCGGGGTTCAAAATCCAAACAGCCAAAAGGAGAAAAGCCAAACGTCTCATCTTAAGGGACCGTAAAACCCGTCAGGACCCTAGGTGAAAATGGCGTAAATGTTATTTGCAGAAGGGTTGTGGAAGAAGGATTTTGTTCAAATAAAAGAGCCATCATGACGGGCTACAAGGAAAGGAGTTGTATAAAAAGAACGAGCTTCCGACGCGAAAGAAGGAGGAAAGCTTTCTCGACGCGAAGGAAAAGCAATGTTCCCAAACGCGGTGTAGATACAGAGAAAGAAAGATCAGCTCGATACCTCATCCAGTCCACAAGTCGCAGAGGACCAAGAGTAAGTACTTGCAAAGTGGGGTAATCTTCTACGTTACAGGATTCAAAAAGGCAAGCTACCTACACGCAGTCCGGAAACATCCCCCCGGGAGCCAGGCACAGCTCCAACCGAGGCGGGCACTACTACTTCCAGAATTAAAAAAAAACCCGGCCACACTAGAGCGCCAATCAGACCCTCAGGTCGCCAGGTGCTGAAGAAAAACCGCTCGGGAAAGTTTCATCTCCGACCTGGGTACAAAAACCGGGAAAAGAGAAAAAGGGCTCGATCTTCAAGTCGCGAAAAAACGGCTGGGCACAACTGGAAGGAAAATAAGGTAAAAAGGGGAGAACCAGACGTCAAAGACCGCCGCCGATCACCCCAAAAAAAAAAAAAAAAAAAAAACAAAAACACAAAAAAAAAAAAAAAAAAAAAAACAACAAAAACCCCACCACAACAAAAAAAAAAACACAACACACACACACACAAAAAAAAACAAGAAAAAGCATATATAGTCGCTTCCAAGGGGGGAGACAAACCTCGACGGGGACTATTAGCGATTGATTCGTGGGAAACGGTAAAAAACCCCCTGCCCTCTCCAAAACAAACCCTTACAGTCCGCGCACAGAAAGACGTCATCTGGCGCGGTTATGCCCCCCTACTCAGTCTAAGAGGGGAAGGGTAGAAAAAAAATCGGGCATGAATAGTATGTAGCTCCTCCCCGCGATAGGTCTGGCTTGCGCTGAGGAACGGCTAATCGCAAATCAGGGCAAAACGACAGAAAAATTGCTACTGCGGTGAACTCTTGTCGCGGGATGGAGGGCGCTGTGGGGCAAGAAGGGGAGCCGGGTCGTCGATCGCCTTCGAGATCTACAAAACGAGGGATAAGAGAGATGCTCGAGCTTCGAAAAAGGGAGGGAAAAATAGTCGGCGCAAAAACTGATCCACAAGGCATTATGCCAGTTGGAAGGATAAGTCCGGAAGGGGCAGGCGACTCGTCGCGACGGGGAAGAACTCCCCAAGAAGGGGGGGATGATCCAAATTGAACTATGGGCAAGTTTGCCCTGACGGTGCCCTACATGAGGAGGCAGGCACCTGCGGCAATGACCTCGACGCGCGGAAGGCGCGTCGAGTTTTGTCGTTAAGGGGGAAAGGAAAGAAACCATACTCGAAACTTGGAGTACGAATGGACAAGGAAATCGATCGAGGGGGGGAAGGGTACATGCGGTTTGGGATTTTTGAGCACCGGGATGTAGATGTCCAAGGGTAGCCTGCGGCTCTTCAAGGCAGTGGCCACGTCTACCTAGCGAACGCATGCCAAGGAGGGGTAAAAGGGTCTCTGTGGGGGTGTGTGTGGGGGGGGTGGATAGAAGAATAGAAAACTTAAGCGGAACGTACTGTCCAAGATTGTGAGGAAGAAATTGGGTCTCAGAAGGGTGGGGTCGATCGTGTACCGGGGCCGCGCATGAAGGAACCGGGACAGACCAGCTGCTTTTTGTGGGTAGCGTGCATTGGAAAACTAGGCAAGGGGGGAAAGGAGGTGTAAGGTGCTTGGGTTTAACAGGGCAGTGGGGTGTTGACGGAGCAAGCGATCTGTAACCACGGGGCCATACCTACCTGTCCTTCCTTGACGCGAACAATGAAGGGACCTTCGACTCCTGGCTTGATGCTAAGACCGAGCTGTCGTTGGCAAATGGGGGCGACGGGCTGGTCTCGACCGGAAGCAGTGATTTGCGATCTGGTCGCTCGTTGCGAAGGCGTTCGGGTAGCGTGGGGGAACACCTGTTGGTCGAATTAAAGTGATCAGGATGCCAAGGAAGAAAATCCAAAAAGGACTAAAAGAAAAGTCAGCACGGCCAGAAACCGGGTGTAAGCCGTCCCAAAATGCTGGGTGGCGGGTTCGCCGGTGGGGTCATAGAAACCAGTTGTTGAACTGACTCCAAAAGCTAACGGGAGGAAAAAAAACGGACGGACGTTCAGGACTGTCGCGTGCTGACAGCCGATCCCTCTCGGGGTCGGGAGGGCCTCGGAGGCGGCGCTACGACCGAGGGAAGGAGTTAAAATCCGACTGCCACGCCGCGGATTCGGGCCGGCTCTCAGTCAGGAAAATCAAGATGATCGGCCTCGGGCCCAACCATGAGCCTCGCGGGACAGAGATAGAGCGAAGTCTCGACTCAGACAAAACCTTACCTGATCTTCCATCTGGGGGGGCCTTCTTAAGAGCAACCAAAGGGAGATGTCCTCCTTCTGATCCGAAAAGACTCGAAGAAATTAGGACGTCTAACGGTCGGCGACCGATGCAAGCCAAAAGTCCAGGCGTCCTCGCGAACCATTCGGACGACGGGAGGAGGAATTAGGGACGGTAAAAAAAAGGCTTCGCACCAGAGGCAACTGTAAAGTGCACGTCGGTCGGGTCCTGAGGCGGGAAGCTCTTCACATTAAGAGTCGGAATATTGCCCCATCCGGGTTACCGCCGGCGCAACAAGGGGAAGCATGTCACCATTCCCATAAAGCTTTTCTTTCCTGGGTCCTAAGCCAAAGGGAAATCTCCGGGTTCCGAAGTTAGGAGAAATCTCAAAAGAAAATATGCAAACTAAGGCCTGTTGTCTGCGGCGTCATCATGGAGGAGAAAGAGGGAAAAGGTCGGTTATTCTAGATCGTACGATCTACTTAGTCTTATGTCTTCAGGTACTCAAAAAACCACCGAACGAAGCTATTCTGACATCGGGGGGGGGGAAACTCCCCTAAGTTAGATATCCAACCCCCCACTAGCATTTAAGAGGGGGGGGGGGGGAGGGAAGTCGAGGATCGCGGCAATCAGTTTTAAAGAGAAACGACCAATACAGGCGGGGAGTCCGTTCGACGAGTGAAATTGATTGCTCACTAGGGAAGGGGGGGGGCAACCATCCACTCGGGCTTCTGATGGGGGGTAAAACTACCAGAATTGGAGAAAGAGTAATGTCCCTGATACGTCCCTATAGAAAGTTGAATTCTATCCCTGCCAGGAGCGTGGCCTACGGTGGTAGCGTCTTCTTTGAAGAAAGGTTGAAAAAATACCGTCACATATTGAAGTAGGGGATGTCAAAGAACCTCAAGGTTCTTGGGCGTCGAAAATAGTCGATCACGCGGGAAGTGAATAAGAGGCAAGAAGATGCGTCTGCGCGGAAATAGTAGGGACAGGAGCAATGTCGTCCGGTCTTAAGGGAGGGACGGGGATAGATTTTTGAACGGTAGTGAGCGGGACGGGCTTCGTCCCGGACCCGAAAAACTCTAGTGAAATTAAAAACGGCTGTGAAGGAAAAAGGGAGGCTCTGAGTCTATGACGACCGATAAAATTCTGGTTTCCTTTCAGGCCAGAGTATTTGATTATATTAAATCGGGCTTTCAAAGGAGGGGAAACCAGGATTAGGGGAAGAAACCGGGAAGATGACTCATTCGGGACAGGCCCGGCCCGCCTCTCGCAACAAAAAAGAATATATGAAGGGGGTAAGGAAGGGATGAAAATCTCGCATAGCTCTCAGGGAGGTCGCCGTGAAGCAAGAATATACCAGAGACACAAACGCCAAAATAGGGGAAAGAAAGGAAAAATATTTCCTCGATAGCTCATGACCATAACGCCCAAGAGGGGCTCTGGGCACTCTCCCCCTTCTTTGGGCAGGGTTGGGGACCGAGGAAGTTGCCTCCTTCAAAAGGCCAATCTACCCCGGAAAGACTCGGCGACCTTAAAAGTGCCTCGACCCAAAAAGACGAAGAAACCTTTGAATCTTCGTTCCAAGTCAACAGATATTATGGGGGGGAGAGAAACGGCCCCTCCACCGCTTTGACAAAGGAACAGATACTAGCCTCTGTGTGTTAAGTGACCACGTCAACCAGCAACGACACCGTCGGCACTCATGGCAAGGTGCATGCGCCGTACCGTTCAAAGGTCCTTGCGGTGAAATCCACGAGTGGAGTTGCAACAAAGAAGGAACCGAGGACCCGGAACATGGGGGGGGAACATAAGGGAGAATCCCAGCTAAATAACTTGTCTCCTACCGAAAGTTTCTTCGCTGACGCTTAAAGAAATGATTCTTAGAGAGATCTTGACCCGGGTCAAACATTAGAGGCGGCGGGTGAAAACGATCTCCATAGTGGTCTAGCCATGTAAATTACTCCTGGGAGGTTATCTGGAAGGAACCTGAGGCGCCGTCTGAAGTCTCAGGAGGATCGCCGCCTACACTTACCTACGGGCCGTGGGTCACAAGTTGAAAAAGCGCGGAGGGCGAGGCGCACGTAATGAACTCCGACCTAGAAACCGGGCCAGCTGGGGGATAAAAAAAGAGCACGCCGCCGGGAACATCGTCCTTTTTCGACGTCAATGGAGCAGGAAAGTTAGTTCACCCTGGGGCCCACTTGCCGGCTGAAGGGGGGGAACTTCTACGCAACATTTGGACACGAAAAGACGCGCAATGGATCTGGGTCGAGCGCCGGGGCGTGGACGAACAGGAAAGGGCTATGGAAACGGAACCTGAACCTTGCGGCGAGTTAGAGTTGGGCTGCAAGCAGTCGAAATCATGTTCCAGAGCATGAGAGAGAGTCCACTATTGCAGAAGGGAGGCCGATCTTCGCCTTTTTTCAAGGGCTCCATTTTCAGCCAGCGTCAAACAAGACCTGTGAAAGGTATTAGACTTCGTCAATGACCTCTCCTCCCCTATTGACCGCGACGGCGGGGGCTGGAGTCGGGTTGCACGGCATCCAGGCCTATAAGAGTCGTTGGAGGAAACCAAAATGCTAGACAGATATATGACACCCTCTCAAAAGGGAAAGAAAAAGCAAGGCGGCTGGCCGCGGCGGCAAGGACCTACTTCGCTAGACGCCGAGACCCCCAAAGACACGCGGTTAGTCGAAGACGCTGCTCTCGACCCGAGCAACTAAGTCCGTCCGGGAGAGACGGGTTCAAAACTAAAGGGTCGATGGGGAAAGTCAAAAGCGAGTCTTAGTCCCCCCCTGACCCCCGCCCGACCCGCCTCTTCTTTTACGTAACCCCGTTCGATATCAGCCAGGACCTTAAGGGATGGTCTTTGGCGTTGGGGTTCTGGCCAAGGTTCAATCCTGAAACGACGACGTTCAGATTGAAGTCGACCCACGCAGCTTGAATAAAAACGACTCCTCCAGAATACCTCAAATCTGTCCGGTCCGAAGGGCCGCATCTACGGGGACAGTTCATGTTTCCTTCGAGGAGATTGCCATCTGCACTAGAGGGCGCTGAAACCATCCAGAACGAAGGGAGGATCCTTCTCCATTGAAGTGCAACGTTAAGTAATGCAAGAGTGGTTCTCATATCCTCGATACAAGACCAATGGCCCCTTCCCAAAGTCCAACGAAACCGGACGCTGGTTCGCCCTGGCCCCAACCCGTTATTCAACTGGGAAAAAACTCCGAATCGGAAATAATACGGATTATTCCGGCAGTCCAAGTCGCCAAAACACGGGAACCATCTCCCCAAAATAAGGCTGACCAGTCTTCTTCAATCACCACGCCAAATCTGGGCTCAGCTGAGGCTGAAGGGCCCCCACAACCCGCAACAAATACACAGAGATAAACGAATGGCCGAGTCATCTCGGGAGAAGCCAGGGCCCAAGGACAGGAAAAAATTTAAAGCGACCTCACCACTGGGACACCATCCTCAACACGCCGCGGTCCTAGGGGGGGAATCACCGGCGAGTGGCCAGGGGGCAGAACCCAGAGTACCTCTAATTCTGTAGAAAGGGGGAAGAATTGACACGACAACACCCTGCCGAAAGTCAGGCCATTCGACTCATGGGGGCCACGCGTTCTTTAATAGGAAAGACGGTGAGCTCTCAACACGGGAGGCAAGAGTGACCTTAAAAAAAAGATTGGTCTGCATCGTGAGGACCACCTCCCCTCCGATCGTCAGGAACTAATATCAAAAAGGTCGGTAAAAGGAGGAAAGAGACGACAGAAGAACTGTGCCATACTGGGAAGTTTATTGAACCCCCGCCGGAGGCAGACATGGGGTCAGAGGGTTTCTAATCAGGAAAAAAAAAGATCCAA
>Ga0179591_1216569_pt1 | contig 10427 bp, 10 predicted proteins | sample CZOMad2_1_08_16f_FD_182891 | JGI IMG/M metagenome (GOLD analysis project Ga0179591, IMG submission 182891) | Vadose zone soil fungal communities from Angelo Coast Range Reserve, California, USA - CZOMad2_1_08_16fungal (PacBio error correction) | ecosystem: Environmental > Terrestrial > Soil >...
AAAAAAAAAGGAAACGATCAGGAGCCGGCGACACAGACAACGACTCGGAATCGCCATTCAAACCCTTTCGCGACTTCGGAGAGTCGTGTGGGCTTCTAACGAAAAAAAAGGAAGGAAAATCGAGAAAAAAAGAGACCGGGAAAAGACAAAAACCCTTACTACGAGAAAGATTCAGTTTAAAAAAAGCTTTACCTCTTCCAAATACAGAAGAGAGATTAGTTGACCCTCAAGTTCAGGAATAAGGGTTGCGCCGGTACTCGGCCCAAGCCACCCGAATACTGGCAACACCCCCCCTCAAACCGGCTCGGTGTGAAGTGAGAAGGGATAGCCTCCTACACAAGGGGATAGGACGGTGAAAGAGGAGAGGAGTTCGTGGCACCGTTCCTCAGAACATCTAGGCAAAGGTCGTAGTGCATCGACATTTGGGAGCCTATTTGAAAGGGAGAAAGGTGATTGAGCTGGGGGGAAAGGGGGTGACTTGGTCAAAGAAAAGAAGGGGGACAGTAGGGTCGTACGACCGCGCGACTTGGACTTATCAACCGTGTGGAAAGTCACCGTGTGCCACGCGCTTGGAAAAAAATTGGGAAGGAGGAAAGGCGAAATCAAGAGGGTACGGGGGACTGGGTGACCGAAGGGCACAGCAGCCTACAAATCAGAACCGTGTGAAAAACCTCGGCCAAGTCGCCATTTTCAAGGAAAGAGGGAAGTTGGGGAGACTAAAGGGGAAAGAAATCGAGGGGAAAGGGCGCGCCGAGGTTCTAGGAGTAAATTCCCGAAACAATGCACGACGTCAAGAATTGGACGCGGCCCTTTCCGAAAAGAGGGACGAAAATAGGGATTAAGGGGATCAGGGGGAACTCCGAAACGAGATCGCCCTTAGTACCCGATGGCCACTAAATATCCAATAAGGTGTATACGCAGTACCCGTTGGGAGGGAGCATTCTTTAACAGAGGGGGTCAAAGAGAGTTATGAGGGGGGGGGGGCGGGAAAGAGGTGTTGGAAAACCAAAAAAAAAGGAAAGCTCTGGGTTGCTCTTGCCTTGTGCAGGACAGTTGCAGCCCACTCCTGTTACCCACATTCTTGGACTTCCTGGAAGAGAAAAGCGACCTGGTCAGAAAAAGGTGGAAGAGGCTGATGAAGGGGAGATCGAAGCTACCCTTCTGAACGCACCCGCCTGCCGTGAAGTGCAGCGGGAGGCCAAAGGGGGGGAAAGGGAAAAGAGAAGGACCCCAGAGAACTAAGGGGAAAAAAAAAAAACACCACTCTAACAGTTTGCAGCCTTGGCACCAGGACGCGCGTCGAGACTTTAAAGGTCATCCCTAACGGGTGACCAGAGAATAAAACAAGAAGACTACTAGGGGGGGAGAAGAAGGGCTCGGGGCAGGGGAAAGCGGCCTCTTAAAAGGAGACCGCGCCTGCGGCGAGCACGACGTCCATGGCTCTCAGTCCGACAATCCCGGACGTAAGGCCCCTCGCAGAGGGACGGGGGAGAAGTTTGGCATCCTCAGGGGGGGGGGGGGGGCCGCCGTGCCCGCGAAAGAACGGCGGCGGATGCACGCCCAGATACTTCGAGCAGATTACGGGTAGGGAGGTAGAATCGAAAATTAACGGGGGGGTCTCCTACTGGTGCAGTAACGCATGCCAAGTTCGGACCTTCCAGCGGACGCATACTAAAACGAAACCCAAAGCGACTGTCTCCAGCCGCGTCAGAAGTCCATCTTAACGGGTGCCGCCCAGAACGCCTCCCGACAGGAAAGGAAAAAAAAAGAGGCCGTGAAGGGCTAGGGGAGAAAGAAGAGCCCGTGACAGGGCAGGTGCGTAGAAGCGAATAGGTGCATTCGTGGCTCTACGCTCCCTTAGGGGGATGTCTATACGGGGACAGACTCAGAGGGAAGGAGTTCTAAGCAACACAGAGGAACGTTGAATAGGAGTCGTTTGAAACCGTATGAAGCGCGAGGGAAGAGGATTCTAGGAATCTAGAAAGGAAAGCTACCTTCTCTCTCTTCGCAGATCCGCCCTGAAAAATCCTGCAAGGTGACAGGGACTATGGGAAAGAAAAAAAAAGATCTGGGAACGTGGGGAAAAAAAAGGACTCTCCAACCACAACAACTAGGTATGAAAGTAGCTCTGGTCACGAACTCTTGATCACGTACGAAATTACTGTAGAATCTTCGAGATCGTTCTCTTCTATCCATTTAGGGATTAATGGCGCGAGGACGCCCTGCCGAAAAACTCCTCCGCGCCTCTCCTCAGGCCTCTACCACACGAAGTGGAATAGACAATGAAGAGAAGTAGCAGGAACTAGCCGCCTCGTTGCCTGTCGTACTCGCAACTCCTATCCATGAAGAAAATAGGACTCACTTCACTCAAAAAAGGAGAGAACTTTAAAAAGAACCCCTACTGAACTGCATCAGGGGGGGTATAGGGGGGAAGCCTGACTCTAGTCTGTTCACGCCCGAGGATTAATTTCTCCTTCGTATTCCCTCTCCAGTTGACTTGCTGTAACAGGCGAAAGGGGAGAGGTTGTAGAGGGGAGGACCTACATCTCAAGGTGCGCCGTCTCCAAAAAACCTTCACGTACGGCCGACAGCGAAAAAATGCGGGATAAAAAGTCGAATACAGAGGGTACGTCGGAGCTTCTTCCCATAAGAGATTGGGTGAGGAGAGTGCAAGGAGGGATAAATCACAACAATTTGCTTCAACACAGGGGAATTCGATGGTGAACGGGCAGATTCCTGTGAGGAGAGGCTGACAGGGGAAAAGGGGGTGATCTGAGGGAAACAGACCTGGCGGGTCGCGTGAGTTTAACCTCTTGACTACTAAATATGGGTCCGGATAGGAAGGAGGGGTCGTATCGCGGGGCCCGAGTTCCGGTATGACCTTCACTTCTCCTCCTCAGGCGGCAGAAAAGGGGGAAAAAGCTGAAAGGAGGGGTTGGGCGTGGGGGGAACGCTTAGAGGGGTGCCGGATGTCCTCAAAGCCTTCGTAAGGCGCTTTCCCGTAAGAGGGGCTTGAGGAAAGGGGCTGGGATGTAGAAAGAACCCGCCCCAAAACATACAAATCCGACGTCTAGACAAAGAGGAGGAGGAAAAGACCTTGTTGGGACGCCCTGGAGTTTCCTGCACCCGATCACCCAGTCCCTCGGGAAAAGAGAAAGGAGTGATGGGTGTCACAACAAGTTTGCGCCAGATCACGAGCTGGGAACGAGCACCGCTGCTCAATGAACAAACATGGGGAAGGTAGACAAACTTCAAGATGTCCAGCTGAAAGTAGGGGCTCTGGTTCAGTCGAAACAGATCCCGCAGATCGGAAGAAAACCGAGCGAAGACGAGGGTCGAAACTCCCTTCTTGGGAATGAGGGGGAAGGGGGACAATTGCGAAAGGGAGTTTAAAACTGCGGCGCATTGCGGATGGACCGTACACCGGGGAGAAAAACCTCTGTCTAGAGAGGGAAAAGGTAAACTAAGGGGGGGACCGAGACAAACTTCAACCATTCCACGAAGAGTGCATCGGAAACTAACGGACCTAATGTCTAATCTTCCTCATTCGTCTCATGTGCAAAGCTGACACACAGAAAAAGTCAGGAAGGGGAGCTCCTGGGATAAAAATCCCAACTCGGGCGCTACACGGTTCAGCTCGCAGTAAAGATCCAGTCAATAGAAGGAGTAAAGCCCTAAACGGAGAAAGTGCCTTGAAGGGAACACCTGCACAAAAGAAAAGATCCAGAGATCACCTGGAAGGACACCCTATGTAAGACCGACCACTTCTTGGGAAGAGGATGTGATAAAGGGGAACGAAAAAATCGCAGAACGCCATCTCGAACGACTTAGACTATCAGCACGCGGTCTTCTTCTATCAAAACGGACGAAAAAGGAAACAAGGAAACCTGACTCTCGCAGGGCTTTGTGGGTAGGCGTTAGCCTAAGGATGATGGACGGAAGAGTGGCTAAAAGGCTGGAAGGGATAAATGAACTAGGGTCACGCGCCGAGGGGAGCATTAGCGTGCTGCCAAAAGGCATCTTCAAGATAAAGGAGGTCAGGGGGGGGGAGGGAGCGGAGGAGGAGGCCGCGTGTGCCCCTGGGACGGGAAACAAATATCTCCGACTTCTCGAAAGCGTGTGCAGGACAGGAAGGAGGAAGATATAGCGGGGAGGAGGGGGGGGAGGCACCTACTTATCAGCTTGAGGGGATGCTAAAAGAAACAGGAGTAAAAGAGGAACAGAGCAGATCAAAAAAACAAAGATGGGGAGAAAGGGGGAGAGAGAAAGACGACTCTTACAGCGGAACTCTGATAAAGTATCCTTAAAAAAATAGAGAGACGGAGTGAAAATCAGTAAAGGAAGAAAAGAAAATGTCTGAGAAGGAGGGAGATACTTTTCGTCGATGCCCGCAGCCCGGTCACAAAAGCATCAGCGGCGCGACAAGAAACCACCATTACTAAAGAGAGCAAGGAAAGAGGGGATTTTCGGAAACCGCACCTCCCGGCTCGATCTTAGTCGGCCCCTAAAAGGGGTCCTGGTCCCAGGGGAACAGGAGACGGGTCATAAAAAAGGGAAACTACTGAACAACCCCCCGGACGCAGTCCGGCGGCGGGGGGCCTTTCTAAAGGGGCAGCGACCTCCGATATCGGCAGGGAAAAGAGGGGGGAGGCCGTTGAGGTCAGAAGGTGCTCAAACGCTGGATGATCGCGGTCCACTGGGACGGCATCTGGACATTTGGCGCCTGAGGTCCATTATTCACTGACTGGGAGAGGGGAAGGTTTTTGAGTGGCCCATGGAAAAGGGAAAGACTTGTGGCGTTGACGACCTCTTCGAACTGGACTTGATTCACGTTTAGCTTGACGCCGGGGAAAAGGGGGTGGAAAGAAAGAGTGGGAAAAGGCAGGATTAAAACGTCGAGCCGAGCCTGGAACAAAGGTGGCACGAACGGGAGTAGACAGACGTAGTCTGCGGCGCAAGGGGAATTTACGCAGCAAAGAAAAGGGAAAAAGGAAAGGAGAAAAGAGGACTTGGTTGGAAGGGCGAGAAGGGAGAAAAGCCGTTGACCTTGTCAGAAATGTCTGTAGGTACGCATCATCCCGCCTTCTCAAGAGAGAAGGGAGAAACAGGGGAAAAAAAGCACTAATACTGGGGAAAACACAATGGAGTCAGCTCAGCGCCGACGCGCTCGCCCTTATTAAGGGACCCACGAACTAAAGAAAAAAAACGACGGAGGTTTCAGTGAGAAAGCAGTACCGGTTTAGGGGAAAAAGAAGGGAGCAAGAGGGATTCAAGCTCGTAATCTTGTTTGCGAAAGGCCGTGACGATCACGAAAAGTAGGGCTCATTGAAATTTGAAGCAAGTGAAAAAGCCCTCCAGGGCCACCAGGCTACCCTACAGGCTATCTCCGGTAGGAAGGGGGGGAGAATGAAGGGGAAAAGGGAAATTTGCAGTCAGATAGCCCGAGGCGCAGGCCTGGACAAGCAGGCTCTTAAAAGAAAGGGTGTGGGGGGGGGGGGGGGGGGGAGACAGACTCTAAACCTAGAACAGGCCAAGCACAACCGAAATTTTCCCTTGGGACATGACGCGCGGATAAATGCGAAAAAGGGGACCGTTCACTTTCCTCAAGAAATTTTTCGGTTAAAAGAGGGGGAGGGAAAAAATCTACGACTCGAGTGTGAAAAACCGCTCGCTCAGGGGCCTGAGAAATCCTCGACGGCTTTCGACCAAGATAGTAAAGTTCTGGAGCAAGGCGGGGGGGGGAAGAAAGACCGGACAGAAAGGAGGGACAACGGCGCCCTCGCAAAAGGTGTGAAGCCGGTGATTGTTCAAAAAGACGGCCGGCGACTAACGCAGGAGAAGCCCCATACTTCGAAGGGAAGTGGAGGGAAATAAACAGAGAAAGGGAAAGGAGCCGACGGCATGTTAGGGGGGGGGCAACCCAGCCCCTGGCGAACGGAAACCGCCTACAGAAAGGGCAATCATCTATCGTAAGTCCATCAAGAGGGAGGGGAACTCAGGGAAGGGAAAAATCCTCGACATTTCCATCCTCGGCCGGGTCGGCATTCCGGATACAGAGTCGTTGCCAAAAAGGCATGTTTTCTAACAGAAGAGAAAAGGTCTGGTAAGGGGGGGTCCTGGACGAGAAAATGCGCGATCGTCCATAATCAAAAGAGGAGAGGTCACAGAAAAGGTACTTTTAGATAATGAGGGATGGTTGGTGCCGTAATGCCGCGCGTGCTTTCGTCGCGTTCGTGTAGGCCGTCCAGAGAAGACTGGGGAGAGAGCCGGGTCCGGTCAGTAGGAACTGTCTCAGAGCTTACTGGCTCATAATTACTTGCCCGACTTAGGAAAAGCTTACTGTAGCAGATATAACTCAACAACAACAACAGTTGATTAGTAAGGAGGGATATGTTACCAGGAGAGCTCTTTAGGAGAGAAGGGAAAAGGAAGAAGGGAGGGGAAGGGGAATCGAGGACGGGGGGAGAGAAAGTTCTTCAATTAGAGTACTAAAAGCACGCGCAGCACGGCTCCGCCGTCCTCTACAAACGAATTGAGATACAAGCCAAAGGGAGAGGGAGGTCCGAGGGGAAGGAAGGGGGAGAAGACCTCAGAAAAGAGAGAAGGGGGGAATACTTCTAGTGAGGAAAAAAGAACGCGACGGGCGAAAGACTAGACCCACGACTGAACGTCCAAAAGCCTACCGCGCGCGAGTTCGTTTTACCCTCGGGCCCTGATTATTATGGATACGCGCCCTCGACCAGCTGATTCGACGCTAGGTACTTCTACCTAGGGAAGGGGATTATCGCCGCGCAGTCCGCGGGGCTGCACGCAGAAAAAAGACGAACTCACCGAAAGGAGGAGGGAAGAGAACTGAATCTAGTAGAAAGCCGCTACGTCATCGCTTCGAGGCTGGGCGTGATTTCCCTCCTCCGGTAGTCGTCTTGGGCAAAATACAAACATCACCTTTTCTTCAAGAAAAAGGAAGGAAGGGCGAGGGGAGGGGGACGGAAGAGAGAGAAGGGAAGCAAATGGAAAAAGAGGGGATGAGGAAAAAAAGAAGTTAGAAGATTCAGAGCCGCGTGCGCAGAACCGTGAAAGGGACGTCGAGGCTCTTGAGGGTCAGGGGTCACCGAACAGGAGGGGGAGGGAAGGAAAGTCCTTCCCTCCTATCAGCCGTCTGTGCAAATTCAGTCAACAAGTTTGTGCTTTGGGGAACCTTCTGATATTTGGAAAGGAGGGAAAGAAATAAGGGTGGTCAAGGGGGGGCGCAGGGGGAAGCACGGCGGGCTTTCTCTCCGGTTCGCAAAAGCGTACAAAGCCTCTCCAGGACAATATACAACGGCCCGACGGGTCGGAGGGGAAAGGGGGAGTCGGGACGTGAAATTTGGGTTCACCCGCTCTCAAAGTTCCTAAACGCAAGGAGTAAGCGAAAGAAGAGGAACCCCCCCCTTCGTTCTTGTCACGAAGTCGGTCCCACCCCTCCGAAGGACTGGAACCGAGCTGGAAACATCGGAAGAAAGGAAAAAGGGGTAGCTTCGCGACAACGGCAACTAAGCTGATCTTAGTCGGCCAATGAAGGCCGACTTTCAACGAGAGGCCAAGGAGAACCGAGAGGAAAGAAAGGGGGAGGGCACCACGGGAAGGGGGGGAACTGGGGTCGCGTCGTACGTATGTAAACGGTCGCATGAAGGAATTCCGGAGAAAGAACAAGAAACCAACCCTTAAAATAAAGCCAGTCAAAACTCGCGGGCGGAAAACAGACGAGAAGGGGGAAAAAAAAAAACTAACGCTTAAGAAAGTTAGACTGGGCGGGACTGGTCCACGGCAGACAGCGCTTCTGCTTCCAATGGGTGGGAACCGGGAGTGCCAAAACAAAAAAAGTCCGGAATTCGCCTTTCATCAGGGTGAACTCACCGGCGGGCTACGAAAAGGGCCCTTCAGAAAGACAAGGGGATAAAGACAAGTTCGAAAGAAGTCGTAAGCTACACGTCTTCTCCCGGGCCAACGGAAACCGCACGAGCAATGGGAATCCTGGACTCTAACAAAGGGAGTAACAGAAGAAAAAACTGCGGGGAATCTAGTTACTCCACTCGCTCGACCTGACAAGACAAGGCGAGAGATCTTCAGCCGGTTCACATCCCTGCGGAGAGATAGCCCGGCTACACGGGGGGAAAAAAGAGACGAGGAATATCCGGGAGTTCCGTAGCGGCGGAGGGCCTAAGACTGCTTCCCACTTGGACGCGACCTCTGTAGGGCAGAAGGGGACGATTGAGAAAAAGAGGAAGAGGGAAAGAGTTGACCTGCCATCTCTAGCGAAGTCCGTTGGTTTCTGCTCTCTAAAATGCTGGCTACAGGGGGGACCCTGGGAGTTACTTCTCGACAAGATCTCCTAATCGCGCCCGGGGGGTTGTCAACAAGGGAGAGATCAATGAGATCTCTTGACCGCTTCGTGAAGAATGGGATCGGAGTAACCAGGGAAGGGAAAGCGTGCAAGAATGAGAGAACAACAAACGATTAGGAAAAGAAGAGATGGCACGCGGTATACTACAAATGAGAAAGGCGAGAACAGAATTATCAAGGAGAAGAATCTCAGCACTAGAGAAGGCGGCACCAGCCGGACGCTGATAGGAATTGTCGATAAGGCACGAGAAGGGAACCGGAGAAGAAAGAAAGGCTCGCACCGACCGAAAAAAAAAGACAAATATTCGGAAACTTTTCATCCTCTGAAGGTCGGCCTCTAAGCGGGAAAGAGGCGGTAAAGGACTAAATTTCAAGTCAACCTGTGGAAGACTTTTCTGCATCCGCCCCCTCTAAGGCACCCGCGACGTAGGCCCAAAAAATTCCTAAGGGAAGGGGGGGTCCGGGGAGGAAATGGGGTAAATCCCAAAAGCCGGATGAAAGACGTGATCATACGTCATCTTGAAACGCCGTGGGTCTATCAGGGGAGACCTCTAAGGAAAAAAAGTGGGAGGAGGGGGAAGCTAATGTGTGGAGCCTTCAAGAGGTCACGCTCTCGCGTGATTTGTGGTTGGCAAATTAAGGAAGTCCTACGTTTATTTCTAAGACCTCGTCTGGAAGGAAAGTTGGGTTTGATCACACAGGGGGAATACGAATGGGCACCGTTTGCGCGCCCGAAAGTTGATTAAAATATGAATGCGAAGAATTAACATGGTTCGTGCACGAAAGGAAAGGAGGAGAAGAATATAGAAGAGGGGGGAAGGGATTCCACGCAACGGAGAAAAGGACCGCTGATGTCCGTGAAATTTGTTGCGATGAAACGCGTCTTGGGACCTTCAACAGCTCTCCGTGAGGGTCTTAGGTAGCTCTTCCCAAAGAAAGAAAAGGAAAACGAACGAAAAAATGAGAAAAAAACTTGGACAAAAGGAACCGGAAGGTCGACCTCAGGTCTAACCACGCGGCGACAAAGTACAAGAGACTTGACGAAGAAAGAAAGACATCCATGAAAGGGGAAGTGTGAAAAAAGGAAAATTTCTAGGCCGGGCCAGCGCTTCCAGCTAAGGAGCTGGTTGTGAACGGAAGGGGGACAAAAAAGAAAAAAAGGGCGCGGGGGGGGAGAGGGGACGGACTGGTTCAGAGACGCGCCCCCGGGTAAAAGCTTTACGGCCAGCGTCTATCCCAAGTCAAGGGAAGGGGGAAAATAATGGCCAGGGAGTCACGCTCCCCCGTCGAAGCAGGCAAAATCCGTGAGACAAATCTCTGGGGGGGGAAGGACCAAGTGGGTTGATGACAAAGCGACCCAGTTAGCACCAAAGCACAGACAAAGGTGACAGCCTGGAAAGAAAGATCTTCAGAGGAGGGGGAGGCTGGAGGGGGACACGAGAAAGAAGGGGCGCCCCCACGAATTACCTCGTGATCCCGCGTCGCTAAGCGGCCCGTCGACCGAAGAAAGCTCAGGAGGGGAGAGCACTAAAAGAAAAAATAAAGGGGATACCAGGGTCCAAGAAAAGAAAAAAGTGGTTCGGCGCCCAGCTCAAAACGCCAGTGTGGGAAGCACGGGCGGCCGCTACTCACCGGCTTTTTCTAGCGCCAAAGAAACTCCGACGCCTATTGACGGAAAGAAAGGAAAAGAAGGGGAATGGTAGGGCGAAAGAAGGTGCAGGGCCCAGACGACCCTTCTGAACCTCGCGGGAGGCCCCCCTCGACGGTCTACAGAAGAGTCGGAAAGTCAGAGGGAGGGAGGGACCGGGAAGAAAAAGAAGAAAGGGGCTAGGTGACAGAAGCGTAGAGTGTGAAATTGACGTCGGTAATATGCCGTTGTAGAGGGGTTCGGATTGGAGATCTGGAGTCGGCATGAAGGGGGAAGACATCATGCCCTTTCTTCCGTCTCGTCGCTGCCAAAAAAACCGCGCCTTGGACAGCTCCTAGCGGGAAGTGGGGGAAGAAAGAAAGGGAAGAAGTTGGTAGGGAGGACGGAACGGGCGTGC
>Ga0179591_1304470_pt1 | contig 10427 bp, 9 predicted proteins | sample CZOMad2_1_08_16f_FD_182891 | JGI IMG/M metagenome (GOLD analysis project Ga0179591, IMG submission 182891) | Vadose zone soil fungal communities from Angelo Coast Range Reserve, California, USA - CZOMad2_1_08_16fungal (PacBio error correction) | ecosystem: Environmental > Terrestrial > Soil >...
ACTTCGGGCTACCTTGATCACCAATTTTCAAAAAAGGGGAGAGGATGTCCCCCGAAGGTAAAAGGATACCCAGCTCACATCACACCATCTCTGCTAAAACAAAAAACAGAAAGTATTAAATATATATATGGTGGATAAAACCAAAAAAGAAAAGAAGGATCTAATTCGTAGCTTCGAAAGTCCGAGACATGTTTGCTCTATTCTATCCCGAGAAGAAGGTAGAACCCGTTGCCGGGGAGGCACGGTTGCTCCTCTTCTATGGAAGGGCTTTCAGCTGATGAATCGGGGACCTAAGTCCTACCGGGAAGTGAGAACCTGCTATCTGAAATTTTTTGTTGGTTGTTGTTTTTTGTGTTTTTTGTTGGGATTTTTTTGTTGGTTTTTTGTTTTTTTGGGGGGGAAAGCTGCCTCTTCCTCTTCAAGTGTGCAAGCAGTCGAAAGCAGGATCGCACTCTTATTTTAGGGAGGAGTCCTCGCCAAGAGGGAAGAAAGGGGCCTCCGATGGTTGTTTTGCACGAAGGGAGAAAGCCTGATCTTGTGCTACACCCATCGGCGTGCCGCTCATCGAAGGGAAGGAGGGGGGCACGGTCGCGATCGGAAAGGGGGTTTCTCGCGGAAGAGCAGGCCGAACGGTGCGCCGCCAGCGCTCACCCGCTATACGAAAAAAAAACGGAAGCCTTCTCGAGAGAGATCCAATCTTGCTTTGGGGGGAAGAAAGGCTTCCGGAAGGTCGAACAGAAATCACATCGCGCGATAAACACTTTGCCGGGCGGAAGATCGCGCTTGTCCAGTAAGTCCTGGACGGAAGGAGAGGAATTGCAAAGAGAAAAGGATGCGGCCCAGGTGTCGAACCAAGGGAAGGACGGACCGAGAAGAAAAGAGCCGAGACGAAGATTGGGGGGACTACCGGAAGTTAGGGGGAGAGGGGAAACCGTGGGGCTATCTCTTCTTGAAAAAAGCAGAACTTAGGAATGGGGGGGGTGCATTAAAATCTCCGAAACCAGGAAAGTCTTCTCGCAGAAAAGGGGAAGGACGAGCCCTCTTTCGGGGAGAGTAGAAAAAGAAGAGTCCTGCCGGCATCCATCGGGTGGTTGTGAAGCGGCGGTCGCGGAGAGGAAGCACTCTCACCTCCAGATGTAAGCTTGAGTGAGAAGAGGGGGGGATGGCAATGGAAAGGGAAGTGAAAAAAGTGTCTTGACCGAAAAAAAAGCCAATTATATGCCGGGAGGGGGAGGATAGAGCCGACTCTGGGCGCGAAAAGGGGAGCCTCAGGACATGCAGCAGCGCAAAAAGTCGCGCATTTGAGGGCGGGGGGGTGGGCATAACCCTTGGGGATCGGGGGGGGGGTCGTCTAGGGGGGGGGGTATTTTTTCATGGAAAGAAAACGGATCGCAGTAAGGATAGGGGAGTTCGGAGAAAGTCCGCGCCGTCCGTGCTACTCAGAGAGGAAATTTGTCTGAACAAAAAAAATTTCGCGGCCCGCTGGATGGGGGGATGTGACCTTGCCGCCGGGGAAGGGGAAACCGGTCTGTGTCAGAAAAAAGTAAGGGACGTGAACACAGAAAGACCTCGGCGAGGGAGAGGAGGAAGGATCGCGTGTGCAGCCATGAAAAGGGGACTTTCCGAATCGGGGGGGGGGGCTTTGAATTAAGGACAACGGGTTCGGCATTGTCGCGGCCCATAGTGAAAGCCGCTGAACCGTACAAGGGGAGTTGGGGGACTTGCTTCCTCCCCTTGTGGGGAGGGACTCGGCGAGCAACCGCGCTCAAGGAACAGTCTAAAAGAGTATGGGGGGGACAACTAAGCAACGAGAAAACAAAGCACAAGGAGGGGGGGGTTGGGAGAAAAAATCCGTATCCGCGCGGAGGACCTTGGCGCAGGAATGAAGGAGGAGGGTCGATCACGGCAGAGGTGCAGGCGAAAACAAGACGAAATCCGCCTTTCGATCTCTCCGGCTAGGGGAGGAGGGGAAGTCTCTTAGGCCAAAAGAAAGCGCCAGCGGATAAGCCGCCTTTCATGAAGAGGGGGAGAAAGGGAACGCAAAAGCATCGGAAGGGAGGCGGTCCAATCCGGCGGGGAGGAGGCTTTGGTGAAGAGGAAAAAAGCCCGACGCGATGCCGTACGGAAAGGGCCTGGATCAAAATAGAAAAAAACCGCTCGGAGGGTCAAGGGGTCGTGCAAGGAGTTGGTCGCGGGAAAAAAAAGGAGGACCCACATATGACGTTCCGCGAACAGAAGATGCCTGGCCCGCCGGGGGAGAGGCCTTCAAGCATAGGGAAGTTGGAGGAAAGGCGTACCTTCGCCGCGAAAAAAAAAAAGGGGAAAAGCTGTCCGGAAGAGGAAGAAAACCGGTTTTCTCAACCATGGAGGGGGGAAAAAAGGCCGAAGTGGAACTTGGAAAGAGAGGAAGGAGCACCGACGGCCCAAAAAAGTTGGCTAGCAAGGAGGGGAGCTGGCTTGTCCACTGTATTGTTGCCGGGGGGGAGAAGCTCCCTTAAGAGGAAGCGATTGTCGTCTCGACCGTGTCGGTCAGGGAACCGGGCGGCAAACTAAAGAGAGGCGGGACCTGTCTGAGGGCCAACAGGAAAAGGGTGAAGATTGATTGACGTCTCAGGGGAAAGGAGAGGGAGGGTCGACATTGAAGAGGAAAAAAAGAGAGGACATGACCGCGCGCGATCAGAAAAGGAGAGGGAGACCGTTCCTTATCGCCGAGGTGGTCGGGCAAGGAGAAAATAAACCCGTCGAACAGGATGATCGGCGAGAACAGAATGTCCATTGACGCCGGTATTAGGGGGAAGGAGAAGACAGATTCTCACTAACAAGTAGAAGAGAAAACTGAGAGAGAGTTTCTACGGTTACGGACAGGAGTCTGCTACTTGGGAATAAGCGGGGAAAAAATGCCACGAATGGTCGAACGCCGTATGGGGTCGACGGGGAGAGAAAGACCAACCTTGCCCCGATAAAAAAAGTCATGTGACCCTCGCAATCGCAGGAGGGTCATTTCTCCTAGAGAGGAGATCAAAGGTTTCTAAAAGCGTCAGGGTAAGCGAAAGAAAGGACTACACGCTGGGTGCGTTGAACCATCGAATAAACGGTCCGCATCCACATCGGAAGGGGACTCGGGCTTGCGGCCGGCATGACCAGGAGGATCGAAATCGGCGCTTCGAAGGACCGAGTAAGGTTGCGCGGGAACAAAAAGAGAAAAAAAAATTGTCTTGCCGGCAAAAAAGAAGAAAAAGGACTCGTGCTAGAAAAAGGGTTTTTTTTTTTTTTGGGGAAGCGAGGTGGCGAATTATGGGTCAGAGCGGGGGGGAAAGGTCCCTGAAGGCCCTCACTAATCAAGGGGGGACCACGAGGTTTTTTCGATGGGAAAAGCGATGAAAAAAAGTAAACCCGGGCCTTTGCGTGAGCGCCGTCTCCGTTACGGAGGAGGGGAAATTCTTACTGCCAGGAGAAAAGGCTCTATTAACTGTGCGGAAAAATAGATGTGGGGGTAGATGAAGGCGAGGGGGGGGAAGTCGCCCCAGTTAATGAAGAAAAGAAAGAAGAGGAAAAAGAGCGGGGGAATCCTGAACAAAAGAGGAGGCAAGAAGAGGGCGTCGGGAGGACGTCGGACGCTGGGCCGACCACCGAGTCGCAAAAGAAGGAAGGGATGGGACTGCCCGCCCTATCTCCCGTCCAAGAAAAGGCCACGCGGGGGACGGGGTGAGGATAATAATCGTTCTTCGCGCTCAGGAAAAAAGGGGGGAGAAGAGATCTATCCAAAAACTGCTCGGGAGACGGGGCGGGGGCTGTTTTGAACTTAGAAAGGGGAAAAAAGGATCTGACCTCTACACCGAAGAGGGGAAAAAATTTCATAGGGGGAAAAAAAAAAAACTCGCGGCGCGAGGTTTTGAAATGCCCAAAAGGGAAAATCGCGCCGGCCCGGGGGGTCTGGGCGGTTGCAGAGGAAATTCTTATTTGTTAAAAAGAAAAAGGGGGAAGCTCTTTTGCGGGACGATTGATCGCGGGACTCGCAAATGAAAAGAAAACGGGTAGGACGCCGTGTCCCCACATCGGGGAAAAGGGGGCCTGAAGGAAAAAAATTGAAAAGCAAAAACCGGCCCCAAAGGAAAGAAACCCAGAAAGAGATCGGCAATACCAATCACTGAGTTCTCAAAAAGAGGTAAGGGCCGGCGAGCTGGGAGTCGAGAGGACTCTTCACTACGGGGGGGAGGGGGGGAACTGAGGCATTTATTCTGGACCGCCCGGATACTGGAAATTAACGGGGGATTCAAGGGAAACATCCCCAACGGGGAACAGGGCAGTGTTGTTGGGGACCAATTCGGGGTGACGGACGCGGCGATCAGCAAGAAAGGAGGACGATCCGACGCAGGAGAACGTTCCGGTCAGAAAGGACAAATAATAAGAGGAAAAACATTACGATCCCCAATGGTTGGGCCACAAACGGCTCTTATGCCGGAGGAAGTCGCCGCGGACGGACACGGAGAAATTCTCTACGCAGGGGAAGGGAAAGGGAACCTGTCACCGTCCCGAGAAAGGGGGGGGGTGAGCCGTTCTTATCAAACGGAGTAGTCACTCCAGGGAAGAGGGGGTCTTCACTAAGGGGAAGGGGAGCGAATCCGATGGGCTAAGAAAAAAAGTAAATAAGGTGATGGAAGGGGAAGTCGACGGTCGTGTCGATACTTCCTTATCCAGAGTCCGAAAGGGACGGCATTACCGTCAGATCGTGGATGTGAAAGACGTGCGGTCCGGCAGGAGATTTTCTTTGCAGCCACCATAAAGTGGCCTCAAGCTAGAAAAGAACCCGGTTTCGATATACCATCAATCGGTAACAATCGGGGGATCGGTCTATTAAGAGAGTTTCGGAAGAAAAGGCCTGTTCACAAGGGCCTCATAAGTCTTCTCTGTTACGGGGAAGAGGTGCCATTCTATCGAGGAGAAAATATCCTACAACGCCTTCCTAGAAGCCGTCCCGGGGGGGGTCGCTGAGAATGTGATATCGTGGGAATTCAAGGCAAGAGGGAATTGGGGGGGGAACCAAAGCCGGATGGGGTACGCGGGGAGATGCCGTCGTCGCTGGGATCAGAGGGGGTGCCCAGGACGGGCGGCGGAAAGAGTATCGTTCGAAACCTGCTCCACAGAGGAGGGAATAAGAGATCAGCACCGTCAAGCGTCTAACCATTCTTTCTTCGCGAAAGGAAGACTATCAATATGCGGCTCGGGGCTGCCTTCTTCAGAGAAAAACATCTTCAGGCTGGCTGGAACGCTCTGAAATCCAGCAGAAGGTCCGCGTTCGATCACGGGAAGGATACCGAAGGCTTGAAAAACTTTCCTATGTATCTATTCCTCTTACTTATCATTTCTCTAGAAGGGGGATACTGCCGAGGGAGGAACAGATTCTATCCTAAAAAAGTCAACTCTCCGAGGCGCACTCAGGATGCTCTCCAACAGTTTCTGGACTCATTCTTCTTTCTCTGAAGGAATGGGTATATTCCGGAGAAGATGGGGGACCAATTCTATCTTGAAAAAGAACCATAGGAAAAGAATCACCAAGCTCCAACAACAACAAAAGAAAAAAAAAGTATATAGGGGGTGGGTCTATCTGTTCGCTCTCAGGTCCAGCATCGCGCCGTACAAAAATGTTTCTGGGGGAATGAAGGAAAGGAATTTCTTCATTTCCGACCGGAATGTAGGAGCCTTTTGGAGAAAAAGGGCGTCTCCCAGAGTAAGTTCAATGAGAGAGCGTTGCCTCATCCTAAGGAGAAACACCTGCGAGCGAGAAAGGGACGAAATCGATCATAGGCCCGTATTTTGCAAGAAGAAAATCGCAGCGCGATTGGCTAACGGCGTCATCGCAGGGCGGAAGGAATTAAAGAAAGCTCTCCTGTCCTATTGGAATCCGGAGAAAAAAAAAACGAATCTTGCTCTTCCCACTATCAGCCAGACTTTTGGAAAGGGACTTTCTCTGAATGAAATAAAAAAGGGGGCTCTCGCTGTTTCTAAAAGGTGTGCCGCCTCCGCTAGCGAGAAGAACAGCAAAAAGGGGAACGCTCCTTCCCGTTTCTTGGCCGTGCAAGGATCCATCTACATGCTGCCTGGAAAAAAAAAAAGAAAAGAACATCTGGGGGCAGAGAAACCGTGGCCGGGCGGTGCGTAGAAACGGTTTTCTGATAGTAGCCGGAGCGAGAAACGCCAGCACCCCTATGGAGGAAACGAGGTGTAGGGGGGAACAGGCCGGATCCGGATTCTGGAGAGGGAAGAGGTACCGAGGAGAAAAAGCCTACGATAAACCGGGGGGGGGAGGGAAGGAGCTTCTTCAACAACGAGTGATGGGAAACTCTCCTGCGAACGACGAAAAAGTCGTCCGCATCAAAGGAAAAAGGAATTCCGAGGCCCTCCACTGACCTACAATCAACTGAGAAGGGGGAAAAACAAATCCTACTAATAATCATCACCTTCTTTAGGAAAAGGGCGGCGTCGGGGACAAGACGGGGTTCTTACAACTCTAATAGGGGAAAAGCCCCTCGTATGGAATCACTACGCAGGGGCTTTCGAATGAGGGGGTGATTCCATGACCTGCCTTGAAAAAAGGGGGAAAAGGGAAGTTTTCAGGGGACAGAAAGGGGGTCGGTCGGGATATATCATAAGAAGACGACGAGGGGAAAAAAAAAGTTCATTCATCAGCCAGGGGAAGGGAGATGGGGGGGGGGAATGAGCCAAAAGTGGTTTGAAACGTTCATTTTTCTGCTGGGGAAAAGGGGGTCAATCTAGACAAGAGAGGTCATTATCTATGTAATGCGCCGGGGAATTGAAGAGAAGGAAACACCACACTGCACTCGCGAACCCGTCTGGTGATGTAAGATGGGAATGCTCCGAAGAGAGGAACTTCTTTTAAAAAGAAAGGCCGTCCTCTTACTTGAAGCCTATATCGACCCGAGACGCGATGGAAGACGCAGGATCGTCGGGATTATCAGCAGGACCACTTGGTCTTTTCCGGGAAGGGGAGGGGGAAGTCCTGAAAAAGGTATGGCAGGGTTCTGCATTGGCAGACGTGAAGGCCCGGCCGCTGAAACCTGACCAAAGGGGGAACGTCGTCTCTCCCGGGAGGGAAGCGGGGGGCGAAAAGAAAAGGGCGCCTCATCTGCGCCGCAGGCTATATTTAAAATAAGGCGAACGCGCAATCAAATCAAAAGGGACGGCGCTATGCCTGCCCTTGGGGAGAAAAAGAAAGCCTCGCTTTGAAGAGAAGAAAAAAAAACTTGGTGCCGACCTTCCACTCGGACGTCGCATTGAGCAGAGAAAAAGGAAGAAAAACCGCCTGGCCGATCCTCTCGTGAGGGAGGGGGGTGTCTTTCGGTATATCGAGTATCAAGAAGATCTCGAAGGAGAGGGGTAGAAGGTCATGAAGCGTGGAGATTGAGCAAAATCAGCGGGGCGATTTCCGGGAAAATCCGGGGAAAAGAAGGAGTGGGCTACTACTCTCGTTTTTTGAAGACCGACGCCGGGGATAAGGCGCCGAGCCGGTTGCGGATAAATAGAGACGCCGTCTCGTTCTTGTTTACTATTAAGGGGGGGGGGGAGGAATTAAATGGGGGAAAGAATTTGATCTAACCCACATATTACGAAAAAGGGGCTGGCTGCCGACGATGGAGAAAAGGGTGGACGCATCTTACATTGAAATTAAAAAATTCGCAAGGAGAAACGCAAATGCCATGTATACTGAGGAGAGGTCGGTTGCAGGGAAAAAGGGGTGTCTCCAACCATTTCGTCAAGGGGCCTAGTGTGAAGAAAGAACCATAATGATGGCGTTCGGCAACGAAATGGTGGCGCTAGCACGCGTAAGAGGGGGCGATTTTGGCCGGGGCAGAAAGGAGCTTTGTTCCGCGCACCTGAAAGATCGATTGTGCCGAGAGCAGGGGGAGTCTGCCGGCCAGCACTGAAAGGCGAAAGAAAGAAGTCGATGTGGATGCGGACCGGGAGGCAGGAAAAGAAAACATTGTGAAGAGGGAGAAGGGGAACCCTCTTGAACTTTCGGACTGAGATCGCGCGCGAGGATAGAGAGGAGGCGGATCTGGCGGTGCAGAGCAGAGACGCGGCCGGATCGCCAGGGGATCTGGCAAGGTTTGGTAAAAGACTCCCTTATAAAAGGCCGTCTACGTCAGCAGATGGAAGGGAATAGTCGCCGAGAGAAGAGAGTCCGGGTCCACCCGGCAAAAAATAAAGAACAACAACAAGGAGGGGGAACGGTTACGTGACGAAAAAAAGATCGGCGACTATTTTAATAAAAAAGCCATCGAGTAGAAGAAGGGGGGGATCAAAGGGGGTCGAAGGGGGTCGAAGAAACTCACTTGGAAAAGAGGGAGGGATCCTTCCCGGAAGAAAGAAAAAACGAGAACCGTACAGATCGAGAAGAGGTCATTGACGGAGAGAGATCAATTTTCTAAACTCTGCAAGAAAGGGGGTTCGCGAAAGAAGAAAAGGGGGGCGTTGTCCGCAGCTAAATACATTATGTGCGCAAGGTATTGCGGCCTTCATTACGCCACTGTCGAGAAAAGAGGATCCCGCGAAAAAGTAAGGTGCGCGGGTGGCGTGCCGGCAAAAAGCCGGACAACGGGGAAAGGACGTGCTAAGCCACATTTTGGGGGCCTCTCGGTGTGCGAAGAGGAAGGGTTCACATCGGCCCTAAAAAAAGTGGAAACGAAACCGAGGTTTTCGATGAAAAAGAATGTACAGCCGTCACCATGAACCTTTGAGGGGAGCGGCTCCGGCGCCTTACGTCGCAGAAAGACGGCCGGGGGCTACAGCAAAAACAGGCGCTATGCTTGAGCAGAAAAGTCATATTGGGTTTCGAGTCGCGACGAAAAAAGGAACCAAGGTAATTACGAAAGGGACAGCGACCAGTCCCTCTATTTGAGAAAGAGAAAGTACTTGCATCGGCGGACGAAGCTTCCGCTGGGAACGGGCCACCAGGGGGAGAGCCAAGAATGTTGCCGGATTGTACTCAAAAGAGGAGGGGGGGGGGGGGGGGGGGAGCGCCTTCCCGACCTTCAAAGGAGAGGGAAACTTATAATCCGATGGGGAGGAGAGAAAAGGGGAAATCTTGCTCCTCCCTCTAAGGAAGAGGGTAACTAGCAAGGATACGATCAGGGTCATCGGCTGTGTTCAGTGCGAAATTAGGGGAAAGGGGAGCGACCCTACTCCAGTACTCTCTTTCAAAGAAGGGAAAGTCCTCTTTCTTTCGAAAAAGCGGCCGCGGCCGTTTGTGGGACCCCAAAAGGGGATCTCTTCCTGAAGAGGGGGGAGGGTTCTCTTAAAAGGAAAGAGGTTGTAAAATATACCATACTATGTGGGGACAGAAGGTTGCGTCAGGGGACGAGGCTGCATTGCTCTCAGGAAAAAGGCAAGATCAACCACTTGATTACGCCTTGGAGGGCCCGGGGAGGGAACGATCGGTGAAAATTCACGAACCCGAAAGTGTTAATTAATCAAAATCAAAAGAAAAGCCGTCCGATTCTGGCTGTCATTTCCAAAAATCACTGCCGGCGAGCATCTGAGTCTGAGGGGAATCTCTGCTAAAATAGGGAAAAAGTCCCTCGACGGAAGGAATGGTACCCCCCGGAAAAGGGAGGGAGGGAAAAGTGGGAAATTGAAAATCCTCTCTACCGAAAAGGGGCGCGCGAAAAGGGTTTAGAAAGGCGGAAGCGCCCTGGAGCAGCAAGGGGCGCGGACTATCCGCCCTCGGGAAGGCCACGTTGGCCAAGGAGAAGAAATGAACAATACCGGAAAGGCGATCCCCAGGGTGTCTGCAAAAACCCCAATCAAGCAATGGAAGACCTTCGAGGAAAGGAGGGATACAGGCAGAAAATCCGAAAGAAAAACCTCTTCGGCCGGAATATCACGGGAGCAATCTCCTTTAAAACACAGTCACTAGGAGGTACAGACAAAAATAGGTCATTGCATAAAACTTCTAAAGCCAGATAGCTCCTTGGTGATCGTCAACTACGAGTGGAGTGAGGAGGGGCGAAGCCGTAGAAAAGGCACGTAGAAGGAAAGAAAGTTCTTCAGTAGGACGTGGTTCGACTCTGCCTGATCCATTCCGGGACGCCTCTTATTTCTCGCAAGGGGGGAGGGACTTACCGGGAGGAAGGAAGGAGTAGTATCTTTTAGAAAAAAACCAACGAACGGAAAAGGGGGAAAAAAGATAGCGGACTAAACACAAAGGTTCGAGACCATCAATGGGGGGAGAAAAAGGAAGGCACCAATCGAGATAGGGCAGGACGACAGCTCTGCAGGTCAGTCCGGCGCCGGCCTGTTCGAAAAAACTTCATGGCAGGGAGGATCGGCGTGAAGGGGGCAGATGGAGAATTGCATCTCGTCTACTAGGACGGAAGGCTGGACAAGCTCGAGAAAAGTTTTCGAAAGAG
>Ga0179591_1347997_pt1 | contig 10427 bp, 13 predicted proteins | sample CZOMad2_1_08_16f_FD_182891 | JGI IMG/M metagenome (GOLD analysis project Ga0179591, IMG submission 182891) | Vadose zone soil fungal communities from Angelo Coast Range Reserve, California, USA - CZOMad2_1_08_16fungal (PacBio error correction) | ecosystem: Environmental > Terrestrial > Soil >...
AAAACTGGTTTAGAGTCTTAAAGAGGTCAATTTGCCACAAGCGGGGGGGGGGTTTGGAAGTGGTGTATCACGCACTGAGAAAAGACCGGCAAAAAAGAAGGTCCCGGTTTTGGGTTGAGGGCCTCAAAAAAAAAACGCATTCTTGTGTTGGGGAAAACACAACCGTAAAAGGCCAGTTAATTTTGAGAGGGTTGGAAAGGGGGGGGGTGTGTCGTGGGGGGTCATCCGAAGAGACAGGGGCCTAATGTTGCACCAAGGCTTCAAAGCAGAGGGGGTCTGTTTTTTCACGAGCTAAACGATAAAACAGCATAAACGCCCACGAAAACAAAACAGAACAACAAAAGAGAGCAAAAAAAAGTGGGGGGGGGGGAAACTAAATTTTGGTTGAACGGTAGCGCTTACAGACAGCAGTGACGTGAATGCTGGTCCGTAAGGGGGGGTCCACAAGGGGACCAACGAAATTAACAAAAAAGAAAAAAAAGGGAAACAGGAAAATGGACGAATTTTGATGGGAGATTTCCCGAACAGAACGGGAAGCTGTCAGCGGCCATGAAAAAAGAGCCTTCAGGGGGCGGTGATTGTGGGGGGGGGGCATCAAAAAAACCCTCTGGGAAAGGAGGAGGGATCTAAATAAGTTTCGGTTTGGACTCCCCATGTGACCCGGGGGATGAATCATAGAATTTTCGGAAAGTCCTTCAATTATAAAAGATTCTCTTTTCAAACTTCTGAAAACTTTGTGTGGGGCCGGAAGTGAGGTTTTCTGTCATGAAAGAAAAAACAAAAAAAAAAAAAAAACACCTCCTGCATCCAAATCGAGTGGCCCGCAAAGCTCAAGTCCCAAAGAACAAAAAAAACTGGGGACAGATCACGGAAACATTCAGGAAAGGCCAAACGCAGCCATAATAATGGAGCTAGCCCGGAACATCCACTCCCATTTCGTCGACCGGAGGTTGAAAAATTGTTGAAGACTGTAGATACAAAAAACGGATGACCAAAAGCGCATAAGGATGACCCTTTGGAAAAAAAAGGAGGGGGGCCAAAAGCGCGAGGTTTGGGGGGGGGGAAAAAAAGCCACGTCGACAAAAAGGGAGAGTTACCAACAAAAGGACTGGGAAAAGACAATACAGAACAGTGCGGAACTAAGCTGTCTTGGGAAGACAACAACTGGGGGGGGAAAGGAACGAGTGGTGTGTTTCTGTTCCTGTAATACAGTGCAAAAGGACCTGTACAAATAACAACCATCGCCTACAAAATTTTCAAAACCGAACATGGCCTGTGCAGACAAAAAAATCGAGTCATAAAGGGAACAGCGCCGGGGGGCTACCCTCAGAGGGGTCTCACCGGGACAGCAATAAATCCGCCTAGAGACCAGAAAGAAGGAGCGCGAAAAGGTGTATCAAAATAAAGGGAAAGTACACTAGACAATCCACAGTCAAAAAAAAAAAAAAAAGATCCGTATTCAACGCTATCCCCGGGCAATTGGTAACGCAAAAACAGATCCCAAAAGCTCGGAACTGCAGCAGGGGGAGAGAAAAGAAATTCTAAGAAGGACTTAGGTTCGCACTTTCCCAGCAAAAAAACGACGTGGCGGGGACATGGAGAAAGGGAACAAGGAAGAAAAAGAGTCGAAGTGGGGGAGACTTTTTGAAAGGAAACGAACCGCCCTTGAAGAGAAGGGGCATGCCAGAGAACGGAAATAATCAGTATTGCTTGTTGTAATCCGACAAAGTGGGAAAAATTTAGAAAAAAAACATCCATAGTTCGTAAAAAAAAGAAAAACAATCGGGGGCTGGGCCCTCACCTCCACTCGTTCAGGAGTTGGGGCATCAAAAAAAAAAAGAGGAAGAAGGGGGGGATTAGAAAAAACTTTGGGGTCCCGGACGAACATGAATGGAAAAAAAGCAACACTGGATTTGCAGACCAAAAAAAACGGGTAATTTTCCTTGTTTCAACCAGGTGCTCGCGAAGGGCAGTCGAAAAAGCCTCATGGTTGTCTGGGGTCGGCGGGGGGAAAAAGAATGAAAGACCAAAACAAAAAAAGCTTATGCCGGCGACGTTACCACGAAGAACCCCGAGCAAAAGAATAGAAATGGGAGTGTCAAAAACGCAAAGAATTGAGAAAACGGCCCCGAGAGGGGCTTAAACTCCAAAAGCTCAAGATTTTAAAGTTATCAGGAAAGCACAGCTGCACAAAAAGCAAGGGGCCTCTTTTGGTCATAAGGCTGCTGAGGGTCGACGGTAGCATAAACTGAAAAACTTAACTGGGGGGGGGGAAAGTTGGGGGGGGGGGAAGGGGGTGAAAAGCAAAAACAGGGGCCAATCCACGTTCAAAGAGGGGAAAAGAAACGAGCTCATAGCGGAAAGGACATCGGAAATCAAGTAAAACATAGAAGGGCTCGCTGAGGGAAAAAATCCGGAGGAAAAAAAGGATAACAGAAATGTCACAAAAAAAAGAACTTGTTTAAGGGAAGAAAATCAAGCGCGAAAACAACAAAACAAACGTATTGATGGGGAAAAAAAAAGCCGGTTTCTAAACAAAGTCATTTTGAAAACGTGAAAACATGGGCCACCTCAAAAGACGGGAAAGAGGGAGACGACTTTAACGCTGGAAAGGGAAAGAGTACTCTCGGTTGATCGTGAGTGGGGGACGGAAGGGGAGCAGATGGAAAATAGCGATCAATCGAATAAAAGCTTTATAAAAAAAAAGATAGATGGGTGTGGGGGGGACGAGAGGGGGCCACGTCAACCAAAGTGGTCGCGCTATGGAAGCGCTTCCGGGACGTAAGGAGAGGGTCTGGGTTATAAAAATGCTCCCACCGAAAAAAAAAATTGCGAAGTTTATGGCACGGAAAGTGCGCAGTGGGAACAGAAAAGGTGTTCTGGCATAACCCGATGAAAGAACTCTAGAAGGTCCGGGGGGGTGGGGGAACCCACACTCCAGCCCGGGGAGAAAAGGCCGTCTCGAAGTAAAACTCTAAAGCGCATAAGGGGAAAACGACAACCATTTGCAGAAAAACAAAGGGAAAAAAAGCTACTTCGGTGGGAGGAACCACATCTCGCGTGAGAGGCACACGGGGAAAGAGGGTTTAGCCTAACGAAGTTGGGGTGCAGAGGGGCGGGGGGGTTGAACTCCGAGAAGATTGCGGGGGGATGTCCACCATAAAGAAGAGTTTCGTGCATCCAAACACTGGAAAGCGTAGGTACCACCCTTTCGACGTCGAAGCGTTAAGGGTCCCTCTTATGCCGAAAGGAGGAGGCGGGGGGGCCACGCTTTCAACAATGCGATCAGCCAGTACTAAGGGTTCCAGTGCAAAATTACAGCAGGGAAAAATAGGTGTCACTGGATGCACTGAAAGAGAAAAAAAAACGTGGATCTTGATTGAATACCAAACTTGCAAAGTTTAAAAGGAAAACCAGGGGAGCGGGGATGTTCGCAAAAAAACAAAAAATGTATTTGGGCGATGGTGGGGGGAGGGACAAAAGTGCAGATAACGGGCAACGTAACCGGTGCTCGGCCCCAGTGTAAGTGAAAATTGGTTGTCCTGTGTGCATGATCGTAGGATTCCAGACCCACAAGAAAACCATAGGGTGGTGTTGAAGGCACGGGGATCCGAGGGCCGGCCGCGAAGATAAAAGTGTTGATTTTTTGGGAAAAAGCAGGACGGGGGCCCCAACAAGGAAAGAGGAAAGCAAATTTAGTCCAAAGAAAGTGTGCAAGAGCCGGATGCGGCGCTGGGGGCAGTCCCAGTTCAGGGGATACCTTGAAAGGGAGGGTGGGAAAAGAGTTGTGATTGCGGAAGAAAGTCGGGATGAAGAGAGAGACAAAAAAACTTCCTGGCCTTTGTCAGGGGGGTCTAATCTGGAGCATTCGAGCCTTAGTGATTCATTGTTCCTAATCCGGGCCAAACGTGTGGCGAACAAGAAGGGTCAGGTCTTTTCACGGCTGGGGGGGACGGGTCTAATTGGAAAAAATAAAACAGGGACAGCAGCCTTTTCGGGGACAATCGCCTCGGTGCAATTCCTAGAAGAAATAAGAAAAACAAAGGGACAAAAATTTTAGACTTAGTTTGGAGGGAGTAAAAGGGAGACCATTGCCAAGGTTCTGGGGTCAAAAAGACCCGACCAGCACCGAAAAAAATGGCTGGGAAAAAACCTCCCCGAAAGTCATCGGGAAAAAAATCCATCCTGCGCCCACTTGAAAAGGTGGGGAGTTTTCGTTTTGAGGTGTCGGGAAACCGGAATATGCCACGACCAGCCGTAACAGAGGCGCGAAAAAAATGCATAGCACAAAGAGAAAATCAACCAAAAACGAGAAGGATGCCCTTGTGCAAAGGGCATTTTGGGGGGCAAACCAGGGAGAACAGGAGGAGGAATCGTCGGGGGTTCAATTGGCGGAAAAAGGGACAAAACACGAAAAAAAACAGAAAGAAATGAACCTAATGAGTCATTCCGAAAAAAGAAGCTAAGCGGGGACCATAAGTCCATTTAACTTAAAGTTGAAAAAGGTTTCTTGGGGGGCGTGGGAGTGAATCCAAAAAAAACCACGAGAAAGCGAAACTTAAAAAATAAGGGGGGGATCCAGGGGGGTCACGTGAGTTAAAAAAAAAAAAACGTCTTATGTTCTTGCCAAATCGGGGAGCTGAGGAGTCGGGGCCACAAGAAGCACAGGGGTCGGAAGGAAAAAGTAGTTTTGGCGAGACCAGTAAAAGTAAACAAACAAAAAAAAAAAAGGGAGGGAAAAAAAAAGAGTGCAAAGGGCCGGGAGCCGACTATCACCGAACGTAAACAAAAGCAATGAACGGAACCGTTCCCAGAAAAAAAAAATTGATCGCCCAGACAGCCAGAAGTCAGTGGGGGCGCGAGCGACCCCGAACTATCTCTGGCCCGCAATAAGGAAAACCAATCCTGAGCATGGGGTCTAGGTAAAACTCTAACATGACAACGGCGGGAAAATCGCCGCCAGGGAAAAGTCGTAACAACTTAGATTGGGGGTATCTTGGGGGCAATGAACAAGGAAAGGTTTTTGGAAGGTTGGGGAAAGAGCAAAAAAAACTTCTAGAAAACAACGGAACAAAGTTTATCTTTTCGAAAAATTGGTGGGCATGAGACATCGGCCTAAAAACGAACGTTCAGGGAAAAAAAGAGAAAAAAACCTATGGTTTTAGGGCAAAAAGGTGGGAGTGATACCCGAACAGGAACCCAGGATGACACCTACAAAAAATACAACGATCTAGCCCTACACTGGGGCAGGTGGGCCACAAATAGACAAGAAAAAAAAATCCAAAAAAACCATCAGAAACCGAAAAAAAGATTCTAAAGACTCCGCTACACCCGAATGGGGATGAGAAAAAGAAGGGGAAGAACTTGAAACAGCCGCTCTCCACAGTTCAAGTCCTGATAAAAGGGGCCAGGCGAGAGGGGAAAAAAAGAACATCTCCTGGCCACGGAAAAGGGTTGGAACCGCAGGAGCATTCCAGAAAAAGGGAGAAGATTCAAAAAGGAAAACCGCCTCCCATAAGGAAAATCACCGACCGCGACAGGGCTGTGCCTCATGGCAGGGACCCGGAGAAAGATGTCGGGAAAGACGGGTTACAGTAAAGAAGAAGGGGCCCAGTTCCAAAAAAACCAAAAAAAAGGGGGCATTCACATCTAACCGTCTGGGTGATTTCAACAAACAAAACAAAAAAAAAAATCTTGTGTGAACAAAGCCAGAATCAAAACTGGTAGGTCGGCTTTCCAAAAAAAAGGGAAAACCAGGAAAGGGGTGGGTCAATCTCAAGCGAAAAAGGGTTCGAAGCTCCTTTTTCAGGACGCCCAAGAATGCAACCTGGTGCGTGGGGGGAATCAGCCGTGGGTGTTTCGAGGGGCTTGGAAAACGAGATCGGAAAAAGGGGGGAAGTTCCTTTCCCGGGGAGGGGGAGGAAAAAGGTGAAAGAAAATAGAGGAAAGCAATCGTTTAAACAACAGCTTTAAAACTGAAGGCGCCGTTAAAAACGTAAACTTAGGGCAAAAAAAAAAAAATCGCAAAGGACGCGTGGCTGGAATGAAGTGGGCTCACAAAGCAATAAAGAGGTGAAAAACAGGCGCCAAACGGAGCTTTATCAAACGTCGAAAAATGGCACTACTTTCCAGTGGAACGCCAACCCAAAACTATCAAGGAAAACAAAGATCGGGAAGTCTGGGTAATAAAGATCCTCAAAAAAAGGAAAATTTAGGAGGTAAATCGCTACTGGGTGGCCGCCAGTTTATGTCGGGACCGCAACAGATAAGATTCAAAGCGGATTGAAGAAAACTATCGAGAGACTGGCAGGGGAAAAGAAGAGTATCCTATTACCTCGATTCGGGAGGGGGCAATGGCTGGTGGGGGGGAGGGCCCACGTTTTCAAAAGGGAAGAAAACAACGAAAGCGAAGGACCACAAACTGATTGATTATGAAAGAAGGGAAAAAAAGACGGTGGGGCGAACTCTTTGGGGAATTTAAAAAAAAAAAACGCAAAAAAACCTTTCCGAGGGGACAGCCAGCAGGAGACCGCTGCGAGGAGATATAGTGAATGGGCTATTCATCCCTCATTTAAAGAATCAAAAAGTAAAACGTGGCGCCCCATTGAGGAGGAAACGCGAGAGAGAAGGGGATCGGTAGGAACCAGAGCCTCGCTGTGTCGCCAAAAGTTGTAATACAAAGGGAGTGAGGAAAAGGGGAAGGGTGAAATCTCCCGGGAAAACCTGCTGGTTCAAGGATGGGGTGTTTAGCAACCTGGCGTTTAAGCAGACTGGTGGGGCCGGGGGGTTTGAAGGGCCGACTAAGGAGAAGGAAATGGGGGAAGAAGACTTTTTTGGGAAAAAACCGAAAATCTATTTTGTTGTCTTTTTGACCAGGGGGAAGTACAAGCCCCGGGGGAACATTCAACCAAAACGCAGGAAGAACTCACCAGGGTAAAGGGGGGACACTTTCCTAAGGCGGGTCAAATTAAACACATCCCGCGGGGACGAGAGTAAATCGGAAGCGGTGGGGGGAACCCAAGGTTTTGACAGGTTAGGTGGGGGAAACGCAACAGAAATAAATGGCACCCGAAGGTTGCACACAGACAACATACCCGGGGGTTTTCATATAGCAAGCAAGTACAGAAGTGGGCAACTTCATAATCTTCCCGGGAAAAGGGGGTCACTTCCATGAGACACGTATAAAATCAGGGGCTCGCACAATCCTACTAACTATGCGTACGCGTGGCAAACTTCTAAGAAAAGCCCACGGGACTCAGGGGGAAGCCTGGATGGGCGCTTTCAACGCACTTTGGGGGTGGCAAGGTCACCAGGGAAAGTCAGAGAAGGTCCATCGGGGGGAAAGAAGGTAAGGGGGGGGAAGTTATTCCAAGACTTGAGAATGCTTACTTTATAAGATTGAAATTTGTTCTACACTAAAGGGAGTAGAAAGGGGGTACTAAGTTGGGAAGTTCACCCGGATACGGGGTGAAATTTTCATCAAAGGAGCTCAAGAAAACAGTTGTATTCGAAAGGGTGAGTGAATTTGTTGTTTCGGGTCAGCAGGGGACCGGGGGTGAGGGGGAAACGTAAAAACCCAAAAAAATAGGGTGGGGGTTTCTTTTGACAAAGCACGAAAGACCGAAAATTTTCTCCGGAATAAAGACTGGAAAAAGAATGTTTTGGGTCAATTGAAACTTAAAAGGGGGTAAAACCATACAAAAAAAAGGGCAAGAACGCTTTAAGACCAAAAGCAGATGAAAAGCCCCCCCCGCCTCGGGCGCCCCGCACACGTTGCGGGGACCGTGAAAAGGAATTCACAACTTCGAAGCCAAAAAAATGGTCCGAAAGAGTCAGGAAAAGTCTGGGGGAGATCGCGCCAAGGAGTCAGGGGGGGCTGAAAAAAACGGGAAAGTATAAAGGCAGGGAGTGAGAAAAGCTTAACGGACCTGATAGTGGAGAAGAGGACTCCGGTTCCGGCCGCAAAGACCTTTGGGGGCGTAAAAAGAAAATAAATTGCAGAGACAAAAAGAAAGTTGGCAAAAAGAACTCCTCAAGAGAGTCCCCGGAGGAAAGATCTCCTGATAATAAGAAAAAAAACGGGGGAACTAAATGTGTAAGAAAAGGGGTTGAGGGCGTAGCGTCCAATCATCCCGGGGGTTCGGTGGATACTGGGAACCCACCGGGGACCGAAAGACATCCTGTGGGGTTGTGTTTGGGACACTTCCTGGGGACGGAAAAACCCCGCCCCAGAGTTCACTTGACTGAAATCCCTGACGTCGGAAACGGGGTGTCAGGGGAAGGTTGGGTCGGTTTTCGTCATCAAATCGCAAAAAAATGAAGACAAAAGACCCGATTCCTCCAAAGAAAGGGAGGGTATAGCTGCTAACCAAAAAAAAAAAGAAAAATGCCATAGCAAGCTAATGGAAAGAAAAACAAACAAACTGGGAGGGGAAAGGGACTGTGGGAATTCTGGTGGGTAGTTGGTGAGCGAAAAATAAGTGCAAAAAGTCTTTAAAAAAACGGGTCGTGGAAGGCAGGGGCAGAGAATTCAAACGAAAAAAAGGGGAAATGGACTAATTGGACGCAGGCAGAATCAGGAGAGGGTGATGTCAGCGGGCCATTGATGCCAGGCGGGGGGGGCTGAGTTGAAAAAACGGGGGGGGGGAAGTTAGCAAAAAAAAAAAAGAAAAGGGGGGCAACTCAGGGGAAAAACAAGGAAAATGGGGGGGGGTAAAAATTTAAAATTTTGCACCGGGTGGGGTCACAATGGGGAATCGAGAGGAAAATCTCTGGGAGTCGAGGGAAAAAGAGGCTGCTGTGTCGAGAAATGCCAAGTACACAATTCTCCTTACCGTTCACAACACGCAGGGGAAACAAGCCGGCGGCCAACACCGCGAAAGAAACACCGAAGTAGCAGAAAAAACGGGAGACGTGCAGATGAGAACAAAAGCCGAAAGGGGAAAAAAAAAATCATCCACCTATCTCTTACGCAGGCCAAAAAATCCGGAAGCGGTCGAAAGAAGAGCGAAAGACAAGGACCAACAGACAACATAAGCGGCTTGAAAAACAAACTTAATGTTTAAAACCGGAGGGGAAGGGAGGTGTGGTGGTCCAATGGGCCAGAGGAACAAAAAAGGAAAACTCAACACAAGGGCTTATCGAGAAAGGGAAACACTCGGCTTTGCTTGAAGACAAAGTTTTCAGGGGTGGGGAGTCCGTACAAACCAGGTCAAAATGAAAAAGTACCAAAGCAAACATTCAATCAAATGCGTCCGGGAGGTCCGGTGCAGAAAAGGAGAGCCAGGAGAGGGCACACAAATAGTGCGCAAAAGAGGGAAAGGGGGAAGTACAAACTGTCAGAAAGAGAAGGATCCCGAAAAAAAAAACCGGGCCCTGGCGGAAAAGGCTTAGAACCCCTAATCCTAAAACACAAATAAAGGAGATAGGCATGACCCTAGTAAAAAAAAAAAAAAAAACAGGTGACCTTGTGGAAAGGAAAAAAACACATCGACACTACCAAGATCAACGGGTTCAAAAAAAAAAAAATAAGAAAAATTCCTGACGGTGAAACGGAGTGCGCAAGAATGGGAAATCAGCACCGGGCGAAACTACGTTTCTCAGGGGAGCGGGGGACCGGGACGCTTGAGAGTGAGACCTTGCGTCAACGATCTTGTGGGGGATAGCTGGGTCATTCAACTAAAATCGAAGCAAGTCTGTGGGAAAAATGGGTCCGAAAAGGCTTTAGGATACAGAGCATAAAAAAATATCTCGAAAAAGGCGTGTTCTCTGTAAGGATCCCCAGGGTGGGGGGGACGATTCCAAATAGTCCTGGTTTCACAGGGACAACAAGGCCCTTTTTTTCGATATTTGACCGCCGGCGGAAGAACATGATGCAAAAAGGGGTGAATTGTGTTGCCGGAGTTTTTGGGAGGGGGAAACGCCGGCAAGATATACACCTTACCGCCCAAAAAGGCCTTTTCATGTGGGGAGGGAAACGCAAGGGAAAATAGCGAAAGACAAATATGAAAAAAAAAAAAAAAAATCGTGGCCAAGACGCAGGTTACCCTAAAAGGATTCTAAAAGGGAAAACTGGGGACAAGACCGCTAAGGGCAGGGGAACTACTTTGGCTTAAAAACGAAAAAACCCAAATCTTGAAAAAAAAAAAGACCAGAAACAAAAACTGGCCTTGGCAGACCTCTAAAAGGGCAGAAGGGAAACTAAAGGGACACGGTGATCCCTCACACGCATATGCAACAGAAATCTGGTTCAGAAAGTAGTAAGGTTCCGAATGACTGGGGGGGGAGGGCAGGTGTTTAAAGGTCAAAGCCATCCACGGGAATAAAAAGGGGCCGCAAAGTCAAGGCGATCTGCAGCAAAGATACGAAAACTATATGTCGAGCGACGTGCTTCATGGCGGAAAACCAAAAAAAGAGACAATCAAAAA
>Ga0179591_1262237_pt1 | contig 10425 bp, 4 predicted proteins | sample CZOMad2_1_08_16f_FD_182891 | JGI IMG/M metagenome (GOLD analysis project Ga0179591, IMG submission 182891) | Vadose zone soil fungal communities from Angelo Coast Range Reserve, California, USA - CZOMad2_1_08_16fungal (PacBio error correction) | ecosystem: Environmental > Terrestrial > Soil >...
AGAGGAGAGGTCCCTTCAGCATCCGCTCTCATGATCATAAATCGCTAAAGGAAAACGATAGGAGCTATCTTTTATCGACACGCATCTAGAGGAACGGCAGAGGACGGGCGTCGTTGTGAAGAAGAGGGCCGTGGGCCGGAAACCCGTGGATATTCCCGAAAAAAGGGTCGAAGCCAGGTCTTCTAAACCTTATCGCAAAAACCTTCAGCGCTTGAGGGTTACAAGGCGGGAAAAGGGGCCGGAAACAAGTAGAAGACGAAGATCACTCATATCACCTCCCTGAAGAACCAAAAGGAAAGGGTAGAATTCGACCCGTTGGTACGTTTACTTTCCTGGTAGCAGGTAGATGTCACGGCCACGGAAAGGCAGACAATTTTTACGGCAACGCCACCTAGTGATGCCGTTCGCGGCGTGGGGTAAGCTCACTGATTCTTACGAAAGTAACCGCGCTGCGTAGCAAAAAAGCCATCCGCCTCGGCCTAAAGGACTTGCGCCGAGGTTAGGCCTGAAGTGGAGTAGGAGGGGCGTCAAAGATGGTGGGAGGGAAAGCGAGGGCTACGTCTTAAATTCGGCTTGGACATAATCTCGCTCGCGCGAGGGTTACTCTGGTTCGCGATCTGGGGGGGGAAGCGCCTTGCTTTCCCCGTTCCTTGGGTGCAAAATTTTCCCAGGGAGATGTTGATGTACACGCCAGGGATCGCGGCGCTTGTACTTTCGTAAGTCCGGAAGAGCTCATAGGTCAGGCTTCTTGGCTTCCTCGGCTGGGGCTGCACTGAATGCGGGGGGCGAACGCCTTATGTCGGGCTGAAAATAAAAGAGAAGGTCTTTTTGAGGAGGTAAGTCGAAGATTACACTTCATCGGACAGAGGGAGGGGAGTGACGCTGCAGATCCGCAGAGTAAAGGAGAGAGGTTATCGCGCGGGGGCTTTGGGGAATTGAGAAAGATGGTCCTCCTCTTCAACACCTGAAGGACTGATCAGATGCTGGTGGGCCAGGTCACAAAAAACTGGACGGAAACTGCCCTGTTCGAGCCGAAAGGGAGGCCGGCGGCGCGGATGGGTACAAGCTCGTCTTCGGGCTTTTCGCCGGGGGGGGAAGGAAAACTCATCTCGATCGCCAGAGCGCGTTCGTCCTTTATCCCTCTACGAAGGAAAAAGTGTTCTGGTCAGAATAGAGCAAAGGGAGGGGGAAGGGAGTGTCTCATCGCTCAAACGACGCGGTATCTCCTCCCCGAAATTCAGAGGCAGCTAAGGGGTCTTAGCGGGAGAAAAAAGTAGGGGGGTTGTTCCATCGAACTCCCTAGGGAGGCGAGGTGGTCCGACTGCATCATCCAGGGGTGGTGTGCATGTGTGGAGGCAACGCGAGGACGACCAGGAAGAAATGGTCGAGCCCCGAAGATGTTGATGAAGGGCCTCTAGGGCGGGTCAGGTACAAAAGTACGAAACTTCAATGCGGAAAAAAAAGCAAGAGAGCACTCAATCATCTCGGCTAGCTAGGAGAGTCTCGCAGCGGAGACTCTTTATGTCTGCGAAAAAAAGGGGAGGAAATGAACCGAGGTCCATCACCGTTGCAATGGAAAGAACGCAGATCAGCGTGGTCTAGAGCGGGCCGCACCCTTTTTCATTTTAAGGACGCAAACAAGCTCGCGGATAGGGCGGGGAGGCCAAGGACGGAATAAAAAAAAGACTACAACCTCTCCTCCCCATATTAGAATGAAAGAGAGCTGACTGTCCGGCTCTCGAGACAAAAAGAAATCAGCGCAGAGAGAACTAGTAGGGGGTGAAGAGAACCGTAGTGCCTACTATCTCTCTCTTTCAAAAACAGACGCTACGCGCCGCGGCCTAAGAAAAAACAAGGGGTCGTTTCTAAAAGGAAGAGGCCGACTCAAACAAAAAAAAGCCGAGAGGGAAAGTCCGAGTGACACCGGCTCTCTACAAGGTGGCTCTTGATCGCCACAAGGTGCACGAGGGTCCCTAGAAAGAGGGTTACCTCTTAAGAGCGACGCTTTCGCAACAAAGCACGGAAGGGCAGGCCCGAAAAGTGAATAGGGGGCGAGCAAAAACGTACGAGATCTCTGACCCGCGCAGGCCGATATTCACTTACGGAAGATGACGCCGTGAGTCAAATTTACGACTAACGAATTTCCGAAAAGGCTACGAAGGCCCAAAAGATCTCTAAGGAGGGAAAAAACAAAAAAAACCAGAGTATCCAAAAGAGCGGGGCGGGCGGGGCGCGAGCTGGGCGTCCTTCTTCCGCAGGCCTAACGGCAATGGGGGAAAAAATCGACAAGTAGGGGGGCGGGGGGGGGGCGGTACAAACCAAAAGGATGTTTCCTCCTCTTACTCTGCGCGCTGGGGAGATTAGCCAGATAAGCTCTCCTCTGTCCTCCGGGGAGGGGGAAAAACGGATAGAGCACAAAGATGAGGGAAGGAGGAGCTCAAAAGAGGTGGACGGGTTGAGAGGGGAAAGAGGGCCTGGGCGTCGGGGGGCTTTTGTTTCTGATCTCTAAAGCCATCAGGATCGGCTTCGTAAAATCTCCTGGACTCAAGAATGTTCAAAAAATCATGCGCTGTCGAGGGGGAAAGAGGGTAACTCTTTTCGCGGGCACTCTGTTACTGCTGTTAGGAGGAGGGAGGAAGGAGGGAGAATAGGCATAGATCAAACAACCACACTTAGGATTAAATATCGGAGGGATGGGAGCCGTGCCTACGAAAAAACTAAACAGAAAAAGAAAAGCGAAATCCTAACCTAGAAAGAGAGGCAAAAGAGACACTGAGAAAATAACATTTAAAGAGGACTGAGCAGGAATGAACCAAATATCATTATGTCGTAGAAAGATCGGTCCCGATCAAACCTCCAAGAAAACAGGCTTAAAAAGAGGAGGAAAAGGGGAACAAGGACTTGGGATAAGGGATGAAGCAATCTTTTTCTCTATCCTTTTCGAACAAGCGGGAGCCCGAAGGGACTCTGCGTGCTAGGAGCACATAGACCCAAAAATATTATAGTCGAGACGCAAATACCGAAAATGACTTACCCGCGCAAGAAACGGTGAAAAAGGGGGGCACAAAAGTACGTTTAATGTATTCCCTAGGGAAAAGAAACCCGCTGGCTGGAGTGCTAAGTATAAATAAAGGTCATTTGGAAAGCGAACTAGAGAAGTTGGAAAGGGAGGGTCGCCTGAGGGGAAAGTTAGCGACGGGAAACAATCTACCTGCCCTGAACTTCTAGCGAGCGGGGCTCCCGCATGACTAAGATCGGTAGCCTCAGGGGGCTAGACACGAGGAGGAAGATAGGAGGAGATAAGAAAAAAAAAAGAAAATGCACTGCTCTTTTGGATCGAAAGCGAGCTAGGGCTAAAGCGGTCCCGATCTTAAAACTCTTGCCCAGGTGGGGGAGAAACTGCGACCTGGAGGCGGAAGCAGGTGTAATCTTACTAATCGTCTTTTGGGGCATCGGCCTCGGAATGGCTCTCACGCCGTATATTTGGGAGAGACGTGGCTCTTCGGGAGGGAACTGGTCTGGGATAATCTACTCTGGAGGCAGGCGGTCTTCTGATTAATCTCTGGCGATCGCGGAGAGTCCTGAATCGTTGATCTGAAAGTCACTAAAGAGCTGCGGAAGGAGATGGGGAAGGGACGATATCGGATTGAAACATATCAGTTGCTTCTCCGGGGGCATCTGGAAGGTCCAGAAAAGATCCGCGAGCTGAAAAAAGAACTCACCGGGGGGCAGGAATCATCGAAGAAACTACGTCTGTTATCAGAGAACCTTGGGAAAAGGTTCAATTCTCTAGAGAGGTGTCCTGAATACAGGCTCGAGTCAAGAGGAGAGGGGCAAATATACTTGGATCTAGTCGGCCCACACTTCGACGGGGGAATATGGTATCAAGGGGGAGCGGGTGGTCGAGGGGAGGCCTCCTGTCTAAACTCGCTAATACCGAATCAACATCGGAGTCGATCTCAGGGACTAAAGTTGGACGGAGAGTTCTTAAAAGTTTTTTCCTCCAACGAAACAACAAGGAAACCGGCTCTCCGAGGAAACGGTAAAAAGAGCGTACTCTCTATAAAAAGTTATTTGACGAACCTCACAGGGGCTCGCTAACCGCCCTAACATTATAGAACCTCGGGCGGGAAAGTGATATCGCTTCGGGCATCAGACGCGGAAATCTCCTAGGGCTATCTGCTGATACTCTCTAAGAAAGCAGAGGAGTAAGGCGAAGAGCTGTCTCACAGCGGACTGAAAAGAAGCGGATCTTGAAGAACGAGTCACATCTTATTAACTCTCCAGACAGAGAGGTTCTGGGAAACCATAAGATCCCCCTTAGTCAGGAGGAAAGAGGGGCACAGTCTAGAGGAAAAACTGGAGACGTGAAGCAAAGAACTGCTGATCAGCTTCCAATTTTTAACCGATAAGGCCCAGCGAGAACTTCCCGATCGTCTCACCCGAGGGGAAGGAGGCTTATAGGCCGTAACTCGCCCTGTGCCGTGATCATTTTATGGGTAGATAACGGGTCAGGACGGCTTCGGAGGGGGCGGAATCGTATTGGACTCCTCTGACTCAGAGATCGAAAGCAGACCGCCCGAGAATCAAGGGAATACAAGAGGGGGGAAAGGATCAGAAAGAACCAATCATCCTAGTCATCCTTTTAGAGAAATAAGGAAACTCGCCAGTAAAAGTTAAAATTATGAAAAAACTTAAATAAAGGGACAGCTAAAAAAGAGTCGTCTCGAAAAAAAACGAATCAACTCGCTATCACTCTATAATGGGAAAATCGGGGCCTAATCATCCAAAGCCACAACCACTTCCCAGACTCGCCTCCACGAAGGAAAGTCAACCGAGTTTCATGCCGAATATGTCCATAGGGGGAGGATTATTGTGTGTGGGAATGTTAACCTACGCCTTGACTTATCGCGATAAAGAAAGAGGGAAAAAGTACCAGATTAACCGGTGGCGAGAAAGGAAGAAAGAACCCATTAAAACCAAATTCCTCTGGAACTTAAAGCCACTACGGGAAAGCCGGAACGCGTCAAGCATTTTGATAGGATAAACTGTGGAGGGAAACGGCGGATGAGTGTGGGGGAGGACTTCACGTTGTCGGGTAATCAATGAAAGAAGGTAAACGTCGCCAGCATGAAGGGGGAGGGAGGGGGGGAAGATCGCTGGAGGGTAAAGAGATTCTCTGACATCCTAAACCTTTTCAGGGCCGAACGTCAGAGGCTTCAAACGACGACCCAAGCGAGGACCGGGACGAGTCGAGTCTTTGGGCGTCAAAGCTCGATAAAGATCGGTGCCAAAATTGCGCCAAGGGGAAAAAGGCGGAAGGGGAAGATCCAAGATTTAATGCATAGAGGGACAACTAAACAACAAAAAAATATATTACGGAAGGGAGGCTCTGGACTATGCCGGGAAAAGCTTATCGAAATCTACCAGGCGGATCTGGATCGGATCTGTCGAACAGCTCTATGTCATCTCGTGGGAGGGTGTAGGGGGTGGTAATCAATAATGGGGACCGGAACAGTGGCGATTACCTCTCCCATGTATCTGGGGGCTAAGAGGCATCGATCTCAAAGAAAAAGCAGTGTCCGTAAAGTCTTTCCATTGGCATCTAACTCCTTTAAAGGCAAGAAAATAAATCATGTTCTCCTCAGCTAATAGAAAAATCCTACCAGGGGGGAGGTCATGAACGTGGCGTGGAACATAAGTCTTTATCTTATGAGTAAACTATCCGGCTGGGCGGTTTAAGAAGTACTTAAGAGCCACCTCAGGTAAGAGGAGGGAAAAAAGGATAGCAAAAAATTGCTAAGCCGGGAGAGGGTAGGGAGGAACCGGCTCATCAAGGCCTCTTAGAATGAGGACTCGGTTCGGAAAGTCAGGGAGCGGGTTGAGGAGGGGGACTTCTGGATAAGAACGGCTCGTCAATCTTAGAGGGGTCCATTCGCGCGTCGACTGGTGAAAGGGCGAAAAAGTTAGCGCTTCCGGGGGACCTTTCCTGTGCCCAAAGTGTGGGAACTGGCGAGCTGGCTGATAATGAAGATCCATTAGGTAAGAAAAAAAGGCGGCGAAGACGTCAGGCTGCTCTTAACGTCGCGCGGGGGCTGCGCAAGGAGATCTCGGGTCAACTTCCCACGGGGTTAGCAAAAACGCGCGCGGCTGTGGTGAGCGGCAGTGAGGAGCGAAATGATGCCTCCTTCCCGAAAAGGGCGATGGGACGCTGAGAGGCTATGCGCTACGAGGAACTCCCTGCTCTGGGTAAGTTAGACTTGGAATGACCTTCACCATTTGCCAGCTGATTCGATGGACAGGAAAGAGACAGTTTACGCAGACACAGAGCGCGGTGGAGGAGACCTCAGGGACTGGGAAGTGAGGGGGAACGAGAATACGCCTGACTGAGCAGGAGCACACTATAACTCAAAATCTTCGCCGAGGCTTCATCTGGGATCCCTCGAAGGAAGAAAATGTTGGATGAGTCATGGCTCATATCAATTGAATGACAGCGGGGTCAACGGGACTCCTAAGAGGAGTGAGACCTTCCCAATTCATCTTCCAGTTTCGGAGCTGCAGAGAGCCGCAGGTGCGGTTAGTGGAAACAGAGGAGACCAAGGCGTAGAAAAAGGTGTCCAGTTTCCGCTTCTAGAAATCAGGTTTGTGAACGTGTGCTAGCGAGACTAACGACATGGGAGGGCGTCCGCTCTGAAGGGAGGGGGTTCCTCGGGGGGGAAGCTACAAGGTCAAACGGACGTCAAAGCTGCGAAAAGAAAGCGAAGCGATCAGTCGTCCGTCTAAAGACTTGAGAAAAGAGTAAGTGATGTGATCGAGTCGTCAGAAGAGGTCCCGCCGATTCCCGGGGGATTCACGTGGGACCTATACACCTCGAAGTCGGCTGGCTAGCTGCTGGCAAACCGGTGGAGTCGGAATGCCATAAACCGCGGTTGAAAGAAGGGAAATGACGAAACACTGCTACTACATCTAAGAGAGCGGGAGAACAAAGTTCGCTGGCACGCCGAGCTTCTTCCGCGTACGCGCGGATGCATCTTAGAGATCGGCAAATCGAGTTCATTTTCCGACGAAGAAAGGAGACGATGACGAAGAGAGGCGGAGAGGAAGCGCGATCTGCGCAGAAAAGGAGAGGAAACCTCCAGTGAAGGGAAGAAATGACTACTCCCGCAACACTACTGAATCTTCTTACACCAGGTAAAGAAGGAAACGGATCAGCCGTTCAATGGGACCCCGGCGAGGGCCAGGGGCGAAAAAAAGCCCTAGTCGACAGGAGCCGCTCGAAGAACCAAGATAGAAGTGGCCGTCCTACCGAAGATGAGGGGGAGAATGCTCAAGAGATGGAAGAGGGAAAAAGGAGATTGACCGCGAGCAGCCGGGAAGGGCCCCCGCTCGGCAATGTCGTTAAAAAAAAAGGAAGAATCTAACTAATTCCGTTCCTTCTTCAAGGACAAGGAGGAGCGTGACTCATGAGGTATCTGCAGGACACTTAATTTCTTGCTCTGAAGGGGAGAAGAGTAATTTCACTAACTCCCGGGTAAATCCCGTCTTGCGAGCGGGGGGGGGGGAAAAAAAGAAAAAAACGGGCGTCTTTCTCTAGAGGTATTACTGCCGCTGGGGGTCGGTGAGTCAGACGAAGCCGCGCCCTAGGCTCCAGACTGGGTTCCTTATTTCACGCAGGGTCGCGAAGGTCACAACTCAGGAGGAAAGTTCGGAGCCGCAAACTAGGGGTTTGCAGCGTTCAAACGCCTTGGCTCGGTGAAGGTTGGTTAGAGTCGACAGAAAGACTGAATGAGGAAAAACCTCATACATTCTCCAGAAGGTTCACGCGTGCAGGAACTAGAGGGGGCATAAAGGGGCGCGGGTCGCTGCTAATCTTACTTGCAATGTAGCAGATCAAGAACTCGACAACAACAAAAACTGAAAAAGAAGGAAGAAACGAGGGACTACTCCTAATCACAGGTCCAATCTTTAAAAGAAGAAGACTCTTAACGAGCAGAAAACGTCTCACTCATCCATGGAGGGCACTTCATTTAAAAAGAGAGCCGGACAGGCTTTCTGTCAGATCGTATACAAACGTAACAATAGAACTCCCCGGACCTCGGAAGTATAACCCACCGACCTAATTTCGCGTTGGAGTTGAATAAGGGGGGCAATAATCCTCACTTCGGAAAGAAGGAGAATAGGGAAGCAAGAATAAAAAAAGAGAGAGAGAAATATGCCTGAGACAACAGAACGCCCTCTCTACTTTACAGGCGGCACGCCCTATGGAACGGAAAAACGTACATTATTTACTCAGAGCCCCAGAAGCCAAGAACAGTCTGTCTGTCTGCAACAAGATAACGCATGGAATCTTCTCGCTTGGGGGGGCAGTTGTCGGGGGCCTTCACTTAGACTGTACTGGAACATGGAGGCCTAACTTCTCAAAGCGCTCCCTATTCTGACGATGATAAGAGGGCCGCGATCAGATTCGGAGCCTAGAATATCTAGGCGCCACGTCACTTGGATCGCAAGAGAGTCTGTGCGAACGAAAAGACTTTCGTCTTCCTCGTGAACAGGGGGGCTATGAACGGCAAAAAAAGGACGGCGTACTGGGAAAGACTCGAAAAAGGTTCGATTTTCGGTAGGGAGGGAGACTCACGCACGTCGAGGTCAAAATTCAGAGGGCTTATAGAGATGATCCGAGATGACGCAAGACAGATGAGTTGGATAGACTCCTAGGGTGGAGAGAAGAGACAGGTTAATGATCGGTGAAGGAAAGTCTCTAGCTAAAATCTTAGGATAATCTTATAAAGGGACTAGGATGGCGGGGAGTACAGTGACTGTTCGGCCGGGACCATATGAAGAACCTAAATCGAGAGGGATCTTCGACTACACCGGTTGACCATCCCCCTCTGGTCTCGGGGGAAAATGGAAACTGACCAGTGGCACTAAAGTTACCTATTGAATCTAGAAGAATTCGCGAGCACTCCCACTAAAAATGAAGAGCTAGGTAGAAGAAATCATATAAAGAGACGGAACGAGCGGAGAAGCGCTTTAGAAAACTTTTGCGGGAGGAAACGCTGGTAAGCCTCGAGACCGAAAGAAAGATTCTCGAGCGCTCCTACAGCTTATCCTGGAGGGAAAGACGTGCCGACACTTGCAAAAACCGGTTCTCTGCGGGAAAAGAGTCAACCCGCCGACCTTGTCTGACCTGGCAGCTTATGATGGGGAACCGCACCGCGCTCGGAAAAAAGCGAATTTATCTGCGCAGGCGGGGGGGGAGATCATCTGGTCGTAGCTGCCGCTGAGAAAGATGAACTCTTGCCGGAAGCGACGGTAGCCCTATCAACCACATAAAACTAGGAGAAACAAGGGCCTACACTCACGCTCGTCGAATGGACCTGTAAGGGGAGAAAAAAAAAAGAGAATACGCAAAAAAAGAGGATCCATGCTTCCTCCGGGATCATATGCGAACAGGAGGAACGATCTGAGGAACTTTATATAACGGGGCCCCCCGTACAGAAACAATTTCCATGACTCCCCAAACTCGAAAGGAGCGGGGAGTCCCTACGTAGACGGGGCTTAGAGAAAAACTTCAAAGAGAAGGTGCATGATTTCTGTTGAGAAAAGACGACAGAAAACCTCGGGAGAGGGGGCAGAAAGAAAACACCTGATAAGGGGCTCCCAAGAAGTCTGACGAGCACCCCGCTCGGATACGCTGGAGTCTTTATACGGCATACCAGGCCAAGCAGGGGAGATCATTTCGGTTGGAAGACATACCCTCTCTCAAAGGGGAAAAAGGGTAAAAAATTAAATGAAAAAGAAGTACTGCTGAAATCGAAAAAAGCGTCCTCTTGCGAACCACCTCTCAACGGCTAGAGCCCTATTATCAAACTATAAGCAACTCCTATCAGTACTATAGATCCAAACCACTAACCTCAACCGGTTACTTCCACTAGTACGAAAAGAAAAAGGCGAACGGGAAAGAGTATTTATTACGTTCACCTCCTGAAAGAGAAGCTATCAGCGCGAAATCAGGGCGCCCACTCAGGGGAGACGGAATACACGAGGGCGCTGTAAAAGAGGAAAAAACTAATTCCGGTCCGTAGATCTTTAATCCTACTGAATAGGAAGGAAGTAAACATCGCAAAAAGGGGCTGAGTATCCACGGAGGGGAGAGAGCATGAATGAGGGGGGGGTATCTGGGGCTCCGTGTACGTTCGCTGAGGAAAGACGGAAAGCAAATCAGGCATTATTAATCGAGAGCTTTTCCGGCAATTGTAAGTCCGCGTTTCTTTCTTCTCTCAAAGGTCAAGGCTAACGTCGAGGCTTACACCTAAGACCCACGTCAGGGCGGTATCCTGAGAAGGGGGTGTGTTCGATCTATAGTATCTCAATGGCTTCTATCTCCGAATCGAGCACAGGGGAAGATCACCGAATGGGTTTAAG
>Ga0179591_1305858_pt1 | contig 10425 bp, 10 predicted proteins | sample CZOMad2_1_08_16f_FD_182891 | JGI IMG/M metagenome (GOLD analysis project Ga0179591, IMG submission 182891) | Vadose zone soil fungal communities from Angelo Coast Range Reserve, California, USA - CZOMad2_1_08_16fungal (PacBio error correction) | ecosystem: Environmental > Terrestrial > Soil >...
GGCTTTCACAAGACCTTGGGGATTTTACCTGCGCAAGGGGGGGCAAGCGTGTGGGTGGGGTCGAAGGACCTACATCTGTGAGGACGAACAACCTATTCGTTGTTACTAGGACGCGCAAAGTGGCGGGAAAAAGGACACCCTGGGCAGTTCCGTCCTCAGGCTAACCAAAAGTTACGGGCTCTACGGTTCGAGAAACCGGGGTGCGAAGGAAGAAAGGAGAAACGAAGAAAAGAGTGAGTCCGGATACTGACAGGTGAACGACCGATCGTCGTCGAGGCGAATGTCGTAGACGAAATCAAGATAAAAAATCCCGAAATTCATCTTTAAGGGAAGTAGCGGGCAAAAGTGATCTCTTTGCGTGGGATCGGTTCTAAGGGAGATGAAGCGTCCATCATTTGTTTGAAAAAGTGTTATTCTCTCACTTAAATAATGCTTAGGAGCTTAGGACACACAGAGAGAAGAAGGTTAAAAAATTGTACAGTGTTGGTTCGCTGTACCCTAAAAGGATGCTTGGGGCCGGAAGGGAGGACAAGACGTGGAAGACTCAAGAAGAGAAGGGGCTATGCACTCATTGTAAGTTCAAGGCTCAGAATAAAATGTTTCGCGAGAAGAGGGTTCGTTAAGCGGAAGGAGATTGGGGAAGAGGAGTGGGAAGGGGGGAAGAGAAGCCTTCGAATGGACCGCAACAGATACTCTTAGGACTGTCACAGGAGTCAGGGGGGGGAACCAGACACTGCAAGCCCATCCGTCCAGCAAAAAAAGACTTCAAGTGCATGGGGGAAGGGGTTAAACCTTAGTGACCGGTGAAGTTCGTGGGAAAGGTGCCTGAGTGCAGGAGGGGCGCGAAAACGAAGGAAGAGAATGCGAGGCTTACAACATTAGCGCTCTTGGAGCAGGAAGAGCCGACGAGGAGGCTTAGGAACACAACCGAGTTTTTCATGACCTGGGTCCGTATGAAAAAGGTTCCGCAACAAAACTATGTCAAGGTGAACAACCTCGTCAACTGGGCACTATTCAGAGGCCGGAAAGATACATCCGTAGCTCCGGAGAAAAAAAAGAGAATCAGAGCCTCCGGAGTCTGGTCGCTCCCGAGGGCCAACCCTTCCACTCTCACTTTGCACTGCTTAAGTCCATAAGGGGCGGTGCTACACGAGGGGACGTCCTGCCGTCCATCGGTCTGAGGCCCGGGCAGACGTCCAGAGCGACCTCGCCGAAAAGGTGGGCCACGGAACGACTAGCCTGATAAAAGCCCATTTACCTCACATTACCGGGTCGCCTTCAACAATCGAGGAGGAGGGCAGTTTCGCTATCGGTGTTGAGCGAGCGACGTGGAAATGGGACTGGACTAAACAACCACGGGAACACTTATAGAGGAAATTCCGGGCTGGTTAGGGACGCTCGACCGAAAGGGCCGTGAACTTAACACTAGAGGAAAAGTTCAATACTGATTGAGCATGAAGTCATGATGAAAGAGTCTAAGGGACTTGCGATTTGTAAGTACAGATGGTTCTCAATTGAAAGGGAAAGCATTATTATCCCTACAAGGTGAGCTCGGAAAAGGACTGAAAGGCCATGAAACCGGAAAGAGGGGGCAAGTGGGGGCAGGTCGTGTGTTTTGAAAGGGAAATCATACGCAGACCTCAAGGTTCTTCTAGCTGACAGAAGCGCGCACCATCTGGAAAAAAATAAATCAAGGTATGAAAAAGGAAAATTTTCGGTCAGTCAGAAGGGAGATGACCGAGTTCTTTGACCACCAGCTACTGCAGCGCGAGCGAATCAGCTGGACTGAAGGGTCTGGTGGGACACCAATCTGAGGGGGGAAGGACGAGGGGTGATGCACAAAAAACATCCGGGCGCAGCAGAGGGAGAGCGAAGGGAACTAACAAAGGGTGTCGGGGGGGTTATCAAAGTCTATCTCTAACTCTTTTGGGGAGGACTTAGTGAAGACACACTGGAAACAGACGAGAGTAACGCATCAGGGATGGGAGATACTCTCCAAATCTAACCGAAAAAAAACTAAGGCCAATATTTCTACGTGGACAAATGGCGGCGCCAGGATGAGAAGGGAGACTACGCAAGACTAAGAAAACAGATGCAAGGCTGCAAAAGTACGAAGAAAACCGATTCAGCTCGAGGAAAGCAGGGGAGAGGAACACCTGCCAAAGGACGCTCAGAGCAAAGGGGGTGCGACCAGGAAAAAAAGTGACAGAAATATAAAACCAAACCGTCTAGAGAAGAGGACGCCGATGGCAGTACAAAAAAAGGAAAGACATGGCTGTTTCTGTTAAGTCATGAGTGAAACCATCAAGAAGGGGGGCTCAAACGATTTCACGGGCGTTTGCACGAAGCAGAAGGAAGGGGGGAAGGATTAACCGGAGAATAGGGGGAGTTCAAACCCACGAACCGAGGGATAAGAAGAAAGTGACTGAAGCATGTGTGGCATGCAAAAAGAAACGAGGGGAAGGGAATCAAAACGCAAAGCTTAAGAATCACAATGGGCTCAGAAAGCGTCCGGTTCAGCACGAACGACCGGCGGGAGGAAAACCGGAAAATGGAGTGGAAAGGTGAAAGAGACAGAGGCGAGGTGGGGAGAGACTATATAAAAGAAAATTGGAAAGGTCGAGTATCTCGGCGTAAATACTGGCCCCGCTAGGAAGGGGGAATAGGAGCGACACAGTCGCGATCTACAATGTAGGAGAAAAAAATCAAGGAGAAGAAGTAAGCTTTGCTTCATCAAGGGAGGACAGACGTGCCCGAAACTACCAAACACGGATACATCAAAGGTAGAGGGCTAGGACAAAAAGAAAGGAGACGGGTCTCGCATCCGGTTCTCTCACAAATAAGGGTTGAGAATTGAATACGAAACGGCCGGGAACAGCGAAAATTTATGTGGCAAAAAGACCAGCCAGGTTAGGGGGGAAGAGACGGGTACGGCAATGCAACATTCCTGGCGAAATCGCGGGTGTGTAGAAAACGGGAAAGGTATCGGGAAGAACTGAATTGTCAAGGACGGAAAGGGGAGGGGGGAAATGGATCGATGGTGCTATTGAAGAAAAAGCTGACGAAGAACTTTAATTTGGAAAGGAACGAGGACTCACCGTATCAGATCAGAAGAAAGATAGAGGGGCTGAGGAGGGAAACGAGGGGGGGTTCGCGGGAGGACGGGGGGTCGGTCTGTGCGTTCGGTTTGAGCCCGGGCAAAAGCGCTGAAGGTCATAGAATGAGGAGGACTAGCCGGAGGGCGTCCAGAGGATCGAACGTACAGGCGAACCGCCCTCGTCAGCTAGCTGGGAAAAAGGGGAAAGTTAGAAGGGCAAGCTGATTCGTTTTGAGGGGGGGGGGGAGGGTTGTGCGTTGACTTTGCGAGTGCTAGAGATCTAGAGAAAAAAACAAGAAAAGAAGGAGAAAAGAAAAGGATCGGCAAAAGAGGGAAAAGAAAAACAAAACAACGCAATCCACCAAAAAAAAAGAATACAAAGCTGCAGAGCGAACGAATGGGGAACTCAAGATCGGTAATCGACGAGGGTCGGCGGAGAGGAAAACGGGTCGAGTCCAAAAAGTTCACAGAAGGGATGAGAAAGAATCAATGAATTTCGACTTCATCAAGCGCTTTGCGACAATAAACTAAGCAGGACAAAAAACTCATTACTGCCGTAATGAGACACGCGTCTCAGCAGGGGGAGGACAAAAAGAAGAATCGTGCGGAAGAAGTAGAGGGCGTACGCGCCGAGCAATGCAGGCTAAGAAGGGGGATTCTTACGCGACCGCGGAAATCATAATCACCATTCGGTCCGAAACAATCCGATCAGGGCCAGAAAAAACGGAGGGATCTCAATTGAAAAAGATATGAAAGGGGCGAGGAATCGGGTAGAAGTGCAGGACCTAAGTTGAAAACGTTAGAGAGGACGTTGGAAAGTGGATGGAAAGCTGTGCAAAACCGAAGGGTCGTAAGGTGAAAGGTTAAATGTCCCAAGGTTCTAAAAACGCTCGAGCGGAACGGGCGGTGGTGGGGGGAATCCAGACGAAAAAAAAAGGTGGGACGGAAGCAATTGGAGGTGGTCGGGGTTCGGTGAACGTCTGGGGGAGGAGGTCCTTCGTTCTGGCTTACAAGCAAGGGGGGTAGGAAGATAAGTAACAAGGAGAATGGGAAAAAAGTCGGCGACGTGCGCGCGACAGACTCAATAAGGGAGGGCAAAAATAAGCTCGAAAAGGAATCTCCCTGGGTGCCAGGCGAATCTCCTGGCTCGGAGCCGAGGCCAAACGCGAAGAAGTCTAAATCACGTGGAAATGTGTGTCAATCGAAGTCGGGCGGGTTGATGACCGACCATTTTGTGCTGTACCGAGGAACATGGGGACAGGGACAAGAGAACCCTGAGCCACGAGAACGTGCAAAGCTTAAGGGAAAACTAGGACGAGCAGAGGGGAACGTAGGGGGGTAGGAACAGAAAACCCGAGATCTTGGGGGTAAAAGAAATCAAAGAAAGACGGTTAAAATGGCCGCTGGAGCGAGTGGAGTGTTTGTATTCAAAAGGGCCTGAACGAGGCCTATTTGCTTATATGGGGAGGTGGAGGAGTACTAGGAGTAAAGAAGAGTCACGGGGGGATTTCCTCGTGTTAAGAACTGCGGAGGAGCGAATCGCAAATGAGCAGGAAGACGGGTGGAATGGTGAAACGGAGGGGCCAAAACTTGCGAGAGGAGGGAAGCCGGATGGGGTAGTCACAATAAAGAGGCGCAGTCAGAACGGTTGCAGCGACTGAAAGAACTGGGGGTGGCAAGAGCTCCTATTACTACCGGCAGGAATACCTGCGGGGAACATTAAGAGACGGAAAGACGGGATTTTAAGTAACCAGCAGCGTCGGTGGTCGAGTGGCCGCCTTATTACATACGGGGGGAGGCCGGTTAAAAGTTCGGGGGGGGAGGGGTTGACGGAATCACGAAAGACAGCATTCGCCGGGTAACCGACAGCCGGGACAATCGGGGTGCAGTAGAAAGGAATTCCCTCTGATGATCAACAGGGTCCGCTTACGTTCTCTCAACGACATATGTGGTGACCTTGTGGGCCCAAAGAAAAGGGCACGTACCGGGGAGGGGGGAAGAAAAGATGAAGTCGGCTGGTTGTAATTACAAAAGAAAAGAAGGGAACTACCAGCGTACTCCCGAACTTGGACGGGTCGCCACCCGCAGACGGGGGAGAGGGCTCTGAGGTCCGAGAGCTAGGAAGATCTCCAACGCGGCGTCACACGGAAAGGAATCAAAGAGCAGAAGGACGTACAACTCTACACGAAACCAGGGCACGTCAACCGGGAAAGGGGAAAATTAAACCAGTTTGGTCAGAAAGGGCGTGAAGTAACCCATCGGATTTGTGAAAACCATCACTCCATAAATCTCACTTAGCCAGATGAAGAGAAAACACTCTGAACAATGAAGGAGGGATCCGGGGAGAGGCAGAATGCGGAAAAGAAAGGCTAAAAAATCAACTTCCTTGCAGACTTTCCATGAGGCGTTACCCGAAATGGTCACTTCTCAGGGAGGGGGTGAGCCCCAATACTCGATTCACCTTGGAAAGACAAGTTGGTGGTCTGTGGAGTAGGCGGCGAACCGCAGGGGCCATGTTCAAATGGAAGGCGCAGGGGGGGAAGGGAGCAACTGACAGGAAAGCAAAGAAAGGGGAAGAAACAGCGGGGTGACTTCTCCTGTGCGGCGGGAATAATCAAGTTCCAAGGGGGGGAAAACTCTGGGGGGAAGGCGGAGTGGGGCGCCGGGACACTTGACAGAAAGTATGAAACTCTAGTGAGAAACCGGCTATGGAAGAAGCGGCTGCAAAAAAAGGGGGGAAGGGGTCTCGAGAGGTAGAAGAGGAGAGCGGGCGGTATCTCATCTGGGTGCAGACTCTTCATAGGGCGTTCTGGATATGTGAAGAAAGAGGTGTTATTCAAAGGGAAAGCTAGGGGCGCACCTTTTCTGGTAATATCGGAGCTGTGCATAAGACAGGGCGGAAGAGGGCATACTTGAGGGAGAACAAGGAGCTCCACTGGAGGGAGGGGGGATCTTGTTTTGGGTCTTCCCAAATTAACTAGAGAAGGGACGTCCCTCATGGGGGCATCCTTTCGGTTACCACGAAGGGCACCAGTGGGAGGTGCATGAGCCTGAGCACTGGGTCACAGACGAGTTCTAATGGGATGGCCCATTAGATTGGTGGGGGGTAGCATACGGTAACTGGGGGAAGAATAGGGAACACCTCGTGGCGAAGGCGGAAGAGTCCAAAAGAAAGGGCAGAAACAAACTGCTTCCTCCTCGGAACAAAAGCTGACTCACCGCTAACAGTCGTAGAACGCAAAGAAATAAAAAAAAAAAAAGAAGGAAAAAACTCACAACACCAGGCCCACAAACCTTAGGTGCGGAATTGAATAGGTGGTAGTCAAGACCCTGCGGGGCAAAGAATCGAATCTACTCAGGGGAAAGCGCGGAACGACAAGACAAGAATCCGGAAGCTCTACGGGTACAGGGCCGCAGGATTTCCTCCCGGACTAAGACGAATAAAAAAAGTTAAAACATTGAGGAGACGGGAGTAAAACGAGCCCTCAAAACTACGCAACGAAGAGCCTTCATGCAAGCAGTATGCTAACCTACAAGAACTCTGAGAGGGGCAGAGACGTACCGGGAAAATGGAGCAATCAGGAACAGCTCAAGGGACATCCAAAGTAACGAGGGGCCTGCCCCTCCGTAAATTCCTCGCACCGGGTCACCAAAAGACAACGTCAACTGCGGGTGGTTAGACTGAAGGGGGAGGAAAATCCTGAAGGGCGTCGAAGGAGAGAGCTCGAAACGAAATCGTCGCGCAGGTCAGTGAGGGGGACGAGAGGGGGCGTGACCCCCACCCTTGCTAACGCTGGTAACTGGAGAAAAGTGACCCAGGAGAGCTCGCAGAAAAAAGGCGGTGAAAAGATTCTTGGTGACTCCCTTTAAGAACGCAGGCGGGGGGGGTGAAAGGAATCAACGGGCCACAAGCAAGATCGGTTCTGAGAGCTACGATTTCGACCCGCCGACGCACTAAAAGGGCGTGGACTTCCGAAGGAAAACAAAGTTTGACGGCTCGACGTTGGGGCAGGGAGGCCCGGTGGCGACGGAAGTCCGTAAAAAAAAAAAAAGCACTGGTGGTGATAAGGAGAGGACGACTGTTAGGTTAAGAAGCTAAATGTGGGTCGACAAATAACTTTGCCGAGGCACTCCGGCAGCGGTCCGCGTAGAAAGGGAAAAAAAATGGGCACTGTTGATCTTGTGGCGTGTTTCAGGAGTGAAAGGAGCCATGGTGTTTGGACCAAGATGGGGGGGAAGTTCGATGGTCGCTCTCGGGACATCACATGAGAAGGCAGCAGGCACTCGAGGATTCCGGTCAAGTGTTTTCGGAAAGTGGACCCTGCAGAGAGGAATCTTGGAAACCCTTTAGGAAGCGAACGTTATTCACTCACAACCCCACCAACCGCGACCGAAGGAAAGAATGCACAAAGAAATTTAATTTCGCCAACACGAACGAGGGGAGCGTTGATGAGAGAGGTCGTGAAGGGGGCGGAAAAATAGTTGTGTTGACGCCTGAGGGAGACATCTTTTGGGGCACTAGTCACTAGGAGGTCCCGGAAAAAAGCGGAACCACCACAAGGCAAGGCGCAGCTCCCGTCGCGCGACGACGCGGAGCTTGGGGGCTGACGAGGCAACTTCATTCACCGAGAGGACGTTCGGTTAAAAGGAATTGTGCATTATTGTACGCAGGGCAGCCCCGGGGGTACGGAACGCTTTCCCCGACAAAGGGAATCGCAGGTCCGCGGCCTCCGACTTCCTGACCACCTAGGTTGACTGATTCAGAACGTCACCTCAAGTGCCACGCTGAGAAAAAGTTCCATAAACACTCTCCGTGAAAGATGAAGCAGCACATGAAAGCCCCATATAGATTATGCCACCCACCCGGGAGCATACCTGCCTGACCGGGGAAGCGCGACCCACAATGCTTTTCCGACGGGCCATGAATCTGACGGCGGTAGAAGAGGATTGTTCCTCCTCTTCCGGAAAGTTCCGTTGCTGTTACCTTCGAGGAACAATCCGCTCCATCTTGACATAGGGAGGAAAGACTATCCATCATACCGCTACAAGGAATGACCTAACCATTCAGCGGTGGGACGCGTCGAGACAATCTTAAATTTGAGGTCGCTATCGTGGGAAAATAAAACCCCTTCAAGAATACTTAGGTTTCTAGCCAAAACGACAAAAGAAGAGGAACGGGAAAGTTTCCGGGGATCTGGGAAGGGGGGGGGAACATCGGGGGCCGACAATGAGACGTGCACAGGGAAAACTGTAACCGTCAGAACTATTCCACAATTAATTAGCGAGGGTAAGAGGCGACATCACCTTCAAGGAGTGACGATCCCAGCATCTGGGAGATGTGAAAGAGGGGTACATCAGACTCCATGTTCATAGGGTTTCAGAAACTTACAATCGGGGCGCTCGGAAACCGCTGGGCCGGAAAGCAAGTGGAAACACCTGGCACTCTTGGGGGCAAGTTGGGTAGCCTTTTCTGTCGGGGTCAAGATAAAAACGGACGAGTCATGAAAAAAGGGCTTATCAAGAGGTGAACTAGTGGCGAGCGGCAGAGCGTCGCTACGGAAAGAAAAGATCCATAGCGGCGGGGGAGGCGACATTAAAAGTTTTCTTGCTCTGGGCCAAGGGTCCGAAGCTGAAGAAAGTAGGACCACGCAGCGAATTAAGCCAGAGAGACAAGCTGTCCGTGCCTTTGAGACACAGCACCAATCTGAGTGGCAATCGAACGGTCCGGGCGGAACACAAAACTCCGGCTCGCCTCTGAATCAAAAGGGTAAGGGGCCATGCACGAAAAAAGAGGGGGCGTGGGACCCTGACTCAATTCGGGAGAGTCGAATGGCTTTAACCGACCACCAGGAAAAGCCAACAGCGGCTGCAACGCACGTATGTCTACTTCGCACTCGAAAAAAAAAAGACGCGGATAGGGGGGGAAAGGAATCACTGTTTCGACGGGAGTACTTTACTACCGGCTAACTGAGAATAACTATACATAATAAAACGATCAGTGCGATGCCCCTGACTAAAGACGAAGATTATCAGAGCCTGGCCGGGGAACGATAAGAGTCTGGGGGAGAGACTACAAAAGAAGGAGGACGCAAAGAGGGTCTCGCCGAATCAGTCACGCTACATGAAGATGAAGAACTCCGTCGAGCGAAGGGACGCGATGACCTCACAACAAGACACTCTTAACTTAGCAGAAACCTAGACTCCAACGGGAGACATCGCTTAAAGGGTTAAAACACCCGAAGGAATTGCCGTGTGGACCGATCTCTTGTTTCAGTGAACTGCAAGGTCGATAAGAAAGCGTACATTCAGGAGGTGGGTGGAGGGCAAGACGAAGGAGGCACGCTCTCTTCTTCAGCTTCAAATCTGCCACAACACAAGTCTGTTTCACCGAAGAGGCCGAGCCAAACACTAACAAAGTTCTGCATGAGACTGCTGGCGCGTCATACGACCTACTCGCCAAGGGTAAACAGGGGCGGATGACCTACGGCGGCGTGAAACGTAAGTGGAGGGGGGGAACCAGGGAGAGTAAGAATACCTACGTCAAAGAAGGCTAAAATTCGAAGGGAGAAAATCAATGGCAAGAAAGCGGGATGGTCCACAAAGCAGAGGCAACAGACTGCCAAACTACAGGGTCTTGACGGGAAGGTAAAGCGGGAAAATGTACTCACAATAAGCATAAAGTTCCGCCTGAGAGCTGTCGCGACAGTCGGGCAAGGAGACGTTCCTACCAACTTCGAACAGTCAAGTACCTGGGGTTGTTTTTGGGTTTTTGATTTGTTGAGGGGGGTTTGTAGTGGGGAGGAGTGTAGGGGGGGGGGGGGGGGTTTTTTGTGGAGTGGAGGTTGGGGTACATGGGGTGCTCCTCTACGCGGAACGGGGGGGGGGGAAAAAACAGCGAACTCTCTTCTGTCAAAAAAAGAGTCCGACGGTGAGCGTTCAATAGAAGCCGCGGTAGACAGGGAACCGGAATTATTATTTGAAGGACGGAAAGGGGCTGATGAGTCTGTCTAAAACAAAGACGGGCTTCGACAAGCTAGCCGACCGGGAGTGGTCCACGCCGGGATCGAACTTCAGCCGACGATCTCTAAGTTCGCCGATAGAAAGCGTGTTCGTCTGGACGAGACAGGGTGGGGAGGGGCTAAACTTCTGTCTAAAAAAGCTACGCAATCTTTCATTAGCGATAATCCAGGGCAAAGTAGGAAAGGTAACACGAAGTGACCCTTCGAACCCTCGTCGGGTACGAGGTTAAAAAATCGTGAGAATTTCTTAGCATCAGGGAAAGTCTTGGTCGTTTGTCGGTGGTGCTGGCACGTGTGTTGTTATTGTTC
>Ga0179591_1347492_pt1 | contig 10425 bp, 5 predicted proteins | sample CZOMad2_1_08_16f_FD_182891 | JGI IMG/M metagenome (GOLD analysis project Ga0179591, IMG submission 182891) | Vadose zone soil fungal communities from Angelo Coast Range Reserve, California, USA - CZOMad2_1_08_16fungal (PacBio error correction) | ecosystem: Environmental > Terrestrial > Soil >...
GACCAAAGGCGGACAGGGGGGGGAAATGGGGTGTAACCAGGGAAATACAACCCCTCGGGAACCCCTAACAATGAACGTGGGGGGCAGAGAACCCTGTGGTGCAGTCGAAAGTTGAAATGAAAACTGCCGTTCGTCACAATAGAAAAGGTGGGAAGAAGAGAAAAGCTTTACAACGTCCGAAGAGGTTACATGGCAGATGAGCCCCACAAATCAGCAAGATAATCTCCATAGTTGAAAATTTCGCTCAAGAAGAAGGGGGGCCGGGGAAAGGAAGCAAGACCGTCGAGATTAAAGAAATTACCGAGCTGACGACACGGCAATTACATCATGATGACAGGGTGGGACTATCCGGACCAGCGGGGGGGGGGGGGCTGCCCCTGCCGACTAAATGGTATCTGGGGTCAAGAAAAAACGGACGGCCGGCCCGAGAACGAAATGACGGAAAGAACCAGGGTTAGGTGTCAAATGATCACTCACAAGGGTGGGTTCAAGAGAGGTCAAAAAATGGTTGCAAGGCGCCGGACCACGAGGGAACAGGTCCTCGACAAAAGGGGGGAGCAAGAAGGCAACGGGCATGTGTGGGACCGCACACAACCATTAGTCAGTATATTGGAGTGACTGTGTCTGGGAGCCGCCGCAAGAAAGTTCAGGAAGAGGGCCAGCGGTCTCCCAAAGGAAGCGGACTCAGACTCGTCCAAACTCCCGAGGCAAAGACTCAACTCGAGAAAACTATCAATAAAGGGCCAGTGAAAGGGGGGTCTGAAAAAGCAGTAAAACGACGAGGCAACACGCATATCGTGAGGCATCTGAACTCTTGAGTGGCAACGGCAGGAAAAGACGATGGAGAGGTGAGAGAACTTCCATCACTGAAGGCTCGGTGATTCACACAAGACACAACTTGTCAAGAGATTACACGAAGCCGGGGGGAAATTCATTCCAGGAACACCTTCCGTGTGCAATTTCCAGGAAGAAAACGCCTGGACGCGTTGCCGTTTCCAATGACGTATAGGAGAACAGCGGATGTTTCAGAAAAAACTACGACCTAAAACCGCCCTTCACCGTAAACGGCGGAGGGGAAACTGGGGGATCGCTACGGCGACGCCTGAATCCGCAGAGACTCAAACACTCAAGAGTACGATCAAAACTCCTGGGGGGGAACGGAGAAAAGCGGACCCTCGGCAAGGGTAGGGCGGCTTGCAAGAGAGCCAGGGGGGGGATCTCTCAAACGACTCGGGGGGTTCCACTTTCTTTTTACCAAAAAGCGAACCAAAAAAATTCTGGTCATGTGAGAGGAATGAGGGAACTCAGTTTCCGAAAATGTGAAAACCGACGCAATCTGTGTGAGGAGCTCAAAAATTCACTCTGGGTTCAATAAGTAACCTCCACCAAATTACTGGCGAGAAAAGAGGACGGGGGAAAAACTTTTCGGGAGCGCATCGTGGGGAGAAGGCGGGGAAAAAGTCCAGGCAATCTGTCAAAAGCCGGAACGGTCGCCAGCTGCTAGTGGCACAATAGAATATTGGCGGTCAGAAGTTGAAAAGGTCCTTTACGGAGTCAACTCCCGGTTCAGGGTGGGGCGTGTCGACAAAAACACTAAAGAGGTGTCGGAAGCCGGTGGGGGGCGGATCTCCCAATGAGTAGGAGAGGGGAACGGGATACCCAGGCCACTCATAAAGGCCATCCCACGCGGGGAAGGATTCACCGTTTAACGATCTGGAAGAAAAAGAGGGGGGGGCGAGGGACCGACGGCTCCGACTGCAGGACAAAAAAAAGGGCCAGCCATCCCTTTCACGACAAGGGTATAGAAAACATCAGGAAAATGTCTTCAAAAGCAGGGCCGCGGAGGAGAAGAAAAAAGAGGCGTGGGGGAGGGATACGTCTCACTGTGGCACCTTCTCAATAAATCCCGACGCATAACACTTTGGAGTGCACATCACACGGATGGAATGCATCGTGTTTTCTCCGTCGGGGGGGGGGGGGGGGTGGGGAGGCAGCCCCTGAACATTTTCCTGGAAAAGATTCATGACTCGTGTAGAACAGCTTCCCCACAACTAAGTACAAAAAAAAAGGGGGCGACCGGGCAAAGGTCAAATCCCTAAAACGACTCGGTAGAGCAAAAAGAGGGTGGGGCGGCCGCGAAGAGGAAGAAAAAGCACGTCAGGAGGAGGACGGCAGCCGGCCCTTTTTATTCACATGCAACCGTCGGTAGGTTCCGTCCTAACTACTTGCTGGCAAGAAGACTAGGCCCTGGCCCGTTGAAAGGCGACAGCCTCGCGATCGAAGGAAGAAGGCACTTCTCGGGGGGTGCACGCCTGAGTTCCAACCGGACCGGACGGGACTTTAAAAGGGAAAGAGAGCATCTTACCGGGAAGCACGAGGCGCGGGATTTGCAAAGAAAGAACGGCACCGTCGTGGCGGGGGGGGCCTCTGTGCTGCCGCAATGACAACCATCGTCTGCGAAGGGGTTCAGGGTGGGTTACCGATCGCAAAGAAAGGGGAGGGGAAAATCCCACCCCGCGCAAGGTCGCGGGTGTTCAGTCGTTACTGGGGGGAGAGGTGTTTCCAGGGAGCCGCGCCAGCAAAAGAACAACGGAGAAAAAAGGGGGGGAACAGGGGTCGAACAAACAGGTGGGGTGCGCTCGAACGGCGATCACTCTCTATCAAAAATGAACCGAACCAAAGGGCGGAGGCGAGTGGGTTTAAGGAGCGTGGGGGTTTGGGCTGCAGCGGGCGTCCGTGGGTCGGAAGACTCAAAAGTGCTCGCTTATAGGAACGAACCGTGGGGACGTTGACGACGCCCTGCACGCGCAGCGGCGCAGAAGGGCATGGGAGGCACGGGCTACCCTCGGGGGGGGAAAAGAACGGCCGTTCCTAAAAAAAAAGTGGGGCGGGGGGAAAAAATGGACCTGGATCAAAGGGCCGTCAGGGCCGGCGCTATTGTCGGGGGGGTTGACAAAAAGGCTGCGGCTCCAAAATTGCAATCTGGGGAAAACACGCAGAGTACCACCCAATAATGGAGGGAAGGAAATAGGGACCGGAAAGGCAACCCAAGGGGGTTGCGAGTCCGAATTCCGTCCAAAAAAATGAGAACAACCCCTGGGGGCACGCAGATGAGACTTCCGATTAGTTGGGGGGGGAATCTTGACTCGCCACGCGACAGTTGTTCCTGACTGGGCGAAATCGAGAAGTCCACTACAAAAACAAATGATGGCAAAAATGGTCTTTCACAACAGTGAAAAGACAAGCTCTCGGGTTCCCACTCTACTGGGAAGTCAGGCCGGGGAAGGAGGGAGGGTGCTCATCAGACTAACACGGAGGCCGTCGCTAAATCAAAGATTCACAAGGTGAAAACAAACATTCTCTGGAACGGACTAAAGGGCCGAAACTCCTATCGTCATTCATCCTAAACGCAGCTCAGGGGGTTATCAAACCCAAAAAACCCCCCCAAAACCCAAAAAAAAAGAAACAGAAAAAAAAGGAGGGAAGGGAAAAAAGAAGAGAGAGGACCCAAAAAGAGCATTGCGGGTGAAGGGATCCTCCATGGGAGGAGGAGGGGCGACCGTTCGACTCCCTTTGTTTGCAAGCGTGAGATGTAAGCGAACGGGGAAGAATATAGTTCCTCTGGGGAAAGGAGCTTCCGGGAAGAAGCGCACCAGCAACGCCCGCGGGGGGAAAAAAAGAGAGCTTGTCTTTTTGTCAAAAGGAAAGAAGAAGTGGGGACCATCCTTTGGTCAAGCCCCGATAGACTATTCGGAAGAAAAAGTCATTAAAAGGAAAAAGTGGCCAAGTAAGAAGCGAAGCCGCCGAGAAAAAATTCGGAACCCGGCGGTGGTTGTGGGGGGGTGAGGCGCCGCCGATTCGAAAGATGAAAAAGGGGCGTCCCGGAAGATGAAACAACGGTCGACACCAGAAAAAAAATCCGACAGGGGAAAAGCGGGGGAGGGGCAGATGCATTGTGACGAGGTCCCCACAACGACTGGAGGAAAAAAAAAATAGCAAGGGAGCAAACGCGCCCGGCCCATCGCGAAGAAAGCGATGAAGGACAAGACGCCCTGGAACCCACGAGTGGGGAGCGTCACAAGAAAAAGAGAACCTTCGCGAAACTCGCACCCTCCGCCCCACGCAGCGGCGTCGAAAAGATGCCCATGTTAGGGGTCTGGGGGGGTAAGAATCTTATACACGGTGGGGAAGGAACGCCTCCCCCGCGAATGGGTTCCCCACGGAAAGACCCTGACAAAGACAGCCCGCACACAGAAAAAAGACTGTTTAAAAAAGGACTGGAACATTCTCGATAGAAGGTCAGCCGTCAATAGAAAACAAGCCAAAGGGGGTTGGGGGGTCGACAAATGGGCCTTTGGGAGAAGGATCGTTGCTGGAAGAGGGTGGACACGAAACCAAGGAAAGCGACAACAAATGAACCGCGACCCCAGTGCCGCGGGGAATGTGGATTCACACCGTGGTGAAAGAGAAACCTTTAACAGTCCAGAAATGACAACCCTCGTGGCGTAAAGTCTATTTAAGGGGGGAAAGTACTTTTAATCCAAGGGACGTGCACGACAAAAGCAGCGCTAAACCGAAGTCGGAGGGAGGAAGTTCAACAATCCATCAACCGGCGTTGGTACTAGAAGAGAAGATGAGCCAAGCGGAAGCGCCCCAAGTCCGGCTAAACTTAGGGTCGAACGTGCAAGAGAGTAGGTCTTTCAGAACCGGGGAAACGAGCCATACCGGGAAGGGGAGGCACCAACGAGATTGACAGACTACTCCTTGCTTAAAGAAAATTTCCGCGTCAGAACAGATCTTTTGGGTAAAGAAAGTTCTGGAAAAAGAAAAGTATTTTTCAGGGCTGCCTTTCGGGCAGCTGTCCCACCAACTCGCATTCCGGAAAAGCAGAAAAGAGGCCACAAGGAAGCGGGGGGGAAACCACCGGCGTCGGGGAAGAGCAGGAAAGAGCACCTGTAATTGTGCATCTTTTGTACAGAATGACGGGGGGAGCACCCCACCCCCCCCCCACCACCAACCAAACGGGTGACGAAAAAGAACACGATGCATCCCAACCGGCGGAATCACGGAATGGAGCAATTCAAAAGAGGAGAATGACGAAAGGTCAAGAGGGCTAATGTACGAACAACGAATGAAACTCAGGCGCCCGCGAGAGAGAGGAGAATGTGCCAGGCCCCTTCGGTGGGACTATTTGCACCACGGGGAAAGGCGAAAAAACCATTTGGGGGGGGGGGGGAAACGGGGAAAAAGCCCTCGGAAATAAACCAAATATTCCAAAGAAAGACGGGGAATTCTCAAGCCGTATGAGGGGGGAAGGGAGGGAAATGGGAAAACTTGGACCCGTTCCATCACGACAGCCTTGAGATCGGAATGAACCAGGGCAGAGGGGGGGCGAAAAACAAAACGATGGATGGGTCAGCAAACCCAAAAGGGATCTTGAACTTTAAAAAAAAAATGCAAAAGGCAATTACTTCCATGAGTAACGGGACGGGTGGGGGGGGGGGGGGGGACCAAGTAAGGCGCTGGCGACAACGGAATTTCGTTAAAATTGCGTCCTCTTCAAAGACACCAAGAGCGATAATCACGAACATGGGGCAGAATAAAAAAGATAAAGTGGAGGGTCGTCTACTGAGAGGAGCAAAGGAGGGGCTGTGTTCGCCTCACGACATAATGAGCCGGATTGGGGGAAAAATTGGAGGCCACGGCGGCCAGAAAGTAACCGAAGCAGGGGGGGGGGTGGTTTTGCCTCTGAAACAACCTGAACGCAGGAGCAGAAACGAAACTGAAGAACCGAAGCGACACAGAGAAAAATTGGGGGGGACAAAGTTTGCCCGAAACCGATAAATTAAATATGGGGGCTGACTTCGGAGAGACCGCCGTCATTTGGGATGACGTTACTGGAGATGAACTGCGGCATTGGGAAATAGGGGTCGCGAACCGCACCGCCTTAAGCTCCTCCGCATGTTGAAGGGCGAACATTGGTCCCTGGGTAGTTGGGGAGGGAAAAAAAAGCAACGAACATTGGGTGGGGTGCCCCCGTCGAACAAGTCAGTGGACCGAAACCGACGTTGGCAGGTGATAAACAGGAAAGGCCAACGGAGAGGGTGTGACCGCAGCAGTCAAAGGGTTCGGACACGGGGCTCGGCGTGTAGACTCTGCCCCGTAGGGGAATGTTCTTGACAGGCGCTGCATGGCAGGCAGCAGAGGCACCAAGCTAAGAATCTTCCTCCCTTTGCCAAGCCGGGAGAGGGACCTTAACGATAAAAAAGCGTCGATGCACAGTCCTGTTTATCCGTTAAAAGAGAAAAGGAACTCCTGTAAAAATCCGTGGCGTTGCTCAAGCGATGGAGAGAGGGGAGGGAAATCCGGACGCTTTGGGGGGGGAGGAAGACCGCAAGAGGGCCGAAAGCTTCTTGGGCGGAAACTTAAAAAATACATCAGACATAAGACCATGAACAGAATCGGTTGGGGATTGTTGGAAAAATTGGACCCATGCACAAGGGCCGCCCATTTCTTGAACCTTGGGAGGGAACCGTTGACAGAGGTTCCCAAAGGGAAAAAAGGCCAAAAGACCGCTGAAACTGGGGGTGTGCGAGAAGAATGGAGCAAGATTCACCTGTCCGCTGGACGGCAAATGCCGGACCCCCCCGGAGGAGTATACAATAGACAAATTAAGTCGGCCCATGAAAAGGCCCGGGCAAGCACTCAAGGGGGTCAGGAGCAACGGGCCAGGGAAGAAGGAATGACGAAAATTGTGGAAAAAAAATAGTAGAAAATAGCTGGCTGAAGAATAGCGTCGGGAACTGTAAAAGACTGCCGAGGCCGATCGAAAAGGCACTGAATGCGTCGAAAAAACCGCGAGGGGTTTTGGGGAAAAGGGCAAAATTGAGGGCCATCTCGCGGAGGTTCACTTTTTAAGAGGAGGAAGGACTATTACAGAACGGCGGGAAGGGGAGGCACCAGGTTTATCTTGCCACATTCATGTTCTGAAGGGTGGGGAGAAGAATTGTTACTGTAACACCATGGCCGAGATCCGACGGGCATTCCTCTCAACAACAAGAAAGTATGAATAGTAAAATTATAGGAAAAAGAGGTGAGTCAAGGCCAGGGTTGGTAACCAAAAAAAATTCAACCTCGAAAAACGACATAAAGTGGGGGGAGAGAAAAGAACCCAGGGGGTCTCTCCCTTTAAGCAAAAAGTGGAATGGTAACGGGTTCAAAGAGACTGGAGTCGCGAAGACGGGAAACCTCCGACGTGAGGGTTTCAGAAAACGGGAAGAGGGCCCATTTCCATCGTATCCGTCTCGGGGGACAAGGAACGGGGGGCCTGTGGCGATACACGCAAGCCGGCGAGAAGAAAGAAAGAGACCAGGATAGACCTGAAGCAGCCCTATCACGGCAGTCATCATGATCAGTGGAAAGAGAAGAAAAGCGTTGCTGAAAAGGAAAAACCTAGTGACCAGAAGTTTGCGGGGAGGGGAATCCCCCTCAGGCAAAAGCTAATCGCAGATGCTTTGCATCAAGGAATCAGAAAAGGGTCAAGAAGGTCAATGGCCTTACAGAAAGGACTTTTCACTTGACACAGAGGGAGAAATGGGGCGGAGGGCATTTTCCAGGGACCCTCACCCCCGAGGACCGAGGAAAAAAGGGGGGCTTGAAGAAGTGTCGGGTGAATACCCGCCCAAAGAAGAAGGGGCTAAGAGAGAGTCTCCACGTGGACTTACCCAATACAGCTTCATCCAAGAGGTCACATCCAACGCAAATGCCGAAAGAGTCGGGGAGGGACCGGTTTCGAAGCGGTTAAACATCAGACTGAGACAGGCTGAGAAAGAAGGGGTCTCTGAATAGGACAGGAAAGTCTCGCAACGGGCCAGGAAAGAGCAGGGGGGCTATTTTCCTCCCGGCCAGCGCGGAGCCTCAAAGACCCCATCACCATCACGTGGGGCAACGAAATCGAAAAAAGGACCGAGACCCTGGGAAAAAATGACAGCGCCCAAAACGGCACAAGCTCAGGGTCCGCAGGGAAAGAAACTCCTGCCAATCCTTGGAAGGTGTCCCAAAGGGAACGTGATAAGGGGAAAGACATCGAGGTCCAACATTACGACAGTCCCGCCCGGTTAAAGTCTTCTTGGGAATTGGGGGTCCCGTGACGCTGCTCGCTGCAAAACGGAATGAAGACGAAAAGATCCCGAAGTACGGGGCAACACAAAAGCGTCCGTGAAAGAACGAAAGGTGACCATCTGAGAAAGAGGGAAAGATGACGAGTTTCTTCCCGCGGATTCTGAAAGGGGGGGGGACTGATTCAAAGTGAGGTCCGCTTCAAACGGAAAAACGTCGGTCTCGACTTGAAACCGGTGGGGCCCGAGTAGAAAAAAGCAAATTGGAAGGCCAGCGCAAACGTGCACCTCTGTGCTCCTCATCAAATCGCCGAAATCTATAAAACGGGGGGAGATTCTACAACCGTAGGAATCGGTCTGGGGGTGAATGGAAGAAGAACGCAAGACTTGCACTAAGACCCAGGGGACGCAGCCACTTTGGCCAGGATCCCGCTATATTGGTCAGTGAGGGAGGGAAGGAAGGGGGCATCGTCCTCAGGGAATCCGGGTGGGGACTTGGGGCTGCAAGCTGTTCGCAAGCAAGGGGGGGGGAACACTTCTCAAAAAACCAAGGCGTCGCGATGGGAACTCCCACATACACTTTTAATAAAAGTGCCCGAGGAGGAAAACGGCGGGGGGGAGAATTCAACAACAAGTTTTTCGAGGAAAGAATATGGTGGGGGGGGGACTTACAGAGGCACCTCCGTTACCAAAAAAGGGGGGCCAGCATCCCGTTCAATCCCTCAGCCGAAAGGGGTGAAAGATCACAGCTTACATGCTAGCACTGGCGCATGAGTCCGCGGGGCAGTGCTCTCGGTAAAGTCGCAAATTACACGCAGAAAGGGTAAGGAGAGAAGGAAGGGGTGCAGGGGTAAACAGGAGGGATGCAATCGTTTGGGGGCGCCGTCTGGAGACAAAAAAGTCATTTTCACATTTAGGGACAGTACCGGCCTCGGCCACATCCTTCCCCAAATTTTAGCACCGCGCAACCACTGGTGGGAAAGGGCCATCCTACCCGAGAGAGAGTTCGAAGAAAAAGGGTGGGGGGGGAGCCTGCGACGAAAGCAGAAGCAAGGAAAGTACCTCCGTCGTGAGGGGTGCCAGCCCCTTTGGTCACTGAATCCCAACCGGGAGTTAGGGAGAGAGTGACGTGCTTACATAGCCGTCTGCTCGCGTGCCGGAGGGAAAGCACTTAACGCGAAGTACGTCCGAACGTCAGCGCGGGGAGGAGGTCGAATCCATCGGAAAAAAAAAACAACGGAGAAAAAAAGGTCTGCTGAAAGGAACGACCGGAGTACGTTTCCGTCGAGGGTTCAGGTGAAAGGGATCTCAAACATCCTTGGCGGCACTAAACGACTGGAGGAAAAGTAAAGAAGAACTAGTCTGAAGGTGGCAGTGTGGGATCTCACCAAGTCAATCCACCTCCGCAAATTGGAGCTCAGGTTCAAGCAGGAGTGGGGGGAGCGATGGGGGGACTGTCCATCCCCAACCTAGACCTTCGACTGGCAAATTGGAAAAAAACGACAAACTTGGGACTTTCACTGAGGATATACCAAACTCTATCGAGAAAGGGTCCGCTAACAGGGTCTGAGGACGAGTGGTTCCAGCGTCAAGCCATAGAGTGAGGGAAAAACCAGATTGGGGGTCGCAAGCTTCTCGGGATTAATCCCAAGAAACCGGAGCTCGGGGGGAGGGGGAATCCTCTCGCGCCAGTGGCGAGGAAGCGAATTCTAATTTTCGTCACCCGGAAACCAGCGGGGGCCCTGGCGGTATTCAGATTGGGCGTTACCCGGAGAGGTAGAGATTTGGAAAGAGGGTGCCTGGTTCTGGGCGGCATGAATTTCGCAAACTGTGTACGCTCTCGCCCAAGACATCTGGGGCCCCCCTCCCAGAGTAACCCCGCGGTACTGGTAAAAACGGAATAAAGGAAGAGAAAAGGGGTTCGCTTCCCGAATAGCAGGCCCCCAGCACATTGACCCAAAGCCCCGGGGCCGTAATGCGGAGTCGAATTCTAGGGGGGGGGGGGGAAGGAAGGAACTGAAAAACAATCCCCGTGACTTGTGCAAGACGGATGAAAACCGAAAGGGAGGAAAAAGAATTCGTTCGCACTACACAAAAGGATGGCACATGGGAGTTCCCGAAAAAAAAAGTGGAGAAAAAACCAGCTCCTCTGGGACACAAGGGACCGCCAGAGGCCTAGCGGAATCGGCTCCAAAGACGATCCGAGTGAAGTCGAGGTACAGAACCAAAAGGACCATCCCTCGAAGGCGAGACCCGAAGGGGAGTCGAAAAGAAAAGACATAAGCTACGGAAAAGAAAAAGAACTCGG
>Ga0179591_1295300_pt1 | contig 10424 bp, 8 predicted proteins | sample CZOMad2_1_08_16f_FD_182891 | JGI IMG/M metagenome (GOLD analysis project Ga0179591, IMG submission 182891) | Vadose zone soil fungal communities from Angelo Coast Range Reserve, California, USA - CZOMad2_1_08_16fungal (PacBio error correction) | ecosystem: Environmental > Terrestrial > Soil >...
GAGGATAGGGAGAAGTGTAAGGAAAGAGTACCTATAGAACAGCCCAAACGGTAGTCGACGAACCGAGTTTCTAGTCGCTCATTCAGTACGAAGATGAAAAAGACGAAAAAAGTCAGGCGTTTCCAGATCGCCCGACTTGAGGAAACAAGGAAAAAGCGCTTACCACGACGATCAGCGCCGAAGCGGAGGACTCGGAAAACGACGCGGCCGACTAGCTTCTCATAAACGAGTGAAAGAAGGGACCACTGAAAATAGGATGCTTTCCACCTTCACCGGACCGAGGGGGTACCAGGAGAGGACGAGGGCCCGGGCAGCAGAGTTTGACCGTCAGCGGCACCAAGGGTTCCTTTGTCAACCGGAAGGTGCCCGTCTCCGGACTTGCAAAGGAAAAAGAAAAGCAAAAAGGATCTATATCTAAGAAGAAAAAAATGAGTTTGATATGAGGGGAAAAGAGGAATTCTTAGGTGATGTGACCCGGAGAAGGGCCTCCTTCCTACACCATGACACAGGGTGAAATGGAGAGTGAAAAAGAGAGGCCCACGGCGACAGTGTTTGTTTTGACTGGCTTTCAGGAGACTATCTCCCCGACGAGGTGACGGTCGGGGAAGAAGAGAGACCCAGTTTGTATCTCGGTCTCTTGAGAAGAAGTCGAAAAAAATCGTGGGGAAGGCTGAGGGGGACGATGCAAAGACGTCGTTTGGGGGCCGAAAAGTGCCGCGTCGGGACCGGTCGGACGCCAACGGTGCAGTTAGAGGGAGGTCACCTGCGCGAAGGCATAAGGGGGAGAGAAAGAGGGGGGCAGAACGACGGGAGAAAGGAAAGAACGAAGGAAACAAGACGCCACCTACGGCTTAACGGGGGGAATGTTGAGTTATACCCAGAGGATGGGTGGGGGGGGGCCTGTGGGCATTAGGATTCAGGAAGAAACGTGTTGAGGGCGGTGGATGGGTAGCGATGGGAAAAGTGCTATAATTAAACAAGAACTGTGACGTCTGACATTTGCTCCTAGGAGGAGGGGAAGGTTCCCTCTCGTGCAAGAAGAGACGGTGGAGGCGAAAGCGTAAAATTAGTTTCCAAATCCAGCCGACACGGACGAACGATGCGTTGAACGCCGGGGGGTGAAGGTACAGTTATATATTAAGGGTAGGAGAGTGGTCAAATTTGAGAAGAGTGTCGAGGGGGCGTGGGGGGGTAGGGACGTCCCAAGTCGACAAAAAAGAATGGGCAATTTCTTCCGAGGTGGTGCGGTAACACGCGCTTGGGGGAAATCGTGACGGTTGTCGTCTCCGCGCTAACTAACGTGGAAAAAAAGAGTTCTGAAAATTGGGAAGGAACCGCTGATGCGCGATCAAAAGGGAGAATCAAAATTCTTCTCTCGGGCAGCGAGAAGAATGTAGAGGCGATTTCACATGACAAAGATGGTCGCAGCGGCGGTGGCGGTGGTATCGGGAAAGATCTGGCTGACGGGAAAGCGACGAGAGTTAAGTCAGGGTTTACTAGAGAAAGGGGCGGAAGGCCTTTAGGCGGCAAGGTAGTGTGGATTGGGGTCACTGGAAAGCCGCTTGGTGTAGTGGGCGTATTATCAAGACTGGAGAACCGGAGACGGGGCGTCAGATCATGCCCCTACGAAGCAAAAATTCTCAAGAACAGGGTAGAATGGAGGAATGATCGGGGTAAAAACGCCTGCCAAGTCAACAGCGTCGAAAGTCTCAAAGTTTGAGAGATCTGCCATGGGGGACGACTTGCAAGGCATGAGAGAGGGAGATAGGTTTTTCACCAAGGTGGAGAAAGACTTTGAGAACTGGGAGACCGCCAGCACTCCCTGCCGACCGAACAAAAGTTATAAAGAGACCTGGGAAACATCAGGGTACAGGAAAAGAGCGCATGTCTGATTACTTAGGGGGAAACAACATGCTCCTCCTGCCAAGAGTGACAAGAAAAGGACCAATCCAAGGCCCCTGCGGCGCTCCAGTCTGGAATCCTCACCACAAAAAAAAAAAAAAAAAAGAGGGCTGAGTCGCCGGGAGGCCGCCTTCTAAGGGAAAAGGGTCAGGCTCCAGGTTACACCGCTGGGAATAGAGTACAGCGCTCAGCAAAAAGGCTAGAAAAAAAAAGTTAAAACCAGGAGTCGGGATGACTAGAAACCACTAGGGGGAAAATCCCCACTTTCCGCGGAAGGGGGGGTCGGACCGCTCAGGTATTGGGGGAGGCCGCGTCCAACGACAATTAGCGGCGTTACATATGAAAGCCAACACCGAGCCGTGTCTGTGCAAGTATACCCGGGGAACCGTGATTGGTTGGAACAGAAAGCTGAAAGACAAGCCGCGGTGATCGCGCTGTCAGAAAGTAAACAATAGAGATGGGATCCACACACGGCGGAGAAAAAGTGCAGACATCCGCCTGAGGCAGAAGGCATGAAAAATATAAAAGAGTGGATACTGATTTCCTTCAAGTTACCTGGGGTGAAAAGATCTGGAAGGGGAAAGTCGACCCACGCCTGCATGGTCATAAAGAAGACAAACTCAGTAAGGGGCAAGACGTATGTAGAGGTCCATCTTGCGGTGATTAGCTACTTAAATCCCGGGATCTCCCACAGGGGCATTTATATGGCTAGGGGAAAAAAGGATTCAGAGAAAGATTAACCCGTTTCGCGGCCCAATCTGCCCCGGGCTATCCATTGCACAGAAAGGGGGGGGGCGATGCGTTAGTTTCGGCGGAATATTTCCAGCAGAAAGGAAAGAGAGATCAAAAAAGAGGGAGGAGAGTAGATGGTCTCGCAGCTACAAGCGGGACTAAAAGAGCAAAAGTCACAAACAAGGGGATCGGCAGTTGATGATGTTTCCGCGAACGGGTGAAAGAGAGAAGGCAGAGAAGTGAAGAGAGAAGGGAAGGGGCTCTCACACTGCGGCATGGGGTAATTAGAGAGAACGGAAGACTTCACCCACTCTAGGTGGAGACACTACAAAACAAGGAGGAGCTTAACGTCGTCAGCGGAGTGATGAACATTAAGCTGGGTGCCCGGACGCACGAACTAGCTGCTTTAGAAAGAAGATTCCCCTTGACCGCTGACACCCTGGGGGTGAACAACTTCCGTCCGCCGTCCGAAGGTTCTACAAGACAGAAATGGTGGACACTCACTAAGTATCAAGGAAAATTTCAGGGGGACAAAAAAAGATCACCCGCCGACAGAAAGGCAAAAAAAGGAACGAGCAGTCAGAAAAAAAAAACGGAGGGAACGAAGTACCCTTGCCACCCAGACCAAAAACAAGACTGCCGGTAGACAAAAGCACCCAGAACATCGACTGGACGCACTGACTCATAAGACGAAACAACCAAACACACCTCCAATCGAACTGGGAAGAGGGAGTTAACAAAGAAAACTCAAAGGGCTGACATAAGCTGAAAAACTAAAAAGGAGGAATCATACGGAGCGGCACCTCAATATGGAACCTGCTGACCCGCGACATAAGAAGAAAAGGGAGAACGCTCAAAAGAACTAAAGGACCGGCAGCCAAAAGGGAGGACATTTGATCAACTACAAAACCATACACGGCCGGGACGGGCAGGGGGCCCCCAGAATAAAGGGAACCAGAGACGATCCTGCCTCAAACATGAAGGGAGAGGAAGATGAAAAAATGAAGCGAAGAGGGAGGAGTGGACAAAGCGGAAGGATGGGCGGAAGGGGGGGACTGATTTCAGGCAGTGGAAGAGGGCAAGACGTGGGGCAACTGAAAAGGAATCGCAGTCAGGAAAGACAAATACGAAATAACACCCCGAATATCAGGAGCCGGAGGACTACACAGAACATGGTCAGCAAGTCATGGGCCTCACAAACCGAAGAAAGCCTGCATTCACGTACTACAAACGGTGCCTTCAGAAACAAAACACGCCCGAGTAAACAGAGAGCCACTCCAGCCAAAGAGAGGGAAGAGACAGACGCCTTCCAACCCGCCAGAAACAAAAAAAGGGGGGCACCTATCAAAAAAAAAAAAGACTCGAAAAAGCCGAGCAGGCCCTGTCCGCCCAGACTCTCGGAGACAGATACCCAAATACTCCTCTCTAATATTGCCAGGCGAAAGCCGCAGTCAGGGGGCGTATATCATTTAAGCCCACACAGCCTACAGGCGAGCCGCAAGCACGCTTAACATCTTGATGGAAGGGAACAAACGAAGGGCAGAGTCGGCTCAGAGCGGATCGACGGCTTAAAGCGATCCTAAAACCACACAAAAATGTTTGAGAACATTGCGGGGGAAATGAAGGTTCTTTCGCTTACTTGCTTCATTCAAGCAGAAAAAGAGAGTCACGCGAAGCAAAACACCCCTGAAATAGAGCTCAAAAGCCAACCCTAACAATCGCGGCCCAACTTTAAGGACCCCTAAGACTCTCGAAATTCAACGCCCGACTGACATGGCCAAGTCCCGTCCTCAGGGAACGAACCACTACGACAAACCAGAGATTCAAAAAACCCGGAAAAAGGCCACCCGAGCACAGAACTAAGTAGGTGAAAAGTGGAACGGATGGACATGCTTCCACCGACGAAGAAGTGATCTCATCTCCCAGGGAAGGTCGGCGTGAGAGCTACCAACTTTAAAAAGGGAAACCAGGCTAGGCACTACACAAGGGAAGAAAACCGTGTGAACTCATTAAAAAAAGAGCCCATCAAGTGAGGGGGGGACACAAAGGAAATACAGGCGTCTTGAAAAAAGGTGTAATAAACTCCTCTCAACTTGGAGAAAGAAAGAACTATCTACGCCTACACAGGATCTGCCGCCACGTGGTCTTCTCACCTATCCACTTCGGTTAAGAAAGTACAGGGGTTGGCAGCGGTAGATTTCTCTACATAAACAAAAGTCAGCATCCCTCTCTATTCCTATTAGCGAACAGTGAAAAGGAAGAGAACTAAGAAAGCAAACTGGCGGAATCAAAACATCCTCCTTCACTCGAGGATTAAAAAAAGCGGCACAACGGTCGGCATCAAAAAGAACAGCACAAAAACTTTCGGCAGAGACACGCACCACCCGGAAGAAGGCTGACCAAGGAAGGTCGAGCGGCCCGCGTCTAACGCTAAGGCTTGGATACGTACGAAAACCGTGCACGAAGCTCTCTAAGAAACAAAAAACACTTTCCCGAGCAACGTAATAAAGATGCTCAGGAACAATGGGGCCATGGGTGGGGAGAAAAAAAAAAAGGCCAACAGAACCAAGAAACCAAACGGGGCAAGTCAGGTCCTAATCAAAAAGAAATAAAGAATCAGACCCAGACTATATAAGAGATAAAAGCAAAGATTAGAAATGATAGATTAGCTCATGGGCTTCCAGGTGTAGGGGTCCACCGGGCCTGTGTTCTGGCAAAAGACGAAGATCTTCCTTACCTCTTGAAGGTCCCCATCCCCTCCAGGGCTACAGGGGGGTGGAGCTTAGCAGAATGATTGCGTTGGGGCTATGACTTAGGAGGCCGGGGCGAGACCGTGGTAACAAAGCTCGTTATGGGAGCGAGGTTCCGCTTATGGAAGGGACCTTTGAAGAGGGGTGGATTAGCGTTGCGGGTTGTAGGGAGGAAGTAACTGAATATTTCCGGGTCATGCCATCTGGAAGGCCGGCACAGTTTCTTTATCGGGGTGAAGGGGGGGCGTTTACAGAAGTAAGCGAGGTGTAGAAAAAACGGTTTTCTAAGGGAGAGAGATGGAGGAAGGAGGGAACTTGGCTATTTGGGGAGGGGAGAAAAACTAAGAAAAGCAAAGCGACCCCAGTGGAGGGACTGGGCGTGAGAACGGTCGAGTAGGCGGGAGGGTGCTTCAGGGCCTTTTAGTGGAGCGGTGGGGAAAACTCCTGGGGAAGAATTCGCTTGGATAACGATTTTGGGACATTTTTCCCAGAAAGCACGGGAGCGATAAAGTGGTCCGGAGGATTCTTTTTCCACTCGAAGTTTAAGTATAGCTGGGGTGTAGAATTACGGAGCACTTAGGGATTCGGGGTGCATGGAACCCTGGGCCAGGAGGGAGTGGGTATGAGAAAGGGTGGCAAAAGTGTTCGACAGTTAAAGGGAGGGGCCAGTAACGTACCAGAGTTCGAGCCATTCGGGTTGGGAAAGCGCCGGAGATAGGACCGGGTCAAGTTCGCAGGCGCGGCTCAGGAAGCGCTGTTCTGCGTGAGGTTGGCGTGGAGGAAAAGAGGGGGGGCCAGATTCCGAGTTCCAGCAAGTCCTCACATAAGTTGGGGCAGGGAAGAGTTGGGGTAGGAGAAGGCGGGTGCCCGCGGCGGAGGGGGGGCGAATCGGCAGCGGCGGCCGAGTACTGCGCGGAAATCAGCTGGTAAGTTTCGAAAAGGCGGGGGTACGGCGCACTGGCCCTCTCGGCTGAATGCTAGCGCAGAGGCGCTGATCGTAAAAAAAGTGGAATTTTCTTCTTTCCAAAGGGTCACTTTCCGCTTCCACTTGCCCTGGTAGGTGGGCGTTGGCGATAAGGTACTACGCCGAGGGAGTAGTACGTACTTTTTTTCTGAGGGTAAGCTTGTTCGTACTGTCTGGCGAATTGGAGGGGTAGGTGGATGGACGGGGGGGAACCTGTTAAAGAAGGTCTACACAGGCGTCCTCAACGCCTGGGTATTTAAAAAGAGAAAGGGGGCTGGAGAAGATTCTGCGTGGGAAAAGTTGAGAACACGCTTAACAACCCCCCCCCCCAGCTCGGCTCAAAACGGCACAATGCAAACTCCTAGTTCGCCTGCCCCTCTGTGAGCGCGGTGAAGACTAAGATATCGCACGAGGTCAGACCATTTTGCGGAGGGTGCTCTAAGTTGCCTATGAATTGGTCAGGAGTAAGGGTTCCCCTGCGGTTCGACAAAGTAATTCGTTGAAGGGCTGGGGGACCTGGGGTCGTAATGCCCCAGGACGCACTAGAAAAGAGGAAGTCGGACCGCGGGGGGGGGACCTCGGAGGAGGGAGAGGGTGGGAGTGTACTCCATTTAAGGGAAGGGGCCGTAGAGAACGTGGATAGGGAAAGCGTTCGCCCAGTAGGGCTTCAACCATTTCGGTGGTGGGGGGGGGGGGGTCCGGGGTGGGTGTCCAAGACGGGGTCCTCTTTCTTGGGCGGACAGAGCGGGGAGAGCCGGGAGGGACCCACCCGGAACGACTTTGAGGTTCGTGTACCTAGAAATGGGGTGGACGCGCCGGAACCTGCCGCCTCTCCTAGGTTTGTAAACCTCTATGGAAAGGGGGAAGAGGAAGGTAGCAAAAGGGGGGTAACCGATCCCTACGTCTGCGACATGTTCAGAAAGTCAGAGACGGCCGTCGGCTTCTCCCAAAGAAAAAAGGGTTTATGGGTCACTGGGGACTCGGGCTTGACCAATATAGGATGATAACAGCAAGCGTCCTTTCAGAATGGAAACTGCCGCATACATGAGACGGGGAGCCCGCCTTTCTTCCCTAAGCACCCCCGGGGAAGAAGGGTCCACTAAAAAAGTTAGGGAGTACTGGATCTGAATCCACATGATCTGGGGAGGATAGGAGCTGTGTGAGCGACCGGGGGGAAAAAAGATGCTGGTTTATAGCTGGAAAGTGAAACGCCGTGGCTGCAAAAACAAAAGTAGAGATGGAAGACAGATAAGAGGAAGATTGCCTCAGACGCCAATGAAAGTTCTTAAACTTTTTAAATGGAAAATTCACAAGGGTCGGGACTAATCAGAAAGAAAGAAAACAGCGCCTATCATAGCGTCCGCGAGTACACTCTTTTCCATGTAGCTAAAAAAGGCTTCAAATGGGAAGATGAGGGGCAAACAGGTTGTTGTCGGAGGGAAGAGGAGGTGGCTACCGTCACCCTCCAACTCTCAGCGGTCGTCATCGGGAAGAAAAGGAAAGAATAAGGGAAGGTGGGAGGGGCGACGGGCTGAACATGAGTGGGGAAGAAGGAAGCACGAACTTCTCACGTAAGAGGCTGGCATGGGGGACAAAGGACTATCGTACATCATGGAGTAGCGGAAAAGAAATCAAGGCAGAGGATCTGGGATGGACCAATTGCAAAGAAATCTGGATTCCCCCAACCCCCCCAACCATCGGACGGAAACCGGCAGAGGAGCAGGACGGCTTCCACCCCCCCCCTTGCCACCGGGAGGGGGCGGGAATTACCCTAGACAGCGAGGGGCTAGGGAGGCACCGGGGGGGGACCATACCTGATAGACCCGATCTCGGGGTAAGCCCTCTTCCTTCTCGACCGTCGCACTGTCGCAGAGATTTGGGGGGAAGAGAACCATAAACGGGACTCGTAGGGGCAGAATTATCAGAGAGTCCTGAAAGGGGGGGAAAAAATTGGAGGGTCTCGCTACGAGGGGATGGGTACTCCGGCGAAATGAACGGGATAGAAGGCGGATATTGACTCTCAACCCCCATCTTGTACCTGGTGGGGGAAGCGCGCTCACAAATGGACAAGTCTACGAAGGACCGACCGCCTAGGGTATTTGTTTTACCCAACCTAAGCCGGCGTCCTCTGTCGACAAAGTATACGTAATGGGTAACTTTGCACGGTCTATATAACGCAGATACCGGAGTTTCGTCACGCGAGAGGGAGGGAGAAAATTCAACCCAGATCAAAGCCGCATCACATTAAAAGATAGTCCATCAAAAGGGGGGGGGGGAAGTACATGGTCTTAAGTACATAGGAAGGTGACCGGTAAAAGGGGGTCGGGTGAACAATTCGGTTTCATGGGTCTCACTAGACTGTCAGACTTAAGAAATCAAGCGATCGGGATGAAAGGAGGGGGCCTAGGAGGGAGAGAGTAGTGGACCTCGATGAGGGTAACTGGAAGGCTAAGGGTGGAGAGAGATATTCCAATCTTCCACGGGGGGTGGCCAACTTTTCAAAAGGATGAAAAAAGGTCTCGAGGCGCCGTCCCATCCCTCAGTTAGAGGAGACAGACAGGAAAGGCGGAAGGGGAATTTGGGTGGGAGAGAGACATCAGGAGACCGGCTCCACTCATATTGGGAAACTGGCTTTATACACAGGATTTGGATACTGCCGAGGGGGTAATGATAAAGCTCCCGGAGGGTGTATCTACGGGTCCTATCTCCAAACTGAGGAAAGAAGTGGGCAACACTCCCGACGACCTGGACTAGGGGCACGGGGGTCGACGGTGGGAGATCGGTGCTACCGCGGAATTTCTCCGTGTCCAGGGGGGGATCATAGTAGCAGCTTCAATTGACACTCTTCGTTGAAGTACGAGGGTCTGGTACTTCCCTCCACAGACAGGCCACAAGAGTCTTACCTACTTTGGTCAGGATATTTTTGTTTTTTTTAGCACGATTGTCTGGCCTTAGATCGGGAATGGCGAGCTGCCTCTGGATCATGGCGAATTGTGAGACGGGGACAAATAACTAATAGGGGAGACTCGCAAAACTTTCGACTAAACATCGGCGCCGCAGCACGTCAGTGAAAACGGGGCTCGTAAGGTCAAAAAACAGACAGAAGGACAAGGGAATTGGTTACCTTGCACCTGAAAGAGGACTGAAGGTGAACAACCCTGACTTATTCTACTATGCGCCGGTATTGGGACAAGGGCCAAGTTTTCAGTAGAGACCAGGGTCGACACCACTATTGCACAATCGCTAAAGCGATAGGGAGGGCATGTGGAAAAGGAAAAAGAGCAGCCACCGCAGAAGGTCCCGGCGTCCTAAGGGTACGTCGACCGTTGCGCACCCGTAAAGAATTGTCAGACGACTGTCTACGGGAAAACATGTCATTCGGCCCCGGCATAGGCGGAGCTTGGGAGCTTCCTGCGGGGCACCTTCCTACACCAAAGGAAAAGAGGGTCGAAGTGTCCAGGGGTCGGGTCATCAGAGAGGGGGGAGGGGCTGCATCCGGGTCTTAAGCTGGGCGGCAAAAAAATATATCCTAACTCGGAACCCTGGGTGGGAAACAGTGGGGGGGGGGTCCGAAGTCGTCAGGGTCGGGGTCTCTCAAAATCGATCTGGAACGAACACATATCTCCACATTGGTTTACCTTCCTTGGCGAAAGGAGACAAAAGGAAAACGAACAGAATTGTATGGGGGCTCAATCTCGATCCTCATTGCCGGGAGAAGAGTTGCAAACGAACGCAAGGTGGCTGTCCAGAACTGCCTTCCAACAATTCACCTGATTCGCCTTTTCCTTCCTCACAAGGGAAGTAGGCAGACAAAGCATCACGGTTGAAAGGCAAGACAAACGACGCGTTATAAGATCCCTGTAGCGAAAAGCTCTTTCGGAAAAGGAGAGAGACTTAGAGTAGGCGGTTGGGGTGCGTGGAAGAAGGGAACGCAAATGTAGGCAATGGAACGGGGACACTTGGTCTGGGTTCCATTCATCAAAAGAATGGAAGGTATAAAGACTGTGTTCCTGGGGTCGGGACCGAACAAGTAACTTCAGGAGGTGGCTATCCACGCGACTCCAAAAAAGGAGAGA
>Ga0179591_1288033_pt1 | contig 10423 bp, 13 predicted proteins | sample CZOMad2_1_08_16f_FD_182891 | JGI IMG/M metagenome (GOLD analysis project Ga0179591, IMG submission 182891) | Vadose zone soil fungal communities from Angelo Coast Range Reserve, California, USA - CZOMad2_1_08_16fungal (PacBio error correction) | ecosystem: Environmental > Terrestrial > Soil >...
GGGTCGGGGGGACTCAAGGGAAAGAGTCGTCGCAGGAAGTCAAGATTTGACTAAGTGACTGCACCTCACTCCGGAGACACTAGGGGAGGGACGAAGGGGGAGGAAAAGTAAGAAAGACTCGGAAGGGGTCAATTAAAAGTTGGGGGAGGGCTTCTGCCACAAGCTAGCTGTTATCGAAGGGGGGGAGGGCACAAAAAGAAACGGGGTAAAAAAGGAAAAGATTAGAGACTTTCCAGATCTTTTCGTGAACCTTTTTGGAAAAACCGGTCGTACCTCTTTGGTCGTCGGGGGGGGAAAAAAGAGGTCATTAAAGATTCGTTGCGTTCCTCAAAAGAAGGCACCCTTCCACCGTACCCATAGTGAATCTGATGAACGGAGGAAGGGACCTCCAGGGGAAAAAGAAAAGTCCAGAAAGACAAGAAGATAGGGAATCTAAAGAAAAAAAAAATCTTCCTAGATCACTTTGAAGGGAAAGTTTTGTTAGACAGGGAAGATTACTGATTTGTGGGGGTGCAGAAAAAAAGTCGGGGTTGGGTAAAGGGGGGCTTTCTTTCAACATTGGGAAATGGCACACTACAGGAAAGAGGAACTCCTGAGATTGGTCGGGGATGGGGAAAAGAAAACTGATTGGGGGGGGTCAACTCGAAGGGGGGACTCTTTGATTTGATCACTACATTTAGGTGCCCGAGGGACTTCGAAGGCGGTAGAAGCTGCAAAAAGCGGTGGGAATCTTTTTAGAAGCCTCTTATAGTTCCTCGAATTATCAAAAAATCGGGGGAAAAGAAGGTGAAAAAAGGACCATCAGCCACATGGGATGCACTAAGAATCGGCTTCATCCGGAGGAAATGAAAGGGAAAGGGTTATGTAAAGGAGGAATGTTAAGGCTTAGTCGGGCACACTTCGAAGCGTAAAAATCAGGGGAGGGGGGGGATAATAGCAGAAAAAGAGACCGCCTGTGAAGAGGGGAGCCTATCCATCCAACCCCAAAAGTTACTTTCTCCTAGGATGGGAGGGAAAAAACAAGCGGAGAAGGAAGATAGTAAAACAAAAAGCCTAGAGGGCAGAACTGCTAAAGCATCAAAAGGTCGAAAGGAAAGTGATAAATACGCGGGGGAAGGCCACACAAGGGATCGACCGCTCAGGGGAGGGGCGTCCAGGAACCCCAGGATAAAGCCAGGATCACGATTAGGGGGGGGCCCCCGAGGGAAAGGGGGAGGAAGGAAAGGTCGGGGGGGAGGCGGATGGGAGGGTCAAAACGAACAGAAAACGAAAGGGGAAAAAGTCACCTGGATGACCGAAAAAAGTCTCCTCCTAGTCGCCCCGTCTTCTCAAGTGGAAAATTTAAAGAACCTCTCCTACGAGAAACAAAAGGGAAAAGCGCAAAAAAGACTGGGTCCTTACCGGAAAGGCCTAAACTCCCAGGAATAGCCTGGAGACGCTTGAGAGGGAAACCCAACCTCTTACCCCTTGGACTAGGAAGGGGCGGGGGGAAAGGGATAAAAAGGATTCGGAAATGGACTTTTTTAGTCCCCTCCTACTATTTCCATAGAATCACGTTTAGAGACGCGATGGAGGGTTGCAAAACAGGGGGGAAGTCTTAACTCCTCTCGGGATTTGTTATGACCTTATAAAGGGAGAGGGTAAAAGGGGAAGAGGGCTTTGGAAAGGTGAGGTTCTAACAGTCCTAGGGTCTCTAAAACGGAAGGAGCCCAAAGCAGGGCCTGGGCAGGTGGTTCTTTTAATGTCTAAGAAAAAGCCTATGGTCAGGGGAAGGAGAAAGGTCCCTCTACGCAAAAAAAATGTGTCGGAGGGGCGTCCAACGCTTGGGTTGGGAATCGCACTTCTTGATGAAGGTCGAAACCCAATACCTGGGAAAGAATGAAGAAAAGGGTGCAGAGGAAAAAAGACAAAAACTCAAGAAAACCATGGAAAATAGGGGGGCACCGTTCTTTCCTAAGCAACCATACTTTGGGGGGAGAGAGGAAAACATTCAGCGGGGAGAGGAGCGAATGAAGGTCTAATCAAGCCAACCACGGTGAACGGAACCCGGACACACAGGTGAACGTTCGAATCTAAGAAAAGGAATCCTGGCAGGGGAAGAAAGGAGTTGCGAAGAAAAGGTCAGCGAGAGAAAATGCCCCAAGGAGGAACTTAAGGGCGGTCGGGCGTTGCGGAAGCGTCGGGCTCTGAGAAAAATGTCCGCCTTAAGGAAATTTCTTATCTAGAAAGGGGGGAAGTGAGGACCGGTTAGGAAACGGGGGGGATCCTAGATATTTCCGTGACCATCCACTTCGAGGGGGGTTCTCAGGGGGGAGAGTTATCGAAAAGAAAAAAGAAAAAAAGGTCAGCGTTCGATCCACAACAACAACGGTGTTAAAATAGAGGTCGGACATCCAAGGAATAGAGGAAGGATCCGAAGAACCAACGAGAGGGGAGCGAACAAACGATCGTGGAAGGACTCCTCTAACCTGAAAAAATCAATGGTACACTTTATTTTCGAAGGGGGGGAGTTGAACTGCTCAAGGAAGCAGGGGGCCGGATACACTATCTCCTTCAGGAGCAATGCGGGATATCTAGAATGTGGAAAAAAAGTGAAAAAAAGTCAACGCAAAGAATCTGCGGGGAAAGGGATCCTATTATCTTCATTTGAAAGTTAGCACTGTTCACTTCACAGAAGGGGTACGGGTTCCTTGGGGGGTATTTAGTCGAAAGGGTCCCGCTTGCTAAAGAGGAAGGGGGAGCTGTCAAGCCAGAGGTGGAACCTTTAAGAAGTGCACATGGCAAAAAGGGGGGAAGCCGGGTGAGGAGAACGAATAAAAAAAAAAATGGTAGTCTTGATTCCAGGGAATTTTGTGGAAAGATTCAAGGAATAACGGAAATGTAAAAAGATAAAAAACGGAGGGAAAAAGGGCGATCAACAGGGAGTAAAGTAGTCGGCCGTTCAAAAAGGACGGTCGAGAAGGCGGGGGTCGAGGAGGGCTACAGAAAAAGGGTCACAAAAAAAGTTGGGGAAAGGAAAAAAGGGAACAGAATCATGAAAGAGGTACTTTCCGTTTTTATGCGCGTCCAGGAGGACTGGGGTCAAACAAGCGGGGGAAAATCGGAAGCACGTACTAACTCGGGAACAGAAGGGAACCCCTATCATTTCGCGAGGTTCAGCGAGGAGGGGGGGACACCGGACTGCTGCTTGAGAGGGGGGGTCAGGAGAAGGCAAAAAGAACCGTTCAAGGGGCCCGAGACTAAAAAAGAACTTGGCCGAGCACGAGAAAGGGGGGGCTCGGAACGCGCCTCTTGAAGGTTATCCACAAGGGGAGTTGACTAAAAAGGCAGGTTAAAAGAAAAGGCAATTAAAGGGTTACGCACGAATAAGGGGGCGGGGTGGGGGGAATATTGATTCTGTCTTCAAAAGTGTCCGGGAACACCTTGGAGCTGCCGAGGGCTGGACTTGGTGGTACCACAGACCCAGTATTGACCAGTAGGGCTCGAGAAAGAAAAGAAAGCTAACTAACCCGGGAACCCCTCCGCTTATTCTTTCCCGTATCGGAAGAGACGGCCAAAGAAGGGAATGGTGACTTTAAGAAATGGGGGAACGCAGGGCGAGAAGGGGGGGCGAATTTCGGTCAAATGGGGAAGAACGTGCGACACAAAGGCGAGAGGCGGGGAGTCGGGGGTGGACGAACCGAGGGGAGGGTGGAAAAGGAGGGGGCCGAAAAAAGGTGGAGAAAAGGGGAGGAGAAGTCTTTTGGGGCTTTAATCTTAGGGGGACACCGAAGTACAAAGGGGAGGCTGATAGACAAGGGGCGCTCGGACTTCAATGTATGCAACAGGGGGTACCACTCGACTACTCAGTTGAACTCAAAGCAGAGGGAGCTACAAGGGGGGTGCAAGGAAAAAAAAGATATGAGCCGAGTAAGATGCCGTTGCTAGGGGGGGCGGCACCGAACTGGAACGAATAGGACTTATAGAAAAGGAAACGGACGCGGGGGGGGACCTCTTTCAAGGAAAACCATTTAGGGAGATCAGAAAGAGGGAGGGTTAGAGAGGGAACAAGAAGAACCTTGTAGCGAAAACCCCATCATCAAAATCGAAATCTTCTGAAAAGGAGGGACCAAATCTTCCACGGAGGAAACTACTGAGGCAGGGCAAGGACAAGGGACACAATAGGACATCACCGAGCAACGCGAAATTCTCGGGAGGACTTGAAAAAGGAGAAGCCTGGAAACAAGAAATTAGATATATGCAAGGGGGATTTCCTTCGGAGATCGAATGAGGAGAAACAAGAGAGTGGGCTCTGTATGCAAGAAGAAATGTAAGGACTCTTCATCTACTGGAGATTTTCTGGGAGATGGGGGGGGGGAGGGCACTCCAGAGAAAAACGAAAAAAAGGTTGGGTACTAAATAACCTCGGAAAAAAGGGTACCAAAAACACTCCACCAGTGTCTACTACATTTTGTCAGGAATAAGAGAATGTGAACCATCAGGGGAAAAAGGTAAAAAAAGAAAACGCGAAGGACCCACAGAAGACGAAAATACACTGATCGGGCCGTATATCAAGAGCCGAAGGAAAAAAGGAAACCTGCAGGAAAAAAAGGGGGAAGGAAAGGGGAGATTGAGGTTCAAAGTCAGGGGAGGAATGGAGACATAAAAATACCCGAGGCCGTGGTACCATGATAATGGATGAGCCTATCTCGAAGAAAAGGGGGGAAGGGGAGGGAAAGGGAAGAATCATACAGAGGGTACTACGGGTGTCTTCCTTCCTCGAAATCGTACAATATGTACGAGAAAGGACTGAAAAAAGCAGAATCCAAAAAGGGAGGGCCTGGGCCAAACAAGTAACGAAGAATAAAAGTTGGTCGGTTCGTTTCTATTCCAATGGGGTCTGCTTCCAAGAGAGGTTCTCTGTACTGGGGGGGGGAAACCGGGTTCCCAAGAGAGTAGCATAGCAAAAACTAGATCCTTCGGTGGCGTGGCAGGTTTTTTCAACAACCAGGGCGTCAGGGAAGGATTGTTCTTCGGAGAGGGCGCAGAAAGTCCGTTGGAAGCGTAATAGACGTCAGCACAGCACCGGTGAGTCTCTTAACCGTAGCCCAGGAAAGGCGCTTCCACAAAAAATACGTGGTGATCGGCTAAGATCACTCCTTAAGAAGCATAGATCGCAGGAGTTGTTTAGGAGGTCGTCCCAGAAAAGTAGCGGGGGTCGCTGAGTTGAAGGGAAGAGTGCTTAACGGGGGACCCGGGAAAGGGTTGAGAAGAATTTGAGGGGAAAAAGGGGTCACGAGTTCTGCGGGGGGTCACTCCTTTTATTCGATTCGAAGGAGGAGAAAAGGAATGGATTGGGAGTGCTTGCCAAAAAGGAGCGCAACAGAAATGCATATCGAGAAAACGGACATGGTTCCCGGAGCGTTTTCACAGAGAAGGTCATTTCAGGGAAGAGGAAGGAAAAAGGGGGGCACCGGAGGGGGAAAAAAAAGCTCGCGTAGACTAATGAAAATATCGCGAAAGAGATGATGCAAAAAGGGCTCCCGAGCAAAGCAAAGCACCTTACTTATCTGCAAGCACCTCGAGAGGGGGACTGAAGGGGAAAAAAAGAAGAAATTCCCGGGGAGCAAGAAAAAGATCCAACGTTTTCGAGAAGGGGGGGCGGTTGCGCTTAAAATAAAGGGTAAAGACAGGAAGGCGCAAGCAAATCTGGGAAAGGGCCCCTAGCAGGAGCTAAAAAAAAAATTCAGGAGAAGGGACGTGATTAGACATAAAAACAACTACTTTTATCTACCCTTACCGAGGGAATCAAGAGACAGAAAAAAGAAAAAAAAGCGGAGGAAATAGTATCGGTGAAAAAATCACATCAAGGGGGAAGGGTGCTTACAATTAAAGGTGAGGCTCACATCTTTGAAGGGAGAGCGAAACGGCGAGAAAGTTATCATGTTTAAATTCCAGAAGCCCTTCTAAAAGAGGGAGAGCTAAGGGGGAGGGACTCAGGAAGGGCCGGGGGGGGAGAAAGCCTCTTCAACATGTACCAGGAGGCGAACCAACTGGGACATTGGGAAAAAGGTATAAAAAAGTACGAGGCTGGTACAGTAACCCACCTAGGACCCCGGCCCTTAAATGGAAGGAAACGGAGAGGCGAAAAAGGAAAAAACACCCGGAGGGAAACAGGTTCGATCTTTGGACATGACCGGAATGTCCCATGGACCGTCCTCCCTCCGGGTCTTCATAGGAAAAGAAAGAAGAGCCGCGCGAACCTTCTTCTATGGGGGGTGAAAAGCGAGGAGCAACAGGGACAAAAGGGGCCATGGCTTGTTCCGTGGGGAGGACGCCCGGGATCAACACGGGGATCCCCCAGAATCTGAAAAAAAAAAAGAAAGAAAACCCCAAAGTCTTGTATGTAACGGGAGTCTAAGATCTTCACCTGAGTAACTTCTAAAAGTAAAGGCGACTCACTCTACGCCGGATTCACAGGAGGGGTCAAGGTGGGAGATGCAGTACATAATCGGTTGGCAACCCAATACCTTGGGAAAAAGATCCAAAGGGGATGTATAAGCAAAGAGACTCAAGCAAAGAAAAGGGTCTAAGTTTGGGACATACTGAGGGCAACGGAAAAGCTGGAAGAGGGATAAAAAAAGACTGCATGACATCCATCAAACAAGTACTCCTTACCACTCCGGTGAAATTTGCTAAAAAAAGAAAGGATCCATTTCATGCGGGTGAAAAAGTCTTTCCGGTATTTAATTTGGGAGCCTTTAATGAGAAAAAGATGAAATACGGGGGGGCCCTTCGATGCAAAGAGAAAAGGGCTGTGAAGGTGCGTTTTCTGGTCCATTCTCAGGTTGGGCTCCAGGGAAAAGGAACAAGAAGGAGATTATAGAATCAATTTGGAAAAGAGTTTGTTTTCGGTTGATCTTTTCTTCCAGTCTACTATCTCCTGAGGGAAATGAATACATAGTTCGGGAGGGATCCTGGTATTCAAGGGTTCAGGTCGGTCAGTCGCTGAGGTGCATATAAAGAAAAAAAGCAACAAAAGAAAAGAGGGAAAAGACACACACTGGGAAAGGGGGAGCGACGCCTACCAGGTCGCCCCACAATCGCCGATGAGGGGGAGGCCCGAGTAGGAAGAAGGGCGCAAAAGAAAAACACCGCAATTGAGGAGCAAAATCAATTAGAGGGGGAACTGGGGGAAACTCCAAAAGTCCGAAGAAGGAAAGACATGGGGACGAAACAAGAAGAAGCTCTCCTATGCGCGTCCTCGGTGCACCTCGTGAATACGCAACTCAAGTTCCGTGCCTATGGAAAAATAAAATAGAAGGCTCCGGGGAAACTTCAGTACAGTCAAGAACGTTCCTTCGGGGAGGGGTCCGGGGGGGGGGGGGGGTGGGTGGAGTTGGAGGAAAAAAGACTTAGGTCCGCTCTGCCGCTCCCTCTCGTGGCTCTTGAAAAAAAGTCCGGTTGAGAGACGAGGGCACGACATTTTGCTTGGGGGGGGACCGAATGCCACAATTCCTTTGCATCGGGAGACTGCCAATGGGGGTATGCATCCGAAGGGTACGCAATGAGGCGACGAAGGGGAACTCTTTCCTATCAAAGGATGTGGGTAGAGGGCGTTCAGTTGGGAGGGGGAGTAATTGAAGGGGAGGGGGACTCAAAGGACCCGGTTGGGAAAGAGGAATCAGCGGAGAGCATGGTATGGAAAGCGCCCTCTTGTCGAAGGGTCCTACCTGCGACAAAGTTCAAAAAGGGGGAGGGGGGGGCTCGAAAAGGGCGAAAAGAGGGCGAAAGAAATCGGTTAAGGGAAGTAATCAGAAGGAACGTCCTTCGGCTTGGCAGAACGGTTAGTCAGAAAAAAAGAGGGGGTAGTCAGGGGCCGCAAGGAAAAAAAAGGAACCAGGAGAGGATGCGAAGGGAAGGGGAGAGAGGGGGCTCTGTCCTCAAAAAAAAAGAAACTGTCTTTCTACCTGAGAACTCACAATTACCATTGAAAGAAGAGGGGAAAAGCGCAAGGAAAGAGGGGACAGGGGGTGGGGAGAGAGAACCCCTTTCGCGCCGGGAAATGGGATAGACGTGGAGACGGGATGACAGCATATCCAGTCCGAGGGGGGAGATCAGAGAGAAAAAAGAATCCGCCCCGAAGGTCAACTCCTGAGGAACTTGGGCAAATAAGGAAAAATCGGGAGGAGGGGGGGGTTTAGGACCCGCCAAAGCGGTACAAGGAGGGGGGGGGGGGCGAATGTCTAACGTCAAGGAAAGGTCACTTGCGGGAGGGGGAAAACGATAGCGGAAAGAGGAAGTTCAAAGGGGCTGGGGAAAGAAAGGGGATGTCTCTAAAACCGAAAAAGGTTGCGAAAAAGGGTAGAAGAACTTTATCTGGGGGATACGTCTTCTGAAGTATGCAAGTAGCAGAAAAAGAGGGCCCAGGAAAAAGAAGAGGAGTGCGGACCCCTAAGCCGGGAAAAGAATAAGCGGTGGGTAGGAAGAGGCGGATCGGCTGACGCAGGGAACATCGTCTAAAGAGGAATCCTATTCTATTAGAAAAGAATGGAAAGGGGGCTAGCGAAAAGGAAAAAAAAGAACACATCTACAGGATAAGGAAAGAACAGAAAGAAACTTTCACACTGGGCACACAGGGGTGCTCTAGGGAACTCGAAAGTCTGAACGAAAAACGGGGGAGGGACCAGCGTCGAATACGAATCGTCCAGCAAATAACAGGAGGCAACGGACCAGCGTTACCAAGAACCTTTCAAATGCCAATTCGGGAATTAGGAAAGGAGGTGCCCGGTCACAAGGGAAAAAAGCAAAAGGAGCCGCCGAAGAGACTGGAAAAAAGACCTTCGACGTCATGGCAAGAGGAAAAAAACTTCCCTCAAAGGAGGGGACGGCTGGATTTAAAAAGGGAAATCAAAAAAAAATGCGGAGGGAAGGGGACGACGGGAAACAAAAAAGACCGACTCGCAGAAGGGATATGTTCTGCAGGACTTCCTATTAAGGAACGACTCGAAGCGGGGGAAAAAACAAAGGAAGAAGAAAACGCGGACAAAGGGGGGTAGAGAACCGCCCACCGAAGGGCTCGTACAGTTTTGTGACAGCTCGACTTGTAACCAAAAGGGGGGACCAAAAAAGAAAAGTATGTGGGAAAAAGGAGATCGCCACCGCCGAAGTCATAGCAGTGGAATCCCTGCGACCATGGCAGACCGGCTTTCCCCGAGGAGGGAAAGGCTGATTTGAGGTGCGAGGAGTTGAAGAAAAGAAAGGGCGGGAAATACACCAGGGGGTATAACAGATTATCTAATTAGAGAACGAAACCAACAACAACTTAGTAGGGGAGAGGGGCTGCTCATCATTAGGGGACGGGAAGAAGGATCGATCCGACATACAAGAGTAAACAATCGACAGGAGGGGGCTAAACATCCGCATCCCTAAGACAAGAAGGTCGGCCGGAGGTCTCCTGGATGAAAAGGCTGAAGAAGGAGGACATGAATTTTTCATGCAAAACTGGGGGAAAGCGTAAAACATCCTGCGGGGAGACCGACGCCTTGGCTGCACACTCAAAAAAAAGATTGTTACACACTTTCGAGAAACTTTCCGATAAGGGGGAGGGAGGGAGTCAAATGGATTGGTCTCGATACTTTCAAAAAAAAAGGTCGTTGGTTCGAAATACGTTCAGATAGAAGAAAAAAGAAAAAGAATGAACCATTCGAAAAAGAAAAACCAGGGGGGGTCCGAAAGCGAACAAAAAACAGGAGGTCGTCTCCCTCAAAGAGAGCCAGAAAGGGAGGGAGTTGGAAGGGAGAGGACATGTGTGGGCAGAGGGAAGGTCTCAGAGGGGGCGGTAACGATTGTGGGAAAATAAAAAGGGGACCAGAAGAAAGAGAGGTTCAAACACGAAAAAGAAAGGTTATGCGAGGGACTGATCGCTTATTTGAGCCGACATTTCAGAAACACTTGGGAAAGGGGGAAGCTGCTAGCGGACCCTTATAGAGGCACCCGGACATGGGGAAGTGTTGAAATCTTTGGAACCGCGGTTCATCAATGGGGAAGAAAGTGTGGGAAAAAAAACAGAGTCTCTCTCAAATATCTATGATGAACGGGTAGGCGTTCATCCATAGGGGGTCCCACGGCGAAAGAAAGCTTTGAGCAGTCGGGGGGGCCCCTTCTTAGGGGGGAAACTACGACTCTAGCTCCCTCATAGTGTCTTTTAAAGAACCATTCCCGAAATCAGACAAGTCCTCGATCCCAAAAAGAGGAAATATGAAAATACTCACTTTGTGTGGGGGGGGGCGGAGGAATTGGAAAAAATCAAAGCATACGTCGGAACCATGAAGAAGGAATAATCTCTGAAAGATAGATGAAGAAGAAGGTTAAAGGAAAGAAATTGGGGGGGGAGATCCCAAAAAAGGATGAAGCGCTTCCGAGGATCCACTTCTAACACCCC
>Ga0179591_1312303_pt1 | contig 10423 bp, 19 predicted proteins | sample CZOMad2_1_08_16f_FD_182891 | JGI IMG/M metagenome (GOLD analysis project Ga0179591, IMG submission 182891) | Vadose zone soil fungal communities from Angelo Coast Range Reserve, California, USA - CZOMad2_1_08_16fungal (PacBio error correction) | ecosystem: Environmental > Terrestrial > Soil >...
AACTGCGCGGGCGAACTCCTTGAGAAAAAAACGCGTCTCTCAACACATAACCTTGTAAAAACTCCTTATTACATTATAAATAACTGAAGGAGATAAAAAATCTCTATTATTAAAAAATGGGAGAACCGCAACCCAGTCAAAACTGTTGGTTTCACAGAAAAAATACAGGCCTGGAGGCAAAGGGGAACTTTGTTCACTATGGGGGGGAGAGGACTGATAAAAGCTTTCAATGACCGAAAGACTTTTCTCTAAAAAAAGAATAAAAGAACAAGGAAATTGAAAGTGTACCAGTAACCTCGGTGGATGAAAAGTATTACTCGTAAACCAGTACCAGGAAGGAGGTAAGCCCTATCACCAGTACGTTGAAATTTTTAAAAGTTGGAGAAAAACCGAGCCCCTTTCTAAAAAAAAGGGGAAGGTTCTCCAACTAAGCTGGAGAAATTTTTAGAGTGGGACGATTACCCACATGCCTTTTTCCATATCTGCCTCAAGGGGAGAGGTCTCATTTACAAGAGAAGTATAAAAATCAATTAAGGAATGAAGGGATGAACAGGAAAGGAAGGTTACTTGTCAAAGACCATTAAACTGAAAACCGAAAAAGAAATTCAAAGAAAAAAAAAAAGAGAAAAGAAAGAAGAAAAAAAAAAAAAAAAAACAACAAAAGAGAGTAAAAGAGAAGAAACAACAGAAGAAAAACAAAAACAAAAAAATAAAAAAAAAAAAAGAGGAACAGAGAAGAGAAGAACGAGAAAAAGATGGAGAACGGCGAGGGGGGGTGGAGGAGGTGGGGGGGAGCGGGGGGAGCTGAACCGCAAAGGGGCGACAAATAGAGGATCGTGGGGCGCTGGTAGGAGAAGGGGGATAAAGCATAGTAGGGCGTCGAGGCTGTCTCGAGAATGAAGGTAAGGGGGGATAGGAGGGGGTGTGCTGGGAAGGAAAGTGAGGATAGGGGGAAGGGGGATGTAGGGGAGAGGGGGGGGATGAGAATGAAGGGTCGGATGGGGGCATGAAAAGGTAGGAGGCGGGCGGGGCATAGTAGTAAGCCGGGGGTAATACGCGAGTGGGGGGGGGGACAGGGGACGGGAGGGGTGGGAAAGGGAAAAGGAAGAATGGGTAAGGAGGCGGGGGGAAGGGAATGGGGTAGGGAAGGGAGGGGGGGTGGGGGGGGGGGGGGGAAGGGGGTAAGTGGGGGGGGGGGGGATGATTAGGGCGGGAGGGGAGGGGGAAGGGGTTGGGGGTGGGGGGGGAGGCTGGGGGGGGGGGGGAGCGGGGGCGGGTAGGGGGAGGGGGGGGGGGGGGGGGGGGTGGAGAAGAGGGGGGGGGGCAGATAGGGGGTGGGAGGGGGGGAAGAGCGGTGTGAAGGGGAAGAAGGGGGGGGTAACGAAGGGGGATGGGGGGGGGGGACGGGGAGGGGGGAGGCTGGTTGGAGGGAGGGGATGGGGAGAGGGGGGATAAGGGGGGGGGGGAGTGAGGTAAAATGAAAGGGCAACGGGGGGAGGAGGGGGATGGGAGGAGAAAGGGGGACGGGGGTGGGGGGGGTTGGGGAGAGGGCGAGGGGAGGGTGGGGGGGGGGGAAGGCGGGGGGGGCACGGGGGGGGCGAGCTTGGAGAGGGGGAGGGCGTGAAGGGCTGGGGGAAAGGGGGAGGGGGAGGGGGGCAGGAGGGACATATGGAGGTAGGTGGGGGGAGGGGTCCGGGGGGTAGGGGGGGGGGAAGACTGAGAAAGATGGGAGAGGAGAGGGAATATAAGAGGGAAGGTTGAACTGGTTACAAGGGAGAGGGAGTAGGGCGGGCGGGGGGGGGCAGGGCAGTGATGGGGGGGAATCGAAGATGTGGGGGGGGAGGCTAACGGGATGGCGGGGGTGGGTACTGGGGAGAGAGCGAGTGGAGGGGGGGGGGTACAGCACGCAGACGAGGTGACCACGAGGAGGGAGTAACGGGTAGGGGGGGATAAAGGCAAAAGCAAAGGTGGTAATGGAGCATGTGGGGGTAGGGAGAGGGGAGGGGCAGGAGCAGGGTAGAGGGGGTTGGTGGGAGTGTGTGGATGGGGCCAGGGATAATAAGGGGGTGCGGGAGAGAGGGGAGGGAAGTGGGAGGTTGGGGCGGGAGAAGAATGGGGGGGGAGGGGAAGAAGGAGTGAAGGGAGGAACGGGGTGGAGGGGGGCGGAGGGGGGGGAGAGGAGGAAAGAAACATGGGAGGGCTAGGGGAGGGATGGGAGTCACGAATAGGCGGAAGGAAGGAAGGGGGTAAGAGGGAGAGAGGGGTGGGTAGAGCGTAAAGTGGAGTAAGGTGAGAGGGACGGGGGAGAGGAGCGAGGGAGGCGCGAGGTAGGTAGGTTGAAGGATAGGAAGTAGAATTGAAATATGAGGGGGATAGGGCGGGGGAAAGGGAAGGGGAGGGTGGGGAGGGGGGGGGGGTGTGGAAGGGGGAGATAGGGGGCTCGGAGTGGAAAGTGGAAGAGAAACATGTAAAAAGTGGGGGGGTGAGAAGCTGGGGGGGATGGGAGGTGGGAGTGGGGGACGGACGGGGGGGCGGGGTAGGGGGTGTGGAAGGAGGAGGAAGGTCGAGGGGTGGAGGGGAGAGAAAAAAAAGGGGTAGAAGAGGGAGGGTGGAAGTGAGATAAAGGGGGGAGGAGAGGATAAATGGTGGGGAGCAGAGGATGGTGTGACGGCGGCTAGGGTGAGTGGCTATCAATGGAAGGGGAGAGGAATGGGTAGGGAGGAGGCAGTAGGGAACAGCGGAGGAAGAGAGAGGGGAGGTAGACAGGTGTGGGCAAATTAGGGTGGGTGGGGGGAGACGGAGGGGAGGGGGGGGTTGGGACAAGAGGAGGGGAGAGGTGGGATAGGGACTTGGGGGGTGCGAGGAAAGAGAGGATAGCAGGGTGGGGCGGGAGGGAAGAAAGGGGAGGATGACGCACACAGGGACAGGTGTGTTCAGTGAGGGGGGTAGGGGGAGGGGGGACGTGGAGTGTGGGGAGGGATAGGGAGGGGAGCGGGGAGTGGATAGAGGGGAATGGCGAAAGGGGGGAGGGGGGATTCGGTGGTGCAGAAGGAGGATGAGAGCGGGGAGCGGAGGCAGAGGGATGGGGGAAAGGGGGGTAGGGAAAGGAAAGGCGGGGAGGGGGGAGGGGGGGGGGGAGGAGAGGAGGGGAGAGGGTGGGGGGGAAATATAGGGGGTGGAGGAAGGAATAGGGGGGAGGGGGGGGAGGAGAATGGGGGAAGGGGGGGAGGTAGAAAGGGATAGATAAGGGGAGCAGAAAACAAGATAAGGAGGGAGAGAGGGAGGGGGGGAGGAGAAGGAGAGGAAAGGGGGGGGAAAGGGGGTGGGGGGTGAAGGAAATGGGGGGGGAGAGAGAGGAGGGGGAGAAAGCGGTAAAAAAGGAACAAGAAAGCGGAAAATGTGGGGGAGAAGGAAAAAAAAGCTAGGAGACGAGAAAGAGGTGTTAGGGGGGGGAAGAAAGAAAGTGAAGGGGGGAGCAGGGATGGGGACAGGGGGAGGAAGGAGGGAGGAAGGGGGAAAAAGAAAGAAGGGGAGGGAAGGAAGGGGGGGAATGAAAGCGAGGTGGGTAAGGGGGAGGATTTGATAAACACGTGTCGGGAGGAGAAGAGGAGGAGGGGGGGATGAGAGGAGGGGAGGAGGGAGGGGGAGAGGAGGAGAGGACGAAATGGGAGTGGGGGAAGGATGGAGGACGCGAAGGGGAGAAGTGAGGGGGAGAAGGGAGGTGGCAAGATGATGTGAGGGATATGGGGAGAGTGGGAGGGAGGGGGGGGTGGGGGAGGGAAGCGGGGGAGGAGTAGGGCTTGGCGTGAAGGGGGAGGGGATAAAAGTAAAGTGGAAGGGAAGGGTGTAGGGGGTGGAGGGGGGGGGTAAGGTAAGCGGAAGGGGGACGTGCCCAAACGGAGAGGGAGAGTGGGGAGAAGGAAATAGGTATAAGGGTGAAGGGGGAAGGGACGATCGCGTCTAAGTTGTGTCTTCCTCATGAATGGGGGTCAAGCAGGACGTGCGAGCGCCCTATTCAAGGGAGTAAGGGGGGGGGACTATAAGGCTCTCGTGCTGCGGGGAAGAGGACTACTGTATCTTAGGAGGAACCTCAAGGGGAGTTACCTTAAAGCTAAAGAACAAAAAAAAACACCAACACAGGGCAAGAGAAGCATGAAGAGGCAATTCATTTTTTCGTTGGGAAAATAAACTTACCATCGTTTCGATCTCGAACTCCAGAAAGTAAAGAAAAAGACAGGTGATGGAAATAAACAATCTCAGCCAGGCGGTTCTTGGAGTTCAGTTAGAAAGAAGCATTGTCTGAAGGAAAAAAAACCTTTGCTGGTGAATTCCCTGGACAAATAGGGTAAATAAGGGTGGTCTACTATCAAGGAATGGATCTGTGTCGCGGATCAGGGGGACTATCGGGGGGGGGGGGGGGGGGGAACAGTTGTGTCCATCCGGAAATTTAGAGTCCCTTAACTATAGGTTAAATGAACAAACTGAGAACGGGTCGTTTTACTCTAGCGGGGAAGGTCCAAAAAGGACATCGTTACTGTGGAGCGAAAACGTCATCGTCGTGGAATTCAAAGAAAAAGCATCTTCGATCAGCGCAGAGGTTGGTTGGCGGAGTAAATAAAAAAGAGGAGAAGTAAGGGGGAAATGGGGGGAGGCCAATCATCTCTCTCTGAAACTAAGGGGATATAATGCAGGCAATCATTCGATACAGGGCCTGAAAGAAGAAAAACAATCCGCGGTGCGACCGGAAGGACGTGAGAAGTCGATTTCTGTGGAAGACTCCGTAACCAAGAGAAGATTGCTTTTGCATTTCAGTATAAGGGGGGTCCGAAGGGACACCGACCCGGCTTTGGGAATGTGTACCAACGAAAGATAGGAAGATATCCATTGACCCTCGAGAGATTGGTTCCAGGTCGTCCAAGCGAAACACCGCTTTAAACTCAGAGAAGTAAAGGGAGTAGTCGACCAGGAGAACGACTTGTGAGAGGAGAAAGATGACGCAAAAAAAACAGGGGACCAAACGAAGGGTGGGAGAGCAGGAAATGAATCTCAAAATCATCGGAAGGGGGGAAGGAAGGGGGGGTAAAGAACGGGGGACGGAGAGGGTTTTTGGTTTGGGGGAAAAGGATAAATCGAAACGCTCAGTAGGGGGGCAGAAGTAACGTACAAAGGAAAAGTCAGCTCTTACGGGAATCTGTAAGTAGAGGGGGCGAATAGCCGTATCGTAGATTGGGAAATAAGGGAAAAGAGGGTGTTCAACTCCTATCAGTGTCCGGACTCCGGAGGGGGGGGGTGGGCCAAGTCATACAACTTGAAGGGAGGGGGGTCTGGACGAAAAATAGAAGAAGCGGACTCTTTTCAAGCTGAAGAAGGAAATAGAATCAAACAGTAGGGGGAAGTCTCATCAAGGAGAGTAGGGAACGAAGAAGGGCGAGGTTGGAATCCCCCTCGCACGCTTGGAAAAATAAAGGTAGAACCGATGCAAATCGGTAGAAAACTTGGGAAGGGGATCGGACTGATCTTCGGTCAGGGGGGTATCGGATCAGGAATATGGATAGGATTCTTATGGAACTCGGCGGTAGAAACTGAAAAGGTCCATGCAGCCAGTCTTTTTCGAAGAGATCAAATAAGCGGTTTAACTGATCGCATATCGAGGCGCGAGCACGAGTTTTTGAATCTATGGAAAGTTGGGGGGGAAAAATGGGCAACAAACCCGGAGAAAAAGCTCTTCTTATTAGGACACCTTTCGTATAACCAGGGGGGGATTCAATCAAAGAAACAACTTTCAAAAAGGAAAGTTTTAGTTAACAGTGGTGGGAGGGGGGGGGGACAATAAAGGGAAATGCCACTGTCGAATTTTTTCAGTTTCAAGTGGCTGGGGTACGGTGGAATAAAGCTCTTAACACTATTAAGGTTGGCAAACACGTAGGTCAACCATCTGCTCGAAACATCCAACATTACCATAGCGCCTTTCAGACAGTAAATGGGTTAAAAATAAGGTGGAAGTAGATATTTTAGGCGAAACGTGGGGTAAGGGGGTGGGAGACTCGATAGGAACTCCTTCAGTGTGAAGGAAAGGAGGGGTCGCTAAGTTTTTTTTAAAAGAGGAAAAGGGGAGGGAAGAAGAAATACCGTGTAGAAAAGCATCTCCTCTCAAAAAGAAGTGAGGAAATAGAGAGGAATATGGAAGTAAACTGTGAGGACATACTTGGGGAAAAAGAAGGGAGTAGAGGAAAAAATCTGAACGCGCGCTACCGCCTTCAGAAACCGTATGGCGTATATCAACAGAGGAGAGAATGCTTCTATCGAAAGGTAAGCGCAAGAAGATAGGGGTTCACATAAACCCAAGAAGGGCCGGAAATCAGGTTGATTCCTATTGGGCGAGTTGGGGGAAGAGAAAGAGGCGTTAAACAGTCATCATGAGAACTATGAACCTGAGAAGGAGGGAAATGGAGGAATCCATCTGGCAAAGGGTCGGTTACGCTGAAATCGGGGGGGGATTTCGATGGATAAAAGGCGTTTCGAAAAAAAGCAACAGCTGGCTTTGGTTACACGGGTAAAGCAACCCCCAGGGAAAGAACTCGCCAGCGCTTTTAAGGCCAGGAGAAAGATCAAATGGGAACATCACAAGGGGGGACGATTCCAACGGACGTGGGACTGCTCATATGCGCGGCCTGAAGCATGAAAGAGGCAAGGAAAGAAAGGAAAAAATCGGATTAAGGACTGCGCATGGACATGTTGAGGGGCAAAAATCCGATTAACGCCCGCATGTCAATTCTAGGAAGAACATAGCTAAGGGGAAATATCCGGCGATAGACATTCGACGTCTTTGAGCATCTTTAAGACAGACCTTGGCATCAACCAAGAGGAGATCGCGGGGATCCTTAAAAAGGGATTTGGTATGAAGGAAAAAAGCGGGTTGCTGCGGAGTCTGAAGAGTGGGCTTGTAAACGGAACGTCGAGTCTCTGAGGAAACCGGCCTCCGCATTCCTTGGTGTTGACTTGAGAAAGAAAAAACATTACGTCCTGACCCAAAAAAAGAAAAGGGCGGGAGCACTCGATCTAAAAGTCGGCGAGAAACGAGGATCTACTTCACGTAAAAAATGAGAGGAAGGAAGTATTGGGAAAAATTGACTCGTATTAAAATTGAGGAGTAACGGGGGTGGGGGGGGGGGTCGGCGCCGACAACGGGGGTGGGATGTATACCCCTCGAAATCGGGAGATGGAGGTTTACGGGCGGCCTCACGTGGCTAGATTGCTTTACCTTGAGGTGACCGGAAAAGAATAGGGCTCGACATTGAGTATGGGACTACTTCCATAATAACTAAGGGAGACTGGTGGTCTGCTCATGACTTAGAAAACCGTAAAGAGAGGACAAGAAGAGAGTGGTCATGTGGGTCCACTTACCTGCTCTAGGAAGAAAGTCCTTGGTTCACGTATCAATTGAATGGCAAGAGAAAAGAAAAATAGGAGTCTTTCAACGGAGGAAGGACATCGGAAATTCAATCATGAATCAGGAAAAGAAAAAAAAGGGCGGCGGCGTCTTGTTGGCAGGGAAGGTTGATTTTGGTCAGCCGGGGGAAATGAAGTATATCTAGAAAAAAGGGAGGGTAATAGTAGGAAGCAACCAATCAACTCAATATGAGGAAAGATAATAAGTAACAACCCCTCTTCGCGGTCTGACGCTTTCTCTTCGATTTTCCTGGAAGGGACGATGAAAGAGGGGAAAAAGAGCCGTATGTAGGGTGGGGAATTGAAGGAGCGAGAAGAAATATAACGGCGTTCACTTGGGAAACCCGATGACGAAGGAAGGATAGGATCACGAAAAGATTCTCATTAAAAATCGGGTCCGTATTGAAAGGCGACGACGCAAAAAAAGCTGTCAACTGCTCTGACGAGCGGGGGAGGGGAAAAAAGCGTCACTCAAAAAGCTTGGAAATGTGGAAAAAAGACGCGGAATCTAGCACAGGTCTCTGATAAGGGTTGAGAGGAAACTCACGAACTTCGAAGGGAAGGAGGTTTGGCATCACCCGTTTTTTTGTGCGGCGCCGGTCTACTAAAGGCAGGAAAGGTTTAGAGCAGGCAAGCCCCAAGGGTACAGAAGGAAGGAAGAATTAGCGAGGATGGGGGTTCAGAGGTTAAAGCGGAGGATGGAAGAAGATAGGGAGGTGTCAGAGCGAGATTTGTATTTGTCTCGAAGCGGAATTTTGGGAAAAATTTCACCTTAACCAAAGGGTTCTGAGGTGGGAGAGAGAAATGAGAAGCGTGGGTGTATAAGAGGGGAACAAGCTTACTGATCCTAAAGAGACTATATTGGCCCTCATTCGAAAGAGGCGCAATTAGGTGATAAGAGATTAGCGAAAAGGGTGAAAAGCCACGAGGGGGGGAGACTGAGTCGAAGCGCCGAAATCAAAGAGAGTTGATGACAAGTCCGCTAGGAAATCGGGCAAGGGGGCAAGTGTAAGCGGTTAGAATAAACAGTAAATAGGGGAACAGGTCAGGCGGCTTAAGTACAGGAAAAGTCCATCGGAAGGCAAATCCTGAGGTAGAAAAGTTCTCGATCCTTTGAAGCTTTGGAGTAAAGAGCACAGCAGAAGAGTCGCGAAATATCTGCACCCGGATTATCTTTGAGGAGACCTTGGCCACCTTGCTGATCGATTGAGAGAGGCAGCCTGCTACGTAAAGGGGGAGTACAACAGGTTAAACCCCGGGTCAAGGTGAGGGGCTCGTGTTAGGGCCGGACTGTGGGCAGACTTATAAATGCTGGAGGGGTCAAAGCCATTTGCCGTAGAAGGAGACCTTCTAGCCGGATGGCACATTGGCGTCCGGGGAAAAGGGTCAGGGAGGGAGGCAAACAAAACCTCGACATCAAATCCACATGGCCATGGGTGATGGTGAAAAATTGGGAGAGGTGCGGATAATCTTCTTGCCGATCGGAGCGAAAACGGAAGTTAGGAGACAATGGGGGGAAAGAGGGAGGTGGGATGGCAGTTGGGAAAAGAAGCGGGGGGGTTCTTCCAGTAGCCATATGAGAGAAGAAATCCTCACAAGAAAAGGGAAAATATAGGGATAGGCGACAATGAAGAAGTCCGTAACGCTTCTCAAAAAAAACTGAAAGAAAAACAAACGAATTCATAGGACTTAACTTATATAGAGAATAGACAGCGGTAGGCAGCAGCTAGAAATCATCCTCACCAATGCAAGGGTTTGCACCATACACACATAGGTTTCTATCAACTGATCTGGATTACGGAGGGGTTCGGGGAGAATATGGAAAAAAGGAAAATTACTAGGATTAGAGAGAAAAACTGGGAGTACCCCATAAGAAAAGTACCTAAACTAGGGGTGGGGGGAAGGACAGGATTAACACTTTTAAGTAGAAGCTTTTCGACCGAAACCAGTGGGAAAACACATGGGACTGGAAGAAGACCACCTAATCTTCTCGCTCATTCTTTTGAAAGGGAGGAATCGATCATCATTACTCCCTACCGCGATACCCACTCTAGTCAGGGGAGAGAGAGATTCTTGACTCATGGATCATTGATTTGCCAATTATCTGAGCGAAAGGTGGGTTAATTACTGGGCGGGGAGTCTTCTCAAGCTAGAGGAGGAAGAATCCGTCAATGAGGGCCGAAGCATGCTGAACTCTGAAGAACTGTGAGTCCACTGTCTAACTTGGTGTAGTCTAAATCGAGTCAAAAAAGGGCGCTTCTTCACCGGAATCAAATAACATCTCTTCGGAAGAGCGTGAGATCGAGGCTGGAAATCGGATGTTCAGGGCTTCGAAATCAAGGAACTCGAGAATTGGAGTAACGGTGCGCATTTCATAGCGACAGAATTAAAAGGAAAGTACGGGGGGACGAACTTTTGGCAACGGGGATCGACTGCCCAACTACTCTATCGAATAGGGAGAAAAGTCAGAATTGTTGCCAGGAAAAATTACAATCGGGGGGAGGGTCTCTGCCGGTTATGGCACTGGGCCTTGCAGCTATGACAGGAACGGGTGGGCGGGTTGCTGATCTCTCTTATCTGGAAACAAGCTCGCCTGTCAAAGTCGAGACTTCTGGAGAGGGAATTGAGGGCAAGAATACATAGCACTTTTCTGGAGAAAGAAATAAGGCGCCGCAGGGGGCACGTAAAGTCTAAGTAAGGGGAGGTTAACGCTACGAGAAGAGAAAGACTTTTTAGCGGAGGAAAAATCGTCGCGGCGGAAAAGATCGGTTAGAAGTATTAATGTGATAAGAGACTAGGATAGGGGGACTAAAATGACGGTCGGGGGGGGGAAAAAGTCTCTCTTCGATCGGAATGAAATCTCACAGGCTCGTTAACTTTCAGAGGGGGGAAGGAGGCTAAAAATGAAATCACGAGCAAAGAATCAAGAAGCCCTGCGCGGAGGGGATGAGAGTATTCGAGTTGGGTTGTGCGC
>Ga0179591_1325019_pt1 | contig 10423 bp, 15 predicted proteins | sample CZOMad2_1_08_16f_FD_182891 | JGI IMG/M metagenome (GOLD analysis project Ga0179591, IMG submission 182891) | Vadose zone soil fungal communities from Angelo Coast Range Reserve, California, USA - CZOMad2_1_08_16fungal (PacBio error correction) | ecosystem: Environmental > Terrestrial > Soil >...
GGAGAAAAAACGAGGTGAGCTAAAAAAAAGAACCAAGCGCGAAGCACCGCAAAAGAGGGAGCAAAGGGGGGCGTTTTGGGCGTTTTTACGGGGGAGCCCACCCTGAAAAAGGCAAAAAGAATCAGTTACCGATCGATCCTTGAAGAAAAACTGAGAAACGCCAAAAATGGAAGTCCAGTGTTTTGGATTGTTGTGGGTTCAAAAAAAAACCCGCAGTAAGGAAAAAAAAGAAGTCTCACACGTTTTCCTAGAAAAAGGGCTCGGAATAGTCTTTTGAAATTGTTTCGCAAAAAAGGGGTGGAGGGGACAGAAGGTCCAGTTGGGGATTTGGGGGGGGAAAAACCATTCGGGGGTTCAAACGGTTGGCGAGGAGAAAAAAAAAGATGCTGAGCCCTGCCAAAAGGAAGGGATGGGGTGCATCAAAAGTCTTGTCGCCCAGAAGAGGCCTTTCTGGAAGTTCCGAGGTCAGAGGCCAGGGCTGGACATCAAAAAAAACCGTATTGTTGGGGAGCGTGGAGCCAGAACATTGACATCTTTGGGAAAGGGGGGGTAGTTTTGAAGGGGTAAGGAAGTAAGAATACAGAATTCAAGAAAAAGATAATCATGGCAACTTGAAAAACCAACTTGCCAAAGCGTTTCTTCTCACGAAAGGGGCCGGAATGGTTTGGGGGGGAACGGAACATCAAAGAAACCAAATTCGCCGAGGGGTCGGGCAACGTGAAAACCTTGAAAAAGGACTTTCAAGCGGGAAAGAAGGGGCTCGACGGGAACATTCGGAAGGTTAGACAACCACGTTGAGGGCTAAGCGGTCCCACGAGGGGGCAAGCCAATATTCTAGTGGAAACCTGAGAACCAACCTCACTTCCGCGTAGGAGGGGGGCTTAGGACCAGAACCTCACTCAAAAATTGGGCCAAGAAAGAAAAAAAAAAATAGTTGAAGGCCACGCAGCGGGAGGAGCCTCTATGGAAAACGGAGCAGGGAAACCTTTTATCAATGGTTTCTGCGTAGGAAAAAAAAAAACCACGGCCGGGGAGGGGGGATTGGGGCATTGGGTGGGCGGAAAACAGACCTGGAAAAGAAAATGAGAGAACGGGATCCTATATCGCCCAAGGCTTCCCCTCATGAGAGAGCGACCATCCATTGTCTCGAACTGGAAAAAAATCAAACGCAGGCTGAGGAGGGGCGTAGGGGAAGCCATTCAGAAAAGAGGTCATACAAAAAAAAAAGGGAAACGCGGGTCATCGAGATTGCGATTGGGGAACTCAGGACGGAATAAGGTCCCCAAAGAAAAACCTTTCGGCCCGAGAAAACGCCCCATGGGCCCCAATGAGGTTAGTTCGTTGTCAGGGGGCCAAAGGGACTGAAAATTGCAAAAACATCAAGGGCCCAAAAAAAAAAGGTCCGCCGTCCGGTTCCGAAAGACATGAGGGGCCCCAATCAAAATCGAAGGAATGGGGGGGGACGATCCACTGCCAGGAAGAAAGATCCCTCGGCATCCTCGGGGGTGAAAGATGCCACGGCCCAACATCAGGGGAGCCGCGCAGGATTGAGGGGGGAAAGCAAACGACACAACCAGAGCCTAAGTGGAATTGTGGGTGCCATAAAGAAACCAAAAAAATAAAATCCTGAAGGGGGGGAACCAACCAAGGATTCGAAACCAACATCCTATGCCATCCTCGATAACGATACTTCGGCGCCAAGGGCCCGCCAACGGGCTTGGAGGGGAAAGGGATCCAAGTACGTTGAAACTTAGTACAAAACCCCGCCGGAAAGAAAAAGTATTCCTATGAAAAGGGGAGCTTTTTGCCTACGTGGGCGGTAAGAAGAAACCGAAAAAAAGGGATAAAAGTAATTTCCGGGGGAAGGTTAACCCGCGTAGTTGTCAGGGGGGGACGTACTGGACTAAAGAGGAGGGTAACTCTGAAAAGAAAAAAAAAGGTCTCATTGTCTGTCAAGAGGATGGTCCTATTGGCCCACTTTTGGCCCAAAAGTGGAAGGACGTCGTTAAAAACCCCTTTCGGAAGGTTTTCGAAAGAAAAGGCTCGCATTTGCTCTCTAAAGTATGAACTGACTGGTAAGGCCGGGGGGGGTTCCAGCTACCTATGGCAGTCGGCGGGGCCGTATGGTTTCGGCAGCTGACGTTGGGGGGGGCTTGATGGTGGGGGGGTCAAAGAAACGTAAGAAAGAAAGTCGTCCGTGGGAAAAAAATGTCTGTTGTTGGTTTGTTTAGGTGAAGTGTTCAAACCAAAAAAAGTCACCTTGGTGGAAGGGGTTTTTCATCGGAGGGACGGCACTGACGTTTTGCTGTCAAAATCAGCCGGAAGGGAATATGAAAAAAACCGAAAAGAGTAGAATAATGTAAAAGGATCTTGTTTCCCCCGTTTGGGAAAGTTATCACAAGGGTTCGTCCATAAGAGCTACAAGTCTCGAAATCCAAACGAAAAGGGGGGCCTACTTCATATCTCCAAAAAGAATTGCAAACACGGTGCAGAGGAAGGGAATCTCAAACTCGAATCCGCCGCCAAAAAAGGGGAAAGCAACACTAAAGGGGCCAATCTGCCGAAAGAACTTAGCAAAAATCGGAGAGGAGGATCAAAAAACAAAAACAAAAACTGGCGTCACTGGGGGGGAACTCCCCAAAAAAGGGGAAAAAAGTGTCCCCCCGAATCAGCTTAAGGGGGGGGGGGATCAAGGAGGGGGGGGGCAAGGGGGCGAAGTCCCGCGCCAAAAATAATCCGGGAGCAAGCAGGGAAGTGTCAAAACGAATACCCTAATTTACTTTTGAAGGGAAATGGACATAATCAACAGTCACGACGACCGCAAAGGGGGGGGGGCCGCGATGAAATCGAAAAGACTAAGGGGGAAAAGGGCTTCCGAAAAGTCTATCCCCCAAGAAAAAGTCGTAAAGGGGGGGCCCACTGACGAACCAAACTAAAAAGGAGGGAAGAAAGTGAAAAAAAAACGGGGGGCACGGGAAGGAAAAGTTGAAGTACTAGGGGACTGGTAACGAGCAATGAGAAGAAATGCAAGAAGGGGACAGAAACGATTCAGACTACAGGGGGGGGGGGGGGGAAAACCCTGGCGACAGGAAGAAGCCCCGGTTTTCATCGGAAACGGGTGATGGGGGGGGGGTTAGTAGGCTAAGCTGGGGAAAACAGATGCGGGGAAAAAAAAAAAAAAGACCCGGTCCAAAAAAGGGAGGGGGGGATCTCTGTTCCAAGAATTGTGCAACAAGGGGGAATTGGGGGAAGTCAAAAGAGCATGTTCATTGACGATTTGAAAAACAAGAACCCCGCACCAAAAAAATCCAAAACGGGGGAAAGGAAGTCCGGGGGAGAGGAAAAGTGAAGAATCAAACGGCAAAGAAAAAAGGGCCTTACACCGAGGATACTTAAGTTCAAGGGAGGGGGGGGGAAGGGCTGCGTCAGATCCGAGGGCAACTGGCAAAGAAAAGGGGTGGGAGTAGTCGGGGGAAAGAGTCTGGCAAAATGACATGCTGTCTCTCAAAAAAAAGGGAAAGGAAGGAAGACTTAATCAGGGGGAGCAAGCCGAAAAAAAAAAAAACTGAACAGAAGAAAATGCTTGCCACCAGTTTCACAGCCTATCAGGGAGACAAAGGGCCCGGGCCAACCGAACTTAGGACATGCGAAATATAATTTGGAAAAAAAGCCATTTTGCCTTAGGAAGGTTGTGGCTGGTCCAAAAGGGGAAGAGTGCAGGCTGGTAGAAAAACGCTTTTTGGGGAAAAGGGAGTCCCGGGAAAAAAGTAGTCAAGGCCACCTGCCTCGGCAAAACACTTACTTTGAAGGGGAAGACAAAGGATGGCAAAAAATCAATTTTTGGACGGCAAGGAGGGCGACAGGGAACGGAAACGCCCTAATTGCGACACAACAGACATACCGATCAAAAAAAGGGGGATCAGGGAACTGAGATCATGCTTAAAAGAATTGTATGGCTGGATTGCTCGGTTCCCATGGCAGGGGGCAAGAGATGATAAAGTGTGCGCTTCCATTTGAGCACAAGGTTTCAAAGCTGCCACCCTCAGAGCGGGGTTGGACATTCAAGGGAAAAAGGGGGAAAACTCGAAGGACTCGACGCGTGCGACCCTGGGGTCGGCAGGACGTGACAGTAGCGCGCAAAAAAAAGGGGGGAGGGCGTAAGGGAAGGGAGTGGGGGAAAAATTCATGTAACAAGGGGGAAGAAAATTCGTAAAGTTTTTTGGTGCCAAAGTAGGAAAACAAAACTCAAGTCAGTCCCCGGTAGAAAGGGGGGGAAGACGGGGAAACCTGGCCTAATCGGAGAAGAGAAGAGTTTCAGAGGGCATACATTTAACGCAGGACTGAGGCAAACCGAAGGGCCAAGAGTTTCGACTCCGAAAAACGGGGATGACCTAGGGGATTCGAGAGTGCTGCGAGGAGGGGCGCAACGCGGCGCAGGCGATCCCACCCCGCCGAAAGGAATGCAACAAAGATAATCAGGGGATAAGTCGGAAAAGAGAAGGGACTGCTTTGAGTTTACCAGCCATGAGAAAGGGGGGAGAAAAGAAAAAACTTGTTGAAACGAAATCCGATGAGATCTGTGAAGGGGAGTTCATCTGGCGACTGAGGCCGAGTAGGAGGAACGGGGGGTCTGGGGCATAAGACCAGATAAAAAAAACGCCCCCCTGAGGGGTCCTGAAAAAAAACATCAAAAGGGTCAAACAAACAAAAAACCCGTGGAAACAGGAAAAAAGGGGATTCCAGGTCACGGTGAACAAATCACGAGGGAAAAACGGGCGCTACAATTAACAATAACAAACTAACGCCACGTGCCCGACTGAAAAAGTACGCAGCAGAACAAAGAGGGGAAACAGGGGAAAAACATCCTGAAAACCAGTTAAAAATACGAAAAATGCCGAAATTGCCACCGGGAAAAAAAAAAACGAGACGAGGGCAAGAAGGACTCTGACACGACAACTTGGCACGAGAAAAACATGGGTTGAAAGGTGATCCACAGACCAAGGAGTCCTTCCAGGACGTCAACCATCCAAGGGAAAACGAGTTCGCGGGGGGAAAGCAAGGGGCAGGGGGGGAAATCGGGTTAACGAATAAGCAAAAAAAAAAAAATGTCCAGCAACAGCGAAATGGGACGGAGGGTATGGGGTCCCACCAGAAGGAGAAAAAAGTGCCGAAGGCCAAAAAAGGCGTGCCGTTAGAAAAGCCGGTTATCAGAAATCATATGTGAGCAACAAGAGGGAGAGAAGCTGAACTTTAACAGTCGGAGAGGGGGGGCACCCTCCCTCGGTGTTTGTGAACACCTTGGAAACAACCTAAAAGGAAAAACACTGGCGCTCGGGGTGGTGCATATGCACCCCTCGGAATGCAGCGGGTCGATGAAGTTCGGAGAGGAAGGAAGGGAAAACGCATGAGGATTTGGGCCATGTCCGCAGAAGGGTCACTACGGACAGCCGAAAGTTGGGGGGGGGAAATTGATGTACTCGGGAGCAGGGACGACGACTTCAAGCGAGAACGAAACTACCTAAGGGGAGACCTGCCGAGGCAAGAAAAAAGGTTCATATAGAGTTCACGAGGAAGGTTATCGACCCGGAAAAAAAGCAAAAATCGCAGAAAAGGAAGAAAGAAGTTGGGGAATGACGGGGCCTAAATTCTGATTGCCGAGGGGAGGGAAATCTCAGAAAAAAAAAGAAGCCTCGCGGGTGAAAAAACTTCTATTGCAGGGGCACGCCTCAAGAAGGAAAAGGGGCATAGGTCGATACGAGAGAGTCTCAGGGGCGGATCTTCGAATTCTGAAAAAGGATTGCAAGCCACAACCCCGCCGCCGTTGTGCAAAAAAAACGAACCAAGGGGGATGACTAAAAGTTCAAAATAGCGCACGGGATCGCTTCAGGGTCAATCCGAAATCCGTTTTTTTTCTTAAAACACGAGGTGCAAAAGGGGGGTGAGCCACGGCACGTTGGAACCTGGGCCAAGGGGGAAAAAACCCTATCAAGGGGGGGGAAAGATCGCATAGGTCCACACGTTCGGGAGGGACGTTGGACGAAGAGACCGGAAAAACACTTGTTAGAAAGACAGGGGGAAAAAAAGAGTTTTAACAGGTTACGAGCAATATCGCCCCGATGGCGGTTCAAGAGAAAGGGGGAATGTACAATACCAAAAAAAAAAAAGGAGGGAGGGAGGGACAACGTTTACGGAGAAATCACTCCAAACAATTGGGAAAGGGAAAAGGGCATTGGGGGGACGGTGAGGATGCAGGATCCGAGGAAAGGAAATCAGTTCCCTTACGGAGGAAGCCTAAAAAAACTACAAAGGATGGAAGAAGCTCCCAGACAAAAGAACGTTCTCGGATGCCATGAACATTGGGGGAAAGGGAAACTCCGAAGGCAAAGACTAAGTGACAATGCCCACTTTTCGACAAAGACCTGTCTACTTGAGAAAAAAAAACACGGAAGTGGCAGGGCGACAAAAAGATTGAACAAACCCCGATGTGGGGGGAGAAAAATACGAACACTAAGAAAGGCGGCCCCGAAAAGCAAGGGTGCGAAAAGACTATCAGGGAAATGGATAGAACGTGGAGAATCAGAGAAAGAAGAGTTAGGGAAAAAAGGTCACGATGGCAGGAAGGGGAGGAGGCATTCGACAGCTGAAACAAGGAATGTTCGAGATCGTCGACCTTTTGCTGAAAAGAAAGACGAAAAAGCCCGAAAAAGGAAGGGGGGGAAAGTTGGCGGGAGCAGGTGCGCCCGCTGGGAAAAGGAAGGAAAAACTCGATTCCCACGGAGAGGGAAAATCTCAAACACCAAACAACAATGAGGTAAAAGAGCGAGGAAAAAAAATTGGGCATAAAAACCAGTCCACTCGAAGGAAGCAACAACGCCAACCGCTCGGCAAACTTGCCTTTGATAGCCGGAACTCGGGGCAAGCAACGTTTTGAAAAAATTGAAGCAAGGTAACAGGACGCCCGAAGTTAGGTAGCGGTGGAGGAAAAACAATGACGGAGGAACCGTTACAAATTTGTGAAAGGGTTCCCAACCCGAAACCGCGGGGGAGGAAAAGAGTCAGACCAGAAAAAAAACGTAGCAAAGGTGATAGTCAACTTTGTAGGGGGGGAAAAAAGACTTGTTTCGGGAAAAAGGAGGGCCATTTTGTTCGGTTTTGGAAGGGTACCAAACCATTCGGGGGAAATAGGGGCGACTTGAAAAAAATGTGTTAGGCCCCCAATGCCCACGGAAAAGGGAGTTTATGGGCAGAAACGTCGGACAGTGCTTCCAGTCGAACGAAGCGAGGGGTAATGCAAGGGAAGGGTCTCCGGATGCATGTGGGGGAAAGGCTGCCAATCCCGAAACCGTATTGGAAGAGGAGTTTAGGTGAGATAATGAATCTTGAATGGAAAGGGGGAGGTTTTCTTTCGTCCTGGCCTTCCGTACGACTGAAACTTCATCGCTCAGGAAAAAAACTGAAAAACACAAGAAAACGTTTTTTCATCACGAAAAAGGGGGATGGGTCAAAAAACCGTGAACAACTTGTGCGCCCCAATAAGGCCGTTGAGGGGGAAAAAAAAAAACGGGGAAAACACAATTAGCTTGAACGCTGTGACAAGCGCGCTCTTGGAACGTAACGGTAAAAAAGGAGGGAGGGGGGGGTGCTAAACGATGTCGAGGGGAAAAAAAGACTGTGTTTCCTCCCACCCGGGGGACAGGGGGGTGAAACCCGAAGGAGGAGGAAAAGAACTGGGCAAAAGGTCACCGAACCTTAGGCCGTTGGAGAGAGCCAAGAAAAAAGAACCCCAAACATGACATCCGGCGGGAAAGAACAACGGAAGAAAGGAAAGATTTGAAGCCAAAAAAAACACGTGGACCAGAAGGGAGGTGGTACTAGCAAGAGCGGAAACAAAGGGGGGGGGGAGAAAGGGGGGTAAAAAGAGCCAACACGGCGGGACGGGGGGAAAAAGGGAGGCCATCATTGAAAAAAAAGACAGACCTTCGGGAAGACCCGAAGATAAAGTCGTATCGGAAAAAAGAAAGGAACAGAGAGAGCCATCACCATGAAAAATTCGCTGAAGTCAACGCCAGAAAGGCTTGCCCACCGCTGGATGGGAGAATAGTTTCAGAAAGACTAAAAAATAAAAAAATTCATTACGGGGGGGCCTTCCCGCCTGAATTTGGGGACCATCAGGTTTCGATAAAGGAAGGAAAAGGGTTCCAGAGGGAGAAAAGAACGCTTACGAATGAAAGACGGCCAGGCGCCCCGGAAAAGGGGGAGTTGGGGTCTCTACTCAGTGGATCCCTTCGAAAGGGGACGCGTTTAAAAGCCCAAAACAGGGAGAATGAGGGTTCTTAAAAAACTGAGGATTCCCCAAATAAGAGAGAATGGGGGGGGGGTTCCCTTGCCTGGGAAGACTCCATGAAAAAAAAGAGGGGAGCCCGAGGGCCAGACACTGCGTGTGGCACTCAGGAAAAAAAAAAAAGTATATCTCGCTCTCATCAAGGGACCTACCAGGGATCGAACCGCTTGCTTGTGGCCGACCCCCTATGGAGGCCGCCCGTCCCGGGAATCGCCGGCAGGACGAAAGAAGCAGCCTATGCCAGATGCCAGGAGAAGGGGACGTGTGCGCCCTCACGCCCCCCCGAAAAAAGGGCTTCGGCAAGGGGGGGGGGGGTGCCCTTACTAGACAGGGCCCGGAAACGGTGATCAAATTCAGGACTGAGGGACAAGGCGGAAAAAGGCCTGGGCGTACGGGTTTCAACCAAGCCTATGGCCCTTGTAAAAAGTGAACCCTCGAACTCCGTTTTGGGAGGAAGGGGGGGTGAAGAAGGAGATCATAAGGAATGGCCCAAAAACGATGGCGTCGGTAACCACAGGTCTCAAAAGTGCACAAGAAAAGGGAAAGGTCCGAGTCCCTTTGGACGGAGCTTCAAAAAAGGAGGGTTCGGGGCACCCCACGAGGAAAAACTGTGGGGGGGGAGATCTTCAAAGCACTGGGGGAAAGGTCCGAAAGGATGTTTGGCAGAGGTGCAAAAGCGAAACTTCGAGAAAGGCTGCACAGTCCGGAGGGGGCCGTATTGGGGAATCGGGGGTGGAAAACGGTGGGGGGGGAGAGGTGGATTTTGGCAGAAGAACCGATCCAATCGCAGTCCAATTCAAACGGGTGGTGAAGGGGGGGTTGGTTCAAGTTGGGGGGGGGTTGGAATGGGTTGTTAAAAGACGCCCCAACAAAAAGGGGGGCGGGGGAACAGCTGAAAGGCAACTGGTGCAAAGGAAAAAAAAAAAGAACTTTTTAGGCTCTCACCTCAGAAAAGGACTGAGGAACCCCGCCCCAAGGAATAAAAGGCTTAGCTGTCTTGGGAAAAAAACGTGGGGAGGAAAAACAACCGGGTATCTCCAGAGGACGAGAAGCAAGAACGCCATTTGGCCGGAAAAGAAAAGAAAGAATGGGGGAAAAAAGGCAACGGGTTAAAAAACTTTTCGCAGTGGGGGAAGAATGACAACACGCGAGAAACTAAGCGCAACCACAGATATTCCCGCCGCACTGGGTGGGAAAATCGCTCTAAATTATACCTCTATTTCGAAAGTCTTGGAACCTCGCTCCAACTGTTTGAAACCTAAGTGAAAGGCCTCTGGGGAGACAATCATGAGGGGCCTTGAATCCTCTAGGGCCATCTGGGAAAAACATCTGTCCGATAAATTCACCCAGCACCAGTGGAGGAATCACTAAATTGGCAAAAAAAACGAAGGAGCTGTGGAATTTTTCCATACAACCCCCTCAAGAAAAAAAGGACAAAAAAACACCCTGCACCACGAGTGGGGGGCGCGAGATCAAGCCGACGAAAGGGCCCTTCGACAGGAGTCGCGCCAATGCAAAGCAGAGAGGTCCGGGGAGAGGAGGGAAAAAAATTAGGAAGGGGGGGACCCTCAGAACGAGGGTCACGGGAAATCGACGTGTGTAGTCACTACATACTTTTTAAACGAAGTCCGTCTAAAAAGAAGAAAAAAAAAACAAATTTTAAAGAGCCTTCAAGGTCAGACGTCGCAAATGCCTAAGCAAAAGGCATCCAGAGGTCGGTCGACTGCAAGTAGGAAAAAAAAGTGAACGATGGTTCCCCCCACGTCGCCCCAGGGAAACCGTAGGGGGGAAAAGTGCAAGGGCCAAATACAAGGCCGGTGGGGTTGGGGGCCGAAAGCATGGGACTTGAAACGGAGGAAACGCCCTAAATCAACCGGAAAGAAACCACCAATGTGGGGGGAGAACGGTTTGTAAAAAGCCCATTTGGGGAACCCACAGAAAGGAAATCCGGGGGGATTGGGAAAATCCAGGAGAAACGAATTGAACATCGCATGTAGGGGGAAAGGGGATCGGGGGGGGCAGATCTAAAACGCGCAACGGGTCTGAGAGTGCGTATTGAGGATGGGTCGGAGAAGGAGGGAA
>Ga0179591_1258885_pt1:7500-10422 | contig 10422 bp, 2 predicted proteins | sample CZOMad2_1_08_16f_FD_182891 | JGI IMG/M metagenome (GOLD analysis project Ga0179591, IMG submission 182891) | Vadose zone soil fungal communities from Angelo Coast Range Reserve, California, USA - CZOMad2_1_08_16fungal (PacBio error correction) | ecosystem: Environmental > Terrestrial >...
CGTCCCATCCCTCTCCCCCCCCCCCCCCCCCTCACCCACCCCCCCTCCCGGCACCCTCACCACCCCGCGCGCGCCGCCCGCCCGCCCCCCCCCCCCCCCTCCGCCCCCGCCCCTCGCCCACACCCTCACACCCCCCACCCCCCATCCCTCCCCCCCCCCGCCCTCCTTCACACCCCCCCCCCCATCCCCCCCCCACCACCCTCCGCCCGGTACCCCACCCCGCCCCCCCCCCCCCCCAGTCCCCCTCCGCTCCCCGCCCCCGCCCCCCCCCCCCCCACCGTCCCCTTCCCCGCGGGGCTGCACCCCCCCCCCGCCCCGACACCTGGCCCTCACCCCCCCCCCCCCCCTACCCCCACTCCCCCCACCCGCATCCCCTCCCCCCCTCCACCCCCCCCCCTCCCAGCCCCCCCCCCCCCCCACTCCCCGCACCCCCCCGCACCCCACCTCCACCCCCCCCCCCACCACCCCCTCCCCGCCGTCCCCCCCCCCCCCCCCCCCCGCCCCCCACCGCCCACTACGCCCCCCCCCACCCCCCCCCACTCCCCCCGCCCCCCCCCCACTCCCCCCCCTCCCCCCCCCCCCTACCCTCCCCTCCTCCCCCTCGCCCCACCCCCCCACCCCGGATCCCCCCCGCCCCCGCTCGCGCCCACCCCGCTACACCCCACCCCCCCGCCCCGATTCACCCGCCCCCACCGCCCCCGCCCCTCACCCCCCACGCACTTTACCCCGCTCCCGGCCGCCCCCCCCCTCGCCACCCCCCCCCTTCCCCCCCAGCTCCCCCCCCCCGCCCCCCCCCTTTTCCATCCCCCCCTCCCCCAGATACACCCTCCCGCACCACCCCGTCCCCACCCCCGCCCCCCCTCCCCGCGGTGGCCTGCCCCCCCCCCGCCCCCCTCTCCCCCAGCTCCCCCCCCCCCCCCAACCACCTCCCCCTACCCCGCCTCGACCCCACCCCACGGCCCCCCCCCACCCCCCCAGCCCCCCCCCCCCCACCGCCCCCCCCCAGTACCCTTCCCCCCCCCCCCCCCGCCCCCCCCCCCCCACAGCCCCCCCGGCTCCTCCCCCCCGCCCCCCCCCCATCCCGCTCCCGATCTCCCCCCCGCCCCACGGCCCCCCCCCCGCCCCCCCCCTAGCCTCCCCCCCGCCCCCGCCCACCCCCCCCCCTCCCCCCCCCCCACCTACCCCCACCCCCCCCCCACTCCTACCCACCTCCCCCCCCCTCCCCCCACCCCCGCCCCCCCCTTTCCCCCCCCCCCCACCCCCGCCGCCCCCCCCCCGCCCCACCCCCCCCCCCCCCAACCCCCCCTCCCCCCCTCCCCCCCCGGCCGCCTCCCCCCCACACCCCCCACCCTCCCCTCCTCCCGCATCCCCCCCCCCCCCCCCCCACCCGCGCTCCCCCGCCATCCCCCCCCCACCCCGAATCCACCCCCCTTCCCCCCCCTCGCGCCCGCCCCACCCCCCCCCCCGGACCTCGGCCCCCACCCCCCTCTGCCCCCTTTCCCCCTCCCTCGACCACCCCCGCCCACCCCCCCCCCCACCCCCCCCCCCCCCCCCCCCCCCCCCCACCCCCCCCCCCCCCCCCCATGATGTCGGCGTACAGCCCGGCGATCTCTTCGGCCTTAACTGCGACCGGACATCAACGCCGCTCGCGGCGGTTTTCCGCCAGTCGATGTCCTACTCTCCGCTCCGTTGCCGCCAGCGTCAGCAGATGTGGACAGTCGACGGTGAATCGAAATGCCCTCTTCCTTGGGTGACATAGCCGACCACCGAGTCGCCCGCACTGGCTGCAACACTGGGGCGTACCGTACATCAGCCATCGACACCTATCTTGATGCCCCACCCAAATCGGATACGGTCGATGACCCTGCCCAACACGGTTGCTTGGGCTCCTGGGATCTCCTCGGTGGTCACATCCGGATAAGCGCCCCTAATAACCTGCCGATCGGACATCTCCTCTGCCGACCGCGATCTCCAGTCTTTCCATCGGCCAGTGAGAGCGTGTGCGCGCTTTTGCCAGGCAGACGATCGTCCAGGGCACCAGCCTTCCGGGCGGAGAACTTCGCGGGCCAAGGATTTCTTTGACGAGGCTCAGGCTGACTGTCTCTTGCTTCGATGGTTGCCCACGCGTGATCTTGTGACGGCGCGGGCGGTCGGACAATGGCTGATCCAGTCCCGGCTAGGCTTGGCCGTGGCACTATGGTCTAGAATTTCCACGGTATCGCCGCCTCTTGAGCTCGCGTGCAGCGGCGGCAATGGCTGGCCGTTGACTTGGCCCCCTTGGCATTGGGAGGCCCATCTGGGAAAAGGAGGGGGGGACCCTCGTGTGGCACTGAAAGCGATCTCGCGTGGAGCCCTTGGGGAGCCGTTCACATCGCCCTTAGGAGTGAAGAATGAAGAGCGCGTCCTGGTAGAGTCGATCTTCAAAACTCAGAAACTCTCCGGGCTGTGGTGTCCTGCTGCAACTCGGAGCAATTACGGAACCACCCCAGGTCGCTGGTCCAGCCTCGTCGCGCGGTTCCCGTCTTGCTTATAGACCAGTGCGCCGCAATACCGTACTCGGCGGTCTGGGTGGCGTGTCCTGAGTACGAATCTGGACTATCGGAACAGCTGCCCCGCCCGGGCCGCAATCGGGTGTGGACGACTGATAAGCGTTCGACTTGGGTCTGGCGATGAATCCTGATCCCCCTGGATAGGCCCCCGTTGTGGTGGATGATCCTATCACGTGGTGCAATCGGGTACCGTGCGAACGATGACTCCCACCGCCAGAGATCAGAGATCCTCGAACACCTTGGCGCTTCTTCCTTTCTGGAGATGACACAATGCTTCGGCCTTCCGGGTACCTCAACCAGTCCGATTTCCGGGCCTGGCGAAGACTCGTAAGTCCGCGGGGGTCCTTGACTTGAGGAGGGTCTGCTCCCGGGC
>Ga0179591_1339506_pt1 | contig 10422 bp, 8 predicted proteins | sample CZOMad2_1_08_16f_FD_182891 | JGI IMG/M metagenome (GOLD analysis project Ga0179591, IMG submission 182891) | Vadose zone soil fungal communities from Angelo Coast Range Reserve, California, USA - CZOMad2_1_08_16fungal (PacBio error correction) | ecosystem: Environmental > Terrestrial > Soil >...
TGGGCAATCTGGAGGAAAAGAAATTGAAAAGTGTTCACACGGAAAAAGGATCCAAAGAAAAATAATAGACAAACTGCGAGAAGGAAGGGGTGGCATGCATGAATGTCAATCTAGGAGGTCCCAATCTGTCCTAGATTCATGAGGAAAAATCGCTTGGACACCGCATCTCTGACCGTCTCTACACGAGGAAGAGAAGGGAAGAATTGAGGAAGAAACAAGCGCGCACGACCGACTTTTTCTAGTTAAATTCCAGCACCCAGCGTTGAGGCCGCATCGAGGCCCCATTCAAACAGAGGCCCTTGCCATTTCAAGTTAGTCACGGCTAGCTTTTCCGGCGTCAAAGGAATAGAGAAAGCAGGGTGTCAGAATCTGTGAAGGACGTATTTGCCTCATCAGTAGGGGTCCGCAATGAGTCAAGAGGAATTGCCATTGGTCTTCTAATACCTCAATCCCTGAATATTGGGTCAGTCCATTCCATACGGGACTCAGGTTTCGCGAGACGGAAGGTTCCTGAAAAAATTAAGAGCGGGTTCCGGGGGCAACCTTACTAGGGGGGGTAGCAGCAGTATCCAAAAGGACTTCGCAAGGCAAAGATAAGGGTCATTGGAAGGACCCTTGGGTGGTCCGATCGGAAAAAAAAGAGGGTAATCCAATAAGGTAACCACGATCAAAAAGGAAAAAAAAATCGAACCGCCAAGCGAAAAACACCATTCTCGCAACGCGACAAGACGCCAACTCAAAAGAAAGGAATGGACTCCAAAGGTCAGGCGCAACATTTGGTCTAACGCTCACGGAAAAGGAGAAAGGTAAAGCCTCGAACTGAATGCGCCCGTTAGAAGGGGGGAACCGATTGGTGGTGGGGTTCAGATTATGATTTTAAACGGCGGTCGGCAGTTTTCTGGTAATTGCTGAACTCCTCAACACAAAGGGGGAGTGATAAAATGGGAGGGGGGCAGACTAAAGAAAAGGAAAAAATTCCAAAAGTTGTGCGGATTGTAATAGAAAGATACAAGTTGGCAACGCGGAAGGCTAAAAAATTGACTAAAGAGCTTGGCCTGAGAAAGAAGAGTGGCAGAACTTTATAACAAGCCTCAACAGTTGGAGTCCATCCGTCATTCAATGGGGGGGAAAGATTTCGATTTGAGGAATTGCATGGTATAAGGTCAAGGGTTTCGCAGGCGGATGTAGGGGTCGTTGAGGAGATTGGTAAGTTTTGGGGTAAAGTGGGTTAATGGGATGGGACCTGAAAAAAGGGGGGTGCGTATTAAACCTGCTGCTGCGAAAAGGAAGGCAATGGGAGAAGTCGAGATTCTTCGCGGGTGGAAACCGAAGTGAGCGCAAAAAACAGAACTGGAGGGAAGACAAATGCAGACTTAATGGGTGTTTGAATGGGAAAGAACGTCGAACGAAGGATTGGACACTTAAAGAAAAGGCGAGAAAAACAAAAGGCAGATGGGTTAGAATGTATTCGAAAAGGGTTGCCAGAGCGAATCAAATTCATGGCGACCCTCACTGCAGAAAGACAACACGGAAGAGAGAGATTACGGGCCTACAAAAAGGTTAAAAAAAGATTTTTACGACGGTAAGAAAGGGTCAATGAGAAACAAAGAAAGGGGTGGTGAGAATGTGGAAAAAAAAAAAAAGACCACGCTCAAAATTTCCACAACCAAAAAAAAAAGTTGGGAATACTAATTCAGAAAAGCGGTGGCTGCTCCCTATACTAAGGCCCCAACCTCCGTTCAGGACGTTGGTAAGGGAGACTTGGCAAAGATCTGGTAGTTTTACAAAAAAGAGGACCTAACGGAAGATCATCAAGGAGGGGTAAACGATATGAGCCTAGGGAAAAGATCTTTTGAGATGAAGGGGGGGCCTAACGCCGGGGTTTTAAGGGCCCCTATCCGAAAAAGAGGAAAGACAAAATTGGGAAGGGGAAAAAGTCGGAAACTTAGAAACCTATTTTCTGGGGTAAAAAAACGGGGGAGCATCTCACTGAAGAGTTGGCTCAGCTGGGTCAAACTGAGTGCTGAGGGGTAACTTAGTGCAACGAAATTGAAAAGGAGGGTGGTATGTCGAATCAGGGTGAGAAATCTAATAGTCTGCAAGATTGGGAACATCCTTAATCCGGGAGAAAAGGGGAATGTTGGCAACAGAAGGGGTGCAAGGCCGGGGAAACATCGAAAAAAAGAAAGGCCGAAAAACAGTGAGTTCTGTTTTCGGGACGCCTTGGCATGTGTGTGAATCGCGACAGTTGGCTGGGGGGAAAAAAAGGGGGGAAGGAATTGAATGAAAAAGGAGGGCACATGACTTATGAGAGGGGTAGCAAGGGGAGTAAACAAGCGGCAGCAACGCGGGGCGCATCATTCCGCCTCGATTGTGGGAAAAATGCTGAGGGGTAGAGTTCATAGTAAAAGTCAGAGGAAGAGGGAAAGAATCGGAGAGGGGGTTATGCACGGAGGAAAGGATGAAAAAGAAATGAGGAGGGAGGGGGAAGGGAAAAATCATCTCCGGGACGAAAAGACGTACGAAAATGGTGGAAGGGGAAAAAGGGAAATTCAACTCATTTATCCCAACAAAGAAAAGGAGAGGAATAATGACGGGGAAGAAGGGAAAAGATCAGAACTATGATGAGAGCTAATTAGACTGGCTCCGAACTTAAGGGAGGGGTCATCAAAAGACTGGAAGAAATCTGGAAGAAATAAGACTTTGATGCGAGAGTAAGTTAGGATCGAAATCATTAAATCGGAAAAAATATCAGCCAGAGGAAAAAAGAGATCGACCGGAGAGGAAGAGAGAGAACAGCTACCTGTGGATGGGGGAGAAAAAAGGTTAGAAGAAAGAGAAAGGTCCTGGGAAAATATTCACAGTCAGAGATCAGAACCGTAGATGACAACTTTCTCCACGAATAAAATGCCATCTAAACGTCAAATAGAGCAGGAAATGCAGGAGTAAAATTCTCCATTTCCTCAACCTAAAGAAACTGGAAATGGAAAAGGAGGAAAACCAAACTAACACTTACTCGAAGGAAAAGGCTGGCAAAAGATATGTCCAGATTAAAACATATAAGACAAAATTGCCTCGTTGCTAGAAAAGGAGAAATGTTCATAATTATAAAAAAGCTGAAGTAAAACGAACAGGAATGCGCAAAAGGAGGAGAGGAAATAACAAAAAAGAATTGGTTGCTATTTGAACGAAAAGGGCGGGGGGGGATTGGGCAAAGAAATGGAGGTAAGCCTGGCGTAACTATTTGGAGACAACTCGTGCTGGTAACGGACGCAAAAAAAGGGAGAGAAGGAAGTGCTTCAGTCATGGCTGGAAAAAAGGTGTGGAGGTAAGGAGAAAGGGCACTTTTTAACAACCGAACAAGTAGATATGTATATCACCACCAGTATGAAAGCGTGTGAGGGGGGAGAAAATCCGCGTATCACAAGGGACGGAGGGTGGGGAAAGGGAAAGCCAGCTGTCTCGATAGGAATAGAAACCCAGCTCTCGGGAATTTGGACATATCACCTTAGAAGAAATGTGCTAACTTCCCCAATAAGAGAGGGCAGTGTCAAGGAGTGTAATGACTCCTTGCTCAGAGGGAGGATGAAATACGCAAATAATCCAGGTGGACATGGAGAAAGGGGGGGGATACTTCCTATTCAAAGGATTTGGAAAGGAATAAAAGTGCCATTATAGTTTCTAAAAGGACGTTCGGCAACGCGCTAATAGAAAAAGGGAGTGGAGGTCAGAAAAAAATCCATGGGCGCGGACATCCATTGGAAAAAGGGGGAGAACAACGAAAAAGGAGAGAGGGTGCCGCCAATTCCTGGACCTTGTATGTCCAACGGAAGAATGGGGGGGAGAGCACACGGGAGAAAAAACTCAAAGCAACATACCTCTTAAACACGGAAACAGAACCAAAAGGAAGGACATGAGCACAGCAAAGACAGCGCCACACCTCATCAGAAGAGTATGGCCCACCAGTATGTCCATGTTAAGCTTCGAAAAGGAAGAAGAGGTGGCAGCCGAGGAGGGAAAGGGCCCCCGCTTCGAAGTTACTTTGTTGGGAAAGAGGGGTGGGGAAAGGGCCAGCTGGAAGTCGGGATTTGATTCCCTCCGCCCCCCTTCTTTCGGGCGGGGGATCTCGTATGGCTTAAAAGAGATCGAACAAAACAACAAAGGTGAGATATGGGTGAAAAGAAAGGAACTCCAGAAGCCGTTGGACCTCCGCTTCAAAAGAGGAACACACACAGGAGGTGGAAAAAAATTTCCCCTGACAGGCCATCAACGCCGGAAGCGCTTGCGGGCCTCGCGCGAAGGACATCGGATCCGGTAGGAGATTGAAAAGCGCACCATGACAAAATTCAAATTACTACTTGGTTGAGGAGGGGGGATCGGGAGAAACGAATTGCACGGGCATGTTTGGAATCAATTCGGGGTTAGTCGGGGGTTTGCCAGGGGGGGGGGAGGAAGGGGGGTGGGAAATTCACCATTGGGGGGTACATTTCAAGAAAGGCGACCAAGACAGTCAGAGTGGAAGACCAACGAAGTCCTTTGTTCTTGGGTGGAAAGAGTCGGAGTTAGACAGCGCCCAGAAGTGTACCCATGCGAAGTAAGAATATAATGCCGGAGACCCGAACTTCCTGATTTTCTGAAAGGAGAGAATGGGGGGCCGTTGCAAGAAACATATTGGCATTTAATTTTATTCAAATAAACATGTTGACCATGGCTTCGGGAAAGTCGCATCTACCCTCGCGGAGGGCAACAAAAGCGTCATTTACAACAGAAATCTTCAGAAAAGCCCTGGAGAACCGGGCATAGAAGGAAAGGATAATGGTCAACGGTTTGTTTTGTCTCATCGAGCGAAAAATCACAGACTGGTGGAAGGGAACGCCACCTTTGTGTCTCGGGCGGGATTTTGCGCATCAAAATCCATACAAGAAGAGGCGTGGGGGGAAAAACCCAAGGAACGGGTTAGATGTCATATCAAACGGTGTACCAAGAGCGACTGGACGAAGGGGGGGGAATCTATCTCTTTAAGAATATTACAGAGATGCCGACAGAAGATAAGTTTCAGTGTGGGGGAGGAATAAACATAACGCAAGTTTGAACCTAAGTCCGCCGATTAATCCATAGGAACAGGAAAGAAAAGCCGTTAACATTCGCCCGTATCACCCAGAGGCGAGGGTTTATGGCGGATAAAAAGGGACATTGCAGAAAAGCGGTCGGGTTTTGGTCTGTATTGAGAAAAAGGATGTGTCATGAAGTCAACTTTTGCCAAGATCTTGTGGGAGGAGTTCGAGCTAAGGTTAGTGATATTAGGGGGAGGAGGGGATCGTATCATCTGCTAAGGAACTGTTACTGCCTGGGTTGGAAGGGGGACCAAAGGAACCGTGAAGGAATTTGCCTGGAAGACTCTAAGGTCACTGATTCTTGTCGAGTTGAGAGGGGGGCGAATCGGTAAGCAGTGGATGATTCAGAAGGGGAAATTTTCAGCGCGTATATTTCCCGGATATGAAGGGGGGGGGGGTCCGTGGTCTGCAAATCGCTGCGGAAAGGATTAGTCTCAGTTGCTCATCAACGCTGGGGGGGGGTGACCGCGTGGCGACGGGGGCGCTAGGCCATGAGATATGAACCGACGAGGAAAAAAAAGAGAAGATTGAGTGCGGGCAATTCGGTCTTATCCGCAAGCACCACAAGGGGAGCGTTGTTATTCAGATCCTTATGATGACGCGAGCCGCGGGTGTGGAGAAATTGTCAAGGTATAACTACACAACTGCTTGGACATAAATAGGGACAGGAAAAGGGCTCCGGCAAACGAGGGTCTCTCGGCCGTCGCGATAAAGATCTAGACTAAATCCTCATTGGGGAGGAGCATAAGAAAAGAGGGAAGCCAATGGAACAAGTCGCGTCGTTTCTCGAACTAAATAAAAAAGATCAAGCTGCGTCCAGAACTCATCACGCCAATCATGCTTGTAACCCGAAGAGGGGAAAGAGATCCTCAGAGGAAAGGCTTCGACCGATCAGTAATGTTAAAAAGAAAAATAATCGTCAAATTCTGTAGCAACCTGCAACAGACTCCCCAAAGGGAAATCGAAGGGAGAAAACAAGAAAGACCAGGAGGTCAGTAGGGGGACCCTAAACTGGCACCGGCAATTCAAAAAGGAGGGAATGGCCATGTCGTCCAAGACTGATATCTTGACAATCTAGGAGAATAGGCGAGCTTCATTGCTCGAACTAACGAAAAAAATACAACATTCCCATGTTCTTCTAGACAAAAGCTGAGAAAAGGACAGCTGCGAAGAGGCAACGGCGTTTGAAAAGCGCCAATAGGTTTGTCGTCCGGGCAGGGGGGGAAGACTTTCAGGTAATCCTCAGGTGTCAAATAACACAAACGGGAGGGGATACAACGTCAAACATCCTCTTCAAACTATCTCTCATTTCCATGTTAGAATGTAAGCTCGTAAGAATATGATTACGTAGTGAAGAGACAAAATGGTAAACACGTTTGATATTAACCGTCTCGGACCAAAACCCGGAGGGAAAGCTGGAGATTAGGGAGTCGACGCGCACGCCTTCGGACAAAAAAAGGTGCGTAAAGTACAAGCGTGGCTGGTCGAACCCTTAGAAACCCACCAGGGTAATTGCAACATTGAAATTAGAAAGGATAAATATGCGAACCTCGTTTGTAATCCGCAACCGGGTTTCAGAAAAGAGGAGAGGGAAGCTTGTATGAGCTGTGAAAGCGAGGGATCGCAGTCTGTCCATGGGACAATGTAGAATCATCGTCAATGAGATTTTTTTCATTCGCAAACGTGAACTTAGTAAGTTCAAAGCCCTCAGTTCGGTCTGCGAGGAGTCATGAAACTGTCAGCATGGCTGCAAACGTCAAATGGGAAGGGGAAGATCCCTCCTGACTTCGGGTGAAATATAACCCCCCTGGTCATGATCTGGGTCATGGGGGAAAAGGGGGTCCTGAACGTCCGTCACCAACTAGGGGAAAGCCAAGAATAAGTAAAACAGCCTCAAAAAAAAGAAGGCAAAAAAAACCAATCACCGCCTGAACGGCGAACCAACATGCCAGTGAGCCAAGCGACAAAGACAGCGCCGAATCAGAATGGGAAGATGGAGACAAAGGTGGTGCGCAAATGTCTCGGCTCCAGCCACGCCGGACTGCGAGGGGAGAACATAGCGCTTCCCGGACGTTTTGAGTTAAACCGGAGGGGTAGGAATCGAGGATAGTCCTCGCCCGAGTTCTGGTTGCTGGAGCCTTTCAACATTCGAGAAACACAAACGGAGGAGGAGAGTATGAGTTGCAAAGGGAAAGCCCGATCAAAAGTTGGGTGAGACCTATTAGACAAACCATCGGTTTACATTCAGAAGCGCAACAGCCCGGAACGCTTCATTCCGCCTCGCGGCTGACATCCGCAGTAGGAGGGCTTCGTTAGAACCAATTCGCACCATGAAAAAGTTGGGATCCATCCTGGCAGAGAGCGGTTGCGAGGGGCTGAGGAGATTGTGTCTCAAGTTCCCAGCGGCGGGGAGCGGGAGATGGGTTTGGGAATTGTGTTTTTGATTCCAGGGTGGTATTCTTGGGCTTTAAAAGTTTGTTGTGGAAGGAAAGAGGCGTGCATACAGGCTTTATGAAAAAGGACGACCGAAGGGCTGGAACCACGACGAATGTCTCGCGGGATCGGTGCTACACAGGAGTCAGCGCCCCATGACTTGTTACCGCCCCAATGCTCGGTGCATAATCATGGAACGGGGGGTAGACGAACGGGTTTTCGGAAATGAACGGCACGCAACAGCTTAAGAAGAAGGGACTTATGAGTGCACAATACAAAAGGCGTTCTTTGGGGAGGGAAAATCAATTAGTCGACCTCGCCTGGGGGGCAGCCGTTAAGAAAGCTAAATCTGACGCCCAGGCTGATATATTGTGAGGGCGCACGAAGTTGAGCAGTTGCTAATGGTCAGTACACCAGGTGGTGAAGGGGGCTAGAGGAGCACTATGTGGCCTTCACAGGAGGTGTGCTCGAGGCGGAGGCGCGACCGCAACGCGTTTCCTCCGGGAAGGACGGTGTCTAGACGGTCATATCAGAAGACGGGCGGTCCATAGCGACGGGACTAGAACTAGACGAATATTTGGAAACACATTCATGCCTTCAGAAGAAGAGGTTGGTGATGTTTGAGGGGAACTCCATTGTGTTTTTGAACAATCGTTCCCCGCCGAGGCTTAGCGATGAAATACAAGAAAGACGTTCCAAAAGTCGACTCAGAAAACCAGGATTCGAGAACGGCCCGAGATCTAGTTGGCTAGCGGTGTCGGGGAGACCACGTCGAACATAATGATTCTAATGCAAAAAATTGCCAAAAGTTGGTAGGGGTCGAGCTCAGGGTGAGGTCGCGTATTGCCGAGAGACAGCCTTAACTGGAAGTTAGAAAGAACCTGTAACCTGCACAGTTTGACAGGACCCGGTTATCCTAGTACAACGTGAAGTCTTGTGGCCGCCCGTCGAAACTTACGGTTGTCGAGTGGCGACAATGCTACGTGAATTTGCAAATGGGACAGGACGTTGAGGTGGTTCAGAATCGCTGCAGGCAACGCGGGGGGCGAGCTCCGTGATCGCGGTTCAACTAAGCAGGTGGCTACGCAGCCCTTGGGATATAGAGTCCAGACACTAACGAGATGGAGGGCTGGTCCAGAGGGGTGCCATTGGGCTGATGCATCAAGCACAAGGAGGAGGCGTGTTATAAAAGCATCTCCTATCAGAGGACTGCGTCGGTTGAGAAGGGGCCGAGCATTTTCTACCAAACACGGAGATTAGTTCAGGAGATCAATGGCTTGACGGAAAACCTTCTCCGGCAAGAAAATATGGGCGTCAGTCGCGGAGAAATGAGGAAAGCGGCATAAACGCAGCCGACCCTGTGAGGGGGGAGCAGCCAGCCTATGGGCAAGCAATCGTTTGGGTCTGAACTGGACATAATAGTCAAGCGGGCACTTAGCGTCCGAACTCAGGACACGGAGACCAAAGCATCGTGCCGCGAACGCGAACGATAGCAGCGCGCGTGAAAGGACACCGGATACCAATTCCGGAAAAATATACTTCAAATGAAAATCGTCAATGGGAATCAAGACAACATGTATGCCACGCCGAAAAACCAATGGAAAAGGTGGAAAGGTAGCTGAAATCACCGCAAAAGCGGCAGTGAACTAGGGGGAGTAGGAGCATCAGAGGGCCAAATCCGGGAAAAATCATGAAGCGTCCATCCAGGCTCATGACCGCAGAGAAGGCTCGCGCAATAAGGATCACCCTGACTCTCTGAACATCACTTTGTCAATCCCTCCAAAATGCATGGTAATGTTCGACAGTGGTCTAAGCACAAAAGCTTGATGCCCCAACCAAACCTGACGCGCAAAAGTCGGTCTCGAAGGAAAAAGCCAATAGGGTGGAGAAGGTTGAAAACGCTGGGCGGGAAATTGAAACATTCAGGGAGAGTGTAGAGAAATACACGTGGGCGTTTAATATTACTCAACCTCTTCAACTCGAAGGTCCTGGTCCGCAAGATATAAGAGAGGCCCAAATTAAGGAAAGGGGCCGAGTCCCTCTTCAGTTCACCAGAGATTTTCCGGATGAACGTCTCACAACCAGTACATGCACGGAGGAAAGGCTTGGGAATATCGGGCGCAAGCAAAAAAACGCCTTCGAGACACAACAAGGTGGCCGGTGGAGAAGCCGCGTGGGGTCGCAGACCCCTTAGTCGTCTGGGGTGGACGCATTAAGCCTGAGCAGCTAGATATGACGAACCTCGTTGGTATCAAAGCCGGAGGGGAGAGAAGGTAATCTCGAAGCTTGCCCGGCTGGGACTTCTCCTAGGGGGGGGGGGGAGGTGTGATCGCAAGAAGCGCAATGTTCCAGGGCTTCTTGACCCTATCAATCTGGTCTAATAGGGTTTCTTCGCAACGTCCCGAACTTTAATCTTCGCAAAAAGAAGAAGGATGAAACAGAGCATTTGGGCGTTGGGACGTGGGCGCTGTCTCACTCCCTACTTCGGGAGCACAAGCAATAAACCGCGAATCTTCGTCAGTCATGCCCAATCTTAATGTCTTGGCCTGTAATGTCATCATCGGGCCCCCCACTGGGTAAGGCGAATAAGGAACCCCCTTGAATCAACCCCAATCCGAAACCAAGCAAGAAAGCCGCTGAAACCAACAAAAACCTTGGAATCAGAATCAACGACAATACGACAAAAAACGCCGCACTATAAGGGATGAATCCAAAGGGTAAGGGTATTTCAAAAGCAGCGGACCTGCTGTGAAGAAGCATTGGCTAAGAAAAGCTCCCGTCGTGGAAGTTACTTGTTGTTGTCACGCATCTGGAATTCGATTGGGATCACATCCAACGGAGTTCTGTCCGTGGGAGGTTCTCGTAAGGGACTGCA
>Ga0179591_1345397_pt1 | contig 10422 bp, 9 predicted proteins | sample CZOMad2_1_08_16f_FD_182891 | JGI IMG/M metagenome (GOLD analysis project Ga0179591, IMG submission 182891) | Vadose zone soil fungal communities from Angelo Coast Range Reserve, California, USA - CZOMad2_1_08_16fungal (PacBio error correction) | ecosystem: Environmental > Terrestrial > Soil >...
AAGAGAGGAGGGCACCAACTCCCGCTGGCATCACAACCTTCAGATCCCGCCCGAAAACGGCGCTTTCGCAAGAATGAGGAAATCGATGGGCCTCACGGTCCAAGATCAACGCGGAATGCGAAATCGTGAGTTAAATTCACATCGAACCTACCGTAAGCGCCGGGATAAATACTGCGGCCTGAGAAGGCGCGGGATCAGATGCCCAACAATTGACACGACTGAGATGCCAGAAGAAAATTGAGAGGATTACTCCAAAAGGCCTAGGCATAACCGCGCGGTAGAATGAGTGCAAGCGGATTTGATAGTCGAGCAAAAAAAATGCAAAACGAAAAAAAAATGTTTGGAAAAAGCCATAGGCCAGGCGATTAAGCGTAAAAGTCTGAGGCATAGGCTTATAACTTTCCCCTTCCTGGAACAGAAAAAAGATATTTTAAAAAAGGATGTTGAAAAAAAAAAGAGAGGGGGATCGTCAGTAATCAGCAAGGGGGACGATCGTTGCTCACCAGGATCTATGCGCTCAAGGCGGTTGGAGTTTCGATGGAGAGTAGAAGATGATGAAAAAAAGAAGCACAGGAGCTAAGGGTTGATCATGATAGCGGAGGAGGAAGAACCTCCGGCCGGGAATAGCGGCCGTGCTGCCCACAGCTGGCGAAAATTGTAAGAAGAGTACTGGTTTCACCTGATGATCTCCGATCGGCGCTCGCTGGCAGTGTTCCAGCGGCAGTATTAAACGGGGGAAACACTGTCATAACAGGGAAATTATGGAGACCTGAGGACTCACACTCCAGTCCGTGGGTGAACTAAGGGGGGAATGAGTGTCCGAGACTCTTTTGTGGGGAGATCCGGAGGCCATTGCATGGGTAGATTGGAAACCTGTCCCGCCTGTGTAAGCATTGAGACAATTGATTTCCCGAATTAGGGCAATCGAAACTTCTAACACAAACGGAGGAGGGTGTTACGCGAGCGCTTGTGCACAAACAACGGACTGCGGGGGAGAATTGGGGGGAGGGGAACGAGCACGTTGAAGTGAAGGCTGAGCTGAAGCTGCTGATTCCCGATTGCCGCAGCAACTCCGATGTGGAAAGGGTTCTGAAGAATATAAAAAAAGCTCTTCGTGATAGTCTTCTACAAACGGAGAAAATAAAAAAACTAGGGGAGGAGGGAAATGGACCGGCCGGTTTATAGCTCCATCATCGTCATCGGGCAACTCCGCGGAATTTATAATACAGAAGAGGTTGATGTGCCGCGTGAAGAAAAAGGATGAAAATGAACAAATGAGTCGAGGACCCATTGGACGACAAATTTTACGAATGTTGGAGTTGAGCGCGGCTACTCGGACGCAATATTGATGATCAGGGCGGCGGCAAAGGGGCAAAATCAATCCTTAAGGATGGATTATCAACCAAAGAATAAGGTGTTCGCATTACGAAAGACTGAAAAGATCTCGCAACAAACGAATACGGGAGGGGGGCTCGATACATCCTGGAGGGAGGTCGAATAAAAACTCGGCCGGCGTTGTTCACAAGATAAGAAGAGGATCGTAAAGTGTTGCCGCTGCGCCAGATCGGTCACTATTCCGGGGGGGAGAGGGAAACTTACAACCGGAGTATTCACAGAGATCTGTGTCCATCGCGCACACGGGGGAAACAGAGGAGATCGGGGTAAACGAATAAGGCTTCACAAAGACGGACACCAAACAGCGGAGGTCTGAAAAAAGGAAAAACATCATAAAGCAAGGACAATTGAGGCTCATGATGACGATTGATTTGCAGGTAATCCCCGTCCCCAGGGCCAGCGCAAAAGAAAGGGAACATTTCAGGGGGGAATCGGATGTTCAGAAATTAATTATAAGAGAAATAGAATTGCTCAGCATCCGAGATTACGTGATGCTATGCGGAAACGGAACCGCTCTTCCGATGCGCAACATGAAGGGGGGGGGGGGGGGGGGGGGGGTGGGAAGTTGTAGTGACAGGCCCGCAATTGCCCACCTCCAGGTCGGAGCTGGAAAGCGGAAGCGCCGCCGCTAGCAACAAACCGAATTTCCGGTGGGTGGATGTATTTCATTTGATCAGTAAGGAAGTCATCGGTCGCATTGGGAGGGTCCAAAAAGTCATTGAAAAGAGAACAATAGGAATCGGGGGAAATCGTCAAAAAAAAGAATCCGAATGCACCAGGCCGTCAAACAGGCCTGCCCGCAACTTGAATGACCGACTGTGACAGGGAGTCCGGTGAGGGAATAGCTAAAAAAAGTAGTAACCTTCAAAAATAAAGTTGTCATACGGGGAATCGAGATTGAAAAGGGGCGTGATCGCCAAGGTAAAAGGTGGGTGGGGGATAGGCATGGGGGGAGCCCTGAGGAAGGAGATGCGACGTGAGGTTCGCATCAAACAGATGAATCCTGACCCGTCTGGTGCACTTCTGCAATCGACATAGTTCCAGTCTGCCTAAAGACATTGCTCAAAACACGCTCAAAGGAGAAGAAGAATACGGTTTAGACGGGGTTAGAACCCAAGAAATCAACCGCGAATAACTGGGAAAATTTTTGGCCGAGTTGGAGCGCATAGAATGGTTGTACGAAAGGTTTTCCCAAGGGTGAAAAGTTAAACAAATGTGAGTTCGATGCTCATCAATGGGTAGTCAAGGGGTCCTCCTTCGGGGGAAAAAAAGCCTGTTTGGGGGGATGGGTTGGGAAAGAAGTAGTATCCAGCGGGGGCAACTTGGCCTACCGCGAAAGGGCGCGCTGGTTGTTAAAGAAATCGTCTGAACCGGAGGGAAAAAGCGAGGTCGTCGCATTGTGTGGATCTTCGGCGCGTGATCCGCTCATCTGCCAAGACGGAATACCGCCGAATCTTAACAAAGGGTCCTCAATGTAGATGGGTGGTGGGGAAAAAGGGGGGAAAAACATCAAGGTAACAGCTCGGGGCGTCTGACGGAGCAAATGGGTCTCGGAGGGAGCTTGTTTGAAAAAGACGTTTCCGGGGCCGGCACTCCGATGTAATGTTCGGTAAGTCGGGAGTTGGTTGACACGATAATCAATCACAACACCACTATTGAAGGGGTAAAAATAGAGAGAGACAGAACACCAACTCCCTGAAGCAACCCTGCCATCCTCGGGGCCCGGCAAATGGTCCGAGAAGCTGCGCTAACATCTGGATGGGTCATAATTCGTTTTTAAAAAAAACTCACAAGATCACGAACCGCGCTTGCCGCAATCGTGGATGGGTACCATTCCACAGAGGGAGAAAAGAAAGGACATAGACATCTGCTATGTGGAACCTTATGAATACATGAGGAGGGAACATCTAATCTAATGCCCGCAAAAATGATCGGCCAGCGGTTATCTAAAGAAAAGCAAAACAAAGGCTGCCGATCACAACGGAGCAGGTTAGGGCGTGCAAGCGGGATAAATTCGGATACGTTATAAGCCAACAAGCGCAAACAGGGTTTCCACGCAGCAGGCGATAATACACAGTCTGATTAGACCAACTTGTGAGGTAGAAAAAAACTTACGCATTGGGAAAACTTTAGAAAGCAAAACTGCGCCGCACTAAAACATATAATTCTGAGTCAAGCCGCGAGGGCGTGCGCACACAAGGTAGGAGCATAATTGGAGCCAAAAACCTCAAGGCGAGGTTTGTGGACGGGGGAGAGATGATAGGGTCAGACTGGCGATTGGCGATGGCAGCGCGTACGGTGGAGCAGCGTGCACCTCAAGTCAGTGAAGGATTTTCGGGGGAGGGAAAACACCACTCTGTCCCGGGATATAAGCTTACTTTTTACAACTGACTCCCACTGATAACTTGGGCAGGGTAATGAAGCGCAGTAGAGAAAAGGACCACATCATACGTTTAACGTATTGATCCAGTTCTTTTGGGGAATAACATCAAAGTGCAGAAGGTGGCATATCCGTATCGGTGGTGACCGACGGGGTCACTGAGAATAGGCCGATGGTTAAAGGGTAACTTTTCCAGCCATGCGACCGGAGCTGAATTCGAATCGAAAAAGGCAAAAAAAAAAATGTAGGGCGGATTATCGGTTGAGTCAAAGAATTGCTTTCAGCAAAAAAACAAACTGGGGACGGAAGGATGGAGCAATTGCGCGTCAAAACTAACCCAGCCAATTTGGGGAAAGGGAAGCCAGGACGCTTATCCTCTGCCCGCTCACGCAGAATTTGTGCGGGAGATGCTGAAGAAATAAAGGAGAAGGATTTTAGAGTCGTCTAAAAGAATAAAACCTTACCAGAAAAATGAGGGGAGAGTCCCTATGTAACGCCTGGACAGGATACCGCGCGCATCGGTCCTCATGCGACACAGTCGGACTGACGTGAGGTGTTAGGGGAAATAATCCAGAGAGGTGGGTTGAAGAGGGGAAAAACGTGATTATTGGTCCTTCGAAAAAATTCTAAAGCACCTTTGCCGAAAAGTGGGACGCGGGGTTTGGGATGAAACTGAGGTACGACGGCGATCGAGGTGTCGAGGCCCGGCTAGTGGAGGCCTGAGAAACTGATTAGGACAAAAGAGGAGACTGGAAGGAAGGATTCGAGTACCCTGACCGATCTAGGAGAAAGAAACAACCAAAAAATAGGGGAGGAAAAAATATGATGAATTTTACAGAGAAAAAGCCTTCGTAATTTGTCTAAAAAAGATGGGGCGTGCAGTTCCAGGATTGATCGGCACTTGCGACGCCAAACAAAAAAGTCTCAGAGAAGTCAAGTGCCGGATCGCGTACCTCCGCCCTAGTCTTCGCCATGTACGAAAACCGGAGGGAATCAAAATGGGTGGGGAGAAAATGGGCCTAAGGTATTAGGGGCGCGTTGAAACATAATGACTGTCCCACACACACGCTCTCTTCTGGATATGCGAGAAAAAAAGCACCTACCGCGGACGGTCAATTGACTGCCGAGGACACTATTGATGGGGAGCGGTATCCAAGGCCGCGTACCAAGGGCTTTCGGTGTCAGTCGGAAAGTTTGAATTAAAGGAGCACTAAAGGGGAAGGAAATAGCTTGCGAGGAAGATGAAAGATTAAAAGAATCTGTGATGACGGCCTAGGCAAAATCGGATAACGATGCAGAAAGCTGGACAAATAGAACGAAATGTGCTCCAGAAAAAGATCCATTTTGTCTTAGCTGGAAAAAGTCGACGCCGCTAGCAACAGGTGCCCGATTTCCGTTCAAGGGGGGTGGATGGAAAGTAGGAGGGTTCCTAGCGAGTTCCGGGGGGGAGAAGAAAACTCATTTCTGAACAGAGCTGCAATATCGTCAAGGCAAAGATCGCACATGAAAAACGAAAAAATCAAGATGAAACAGGCAGGAACCCAGGATAATTTTAAGAAGACCCGCAATGAAATCACTCACATTCAATCCGTGTTGTCCTACCCCCATCTTTACGTTTCCTCGATGCGCGTAAGAAAAACCTCCATCGGGAGGGAGTTTGTCTAAGATAAGAGAAAGAAGGTGAGGCGTATCGGCCAGTGGGGTTAAAACACGTGCCCACAGAGTTCAGGGGTCCGAGTGTGCTTCATCAAGAAACAAAAAGCACCCCTGTCACTGTGCTGAGTGCCATCGCCAATCTGTCAAAGGGGGGCCTCCGATACAGCTCGCCAAAAAGAGCACCCAGGCAGGAGAAGAAAAAGGAGTCCCTTGGTTGGAAAGCAAGCCGACTCTGGTCTGCCTTGCTGCCCGCTAAGGATAAAGGGGACATGGGGGGGCCTTATTCAAGTGACCAGGGACAGAAGAAGGAAATCGAAAAGGTCAGAGAGGGGGAAAGTTATAACAAAGGTGTAATGCCTAGCAGAAGCCGTTTACTCTGGCGTGGGTAGTTCGCCTGTTAAGCCTGGGAACAACCTAAATGGGGGAGCTTTGTGGTGTCGATCCATCGCGAGAATAATCCCCGATGGTAAAAAGAAAGGAAAAATGGGAAAAAATAAAATTAGCTCGTTTATCGGCACGGGCGGGTGTTTGGACCAGGGCTAACACGGGGTAGACGGAATCGAGGGGTCGGGACATGTGTTTAAACTTCGAAAGCGCGTGACACTCACAGCAATTCAGGACATACGGGGGAATTACGAGGAAAAATATCCTTTCTGAAGGGGAGGGGGTTGGATGGGTGGTACCCATCAATAAGCGCGCGAGGGAAAGACCGCTCATTGGTCATGGAACACGCAGCTCCGGGGGTGTACCATGGTAAGGGTAACACTCTGTATGATGGAGTGGAAGTTTTCCTCCGTTTGGATCTGGAGTTGGTTGCACAGGATCTCTCGAAACGGATTATAAACTAGAGAGATCCGTTAACAACCACACTCGGCCCAGGGACACCGACCAGAGGGACAGAGACACAATAACCCCCAACCCTCCCACCCCCCCCCCTCCCTCCCTCGTCCACTTATAGAATCCTTCAAGGATCATCGGGATGTTACCTCACGGAAAGACTAAAAATGGTGGAGAGGAATTTCGCGAAAAATTGGCCCCTCGGCCAAAATGAAACTAAGCGAGGGACCATTTTATTTTTGACCAATAAATCCTACCTTAGGGTCTCGTCTATGGTATTCCGTTGTGAAAATTACTTTTGGGACAAAGAAATGAGACCCCCTACACCGACCGGCCGCGCGGTCGCGAAGTAAAAAAAAGCGAAGGAGCCGGTCAACCTGCGCGGGGAGCAGTTTTCCAGTGCGACAGCGGGTTAAAAAAAAAAAAAAGGGACAGAAAGCTACCAAAAAAGTTTTTAAAACCGCCAGGAAGAAAGGGAGAAAGAAAAAAAAAAACTCAAAGTAAAAGATGAACTGGCATTGACAACAGGTTAATCGCCAACTATGAACCCATTTCGATCAAACAAAGAAGTGCCTAACGTAAGTCAAAAAAGTCAAAAGTGGATAAGGCGGGAAGAAAAGGACAAGCTCGGCTAACATAAGGGTTCGCCACGGGAGAGGGGTGAGCGTGGAGATGAGTGCAAAGGCTAGTTTAGAATTTCATCGACAGCATCACAAGCAAGTCAGCAAGGATGCCACCGAGAGGAAGAGCGGCCTGGCCAAAACAACAATCCTGGTCAAAGGTGAGGGGGGAGGGTAAGTGGAAAACACTGGGGGAAATTCAAACCAGTGTTACGGAGCGATCATCTCCTTCCTTTCAGCCCTGCCCGAGGACTGGGTAAGTCTCGCATCGAGGAACGACCACGCATACGTGGAAATTATAAGGTTGTATTACTAAAAAGCTCCCTGGGGAGTCAAAGCTGGGATCGTATAAGATCGCGTGTTGGTGGCTGCTGCGATATTCACTCCGTTTTCACTCCTGAAGCTAAAAAAAATGCAGAACGGGGAAGAATTAAAATCGTAAATTACGGAGCGGCAAATCAATCACATTTCGCAACCCGCCACTGTGCTAGGCGGCGAGCAGGTTGTTCTTTCCCAGATAAAAATGTATCGTCGAGGGAAAATTTCTGTACGCAGTGGATCTGGCGATCGGAACAGCGATTGACAGCTTTTGGAAAAAAATCATAGAAGAACTAATTTGAAGCATTAGTAAGAAGATAAGCCGCAGATTTATTCTTCTAACATCCGAACTGCTAGGAACCGGGAGGGCCATCGCCGCTCGATCAATAGGTCCTCCTGCGACGGGGAATAGAACGAAGGATGAAGAAAATAGCCAGAAGCTGGAGGTGCCGGAGGTTATCGTTACCAATCACTCATCTCGGAGAGCAATGCGCCCGAAGGGTTGGGGAAAAAGGACGCGGGCACACGGGGGCGCGATGACTCCTCAATAGTTATACGAATCTTAGTTAAAAAAACAAAGGGCGCGTCATCCCACAGCCGATCGCCAATGACGAAGTCAAGGTATTCGAGACCTAAACCAGAGAGACAACAAAAAAAGGTATTAGGGAAAAAAAGATATAGATCAGGGGGATGACGTACCTTGAAGGAGGAATGGCTATCCAACGCTTAGGCAGCTCATCACGTACTCAGGGGATTGCCGCCGCCGCCCCCCAGGAGATCAATATGGGCGGTAATCGTAGGGAAAAAGGAGTAGTCACCGTCAGTTGTTAATGACTCCCCCTTCGCTGCAAATGGCCGGAGGTCGCATTAAACAGAATAATGGAGGAAGCCTGCACAATAAAAAAGAGGCTGGGAAAAGGAAATGAGCTTCATAAACTAATCACATCCCGTCGTCATGGGGAGGTCGTCGAGCGGGATCCCGAGAAGTAACAGAATCCACAGAAAGAAGGTCGAAAATCGGGGGTCATGTCCTGCGGCGTTAGGGAAATGAGAAGAGGAGATTATATTTAACACAACGCTAAAAATTAGCGGTTATTCTCAGTAAAAGGATAGCCATTCCGATGCTCAAGATGCGGCGTGAAGCACCTCAATTGCGGACAGCGCCGATAAACATTGGGGAGGGGGCTCTTAAACCAAAACGCGAAGCAAACCGGAAGGAAGGTTAAAAAAGGGGGTGGGGAGGAAAAAATGGTACGATTAGATTGCGATCTAACCTGTAATTCATATCCGGTCGCTTGCGACGAAGGGTTTGAAATAGTCAACCGCAAAAACAAGAACCTTTCCAAACAACTCTATGCAGTATAAAAGTGCAAAATCCGGGGAACGGCTAGTCCGCCCGCCACGAAGATCTCAATAATTCCAGTAGAAAATTTGGGACTTGAAGAGATGCGCAGGGGAAGGGAGCCAGCGATACGTCAAGGGGTGCTCTCGAAGGATCAGGGTGAAGGCGTGACAGCTTTGACCAAGGTTAGTGGAGGGGAGGGAGCATGAAAAAGCCCGCGGAAGAGCTCACAACGTAGGAGGCTTTTGCATACGCACGCCCGCCCGATACAATCTCCAAAAAACGAAGAACAGAGGAGTAAGGACGGTAGCCCTTTGTGAAGACAAAGGCGCTCCTTGTGTCTTCAGGGTCCCGACGAATTCGTTGGTTTTGCCTTAATAAGGTAAGCGAACTATAGGCTTGAATCGCAAGGGTCAATAGAATGGGGGAGTAGAAAAAGGGGTTCAGACGAAGGGAAGACTATTTAATGTGAGGGGTGGTTATGAGAGCCTGCACTCCTGTGGAAAACAATGTTTGGTAGCTTGCTTCCATCAGAATAAGCCCAGCTTGCCGCCTGGGGGAAAACGATACCGAAGTGAAGGCATCGGCTCTTTTTGCTCTGAAAGTGGCTAACTCTGCCGAGAGGAATAAGGGTCTGGGTCAAATGGTTTATTCACAAGTGATTCACCCCTGAGTTAATCCTCTTAAATCCCGGTTCTTAGGGGTTTTCGAAAGGTGGAAGGTAACGAATAAAAGAGGGTGCAAAGCTATCGCGTCGGGACAGGTCGAGTTCGACTTCGCGAACAGCGCCGTTGCGGGGAAGCCCAAAAAAGGAAGTTTCTGGGGTAGGGGGGAAGAACGCATCGTTTATTGTTTTGTGTCACCGTCTAAACAAGGAGGAGGAAAAGAGAGATACAGTTGGACGGATCTCCAAGAGAATCCCGCGGGGACGTCCCCCTACCCCAAAAACTGGTCAAGGAATAAAAATTGGGAAGGATTCGAGTCTCCGTCCATCGCCGCGAGAGTGCGATGGATTCACCATCGAAAAAAGACCAAGTGAAAAAGATAGTGAGGACACGTATTTTAAGAGTCTTTTTAAGCAAGCAGATCGGCAAAAAAAACCCGATGCCGCGGCGGGTGGACGATCACGACCGATCCCGGCGCGGAGCGGTTTACAAGTGCATAAAAGTGATTATGACAAGATGGTGCAAAAAAGCGACAACCTTTTTCCATACCCAGGGCCAATACAGCGGTAAGCTAGAGCAATGGCAACTTGTTATTACAGGGCAACCAAAAAGACTCTGGGAAAACACAGGGATGATCAAAAAGAAGAGTTCGGATAAAGATGAAGCAAAGTGTAATCGTAAGACAGACCGTCGACGGATAAGGATTACTCGTCAGCGGGCTAGGTTGGGGATGCGAGGTAGAGGATTCCAAGGACGAGGGCTAAGAGGGAACTCAACAACGATCCAACAAGGGGAAAGACGTAGGCGGGCTGGCCGACCTACAAACGGGCGGGGTTCGGTTCAGGCCAACACAGAGGGCAAAGGCGGATCACTCCTGAAAAGGGGGAAACCCGATGAAACAACCTTCAAGTTGTTCCGCGCAGAGGAACGCCAAGCAAGCCGGGGATGATGATCCGTGAGGAAATCCACTCGCCGTTCCCGTAGGGGGAGCGGGCTGAAATTTGGGTGACCGATCGTTGCACTATATTGCACACCTTCTCCTTTGTCAGTGACGACGGATTGACTTCCATCCATCATCTGGAAAACTCGGAAAAGCTCACAAAACAAAAAAAGAGGTGGTTGCTGAAGGGGAGAGCTTTGCTTTGAAAGGAAGGATCGGCGCTGGTTTGGAATTTCAGCAGCGGAAAGCGGATTCCGATCTTTGGGTGC
>Ga0179591_1347417_pt1 | contig 10422 bp, 14 predicted proteins | sample CZOMad2_1_08_16f_FD_182891 | JGI IMG/M metagenome (GOLD analysis project Ga0179591, IMG submission 182891) | Vadose zone soil fungal communities from Angelo Coast Range Reserve, California, USA - CZOMad2_1_08_16fungal (PacBio error correction) | ecosystem: Environmental > Terrestrial > Soil >...
CGGGGAGGGGAAAACTAAGTCGAGGAATGGGTGAGGCCGATGAATCGCCCCATCTTAATAGGGGAAGTAGAAGAACCGTGAAAAGAAAAAAAAACCGCGCACATCAACCAATGCCGCGGAAGAAAAACTCAGCCAAAACTGGCTGACCTCTACTTGAAAACATTTCCGGCAGAGCCTACCGTCCGTACTTCTTTTCTAAGTTCGTCAAAAACTCTACGAGACTGCGACCCACCGGGGGGAGAAGGAACTGGATAGTGCTTCCTTCGTAGAAAGGAGAGGAAAAGTCAAGGCTCTCTCAAAGGGTCTCGACCCCACGACGGAAAGTAAGAAAAAAAGAGAGAGATAGCAGTCAATGTAACTAGGAAATCAAAAAAGCAGTCCCATCGACTGACAAAAAATATACAAACGCAAAAGGGATCCCGGCCTTTAAGTCAGACGTATTCAGCGTAAACCTCATGTGTGTGTTCTGGGTCATTAGTTTAACTCGAGAGGGGGACGGAAGGCGTACACTTCCTTCGAGGTAAAATGACGTGCACCGCTCCACAAAACAAGTTGAAGGTCAAGAGCGGGATTCTATGCAACGTTGCCATCATCAGGGCCGCTCATCCTCAGCGCGTTGACAAAAAAAGCCCTATCGAACAATCAAACCGGTTTTGAACGTCGAGAAAAGATTATCAAACAAAAGGGCCCAAAAACTCTCAAGACATCGTGAGATCGTAAGGGGGAATCTTTGCCAAAAAAACGTAATTAATGCCCAGACGAATCCCAAAGGAGGAAGTCGTAATTAAAAACTAAAAGGGGACTGTGAGGAGGTTGAAAGAAATTTGGGGGGGGGGTTTACGTCTACACAACAACGGGGATGTCCAGTTAATGAAACGAGTCAAAAAGGAGGAATTAGGGGCGGGACGAAGGAATAACGCCATTTAAGGAAGGAGGTGCGGGGAAAAACCAACCCAACGGGGAGGAGAACCCTCCGTTTCGGGGATCTCTGGGGGGGTTCAAAACCTACTATGAGGAAGGGGACTCTAGGGCCCACTCTCCTCGAGACGAAAAAACACATGCAACAACGAGATCTGTAGATGCCGTTGGAAGACAGGCTCAGACCCACAAAAAAAAGCCAGAACAAAGCGGTTAGTCACCAGGGGGGGAGCAAGTCCGCACTCTTGATGGGTAACTGGGTGCAACAACGCACCCAATGTACCAGAAAAAGAGGCACCTTCCTTTTTCAATCACCATCCCCATCTTCCCAGTGCGTAGGGGGGACTGACGAGGGGCAAATAGCGGGGGGGAGGGGCGATGATGAATACCAACCGCCCGACACAGTCCTCTCAGGGGAACGGATTGTGCGCTCACCAAAGCCCTGCAACCCAAAGCTCGAGAAAGTTACGATAATTTAAGGGAGACAACCACCCAGGAGGGCGGGAAGTGGGGTAGAAGGGTGACGGGGCGTACTAACAACCCTCAAACTTTAGGGAAAGGAATATCGGAGTACCCTCAGAAAGGGATAGCCAAGGTCAACAGAAAAAAATCCATCCAGCCGAACTGGGTGATGGAAGTTCTCCATAATAAAAAAGACGGTTTTCCAAAATGGGCATGTGTCAATCGCCACCGAAACCCAAAAAAAAAAAGGAGGGGGAGAACCATTAGAATATTAATAAAGAGGGCCCGGCAGCTTGACGATCAGAGCCGGAACACTTCAGATGCGTATATTCATAAAGTCCATTTGAGTGGGGGGGGGCAGGCAAGTCCGTGTTGGTTTAAGGTTCGGAAGCTCGGCCTAGCACGTTGGGGGGAGAGGAAAACAAAGAAGGGGACGAAAATCCACGGTTTTGCAACCACAGACTCCAACGGAAGAAAAGTACCAAACCCCGCAAAAGCCCCCCAGTGACTACAAACAAACCACTCTAAGGGAAAAAAAGTATTTCAATCAAGGATGAACGCTCGCGGGCCGGGCTTGTCGCCAACGAAAAGGTCCGGCGGTCGAGGTTCCTCAATCACGTTTCTATAAAAAAAACCCGCGAAGGTTCTCCGAGGCACACCAGAGAAGGGTCGAAGCCGCAAGCCAACACTGGGGAAGAGACCCGAAAGCAACAATTCCCAAAAAAACCGCAAACCTCACGACGCCCCCGAATAGAAGACGAGATGAACTTCAGGTCGGCTAACATCACCCGCCAAAAAAGCGGGTGGCCCACCAACCAAAAAATAACCAACACTCACCACCAAAAAATACACATCACATAAACACCCGGGAAACCCCCCCCACAAAAAAAATAAAAAAAAAAAAACAAAACAAAAAAAAAAAAAAAAACAAAAAAAAAAAAACCTAGGAGAAGTCTGAGGCGTCCAAAAACGCTTGTGGGGTGAGGGGGCAAAAACTCGCTGTAACGCGATTTCGGCCGATGCGATGACTTGATGAAACCAAGGCGCGCATCAGGCTCGCCTTCAATAAAAAAGAAAGAGGATCTGCTAAAGGAGGGAGGAAGCAGGCCTACCAGGCAGAGGGTAATCCCGCCAAACCGAAGAAGGCAGAGGATCAAAGGAGCGGGCGGACTCTCCAATCCTACTTGTTTCCTCAAAAGAAGGTAGTCAGGGGAAAAAAAAGTCAAAAACACGGTCGGGAGAGCTAACACGGTGAAAGGCGTAAAACTTTTGAAAAGATATCACTACACCGGAGGGATGAAAATATAGATATGAATATCATCGGGGGAAAATTCGGGGACGCTTCAAAAAGTAGCGGGTAGCCGACCTTATGAATTCGAAGGCTGACATCTGCTGAAGAACTCTCTGGTTTGCTACAAAAAGAAGGCTCGTCCTCACGGCCGCGTCGAAACGGACTAGCCTTGCCGTTGCGGGTTTCTGGGTAGGAGGGAGGGGCTCTAAGCTGGCGAGAATCGCGGGGGTGCGTCTTGCATGTAGCTGGGAGAAGGGAGGCTAGAAGAATCGTTTCTGCGAACTGCGGAGCGCTGGAAGGGAGGAGAAACCAAACGTGCCTCTTTGTACCGACGATCCGCTTACAAAGCTGGAGAAGAGGCGATCGGCGTCTGGTTTGCGGAAAAACCGGGTAAGATCGTGAGGGGGAGGAAGGTACTTAAAGCGGACTGCGTTTAGGACGAGGAGGGGGGCTGGGGGACGGGCGGAGGGGGGCCTGGCTTTGGTTGGGTAGTGTGGCCTGGCGGGGCGCGACGCGCCTTCTACCAGGGCAGAGGTTGGAGAAGCCTATGGGGGGGGGGAAGAGGTTATATCGAACACGGAGCTGGGAAACGCTCGACCGGGCACTCCCGCTGTATCATAAAAAAGCGAGCGTTTCTGAGTGTGCCTTTTCTGTCCCTCGAGGAAGGGGGAAAGGGGGTGGTGGGGTGGGGGGTCTTAAAGGACATGGGGCCTTTTGGGGGTCGTGGTTTGTGCCGAATGTGGTGAAAAGTTTGGGGTGTGAAAAAACCTTTATTTCGGAACCATAGTGGGGTTAAATTCACCTCTAAAGGAACCGGATTCTGAAGAAGGGACAACCCCAAGGGGGATTGACGCATGAAGCTCCATGGCAAGAGGGTTGACAGATGAGGGGGTTGACCGGCCTAGGAAAGCGATGCTGCGGGGGGATCTGATCATCTTCGAAAATGGGGGGGGTGCCTGGCCACCATAGTTTTGTGGTGTGGGTGTGCCTGCGAAAAAAAAAGAACAGGGAAAAAATGCAGCGCTGTCATCCGGCGGCCGGCTGCTGGATTTATGGAACAGGGGGACTATAGATGGCTCTTTTCATGGGAGGAACGAGTCGCTGGAAGAAACTCTTGGGCCGAAAGGGGGGAAGGTCAAAACTTCGGCAAGCCTGGTTTTCTTTGCCCTTACTGAGAGAAGAATCGGCGGCGGCTTTTTTGGAAGGACGGCGGTGGTGGGGCGAAAGGGCGAGGAGAAAAGGTAAAGGCTTTGGCGGGGGGAGTAGGTGAAATGAAACCAAAAGGCGCAGATGGGTCGACCACTAGAACCGTGGAAGGAGAGGGTTGGCTGGGTTGCCCAAGAGGAGAGGGCGCGAGGGGGAACTTTGTGGGGTGATGCAGGCGGGCCCCATTCTTTACTCGGCGGGCGTGGAGAAAGGGGGCAAGTTCAATGCTGTTAACCTACCTAATGCTGTCTAAGGATGGTGGGGGGGGGATTCACCAGAGGAAGGCAGTTGAGAATCTCGCTGTGCATAAGTGGGGGGTTAGTTCGGAGCGGGGGTCTGGGATGAACTAGACAACCGGTCCTCACGTCCGGGGCGGTGAAACAATAGATAAAACGGCTCAAAAAGTAGAGAGTTTGTTTGGCAAAGCCACACGTCGAAAATTACAATGGGGCGGAAAAGGAGGAGTTTGACTTCAAATGGTTTCCTGACTTGCCTGAAGGAGTTCAGATGAAAACGGCTCAAAGGAAGGAGAAACGCTGAGCTTGGCCTTGATGACGACGACGTAAGCTGGGGGGCTTTGGGTAGTCTAGATACAAGGGCGGCATGAATCGGGAAGGTTTGGATCCGCCGGCATCTGTGAAAATCGCAAGGAAAGGGGAAGGGGCGCAAGAAGAGAAAGGTGATCAGAGAGGAGAGAAGTTCAAAAAAACGTGGATTCGAAGGGTTAATGCGTATCGGCAAGCGGGGGGGGGGGGATAAATTAAGGCAACGTGTGCATCGTCCTACCTGGCGACATGAAAAAAAATGGCTGGTGGTTCCAGGGGGGGGAACCCGCGCAGGCAGGTACAGAACTGGCCTACTGCCGTACACAAGTTGCTCTGAGGAGAAAACCAAAAGGGGGTCGGATCGTCCGGAATACGTAAAGGAAGGGTGATCTCAAAAAAGGGAGTTCGTTGGGGAGAAGGAGGGGTGCTGGTCATTTGGGATTTGGCCGAGGGGAATGAGGTCTCTTGTACGGCGTAGCGGGGAGGATCACATTCAGGTGTCCCTCCTCTTCGTACAGGGGGGTGGAGGATGGAAAAAGGACGCGCGGGATCAATGTAGGGGAAGGGAGGGACTTTCAGACCTAAGGCAGCATCTCGAACATGTCAGGGGTGCAGAGGGGAGAAGGGTCTTCGCCCTTTCTCCATCATCAGGACCAGGAAAGGGAGAAAAGGCCTTAGTCAAAGGAAAGTGGGGGGGTCTGGGGTTAGGCAGCGGCGTGAGGGGGGAGGTTTGGGCGCAAGGTTTTGCAGAAGCTCCGCACTGAAAGGACCAAGTCCTATTGACGTGGTGCCCTTCGATAGAAAGGGTTGAATCCGGAGGGGTGGAAAGCATCTCCTCCAAAAAAACAGGTACAGAGAGATGCTGATCAAAAGCTTCCGCACCCCATTGATGATGGAAAGGTCAACCCAAAGGGAACTCACCCATATGGGAAAGGAGAAGAAGGAACTCTGCACCGCACAAACCGCCATCACCGAAGTCAGGGAGAAAACTCGCCAATTTTCGGGTAAGGCGGAAGTAAAGGCCGTGACCCCGACTGAACTATGCTGGGCGAAAAGTGGCGGTCAAAGAGCACCCATCGAACGAGGAAGAAAAAGAGGGGGAAACCCTAACTGTCTGCTAATTGGGACAATTTGAGGGGGGGGCTGACGAGACAAGGGAGACAGGGAATAAGAATCTTGTTTCCTCACCCGACGGCCGGGAAGAGAGCCGGGAAAAGGGAAGGAGGTCGTCTCAGGGGGAACGAGGCTAAAATAAAACCGAACATCTTCCAGCTTAAAAGCAAATCCAAAGGCGGGATAATAAAGAGGTGAGAAACCTAAAATTCGCGTCAAAAAGCGCAGGTGTTTTGTCGCCGATCACCGGATTGACTTCAGTATGAGGCGGGGAAGGCATGCCTTCTCTTTTAAATACTTTAACCCAACCTCCCACTTGTACTTTGAGGAAGGGGGGGCTGAGGGAAACTGGTGAAAATCATTTCAGGAACTAGTGCCTCGCATAAAAGCGATGCCGATACGTACGCATGAAACAATCAATCGCATCACCGGTTTTTGGAAAACGTCGATGCCCAAAAGAAACACAAGGTTGTCTCAGGTCGGAAAAAAATGAACAGGGGAGGAATCTGCGATCTGTTCCAACGGAATCACAAGAGGAATCCGAACGAAAAGAAAAAGAAAGGATGGATAAGTCGTAATCAAAAAATTACGAAGACGTGCTAGTGGAGGGGAATAAATTTGTTTCCGTCTAAACTCCGGAAACGGTAAGGAAACCCTTCAGCTGAAATGAACGGGACGAGGGACATTGTATGCTAGGGATGATTTGCAACCCCACTCCGAAAACGGCCGGGAAGACCTGAGGTGAGAGGAGGTTTCACCCGAGAAAGGGGGGGAAAGGTTCAAATGCGTTCATCCCACATCGCTTCGGCAGAACAAGGTGTCCCAGCGACTGGGAGGAACATTTCCGTTAATGGAATGTGAGGTTAAAAAAAAGCCTGAGCAACACCATCTGGTGAGGTCACCAGCCAGTGGAGTAACGGGGAAGAAACAGAGGGTGGTGTACCATCGGTTTCAATCAGGACCACACAACCAGGAAGCAGAAGGAAAGCCCGGGGGCAACAAAAACAATCCCCAGCAAGGCATTCTTCCGTTTTCGACTCTGCCATCGGCCAGGGGGATAAGAAAAGATCAAAAAAGCACAAATTCCCAGGCGAAGGCAAGATGTCAGCAACCTCCTCTTGGGGCCAAGTGACTCCGAGGAGGGGGGGGGCGACTATGGAAGGGAAAAGAACAAAACGGGCTTTTGGGCCGAAGAGTGGGGCTAGGAAGGAAGACACCCTTTCGAGGCCATCGTCTCTTAATGAACAAGCCGATATAATGGTCAACATCAAGCCAGCCAGCGTAATCCGGAAAGGGGTCGGTTTTCCGGCAGTGGGGAAAATCCACCCCAAACACAAAAATGATGGTTGACAGGAACAGGGGTATGAAAGATGAGAATGTACCCCCGGCCACTTGGATCGTCCTGTTAAAAACCGAATATCGGAAAAAGAAGGCCAGGGGAGAGTGAATTCAGGTGCATGCGAAAGTCATGGGGGGGGGTACAAGACGGGGGGGGGGGGAAACTCAGGCTTCGTAGGGCAAACTGGAAGAAGGAACCCCACTGGGAAAGAACCGTTTAAACCCGAAAGAAAGGGGGAAAGGGCCTGAAAAACCGACCCCGCAAGCCCCCAATGAGTACGTAAGCACCAAAGACCGCCACGGGAAGGAACCAATTCACAAACCTTTGACGCGTTGAACTCTCGAGTTCGGCTTCTGGGGGGAAAGCGCCCGTTTCCAGAGAGGTCCGGAAAGGAGAAGGTTCTATAGCCCAACAAGGGAAGGGCCAAAAAAATACTCCGTCTCGGGGGGCCGGCCAACCATAGAGTCGTCTAATCCGAGCGAAGGGGGAGACGGCCAACCCAAGAAAAAAGAAGAAAAACACCCAGCAACGACTCCCATCCGCACTGACTCAAATGCATGGATCACTTCCTCGTAGCCTCACTCTCACCGAGCCCAAGGACTGTAGAAAAGCCTACTGGGGGGGCCTCTCAGCTCGCCCCAACTCTCATCCTACGGCTCGGGAAAGAGGCACGCTTTGGGTGGCTTTCCTCCACCCGGAGGCGTAAAAAGGGTGGGCCGCAAGCCTGGTGGAATAGGGGTGAATGAATAATCCCAGGCCTCCCCCTGGAAGGAAAAAAATCGGAGGAAAGGACTCTTGAAGAACAACGGAAAACTCTAATATTTGGTAATCGCAACTGGCAAAAGGGCTCTCGCCTCCTCTTCCAATGGGGGAGTCGGGATTCCGGGAGGAGAAAAAGAATTAGGAGTTCTCGCGATGTGAGTTTCGGGAGAAGAACTGGGGGGTCTCTACATAGAAGAAATCTTCCCTAGTTAAAAAGCTTATGATATCTATCGAAAAACTTAGGGGGGAAGGGGAGGTTATACATCATCAGAGGGCACCAACGTCGGACGATCTCTCGAGGAGGGGCAGCCTACCTTGATAAGGTAGCGGGGGGGAAGAAAGGAGCCAGGTTTGCTACTAAAAAAGGTATTACTAGGAGAGGTCCGGGCTAACGCCGCCGGCTGAGAGAAAGAAGGGGTGGAGTCTTCCACCTCTGAGGTTAGTAGGGACCGGCGAGTTGAAGGGAGGGGGTGGTGTGGCTTGCTTGCCTTTATCTCCTGTCGCTCTCTTTTCAGCCAGGGGAATCTGCTTTGAAAAGGAATATGAGCCGACCCTCTTGGGCTTACTCCCAAAACCAAGCGTTCTACGAAAACACAGAATGCCTGGGCGATTGATAGCGTGAAGACTTCAGGGATCGCTCGGCACCAATTCATCCATTTGGAGTGCCACTCTACAGGAAGTCCTCGCAGTTCAAGAAAAGTCGGAGGGCGGATCGGAGGGGGTGCTGGGAACGGGGGGGGTGGGGTGAATTTTCATGGAAGGGCGCGGAAGAAAGGAGGTCGCAATTAATGGTGCATAGGGACCTGTTCAGTTGTTGGAAAGTCTTGTGGGTCAGAACCGGTCTAGGACTAGGGACCGCAGGCTGCCCTTTCTTTCTAAAAACCGCCCGCCGGAGAATAGCGTGGTGTTGAGAAGGGATGGGCCCGCGCTGGGGGGGAAAGGGTTGGGTGTGTGTCGTACACTCGAGGTTGGGGGGCAAAGTAAGTGTCCCAAAGGGGCTTTTTTGGGGGGGAAAAAACAACCGGGAAAGGGGAAAACATATGGGTGGTGAAGGAACTGGGCCCCTCCTAAAGCAGGAGATTCTAGGGACGGAGGGACTTGACGCAAAGAAAAAATGCAAAAACACAAAAGGTCAAGTGGTATACAGCCTAGGCTTGGGGGAAAGGCGCGTGCAAGCTGATGGGATGCAGGGTTGGGGGTTCAGCCCGGCCGGGCCACCATCATGGTGTGTTGGGGGACCCGGGGCTGATCCCTGTGGAAACGAGGCAACAGAAAAGAATTAACTGGGCTGGCTTTTTTGAAGGTTGACCCAGGGAGAATAATGGCGCGAAAGGGAATACGGCTGTCCTTCCTACGTTGTGAGGGGGTATGCGTCAAAAAAGAGTCGTCGCCGCCTGGGGTTACTTTGCAGTACCTTATCGGAAAGCGTCAGGGGTAAGTTGGGGGCAGCGTCTTGTTCTGTCTAAGCCTAGGGAAAAAGGGGGAAGGTCGGGAGGAAGGTCCAGTCAGTTCGCCCCGAGCGAGCAAGGGGGGGGAACCACCGGCCTTCCTGGGTCTGGTGAGGGGGACAAAGGCTGGGGGAAAGGGAAAGGGGTTGGGGGCTGGCGAGGGATGCCCCGTCTTTACATATCAAAGAAAGAAGGGGGGAGAGTGAACGTATCCCTGCTTGGGTACCTACCAGGGGGGATGGCGAGTGTGGGGGGGAAGTTACTAACCCCGGAAGTTACGGACTGGTCTGACCATCGAGGAGGGAAGTGTGTTTTTTTGGCCGTAGAGGGGTGATGTGGGGGAACTAGAAAGGAAAGGAAGAACAAAATGGGCGGTTTGAAGCAAGATAACGAAACGGCCGGGACTCAAAACCTTCCGTTTCGGGAGGGGGAAAAAAAAGCCCCGTCTCCTTTGGCTGTAAGGAGGAGGAGTGTTGCGTTAAGGTTAGAAAGAGGGTTAAGGAGGGTTTAGCCTATGAAAAACTTTGGCTCAAAAGGAACTCAACTCACTCAAAATTTAGCTTATGCCCTTGAATGGGGGGACTGTTCGTATCTACGAGCGGCCGGTAGAGGAAAAAGGGACGCCGGCCATCTTGCGGCGCCGAGTGCTTTTTGGCTCAGTCTCTGGGATCATCTTCTGGGGAGACTTGGAAAAACCGGTGCGGGAGGGTTCCTGCGTATGACAAGCGATGAAAGGATGGGGGCCGAATGGAAAAGTGTGCAGAGCCTCGGAATGGCGACCTGAACCAAAGGGAGGGGCAGCGTTTCACTTCTTGACCGCAGTCAGGGGCGTCTAACGTGGGTGAAAGAAAGGGGCTACGGCACAACCCCTGCGAGAAAAAATGATATCGTCTGAAGAGAACAAAAGGTATTCTCCCGGAAAAGGGGGGGAAGTTTGTTATAGGGTACGCTACTTGGGAGTCGGGGGGGGGGTTAGCATAGTTCAATGTTAACGTGGGGGAGTTCTCAGATCTCATCGTCCTCAGCGTCCCGCGAGGGCAGATTGGGCTCGCTTCCCTTAACGGCTGGTGCCTTAGGCTCGTTCACAAAAAAAAGGAAGAAAGAACTAAAGGACGGTGGCGAGGTCGGAGGTCCGTCCGAGGGTTTTGACCATTTGGGCAGGATAACCAAGGTTCGGGGCATGCCGCCCATGTTCAGTTCGTACGGAAGACAGTTTGAGGGGTTATGGGGGGGGAAACTGGGGTTGGCAGCTCCTTCAGCGAAAGAAGGTTCATCCTTAAATCGGAGGGGTGACTCGGTGACAAAAAGATTCATCACAGGTGAAAGGAGGGCATCATC
>Ga0179591_1219949_pt1 | contig 10421 bp, 10 predicted proteins | sample CZOMad2_1_08_16f_FD_182891 | JGI IMG/M metagenome (GOLD analysis project Ga0179591, IMG submission 182891) | Vadose zone soil fungal communities from Angelo Coast Range Reserve, California, USA - CZOMad2_1_08_16fungal (PacBio error correction) | ecosystem: Environmental > Terrestrial > Soil >...
CTTCTGGGTCAAAATCGGGCGTGGGGGGCGGGGGAGAGACGCACGTCGGCAGGTGGGTGTTAACTCAAAACGAGAGTCGTAAGGGAAAGGGGGCAGAACCGGGAGAGGGAACTGATGGAGGGAGGTCACGTCGGCGGGCTTTTTGTCCTGGGAAATTAGAGAACGCCAATAGGAGCCAGTAGGAATTATGTAAGGTTCGACGGTCCAGCGAAAGGGGGAACTACCAAGATAGGCATGTGATAACTACATTCACTCTGGGACAAAGGGGAGGGGAGGGAAGTGATGGGGGGGAGGCCCTGAGGGACATAGAAACAGGCGAAAAGAGAGGAACTAAACGAACGATATCGAAAGGAGCAGTACCACGCCGGAATACGAGGACAGAAGTACCAGTTAAAGGGATTAGGAAAAAGGAAGAAAAGAGGGCCAGGGAAGTAGATGGTCTCTCCTAAACTCTAACAAGGGGTCAAAAGAGGGCAGGGGACAAACAAGGGGGAGGTCGCCGACCACCGGGGATGCTGATCAGGTACAGAACCAATTACTACTAGATTTATAGGAATTTAGACTGCCGGACTAGAATCGAACGCCAAAGAAATATGGGAAAAGATTTTATGCTTGAGGGCAACCACAAATAGGGGGGAAAGTCCGCATCCTGTGGCAAGCTTCAATAAAGAGACTTGAAGACAAGAAAGAGGGGCAGATGAGGGGTCAGAGTCCCATCAAAAAAGGAAGAGGAAAGGCTAGGGCGCGTGCTTTCAAAAGTTGAAAAGGAAGGGGGAAACAATCTACCTCCCTATAGGACCAGCGTAGGGGGGAAACGGGGCAGGGGTGGGCATGGGGGAGGCCCGGGAAGAGAAATAGTAGGGGGAGGTTAGGGAACATGCAACCAAACGATTTGAAGGTGGTCTAGGAACAAGTTCAACCTGGACCTCTTAGCCCTCGCAAGGGGGAAGAATAAAAAAAAAATTCAGAGATCAGGAAAAAAAAGCAAAGAAAGATGTTGTAAAGCATGGGTGAAGGGAAACAATAGCCGGCCAAACTCAAATGGCCAGGGGAAAAAAAGACGCGATGTGTGGGAAACCAGACAGAGGGCCCAGTGCGGGTAAAAAAAAAACTGTAAGGAAAGTCTTTGACAAGGGGTGAGGGCAACTTCAATGGGTGAGTAAGGTAGTCGGCGAAAAGGAGTCGTGGGTGGCGCCCAACTAAATTGGAAAAAAGGGGGAGGGAAGGACCGGAGATCCCGGTGAAAGAGGGGGACTCTTCAGAGGGGAGATCTACTTGGAAATCCTTTACACGGGAAAGAGATCCTTAACGCGACCAATCCCTCAAAAGGAAGAAATACGGGAGACTGTCAAAAAAGCTGATGCAATGCCATCTCCTGAAAAGGGTGACACTCCCCGGTGAGGAGAAGTTAACGGGTCGACTGGGTTGCGGAATTGGGGGAAGAAGGAATAATGCTTCGTTGATCTTGGGGGAAAGGGCCGTTCAAAAGTGGAGAGAGGGCTAGAGAGGGGGGCAGTGGAGGAGAATGTAGGCGTTGCCCTTGGTAGGTCCTGTAAAGAAAAATAAACGGGAGCACGAAGAAAAACGGTGGGTATTAAGAAGGACGACTGGTTGGTCAACGTTCAGGAGGTCTTGATAAAGAAGACGAAAATCGGAGGCGTCGACATTCAAGAGCAATTGGTCAGGAAGGAAAGGACCAGCTATGTTTCAGAAGGGGTCGCAAAATAGTAAAGAAGCCGACGCATCAACGCAGCGCTACAGTAAAACTTAACGGCTAAAAGGGTTAGAGTCGCGGCTCTCGGCATCAGGAAAAAAAGCGCGGGGGTTGTACAAACGATGGAAAGGGGGGGACCTGCCTAAAACGGGGAAGAGCGGACGAAGGCTAGTGACGAAAGAAAGCTTCCTCACTGCGAAATCGCGAGCGGGAATAAGAATTTTAATCTCTATGAATGTCAGCGATGAAGAGGCTAAGGGTCGGGTTCATCCGGAAGAAGGGAAAAGAAAACTGGACTCGGAAGGGAAAGAAGAGCAACTAACCGGATCCCCCTATTTCTCGGATGGTAGATACGAAAACGTTTCCTGGGTGGGGAAAGAAATACCATCTAAAAAGATAAGATAAACTTTCTGGTAAAAAAAAGGGTCGGTATCTAAAAAGGGGACATCGGGGAGTTGAAAAAAAAAGGAAATCAAAAGTGATTATAGGGTGAAAAGCACCAGGAAAGAAAAGATTGGGAAAAATTCACTTTGTGGATCGAATGGAATCAAAGGGGAAAACAGGAGAGCAATGGTCTTATTTGGAGTAGTAATAAACTTTATCGGGGGGGGAAGACCGCCAAAAAAATCGGCTTAATAAAAAAGGGGGGGGAAGAGAAAATTTTTAACCCCTCTCGGGGCCAATCTTAGCGGCATGGTTGTAAGAACAAACAACCAAAAAGGGGGAACTTGGAAAGGAGGAGCCTAAACCCAAAGCAGACAGGGAAACTAATCGGGGAACGTTCAGGGAAAGGAGGGATTATGTTTCAACTCAAGGTCATTCTTCTTGAATATTCAAGCTTTGAGGTTTTGTTCTTGGCAGGTTCTGAGGACGGGTGAGAAATCTACGCTAAAACAACAACAAAGAGGGACCCCAAAAAAGGAAAAAAAGAAGAAAACAGGGGAAGCTTCCTTGAGAACTCCCCACAACCCCCCGATCCGATCATAAGGAATGAAGGGGGGAAAAAGACGCCGGTCAACGTGTGCGATAAAACTGGATGAGAAGAGGGCTAGGGTCTGCTCAGACGGTCAACGAAGTAAAATGATGGGGTTTAAATTCGTGATGCAGCCGAAAAAACGGGAAAAGGGGGGTCACTGGGGCAAAAGATTTTGAAGCAAAGGGCAGGCGTACCCGATAATGACCGACCGAAAGATCGAAACATGAAAAGCATTCGATAGGATAGGGGATGACCACCCGGGACGGTGTACAAGAGGGCAAGACTCATTAATCTCAGGACAATCTACGAACAGGGGGCTTTGAGGTGATATTTTGGGGTTAAATACCCAGAAGGGGGAGGGTCTACGGTTGTAAGAAAAAAGTGAAATCGTACCCTGTGAAGTGCTTGACATGAAAACCGCAAAGGCAATGTTGCGATCGGAAGTCTCAGCAAAAAAGCGCCAGGGAGAGCGTCGGGGAGGAACGAGGAAACTTGTGAATGGGGGGCATGGACGACAACAGAAAGGACGGGCAGAAGCTATATCGCTGCAAATAAACGGCCGCGTTGACAAAACCTCCTCTTTCAGTTAGCAGATAGAAAGGAAAGAGAAGGAGGAGGTAATTCTCCGACATTCGCATATCAAGGTGAGGAAAGGAAAAAAAGTACGAAAATCTTCGGAAACCACGAAAGAGCGAGGGTTAGATGTTGCTTGAGAAGGAGACGGAATCAGAAAAAGGTGCTATCAGGGCCCAGCCTAAGGAAGCTTGCTTCGCGAGCGGAACGGAAAAAAAAAGGGTCCAGAGAAAAAAGATCAATAGGGGGGGAGAAGTCAGGTAAACGAAAAGTTCAGCAGAAATTTCCCGATAGAGCTGTTTAGAGAATAAGAGACGAACGGACCGACCCCGGTCCTGCAATCCGGAAAAGGAGAAAAGAAAATAGACGTTTCTGTTAGTTCCAGAAAACTGAAAGACCGCACCGGAAAATTAGAAGAAGGGACAAATCAGGATAACCTATCTTAATTACCAGGCTCAGGAACTTCAAAGGGGGGGATGCTGCCTGAAAAAAGGGGACCAAGGCGGCCAGGCCGGGGGCGAACTCAACACGAGGCAAGAACCGGCGAGGAATGGAGGAAGAAAGGCTCCGTAATCCTTTAGGATGTGCTGGGTAAAAAAGGGAAGGAGAAAATCTGCCAGAGAGGGGACGCTGCCTATGCGACCGCGGCTAGAGGAACCCTCATTGAAAAGGTCGAGGTAAGCAGTGATTGAAAGAAAAAAGCATGCGCCGCGCCGCAGGACCACTCAAAGGGACTTAATGCGATTCCAACGACAGAGAGTGAACTGAATGAGTCCCAACGGGGGGGGAAAACTGGGCGTGAGACTATAGTATTGTGCCCATGTTTTCCTGTAATAGACGAAGAATGAAGGAGGTAACACCATCTTTATTGAGTCAGTAGAAAGCGAGGGGGGGAAAGCCAGGAAAGTATTTATGGTCGGACTCTGAAAAAAAATTTTGGTCGAGCAAAAGGTTGCATAGAAAAAGAAGAGGGGGTCATTCTAACACCGGGCAAACAAGATATCCCGCAACGGGGACGAATGCCCACCGACGTTGCGAAAGATGGCACATGATAGGTTTAAGGTCAGATTGTGAAAGGGAAACGGAAGAAAAAGAGGGTACTCCTCGAAAAGGTCCGCCGAAAAAGCATCTGGGAGGAAAGAGAAAAAGAGGAACTGCAAAGGGGACTTGCGATCGAAACGATGGCAAGTCCGAGAAGCAAATTATGAGGCTATGGAAATGAGAGAGGGGTCATTTTTCTAAAACTCTGGAAGAAGGGAAAACATTCGCAGGGGCTGGGGTGGGGGGGGGGAGTGTGTGTGTGGTGGTGGGGTTTTGAGGTGGGGGGGGGGTGGGGGGGGGGGGTTTGTGGGTGGGGGGGGGGGGGGGGGGGGGTGTTCTCAGGAGTAGTCTGAGGTCAAGGAAATTAATTAATACGTGGGAATCATCTTTGTTGTCATGAGGAAGGAAGATTTGTTCAGGGAAGCCATAAAGGCATTCCTGATTTTGAATTGAAATTTCGAGGGCCCAGCTGCGCTGGAGCAACACACATCAGGATGGGGCCTTTTCAGCGAGAATGTTGGCCGATTCTGACTAAAACTGCGTGTAGAATCGGAAGAGGGAAAGGGAGGTTCAAGTCATACGTATTCGGGGTAAAATTGGACGCGAAGGGAGAGACATGAAGGAAGCCGAGGGGCGGTCCAGGCAAAAAAGGAGGGGCATGGGTTTCTAAAACCCGGCATTATTTCCATTGGGGTAGGTCCCATAAGGAGGAGAAGCGGCGACCTTCAACAAAGGACATAGCAAAATGGCGTCTAGACGGTAATCACATTGACCAAGGGCTCAGACTAGGGAGATGGCCATAATGAAGCGAAAAGGTCGGACCAAGCGCGAAATCCGGGAGTTTGTGGAAACCGGAATCAAGCGACGATTACTCGGGGAAACCGACCAGAACAAAGGGACCAGAATGGAGAGAGAGAAGCAAAACAACGGAGGATTAGTAAAAGAGATGAAATCCAGATTGTCACTTGAAATGGGGGTGCGGGAAGCATCGGACCGGATAAAAGGGGGTTCCCAAACGCGAGTGGTCGCGCGGGGAACTAAACAAAGGGGAAAGAAATGCGCTCGCTAAAGAGAGGAGGAGGACAAAAGGTTGTGGCATGTGGGGATTTAATAGGAAAGCCAATTAAACTGCATCTCAGATTGTGGGAACAGGGGTCGCAGGGGGCGAACTTTATGATGAAAAAAATAATAATTGAAAGAAAGGAGCTGGTCAAGGGATTGCGGCCAGTGCCTGTGGGACCAAAAAAGGAGGGTCAGGAAAAAAAGCCGCTTGGGAGAGAAGCTCTATCAAGAAACATTCCACCGAAATGATCGGAATGAAGAGAAAAAAAAGGCAGACGACACGATTACACCGCCAAGAAAAAACACCAAGAAGCGAAAAGGCAAAAGCTGGTGTGGGCAATCTAAAAAAATGAAAATCGGAAGGAAAATGAAATCTTCAAGTACTTCAACAGATTGAGAACGACAAAAGGGAGGAAGGAAAACAGGACAACAAGACTCTCGATTTCATACTTGTGTCAAGTACTAGAAGCGAAAAACGGTGGCACGAAGGAGCGACGCTTTGTGGAAAAAGGAATTATGAATAAGGACCCCTACCCTATCATTTCCCCCTAACTATCAGGGGAGATAGGCAAAAGAAGAGGGGAGGGAAAGAAGCGTAGTGCAGTGGCGGTCATATAACAAGATCTTAAAAAGACGAAAGACCGTACAGGGAGGAGGAGTCTTGGAATCCTTGAAGGCTGACAAGAGGTAAAAAAATACCATATAGAACGAAGCGGTCTCCAAGGGCTGGGGTGGCAAGGCTTCCCAGTGGAAGAGTCTTTTTGCATGGGGGAGAAAATAAAAAAACAAATGCAACGTGGTCGCCATAGAAGAATTCCTAGAGGCTCGAACTTCCGCAATAAGAGAAAGGAGAATGGGGTTCAGAAAAATATCAGACCCGACTAAAAAGAAAAAAGGGGTTGTAAAGGGGAAGACTCAGGAGCGGGACCCCGAAAATCAAAGGCCAATAACCCGACCAGATCTTTTACCCGGACAGCGGGGGGGGGAACAAAGGGCGTAACCGAAAGGTAACGTCGTAGGGGGAAGCCAGACGGCGTCAACTCCGCGTGGAGGGGGGGGGAGAGGCGGCGCAGGCAGGGGTCTGCCAGTACCAAAACGACTTGATCGTGGACGGCATGAAAAGCGATCACCTTTTACGAGAGGAGAACGGAGATCAATCGCTAAAAAGCAGAAACGCCTTAAGCACGCTCGCAGAAATTTGAGAAAAAGAACCGCCAAAAATAGGACATTGGACTAAGGAAGGGGCTAAAAAGGATCACGGGACTGAACTCGGTGCTGCTACACGATTTCATCCGGGGGGATAATGAGAGGCATGACTTGTGTATCGTTTTACGCCTGAAAAAACTAAGGGAGGAAATCGGGGTCCGGAAATTGTCAGGATACTAAGGTGAAGGGAAAATGGGGGTAGGGGGAGCAAGGGAGGTGAAAATAGTCTAGTACTGAGGAAGGGGGGGACGAAAATGGTCGGGGAATTCAAGAAAACTACGAGAAAACCTCACTGAGGTAAACGGAGGAGAAATGACAGGGCCACGGGTCGGTCAACCCTTCCCTAGCGAGGGGAGAGGGAGCGGCAAGGACGGCGAAGCGCCTCTTAGCGCAAACGAATTGCCGACCGTGTAGGTAGGGAAAAGGAGCGAAACGTGTCGCGCCGCGAATCGAAAAACTCAAACCCGCCAGTCGGCGGAAAAATACTAACTTGGGAATTGGGGAAGGAACGGGCAAAGAAACCTTTAAATAAAGTTCTCTAAGGGAGGTCTAAGTGAAGAAGGAGAAGTCTCTTAAGACAGGAGGAAAGAGCGAGACATGCACTATTATATGGTTGAAAAGGCTCGAACGGGCCATTGTCACGAATAGGGGTCTGCTAGGGCATGGGTCATTTGGGGCTGCAAGGACCGCTAGAACAGAAAAAGGAAGAGGGAGGGGAAAACTCGAAAAAGCCACGAACTGAATATTGTTCTGATCGAAGGGAGATAGGAAAACGTTCCCTTGAAAGCAGAAATAGAAAAGGGATCGGAGAAACTTGGCTGGAAACAAGCAGAAAACACACCTCGACTGGGTAATTTAAAAACAAAGAGCCAAGGCAAGGAAAATTAAGAGGGAATACTGAAATAGGAAAAAACAAAACAGGAGGTTAAAAAGGCCCTGTTGATGAGTGAATGAAAAGCGCGGAAAAGGTGGGCAATGAGGAGGTACTGGATACATTATCTTTGGAAAAAGCGACTTAAAAACGGCCGTTCAACAGCTTGGGTAGTTGTTACACCCTCCATAGGAGAAGACTGCGCTTCATCTATTGGGGGGGGACAAGCGCAAACAAAATATTTTCACTTTGAGGGCAACCTTCGGACGAATAGGAGAGAAATCGTTGTCGCGGTCAAAACTGAAGAAATCGGCGGTCTGGCACGCAGGGTCAAAAGGAGTGCAAAAAGTGCGGCTGAGCTTGGCAATGTGTTGGGGGAGGAAAATAAGGCAAGCCTGTTGGACCACAAAAGAGGAGGAAAAGAAAAAAGAAAGGATCAACCTGTTAGCACGCAGGGACAACAAAAAAACATAAAGAGAACGGTAAAGTAACTGAATTTCTTTTGGAATACGACTATATAGAAAAGGGAGAAATTTCTCTGGGATCAGCGCGATGGTCAGGAAGAATCGGCCCTTCAACTTTAGCAAATGAGTGGGTGAAAATCTGGAGGCGCACGGCCGTGCGGACCAGATGAGAGGGGAAAAAGGGTTCATTTGGGTTCATCACCACGAAGTAGGTGAAGGAGAAAAAAAAGAAATGATTCCTAAAGCAATCTACCACCATGGAAACGGGCTCGGGGAAAGCTGTGAAAAAGTACAGTCACCTCTTGAAAGCACCTGAAAGGGGAAGCTCTTGGTCGCTCATTAAGACACCCTGGGTACTTTTAATGGTTGCTCTTGTGTGTTAAAGACCCCGAGTGGGTCGTTCTCCAGGGTTTTAAAAAAAGTGGAGGGGCCGTTGCCGATGGGATGCGAATCCCAAGCCCTGGGGGGGGAGAGAAGAAGAGCCCTCGGCATTGGTAGACCGGGCGGCTCTTCTCGGTGACAAAGAAATGGTGGGGATCGGCTTCTATGCGAAAAAATAACAAGGAAGTCAGCCGCGGTTCGCTCAAGACAGGAAGCGCTCCAATCCTCTCAATCGTGACCTCAAGGGATCACTCGCTTATCCGGATGGACATGTCCGTCAGCAATTACCTTAAGGAAAGATGACAACGGTTCTTTCCCGGACCAATGAAAAAGTGTCCGGGGGCAGTCAAAACCGCGGAGGGGTATACTAGGCAAGCGGTCTCCCTAGGTTGCGAGAAGGGGGGAACCGACAATCCGGATTCTACGACATTCGTGCTGCCCACGATTGGGGGGAAAATGGCTCTTGGTGATACCAGTCGGAGGCAAATCAGGCTCGGAAGGGGACTCCCTTACCTGCATAGTAGACTGAAACAATAGGGGATGATGGGGAGAGAAGGAAAAAGAAGGCGGACTACTGCATACCCGGTTCGAGAAGAAATCAAAAGTCCTCAGAAGTTGATGGGGGGGGGTGGGGGGGCAACGAAGAGAAGCAAAGGAAAAATCACCTCGGCGAATCACTGACAGCAAAAAAAGACCTAGATCCCTTAAACGGGGATAATGCGTGAAAAAAGAAAACCTGGGGGGGACATGCTTCCTGACGGTAAAACACCCCCTAAATACTAGTCGGCCGCAACCGAGGGAAAGTCCCGTCAGCATTTCTTGCTTCGGCAAGGGGAAAACGTACAGGAAGGTTGCTTCTGTGCGTCCAAGTAAGGAGAAGATTGTCAGAGGACGTCAATATGGCGGTTCTCAGAAGGAGCGGAAAAAGAGTCCCGATGAACATGATCGGAGGGCACGATCCCAGAGAAAAATTGGGGGGTGCCGAAAATAAAACAGAACGACTGCTGAACGGCAAAACTCCCAAAGCCATTCTTAAGTCAAACCCAATATGGAGCAGGAGGATGCCCATTTCCCCCGAGAATGAAAAAAGGTATTGGGGGGCCCATTTGGCTTGCGGGGTGGAATCTACCTTGATGACAGTCTGCGGCAAAAAAAAAAATGTCTTTTTCCAGGCTTTAGGGGGGATGATAATAAGGAAGCTTCTTTATTTCGGGCCTTATTTAAGAGTTCGGTTGGGGAGCCACTGGGTTGACAATACCACAGAAGCGGTGGGGGTTCAATGGGGTTCAGACAACCGGTGCAAACCCAGGAAACGGACATTGATCAGACACACTGTAACGACTCTTTCGCAGATGTTTCCTTATGAAAAAGATTTGCCACCAAAAACTGGAGAAGATTTGAAAAAACAGCGCCGAAGGAAGAGGGGAAGAGTCAAAGGATGCTTGACCCTCGGTTACATGAACAGCATTGAGACTCGTATTCGAACAAAGGATGACGGATATTTCAGGGAGAGTGGGCGGGGACCTGGAAATAAAAAGCGTTCTCAGATAATCTGCGAACCGAACTAGGCGTAGTGTCCACTGCAGCACCGTCTGGACATAGAGACAGGGGCAATCTGTTTCTGGTCCGGCGGAAGGCCAAGGGGGGTACAAATCCTTGTTGCCGTCCTTCAAGGTCCTTGTGTCGAGAAGGATGGAGCTGGATAACCACCAGCGATTTAATGTCCCTGACGGGGGGGTGGAAAGGGATAAATTTCCCGGCTGTTTCGAGCGTGTCATAGTAGAGAGGGGGACAATTCCCCGATATTTTAAGGGAATTTCTGATTATATCTAAGAGAAGAGGGAAGCATGACTGCTCCGAAAATAACTGAAAAGGCAAAAATTAAAATCGCATGATTGCTACAACTGAAGGATGGATGGGGGGATTTAACCAGGAGTAGAAAGCGAAAAACCGTCAACATCCTGTCATCATACGATTGAGGTACGCGAAAAAAGTATCACATGGAAACAACACCGGGGACGAACGATGAAACATCGAAGGCAGGTATCTCCCAGGTCAGCCCACTCTCGTAAAACTTTGGCAACAAAGAGACAGCAAGGGGGATTGAACGAGGACCAGAATGGCAGAAAGGGG
>Ga0179591_1240529_pt1 | contig 10421 bp, 11 predicted proteins | sample CZOMad2_1_08_16f_FD_182891 | JGI IMG/M metagenome (GOLD analysis project Ga0179591, IMG submission 182891) | Vadose zone soil fungal communities from Angelo Coast Range Reserve, California, USA - CZOMad2_1_08_16fungal (PacBio error correction) | ecosystem: Environmental > Terrestrial > Soil >...
CATGGGGGGGTGGTCATCTGAAAAAGGGAAGGGATTGAAAATCTGTGCCGGAACTCAGACTGAGTCGAACGGGGGAGAAAGCCGGAGGATTAGCGTTTCCGAACAGAGGGAAGGGAAGGATTTCTGAATCCGTGCAGTTTCCGCCATTAGAAGCCACTGGAAGCCGCCCAAAAGTAGGAACTATTGCCAAAAAGAAAAGGTGGGAGGGAATAAAGGGAAGTTCTTAGGTGGAGGACAAAAATGGAGGAAAATCCATAATGGTTCTGGTAGAGGGAACGGTCACTTCGTTAACAACAAACAAAAACCGAGCGAGAAGAAGATGAAAGAGCTGCGACAGGCTCTCGACGATCTCCTCCTAAACAAAAAATAAAGTAATGTGGAAAAAGGAAAAAAAAAAAGGTTCGCACGATCCGCACGAACGTCCGCCGCCGGGGGCGGGTGGGACGGGGAAGTCATAAACCGTCTCTTCTTCGAGCAAAAGATTTGGGGACTTAGGCTCGGAGAGGGGAATTGCCTCTATCCACCTCCTGTTTGGGGAACCGAAAGAGGGGGAGAAAGGAGCAAACGATTACGGACATGTCTCACAAGAGAAATGTCGTCAATAGACGCAGTTCTGACCAAGGACTGGGGGGCGAAAGGATAAGTTGGTATAGATGTAGGTTTCCAGGTACGTGAGAGCCCGGGAGTTGGGCGAGTGGGAAGGGGGGGTGAGGACGCCGGTTGAAACCATTTTGGGGGGGAAAAAGAAAAGGACCCCTTCCTCAAACAAGCCTCCTCTTAAAACAATGCGCAATCGGTCAGAAGGGAGAGGTCGGTAAAGGAGAATCCTGCAAGGACTGACCCCTTCGAAAATATCAGAGAGGAGGAGACACGGAAGAAGGAAGAGAAAACGCCGCGACTCTTGAGCCCGGTATCGCACTCTACAACGACATGACTTCGCCGGATTTAACATGCGATCCGCTATCACGACCGAGGGGAGACGGCAACGGGAAGGGAGAGAGAGACGACCAAAAACACGGGTAGAGGAAGGAGAGTCGTCAAATTAAAAAAAAAACCTTTTTCCGAAAAAAACGGAGGGATACGGAGTTGAGCCGCAGGCGGAAATCTCCTTCAACCCAGCCAGGTTGTCTGGCCGAAGCACGGAAAACAAACGCGCTTCGTTTAACCGGCGTATCGTGTCGGACTCTCGAAGATCGAAGGTCGAGGGAGACATTTTCATGCTACCCCGAGACGAAGTACCGAGGCGAAGCAGTTGGGTAAGAATGGGTAAGGTGGCGCACGCAGGTACTGGAAATGGAAAGTGCACCGTAAACCCAACCTAAATCTCTTCAGGTACCCTGGCACAGGCCTTCACCTAAAAAATAAATTAAGGGATAATGGCAGACCTCACCTGGGGACGAATGGCGAAGAAAGAGAAGTAATACCGGGGTGAGGATCAAGAGCTGATCTCGGGAAGGCTCGGTTAAAAGGGTGTCACGCTACGTCACAAAACCGGAGGCGGGAGAGGAAGAAAAGGGGCTCATCTAGAGCAGAAAAGAAAATCGCGCAAGGCACCGAGGGGAAGGAACGGCTTTCTCAGGGAAGGACTCACGCAAAAAAAAAAAAAAAAAAAAACAGCAACAGCCGCCCAATTTGGTAAGAGACGAAGGGGGGGAGGATCGTGAGGGACCTGTCGCTGGTCAAACAGCTGGACGGGGTTTGGGGCGCAGGCCGGGGAAAGGAAATAGTACTGCGGCACCTGAACCTTAAACAGAAACGAGAGGGAATGATAGGTTACGCCGAACCGAGGGGTCGGGGGGAAGGGGAAACGAAGGGGGTACCCATAAACGTCCCGCACCAGTATGGGGGTTTCCGCAGGCAAAGATCAAAATAACTTAACTGGCCCTCTTGTTCCTCCACTCCGGGCCGCCCCCGTGGCAAACATACAGAGGGGCAAGGAGGACGCCCGGCTTCAAAGTCGACCTCATGATCAGCAGGCGGCCGAAGGAGACAAGCCTAACGTCTCACGGAGCTTTGGTTTTGGGGGAGAGGAAAACAAGACTCCTCGGGTCTGAGAGCGCGAGGTCAGGAAGGAGAAACCGTGGATGAGGGGTAACAGGCATTCTCTGCTATACTCATAGAACAGCGATGACAGCGAACGAAGGGATGGGCAAGAGCTCCTGCAACCACAAAGGTTCCCTCGTGCAAGGAGCAGAGAAAGCGGCCTTGCGCGGAAAAAGGTACAGTGTGTGTCTAGGCCGGATAGGCTTGGAAAGAAGGGAATACCTGATCCGAGACAAATGAGAAGGGTAGACTGTCCACAGAAAGTTGTGCGCAAGAGGGGGAAAGAAGAAGTATTATCTCCAGGAGTCAAAATCTCTCGTATGGATTCTGACCAAAAGGTGGTGAGATAACGGAAAAAAAGAATGAGTATCTCGCCCTCATCGGAACTCCGTCAAAAAAAGGTCGCATAGAAAAACGCGAACCAAGAAATGTCACAGAATGGGCGATATCGCTACTCTATCTATACCCGAGCGGACGAGCGGTGGCCGAAAAAAAAACTCAGGGAATTGAGAAGAGCAAAGAATTTGCACCACTCGGGGGAATGTACGTGTGTAGTGGAGTAGAACAAGCTTTTCACTCATGAGGAAACAAAAATGAACGTGAAACCAGCATGTCCAAAGACTAAATCAGTAAGAGAGAATCCATCTTCAATCCTTCTCAAAAACTCTCTCAACGGGAAGGAATGCGAGAAGGGGAAAAAACGGCACCGGATTGAGCAAGGGGAGGGACCGTGAGGAACGAATCAGCTCCGCAATCTATGGGAGGGTCACTGAAAGGTGGCAAGGAAATCAGGCTCGCTCGAAAATTAGCGTAAACTTTTTCATCTCTTAGAGGGGGGGAAGGGGGAACGCCGCTTAAAAAAACGTACCCAAAATTGAGGGCCAGATTACGGAACGCGCACTTGAAACCGTCAACCTGCAGGCTCAGGACCAAAAAATCATCCGCGAAAGGCAAGACAAGGTAGACCTATACTTTACCTTATTTCATAAGAAAGTGAGCATGGCGAGGGTCTGGGAGAAACGGACAAGGAAGGCATTCAATGTACGACCGGCGGGTGGAGCTTAAGCCCAGCATCAGAAAAAAAAAGGAAATTCCCGGGGGGCGTGGCTTCGCATCGCCATAAGGGAAAGAAAACGGGGCGATTCCGCGCCGAAGGAACGTCAGTTGTGTGAGCAGGGATTGGCCGGCAGGGACGGTAGAAAACGACAAGGCATAAAAAAATCGGCGGGATCATCGAAAATAAGTAGTTCAGGGGGGGGGAACGAAACCTCAGAGTGAAAACAAGAACGTGGCGCGACAAAAAACACGAGGTAGGACTTGGAAGAAAGAGGGCTTACAAAACTAAAACGGGTCCGGAGAATAAAAAAAGAAGCCATAAAGGGACCCTTCGAGATGAAAAAAGAGTTAAAGAAGCACCGTAATACCACTCGTGGTGACCAGGGAAAGGCATCACAATATAGGAAGGGGCCTCAACACGGGGGACTCGTTCAAGCCGGAATCCTGAAACCGGAGGTTTCTCTTGTGGCGAAGAAGAGGTTAATAATTGATACCCGATCAAAGGGGAAAAAGGACGGCGATAAAGAGAGGGTATATGCAGGGACCAGCGCACCAGGGGCAAGGAAAACCATAGTCTGATTCATTGGATTCTAGGTTTTCTTCTTCCTAAGTAAGTCGAAGCATAGACCAAAGAAAACGCACTTCTGGACTAAAAAAAAAAAGTAGACGATCTAGGGAAACTAACGGAATACGGATCTAAAAGATCGTAAAAAACACAGTCGCATTGCCTCGCTGCTTAAAGTTTGGCCGGGGAAAGTCTGCGGCAAAGTAGGGGGGCAAAAATTCAACGAGCATACGTTCCGCGGGCAAGGTAGGGCCAACGCGTTTTCAGGGGTAAAGATCAAATGCGGTTGCGGACCGGGACGGAGAAATCCGTGAAACCGCACATAGGGGGTGGGTTGGCAAAAGCAAAACCGGAGGGATTTGCCGGACCACCGCTGCCTTCAAGGCAAATGGGGGAGTCAAGTCGGCAAAAGTTATTGAAAAAGCGCACGTGGCGGATCGTTATCCGAGTTTGAAGGAAGCAGGGATAGGACTCAGGGGAAAAGGTAAGGAATCCTAGAGGAAAAAACCAACGTCGCCACGCAGAGATAGAGAAAATTGTGGAAAACAACAATTTGGCCCGTCAACCTGATAGCCCGCAGAAAAACCCGCACGGAAAACTTACCCCAGAGAGCAAGGGAACACCGCGACCGCGTTCCCTTGCCGTAACGGATCTGGGAACGCGGAACCGGGGACAAAAAGGGAAGGAAAGAGATCAGAGAAGGAAAGTAATACGCGGAGAAAAAAAAGGCCCGCCAAGACGCCGGTTGGGTGGGAGTGACTGGCATACTAGGAAGCGATCAGTCCCCCAGAAGCGCGCCCAACCGGGAATAAAGTTCACGTCGGGTGCCTCGCCGCGAAGGCAGACAGTACACTTGAGCAAGGCGGGGCCTGGGGATAAAGCAGAAAAAACCGAGAGGCTGACGGCATCACATCTTTACAAACGCATCGGGGCCCGTGGATTTGGAATCCCTTTTAGGTGAAAGAGCGGCAGGAAGGGCCAAACCGTGGGGCGGAAGTATTCCACAAAGACTAGCGAAGAAAGAGGGGCAGGGGAACATAAGTGCGAATGTTTCATATTGGTATATGAGCAGGCGAAAAAGAGCCAGTACAATCTTACTAAAGGCCTAAAGGGGGGGGAGAGTGGATGGGCAGAAGGAACATTGTTGGGGGGTTCGGGTCGGGGGAAAGATTGAGTACAAAAATTTTCGGAAAGCATGGTGGCAGGGGAACAGCCGGGTCAAACGTCTCCGACAAGAAGCAGCAAGGAGAAGAGAGGCAAAACCTTGGAGTTGAACCCCAAGAAAATGCGAAACATGGGGTATGGAGGAATAACTACCTGTCCTGGTTCGCCAAAAAACACTTGGCAGGTCCAAACACGAATCGGCCGGGGGAGGATAAGGGCATCTCCATTCTTCAACAATCGTGCGGGGGGGATAACGACCACCAGATTCGGGACGAAACATGTCCACATCAATGCATCCGAGAAGCAGCAGGCAGAGGATATCCGCAGTCAGCCAACTTCGAGAAGAAAAGGAAGGGGAAACAGGGGGGGGACTACGAAAGACAAAAAAAGACCCGATAAGTTGGGGAAAAATGTGGGTAGGGGGAAATTGAATCTACCCAATTCGCCTCAAATACCACTTTCTTGGCAGGTTGATCGCAAGTCGACGCAAGAGGACAGGACAGGCGCCTGTTGAACCGGCATAAGGAAAAAAGACGGAAGAAGAGATTCCTGCGTCGTAGTAAATTGCACACAGAAAAAACTGTGAAAAGCTCTAAACGCAGGGAATGGGGTTTCATAAAAATGATTATAGCGACCGCGGACAGCGGGTTACCGGGAAAATCGCACAACTAGTCCCGCGGGCATCGAAAACCAGCTGTAGAATGGCCTGGCTAGTTTTCTTCCGCACAGGCCATTCGCATCCTCAGGCGTAGAAGGAAAAGAACAAAGGACCGAGGAAATCCGCAGGTGGGCAGTTCGCAGACGTGTCTGCAAAAGGGGCAGGCAACCTAATTCCAAAGAAATGGGTGTTTAGATAGGCACTGGGGCGTACAGCAAACTCGTGCTACGGAAGGAAGGTTCGGCGATAAGAATCGCTACAACGAGCATGTAGCAACACGGCTTTTGATCTCGGGAAGGGGGCCTGCCCAGCGCCAAACAACAAAGAGAGCTGCACATCTTTTAAAGACGTGCAAAGAAGTCTATTTCCAGAGACGCAACAACAACCAAAGTAAAAGAGAGAGGAGAGGACTTCGACGAGGCAAACCGGGCTTCATAAAAGCTTTCATTCGGAGGGCGACGGCAGGCATCGGGAAGAGAGGCCCACACATTTCTGGGAAGTGAATGATCGCGGTCATGGCCTGGTTCTCCGTAAAAATCTCGGGCCTGGGGGGACGATCCAGACTGTACTAAGGGGAATCACCGTCCGGAAAGGAATGGGGGGGGACGGTGGATATTGACGTTCCGAACGGGGCCTGACGAAGGGCGAAAAATTACCGGTTTTCACATTTGTGGTAATGGATCGAACTGCTGATAATGCTCAAAGCGTACGTGCGTAAACGAAGAGGGAAAAAAGCGTCATATCTAGGCGTTCGGATGACAAGGAGGGAACATGGCGGGGTCTGTTCTCAGCATTCTCTTGACTCTCCTAAAGCTGAGACCCTCCCGGAGCAGGGGGAGGAGGACCTGAGAGCAGCAAAGAAGGGAAGTGAAAAGGGATGAAGAGGGAAGATGCGTTGCAAGCATCGATTCTTGGGGGTTGATCAATATACTTGGAGGAAAAGCCCCGGGAAAAATCTCGCGCGGACCTGATGGGATGAGAAGGGGGAACAAACTATGGTCGGGGAAGCGCGGATTTAAAGATGTCTAGACTACCTACGCAAACGACTGAGAAAGCATATGCCTGCTGCTTCCGCTCATTGACAATTTTAAAAGAAATGCGGAAATGAATCATGGGGGGTAGTGAACCTGGGAACGTATGACTGAGGGGAGAACGGACTCCCGAGCGCACGCCATTTCAGTGGTGCGAACAAAAATGAAAAGTTGGACGAGTCGGGTCCTTGGGGTTTTCTATAAATTGGAGAGGTGGGGGGGGTCCCGTAACTATACTCTCAGTAAACTACATTATTATTGTAAAGTAGACTGGTTTACGCAGGTAGGTGACCGAACCCTGACGAGCAAGCTTCTGAGCACCAGGGAGGAGAAAGAAAAACAAAAAAACTGTAATCCTATCTGACCCTTACGGCGGTCAGGGCTACTCTACGATGGTAAGGTGGACCAAAAAGCCACGGAAAAAAGGCCAGCCCGGGCTGTTGGAAACCACCCTTTATCATTCTGGATCGCCAAAGTGGATGAAGTAGAAACGGTGGGGTCGTGTCATCATCACTAGGCCGATGCAAAATAGTCCCTCTCTGAGGACAGGACACAGGTGTGGAGGGTTCATACGAGAGGGGACAATTAAGTACTCTTTATGTATGAGGACCCGGGAGAAAAGAGATACCCGATTCTTTGGTCGCATACGAAGTTGGAATGACGAGACGATTGGGGCTAAGCCGAACCGAATACAGGAACTTTCGCGCCGGAAAGGGGAGGAATCAGGATGATGGGGATTGTTTGGGGAAAGTTCGCGGGAAGTCACGACAGCCAAGCAAAATAGAGAAATGGTGAAAACTTGTCTGACGCAGGGAAGAAAGAGCTTCAAGTGATGAACCGGGCTCCTTTTGTTCAGTCCTGGTACCCTAGCGCTAGACAGAGCTCTATAAAATTTTGTTTGGAAGAGGAGTCGGGGACGAACTTAACGGGGGCGCCGCTCCTGCGGAATTCATAATCGGAGGAAAGCATCAGCCAGGTCTCGCTTGAACTCTCTTGATAGAACAGAAAGCGTCTCTGCGAGGTGGGGAAGAAAGCCCCGATCCTAGAATCTGGCCAATCCGGGTTCTTTTGTTGCAGGAGAGAGGATCCACAAGGAAAACTAGTATATCAGGTAAAATCACAGAGGATGGAAGAACGTGGAATCTCGATCCAGGTCGTAAGGATAAAGTCAGGGGTGCAGGAGTTCACTAAGGAACTAAGTTCAAACTCCCTCGTGGTCAATGAGGAAGGGGGTCTGGAGCACTAATCCTATTCTAGTCCGAGGAGTTAAAAGAACGAAGAGTTCGGGAGTCCATAAGGTAGGAGGCGGGATCTTTTGTACGTTGGGGGAATCTTAAGAAAAAAGCCAATTTAGAGGGAAGAACTAAAGAACTCAGAGGGGAGCAACGGTAGAGTGGCGGGCATTTATCTCCGTAGATAAAAGAGGATAGAACGATAGGAGGTGTGATAGAGGGACCATAGTGGGATCCCTAAAAAAAAGACAAGCTAAAAAAAAGGGTCTAAAAACGCCAAGGTCTGGTCCTGAAAGAGGAGATGGGAAAAGACAGGGGGAACCTAGAATTTATGAACGGCGGTCCAACAGAAGGGGGGAGGGAGGCTGCGACAACTAGCCCCTCGGTGAATCATCAAGAAAATTCGGGGTTCGCAGGCGCCGTGTTACGACGTTTTGCTGCCTCCATCTGAGAAAAGCCGACCTGTTGTTTAAGCCCCAAAGGGGTTTGGTAAATCTAGGGCGAGAAAGAAAGAGACGGGTGGCCTACTGGATGACACGGCTTTAAATAACTTAAAGGTCCTAAGAACATCAGGGGATCAAAAAAGTGTACGACGCGGCCCGGCTGTATCAAAACAATGTATTCGCAGGGAAACGATGCAGACGCATAACTGGACCCTCATCAGGGGGGAAAGCTCAATAGAAAAGAGCTCTACCTGGGGGCAAAAAAAGGTCCTCGAGAACCTTATGAAACGCGAGCTATGAAAACTTAATGCTAATGTCATCACTCATCGGGGCGCAGGTGCCTTTATTTTGATGAGTGATGAGAAGGAGGGAGGTGTCCATTTCTGCTCAAGGCAAGACGGGAACAGAAAGTGACAGGATTCAGGACTAGGGGGAGATAATCTGACAAGCAAGCTCTTCACAAAGTTGAAAGAGATAAACGGGAGAAGCCGAATATAGGGCACCGTTCGAGAGGAAAGAAGGTCATAGGAAGAGGGTCTACATCAAATCGTTATACATTAATAGCGAAAAGCGCCCGAGTTTTTTTTGACAAAACAGGCATAGCAGAGGCTTCAGGGGGGGTGCTCCGGATTGGAGGGACAAAGAGGGGAAGGGAGGGGTAACTTTGTAAAAGGGATTAAGACTACGAAAAGGCGGTGGTAAAGCTGAGTTAAAAACTTGGGCGCGCCTACGACCTAATCAGAAGCAGGTGGTTCAAATGGCAGCGCTCAGGAGGCAAGCTTTGGGAAAAAAGAGCAATCCGCAGGGAAAAGTGCGGAGAAAAGAAATCCGAAAAATGTCTGGTTAACTTCTGCTGGACTGAAGAAGGTTTCGAGAACAAGTTTTGAAGGCTAATTCTGAATCGGGTCGCTTTGAAAGTTAGGAGCGACACAACCTTCCATATAACCGTACTGAATCGGTCATTGAAGCGTAGATATAGTCCTAATTCTCTCTTACTAAGGAGGGAATCAAGTTTCGGAAAGGGCGACACATTTCTACAAATCGAGAGGCAAAGAACTGGAGGGGCCATACCTATCGGAAGAGAGGCTCGAAAAGAAGAATTTTGGGTGCTGCGCGTAAAAAATCGACCTTTCAAACAAAGAAACCCAAACGGGGACGCCTGTTGCAGAGAACGGATGGATCAGGCGAAGAGGATCGACTGTCATCTGCAATCTCGCAGGGGAGAGGGACGGTTACAGGTAAAGACTAACGTCGGGTCGACGGAGACAGCCGAAGCAGCGACCGAAGGAGGTGGTATCGTTTAGAAACAACTCGCACGATGGGCCGAAGAATGCGGGCCAGCTCACTCAAGGATTAGAGTCTCGAAGTGGACGCCAAGGAGAGTAATCTGCCGATGTATTGACCAAGGGCTGGGATCGGGAAAGGGCTGCGAAAAGGAAGTCAGTAGGGGGGGTTATTCTTAAACCCCATCGGTTCTGGAAAGGCAGGGGAGGGTGGACCATTTCGTCACAAAAACAGCCCACAAAACTGACAATATGGAAGGGAGAAAAGGCAAGCAGAAAAATCGATGGCTCAACCCACTGGCGGGGGAAAATCTGTTTCGACACTCAGACATGGTTTCGGCAAGCACTTCCTACCTGGGTGGCGGTGGGGGAGGAGAGTCATGGATCCGTGCGCCCTGAGATCGCGATGGGGTTGGACGGAGGGGGGGCTACGGGGGTGGGCCGTGCCTTCGAGCAACGTACCAGGGGGGGAAGAAGTACAGCGGGTTTCTTTGAAACAACTAGAAGGTGACTACAACGCAGGGCAGCGGGAGACCACTCACGGTAAGATGAGAAGCGGGACAATCGTCCACGGGACCGAGGGGGCACCCAGGGAGACCTAAGCCTTCACATGATAGATGTGATGGTGCACGTTGCCTGGGGACCTTTGGGGAACAGGAGGGGAAAAGTTTGGGGGGAGTACAACAAAGGGGGGAATGTCATATTGGCCTTACGCGCGGGGGAAAAAAAAACCGGTCGTTACGCTGGAATAGGTACCTACAGCAGAAAAAGGACAAAGACTGAAAGGGAAAGTCAAGTCGAACCCTTCTTATCGCCAAAAGTAAAGGATTCTCTACACTCCGCCCCCTTTCAGAACTCTAAAACGAAAGGGGGAGCGGGCTAGGGTCTTCTTCATCAAGAGCACCAGAGAAGAAAACCCGATTGGGTTAAACTTCCTGGAACAAGT
>Ga0179591_1269780_pt1 | contig 10421 bp, 18 predicted proteins | sample CZOMad2_1_08_16f_FD_182891 | JGI IMG/M metagenome (GOLD analysis project Ga0179591, IMG submission 182891) | Vadose zone soil fungal communities from Angelo Coast Range Reserve, California, USA - CZOMad2_1_08_16fungal (PacBio error correction) | ecosystem: Environmental > Terrestrial > Soil >...
GCATAATTTGAAACAGGAAATGGGACCAGGAAGAAAAACAACTTCAGTAGAAAGGGGAAAAAGTGAATGGGAAAGGAGAAAAAATTAACAGAGGGAAAGGCCAAAATGTACAGCACGGATTGCAGGACCTTGGGTGGGGAGTGTGAGGTGGGGGGGTTAGCTTCAATAGGCGGGGGGGGAAAAAAGTGGGTGCGAGCTCAGGAGGCGGCAACAAAAACGACAATCCGTTGGAGCATTTATTTGTCGCACGCTTTGGGTACTATGGGTTGGAGGATGCTGTATGGAAAACACGTGGAGCATGGGAGATCATCAGCGTGTCAAGATGCTATAACGGGGACTATGAATAGAACAAGAATTGATGATGTTCCCCAAATTGATAAGTGAAAGTGCAGAAGGAATGGTGAAGAGGGGTGAACTGCTCGACAACTTAATGAGTAATACGTGGTTTTTTTGGGTCAAAGAGCAGCCAGCAGAAAATAAACGAAATGGAAAGAGAAAAGAAAAAAAAAACAATAAGGTCTCTTTGAGGGGGGGTAATCGTGCTTCCCTGGAAAATTCAATGCAAAAAAAGAATAAAAAGTCCGGGAAAATGGTTTCAAAACAAGTAGGTAAAAAGGGAAAGAGGGTCTTTAACTGCAGCGGGTAAGATAGGGGACGGAACAGGCGGGGGAGCACGTTTCCGCCGGGACAAATGGGCAAAAAAAAGGTGGAGCTAGGGGATGAAGAATAGGAAACTTTGGCGTTTACAAGAGGAAAAACCTGATAAAGAAACGTGCGAACCCACTAGAACGACCTGCTACCGTCAGAGAAAAATCAGATAAGTTCATTTGCCGAGGGTTTCTAGGCTTGTGGGGAAAGGGAAAAAGGACAGGAAAAATGAGAGGATGTTCAAGGGGGGGGAGGGGATACCATAATGCCGGTTCGTACGGGGGGCGTTGAAAGTAATAGTGTTAGGGCAGTTTTTTTGCTAACCAGGACTTGTCCAAGGTGGAGTCGGAACGACTGCTGGTGTGAGGACAATCCCTTACAGGGGTCATCTTAACATACTACGTGGTTGTTCGAGGTGGGGAAATACATTGCGAACAGGCTTGGTCTTCAAACCGCGTAAATGAACGGTTGTAGTGAACAGCGAAAAGAGAAGAATATCTGGAAGGGGGCAAAAATCAGGGGAGGAGTCAATTATATAAACTTAAAGCGGTGGGAAGACAAAAAGAAATTGAGAAAGAAATGTGTCAAGGCCTGTCTGTCTGGCGCAAAAGAAAAATTGGGGGGGAAAGCCGACTTAAGAAAGAATATCTAAAGTGGGGGGGGCAAAATCGAAAGGTGGGGTATAGCTTGTACACCTTCAAGGTTATACCGATACGCCATATAAAGTAGAACGGTTACCATGGGCTAAATTGAAGACTCCGGGGGAAGAGGGCCATGTTTAAGGAAGGCAGAAAGGGGTGAAGGGGGAGGGCAACAATTTCGCTTGAAATGCCCACCCGTCACCGTGCTGGCAAGGCGAAGAAAATAAAGGAAAGGAGGAAGATACAAAAAAGGGGGGAAAACAAGGTGGGGAAAAATCTTTACTGACCCTACTCAAAAAGGGAGAAGAAAAGCAATAGAATTAAAAGGCAGGGAAAAGTTGAAAAACAGAACTAGGACTTTAAAAAAGACAAGTATCGCCAAACACAAAGGCACGCCTTACCAAGATGAAAAGATATATGTAGTCAGCACGGAGAAAAAAGCTTGTAAGAGGAGAAATCGAGGGAAACAAAAGGATCCCATGATTCGGATAGGCTGGGAGGCAGGCTATGAAAATGTCAAAGTGCGGATTTTTTAGAGGGAAACGGTGGGGGGGGGGCGGGGCTGCCGGATCTTCAATATAAATAGAAAAATTCCGGGACAAAAAAGTGGGCCTTATAAGGATAGAAACAAGTCCGCTCCAACTGTGCTTCTGGACAAACGATGTTTTGACGAGTTAGGGGGGGGTGGATGGGGGTGTGCTTTCCCGAATCCGCTAGTTCACTATTTTTTGGGTCGTAGTGGGCGAAGAGTTAAAAGGAAAAACTAAAAAAGAAAAAATAGAAGTAACCGTGTCAGTGTGGAAAAATTGGCTAAAAAAGGGGGGGGACGCCTAAACTGTTTAGAGAGAGTGGGGGGTCACTAGGATTTTTCAGCTGATCAAAGGTCGGGGGGTGTGTACGGGAGAGCGGTTAGGTCCATGGCCGGGGAATTCCGCCGGGCCAGCAAGAACAGGCGTTTCACGAAAAAGGGGAAAAGTTGACTCGGGGGAGATTGCAAGGGGACACGAGACTTTGGACATAGTCAGAACCTGAAAGCATTAGTTTTTGCCGGGCCGAAAGGAACTGAAAGGGGAAAGAACACGAAAAAAGATCGTCACAAATGAGGAAGGGGAGGTCACTAGGCGGGCATGAGGGATGGGGAACCGTTGAGCCGGTAGATCGAGCAAACTGAAGCCGGCGGGGAAAGGGAATTCGGTGGAGAAAGCGGGGTGGGGGTAGATGCTATGACCGCAATAAATTAAATCAGGCCCAACAAAATCTTTTCTATGAAAGAAAAAGAAAAAACGAAAACAAGGCTGATGGAGAGGAAAGGGGGGTCATTAAGCCAAAGCATCCCCAGCCGTCCCGTCACTGTTCCCGGGGAAAGAAAAAAAACAGGGGTGGAAAAGGAGCCCTTGCTCAATTACCGGGATAGGGTTGACGAGAAAGCGATAAGGGCAGCCGCAAATTAATGGGAGAATGGCGGGGCCTAAGCAAGGAGAAAAAAAAACGTTAAGCGTCAGGGATGTCACAGGGGGGAAGAGGGTAACAGAAGATCCTGACAGGTTCGGCCGAAAACCTTCAAGACATTAAAAAAACCTCAATGCACCGGGAGAGGAAAAAAATACGGTCGAGTGGATTAGGGACTGCGTGTGACTGTCGGGTAACAGCTGTGCAATCGGTATGAGAGGGGAGATCAAAAACAACAAAAAAAAGGGGGGGGAAAAGGGGATAAAATAAAAAGATTGGCAAAGGGAAATGCACAAAAGAAGAATGAGAAAGGCGAAGACATTATTGGGCACAAAAAAACGGGCTAGGGAGTTGGTTGGGGGGGACAAAGGGGGCTGGGGGGAAATACTCTGTTAATGATCTTAGGAAAGAGGGGACGGTAGAAAATGAAACCGTTGGGGGGGGAGGGGGAAAGGAGGAGGGAAAAAGTCTAAGAGGAAAGGGGGCGAGTCTCTTAAATGATCGCTGATCTACTCCACCATATCGTGTCTGAGACGGAGCTTTCAAAAGGGGAATATGCGGGAAAAAAAACCCAGACGGGAAAAAGAGGTTTTTGATGAGAACGCCCGTCGAAGAGAAAAGACATACGGGGGATGATGTCTCAGGAACTTGAATAAAAAGTTGTGGCAGACACGTTAAAATAAAGGAAATGAAGAGAAAAAAAAGGAATGTGAGAAAAAAGAAGTGGACAAGAAAGTCCGTTGAGGGATCTATCAAATATAATACCGGATCACGTGTGACCCCAAACCTCATGCACGACGCAAAAGAAAATTGAGAGGGAGGGGAAATGGGTTTCAGGTGAAGGGCAGGACCAAGGATAAAAAAATTGAAAAGGGAGGGGTCAAAAAGGTCGAAAATAGGAACAATTCTCAAACTGCAAAATCTGTAAAACATTGAACCAATGTATGGCTGCAAAAGCAAGGGAAAAATGCCAGGGGAAGGAAAAAGAGACCGCCCAATAAAGAAGGAAAGAAAAAAGCCGATAGAAAAGAGGATAATGAAAAACGCGCAGGCAGCGCAGTTGGGAAAAATGTAGTCTGAGGGAGTGGTAGGAACTCTCGTCTCTTTAAAGGGGGTGGGGCAACCACGAAGGCTCAAGCACCCAATTAAACCACGGGTCTGCGAAGAACAGAGGGGATGCGAGAAAAAAGGAAAAAACAGCAACACCACAGCATCCCGCCAGAGATCAATACATCTTTTGCGCTTGAAGTGGTAACCTGTGGGGGGGAAAAAGAAGATACACCAAGGGGAGGGCCGTCAATGAGAGATTATAGTTGAGACATCCGCGACCCGAATATTTCCATAAATGGGAAAAAGGCAAATCCGAAAGGTTTTTAACAAGACCTTCAAGGAAGAAAGGGAAAAAAGAAAGACACAACCGCTGTGGGGGTGTCCATTGCCAATGGAAGAGCAACCTCAAAAAGGGGTAAGAAGGAGGAAGAAAGGAAGCGGGTTCATCAGGAAGAAGGGCGAGGCCGTGGTGGGGAAAAGGGGGGGGATACTGGGGAGTCAGCAAGGAAAAAAAAAAGTCCGCCTCTTCAAAGCTTCAAATTGATTCTGTCGGATAAACCTTTGGGAAAAAAGGAGAGGGGGGACCGGAAAGTTGATAGGGAGCAAACGGGAGGAAACACGAGCCGTAGACTAGTAACCCTCTTACCCTTTAAAGCCAGCAAGCAACGGCCGGTTTGTGTATAAAGGAAATGGGATTAAACACAGGGGCTGTTGCCAAGAAGTAAAAAAAGAAAGAAGGGGCAATCTTCCAAGCGACCATTGGCAGGGGGAACCCAAGCCCGAGGCTGAGGGGGGAGAAACAAAAGGTGGATTACCAACCACCCAGGGTAAGCCATCAAAAAATGGAGAATCAGATTCTCCCTTAGGAAAGAAAAAACATAAGTTTTGTTGGGGGGACGCACCCAACAGGAAACAATCGACCCATTTATATTCCTTACAAAGCACCCTAATAAAGGAGAAAGAGAATCGAAGCAAGCGAGGGGAGAGAAACTCTATGTTTTCCGAAGGGGGATGGACTTTCCTTAAAAACGACAACCTTTTGCCGCTCGGCGTATTGCAGCAATGCTGCCAAAATATGGGGAGGCAGATACATAAGGGGGGAGGGGGAAAAAAATAAGGGCGTATCAGACCGGCCATCCTTTAAAAAACGACTAAAAATATAGACAACAATCCGGGAAAGGGAAAAGGGTGGGAGGCCAATTCCCACAAAAAGAAAAATACTGGGGCCAAGGAAAAAGGGAAAAAAAAGCCGTCAATAAACAGTAGTAAAGAGGTCTATTAGAATCAAGGGGAGCACCGGTTCTGGGATTGATCGCCGTTTGCAAGAAGGTTATCGGAAAAAAAAGGAAGCCAATGCGGCGGAAAGAAAATTGGAAGACATAGAAGAGAGGGTCGAAAGAGGGACACAGGGGGAAAACCCAGTGACCCCATCAGCCCCGCAAAAACACAGAGAAGGAAAAGAAAAGGTAAGAAGGAAAAGGAAAAAGGGACCAGAAAAAATGAATTAACATGTAGGGGGGGACACGACTGACCATGGGACAACAGGAAAGCAAAAAATTCAAAGAGAAATAATTCAGGGGGGAAAAACCAGGTGGGGGAAACAATCAGGCTTGGGGAAAAGGTCTGGCTTAGAAGTCAAGAACCAGAAGTAAACAGGAAAGGGACATGAGGAGAGATCCACGGCAAAATATTTCCGGCGACTGGCACTTAAGCCATGGGCCGACCAATTGAAAATTGCAGTGATGATAAGGTGAAAAAAATAAGAAAGGGTTAGAAGAAGCCCCGTCAATGACTTTCAAGGGTGGTTTGTCACAAATCAGAAGGAAAAAATCCAGGAACAAAGGGTGGGGGGGGGGAAAATAGAGGCCAAAGAGGAGAGGGGGCTGGTGACCGCAGAATGAACGCCTCGCAAAGAAGCCTGACTTTGTCAAAATCAAAAAAAAAAGAAAAACACCCAGGGGTAAGAAAAAGAAAGACTGTAGGAAGTGGGACAATGAAGAAGAGGTTTTTGGAAAGGGAAAGAATCACCCCGGACCGCATCCCATACTGTGGCTGATGAAAGGGGAAAAAAGTAGCAGGGAAGGGTTCAACTTAAAAGCCAGATACTCCAGACTCCTCAAAAAAACAACACTTCTTCGGGAGGGAAAAAGAGATGGATAATTGATGAAGTTGACACAGAAAACCCACAAAGGGGGGAAAGGAAAACTTTCCAAGAGAAAAGGAAAAAAACGTCAAATGGAAAAAGGGAGGGAGGGGAGAGGGACAGGACATGGGTTTGTGTTGTTTAGGGGGTTGGCAGTAGTTTTGGTTGAACAAAGTCTCTCGACAGCATGCGAGGCTTTCAAACGCACAGACATAGCACGTCAAGGGGGGGAAAAAAGAACTTTGTGATGCGTTGTTGGGAAAAGGAGGGAGGGGGAAAAACCACCGGTTGAGGAAAAAAAGTCTGGGACCGTGGCCGGAAAGGTATCATGACGCTATAAATTTCCGATGGATGGGCCCTGCTCCAGGCGCAAGAAGAGTTTGGAAGAGAATCGGGCTCAGGCAAGGCGGGTCATCGAGGGGGGGGGGGGGGACAGGAGAGGGACAGAAAAACAGGTGAAGACGAAGATAAAAGAGGCGAAAAAAAAGACCCCTTTCCTCTTTAATTTTTATCGGCTTTCCTGGTGGGGTCAGAGAGGAAAAAAGAAAGGAATGCAGGAGGGGGGGAAAAGTAAAATGTCGAGATGGATGTAACTTAAGGGGTCTTAAAGGGGGCAAGGAAAGAAGGCTGTTGGTGGATCCCTGGTTTTTCGCCCGTACAATATGCGAAAGATTTCATTTGAATGCAAAGAAGAGGGGGGACCGATTCAAAATCAGAAAACGAGGCTCAAGACAAGAGATGAACTCCAGACCCGGCTCCCTGATAATAAATAGAATTTCTGGCTCCAAGGGGTGGTAAGGAAGAGAAAAAGAGGGAAGATGGGAGGGGGAGTTTAAAACAAGAAACGAATGGTTGAGGAAAAGAGTGGGGACAGTAGCAGTTTGGGACGTCGGTTTGGGAGGGAGCAGGACTGTCAAGTTATGATAAAAAAGAGTGATAAAAAAAAACAATTACGGGGGATAGAAAAGGGGAAAGAAATCCTGTGGGTCAGGGGGGGGCAAACGGACTCAAAGATTGGGACTTGACAATACGGCGCAAAAGCAAAGGGTAGAGGACAGCGAAAAGAGAAGTAGAACACGCTGAAGTATTATATACCAGAATGCGGTTAAGTCCTTCATGCTGGAATGAAAAAAGGGGGGAAGAAAGGCCTTTCTGGGTGGGCGGCAAAACAATAGTTGTTCTAGATCAATATAAGTGGGGTGGAAAGGAAAGAAGTAAATTCTGAAAAGATGGATACCGTGTCCAGAAGAGGGGGGGGGGAAGGTTTCCAAAAGGGGTCGGATCTGGGGGCTAAAGACGGGACTTTTGATTTGCTCGGGGAAAGTGCGAGGAAGGTAGCGGTTAAAGGCAAAAAATCTATGGAAAGGGGGAGGAAAGGGGCCAGTAGAATAAGGGGAAGAAAAGGGGTTAGAAAGACCTAAGGATAGGTTGTGACAGGGGAACAATAATTACGGACCTATCTAGTTAAAATCCTTAGAAAAGAATTAAAACTGGGGGGGGAAGGTCGGCCTATAAATAGAAGAGTGAAAAGCTTTCAGGGTGAGGAGGACATGGGTACCGGACAATCGCCTTGAAAATGGAGGCACAGCGGATGACAGCAAAAAATGGTATGCTGAAAAATCTAGTAGGGGAAGGGGGCATCAGCGTCGGGGGGGGGGAGGGAGTTATGTGGAAAACTGAGAGTAAGAATGCGATTGTAAAAAAAGGGCGGATGGAGTTAAGATAAGATGGGATATAGGGTGAAACGGTCAAGGAGGGAGAAAAGAATAAAGAATATCCATTCCGGGGAGCACAAGGGGGGCTGGAAGAAGGGTCTCTATACAAAGAAAAAGTACAACTTTTCACAACGGTCAATCAAAAATGTATGTGTCGATGATGTTGTGTTGGGTTTTAAGAAATCAAACTTCATTTGGGGGGAAAAAGGTGAGGGGAATAGGGAAAAAAGTTTTTGGAAGGGAGGAACCACCGCGACCCATAATCTTACTTAACCGGTAATTGTTTCCATAGAAATGGGCGATCGGTAGAGGGAATAGGTGAGGAAGTCGGGGGAAGCTGGAACATCTTTATGTGGCAGCGGAAGTTCAGGCAGTGATGTGTTAAACGGGGCCGAATTGCGGTTAAATCAGGGTGACAGTTGAGATTTATGGGAAGGACAAGGGAGACTTTTGCATAGTTGGGGAACAGACCGGTTGATCTATTTTGTCCGAGACTAAAAAAGAAACCGAAAAAAAGAAAAATACTGGGAGGCAAGGGCTGTCACGAAGGAAATTCAAAAAATGAGGATTGGGAACGTTGATACGTATTAGACGCGGCCAGCCCGAAAAAAGGAGAAAAGAATGGGCTATAGGATAAAAAGGAGAAGGGGGAACCAGGGTAAAAAGAGTCACAAATAGTCTTGGTAAAGGTCCTGAATAACATACGTCTGGAGTGAGAGGCTCGGTCAACTCATTACAAAAAATATAGGTGGAAACTTGTGAAAAAGGACTTAAAGAGGGAGTCACCGTGGGGGACTCAAACTTGCTATTCACCTATCGGGTCGATCAGCGATAAGGCGCGCAATTAGACTTAGACGGAGGGGACTTACGAAAGATAAAGAAAAAATACTTTCGGGTCAGTCGGAGGGGGGAAGAAAAAAGGGTTCCCGCTTTTCAAAACGAATCAGGACAGAAGTATCAGGAGACCGAAACCTGCAGGAAAAAAACCCGTTAATCAAAAAAGGGCGCCAATAAGGCGGTAGGCTTGAGGAGGAAAAAGTGTGCTTTGGGTACTTGGACCCCCGGGGGGGGGTTCTTTTAAAGAGAAGAAAAAACAAGGAGGTGAGCTAGAGAAGAGAGGGAGGAAAGTCAAAATATGGAACAAGAAAAGGTAAACTCCAGCACAAATAAAGTCTACTCCCGAAGCATTTGGAAACCCTCGAGGGAAGGTTTTTGGGGGGGGAGATGTCAGAGGTGGGTCGAGGAAGGAAGGTAACTGTCGTGTGTGGGGGTGTTTTGTTGGGGGTGGGGGGGGGGATATTATGGAAAGGAAAAAAAAGTAAAGGGAAAAGTGAAGGTAACGTATTGGTTTGGGAGAAGGGGCGAAGAAAAGCCGGTGAAAAGAGGGAATGGAAAAGGCGCGCCCGCTGGATCGACGTATCAGAGCTTGAAACAGGAGGAAAAGGAAGAAAAGATAGTGAAAGGGGGGAAAAAAAAACATACGACGGGTTTTGGGGGAAAAAGCGGGACGAACTGCCCTTAAGCGAAATGCCCAGACTGCTTAGGTCAGGAAGAGAAGTGCAGAAAAAAACCGGGAAAAGAAGAACGTGAAAACAACGGAAAGGAATAGAAAAACTGATTGGAAAGAAAGGAAGAAGACGTTTAAGGCGCAGAACCTACCGGATCAACGGTCAAAAAAAATTACGAAGGATGCTAACATGGACGCAACTGGGAGGGGAATGGTTGCATGTACAAAGAAAATAGGAAGAGTGAAGGGGAAAAAGAGAAAACTGTCATGGCAGCAAGGTTCGGAAAAATTTAGTATCACTGGCCCTGATAATGACAAACCGGGAGGACAAAATGGAAGGAGGGCAACCACTAAAGGGATAAAGGCCATGGGAAAGGTCACACATCTATCCAGCAACCCTATCACTGAAAAGCAAAACAGCGAAAAGAGAGAGGGAAAACTTTCTCAGGACATGGGTGGAAAAAGTACAACTTTAAGAAAATTAGGGGGGGAGAGGGTGTCGCTGGCAAAACGGTAATATAAAGCCACTACCTTCCTTCAATAAACTAGAGAAAGACGTCACAAACAAAAAAAGAACCAAAAAAAATACCAGAACCGACGGGTAGAGTTACCTAGGGGGAGATTGCAGGGGATATATCCTTAGCAGACTGCTTCCGCATGAAGGATTACGCACGAAACGAGAAAAGAATACTTATAGCAATGAAAATCCATAAAAAAAGGTTTGAAGAAGAGGGGAGCTTGACCAAGAAGAATAACCAAGCAATATCCCGCCTCTTGGTGGTTGCCATTGCCAGACATACTCCAGCCGCTTGTGCATGACAAGAAAAAACCACATAGAAGAAGGGTTAAAAAAAAAGAATGGGCTAGGAAGTGGGGGAAAACGAAGACTCAGGGGGAAAACAAGAGGTCTGAAAGGAGAGGATTAGATGAGAGAGACTCCTCAAGTTTGGGGGAGAATCTAGACCAGTGGGTAAACGGGGGTCCGTAAGATGGTGGAAAAAGTATCAAAAATAATAAGGAACTATTAAGTCAGTCCCTGAAGATGCTACAACAAGCACTGAACTCGGGGTTGTCATTTTCCGACCTGAAACAGGAAAACACTGACGACCATAAAAAAGGGAAGAAAAAGGGAAGTTGGGAATCAGAAAAGACCGGGGGTGAAAGGTGTCTCCCCAGACGATAGTGGCCGTTGTATAAACCGAAGGGTAAATATCTTGGAAGAAAATGAGAAGAGTATTCTACCGAAAGACGATAAAACAAAGAAGGGG
>Ga0179591_1330976_pt1 | contig 10421 bp, 18 predicted proteins | sample CZOMad2_1_08_16f_FD_182891 | JGI IMG/M metagenome (GOLD analysis project Ga0179591, IMG submission 182891) | Vadose zone soil fungal communities from Angelo Coast Range Reserve, California, USA - CZOMad2_1_08_16fungal (PacBio error correction) | ecosystem: Environmental > Terrestrial > Soil >...
AAAGCAAAGGTTTGGGAGAAGGCCGAGCAAGCAGATGGGAAAAAAAGGTTTTGGTTTTAAAAGGCGCACAAATACAAAAAAAAACCAAACATGCAGGTAAGAAAGGGGAACGGGTGATGGCTTGGAGAAGCCAATCTGAAAAGGGGGGGGAGCAAAGGGAACATAACAACAGGAGAAGGTGTGGGGGGGGCAAATTGGGAGATAGGAAATTCTGGGGCACACATCGCCCAGTGGGGGCAAGAGTGGAACGAAAGTCCGTCGTGGGCAACTTTCACTTTGCGGAAGGGGGCCGATTACGCAATCCAGAATTTTTTGGGGTTTGTGAAGAAAGGACACGGTCGCCACATGGTGGAAGACGGGGAATTTTTTGTGATGGATCTCACAAAACTTAAAAAAGGAAGATGAAAAAACGGCCAACCTCAACGCCATTTAAATGCCCTGACAATACTGTGAACACCTTATAACAGAACGAAGAAATCGGGACGCAAGTTCATGAAGAAAGTCCCCCGGGGAAATCAGAATGTGGAGGGGTCAAGTGCAGTGGCGGGGGACCTGAAAGGTGAACAGACAAACTGGCGCCCACCCGAGGAGGAAAAAACTTGAATACAGAAACTGGGGGTGGTGAGAATCAGGGAACCAAGCTCCAAGGTGAAAAGGAGGGGGGCAAAACCTCTGGCAAAGTAGTAATATATACACAAGAGGGGGAAAACTCCGGCTAAAGGGTGTGCTGATAGGGGGGGGGGGGGCCCGGTCCTCTGTTGGAAAAAGAGGGGGGTGGGCATCGCGATGGAAGGGGAAAAAAAAAAAGTGCAAATCAAAATTGGGAGAGGGTCAAAGACTGTTAGATCAATAGTGGGGATGAAGGGTCAAAAGAAGGGGGGGGGCAGAGAAGCTTTTAAACGGGTAACCTCAAGAAAAGGGGGGAATGGCCGAAAAAAGTTGGCAGGAGAGGGGTTTGAAGGGGGGGAGGAAGAACGGGGGGGGGCTGTTCCAAGGGGGGAGGTTTACTGTACTCGTTGAAAGGGGGGAATACGGTGCCAAAAGATTGGAAAAGGAGGGGTTAGCGTAAGAGTGCCAACCCTGGAAAATACACATTGTCACACTCCCAAAGGGGAAAAGCTTGACATGTAAAAAAAGCGTAGGAAAGACGGACGCCGCTCTCAAGGGGGGGATGGACTTAAGCATACAAACAAGAAAGAAAATTTCCATGTTGTTGAACAAGGGCGGTGAATCCCACGGGGATAAAGGAAATTGAAACGAGGGGGGGGGGGGGGGGGGGGTTAGGCATCAACATAATATTTAGGATGAGACAATGGGAAGGGAAAAGGGAAAAAAAAAAAAATTTTCAAAAAGGGGGGGCACTTACATAAGAAAAAGTGCGGAACCGAGGAATTTAAATTTCTAAAGTTACAAAGTTTAACTTAGGTACTCAAGGGGGAAAAAGCAGATAATGGTCAGGGGTGGAGAAAAGAATCCAGCAAAGGGGGGGGGGATGGGCCAGGAAAGCGAAGGAGGGGGTGGGGTATGGGACGGGAAGACTGGGGAAGACGGCGGAAATTAAAAGGCGTCTGAAATAAACCGTCGAAAAGAGATTGGAGTCCAAAACGTGTGGGGAAAAGTGAAACTTTGGAGAGAGCATACTACCGGGAGGAAATAAATAATTTCTCAAAAAAACTATGTTCCAAAATGGGGTGGGGTGAGAAAATAGAAGGAGCAGAGAAAATCCATATGAGACCAAAAAAAAGGGTGAGAACCATATTAAGAAAGTATTAGGAAGATATTGAAGCGAGAAAAAAGTGACACGAAGTCACGGAGGGGGGGTCAAGGGGGGAAAAGGAAGGCATCTTAAATAAAGAAAAGGGTGGAGCCTCTTGAGCACAAAAAAGAAAGGGTCGATCTGTTTTCGACGGTGTTTCGGTTCCGGGGGGCAAAAAGGGAAGCATGGGTTCAGGAAATTGGAGGTGAAAAAAAAAGTGCTGAACGAAAGACTCCACCTGGGGTGGGGGAAAGGAGGGATGAGGTTTGTGGAGGGGGCAGTTGTGAGATACACGGGGAATAGTAGTAAAAAACGGGTTAGTTGGAAAAAAAAAGGGTCGGGTGGTGAAATAGAACAATTGAATGGTTTGGGGTGGGATCTTTGGAGTGAGGGGGGGAAGATTGGACGGTTATCGAAAGGAAAAAACTGATGGGAGAAAAGATATAGATAACGATCCGAGCTCCCAACTGGCCTAAACACTCCACCAACATAAGGCCAACCATCCATGTTAAAAGTACACAACAACCAAGGAAATAAAAAAAAGAAGCGCAAAGAACTCCCTTTGCGGGAGGTATCCCACTCAAAAAACAAAACAAACCAGAAACATGACCAAAGAGAGGGTATTCGTCGCAACAAAAAAAAAAAAGGGGCGTTTCGGCTGAAGCCCCAGAAGACTCCCAAGAGAAAAGAAGGACTCAATAGTCGCGCCAAATCCATACAGATCAGAGGGAAGGAAAATGGGTCGGTAAAGGGGGAAAAAAACACAAGACTAACCGTCCACCCGGGGCGCAGGGGGGGAAAAGGTCTAAGATTAACACTAATTGAGAGGTAAAGAACTAGGTGAAGATGTTCTCAGACAAAACAGTCAAAAACCTCGGGGAAAAACAAGGGAAGACTTAATGGATGAATTTCTATTATACTTTACCAAAGTGGAAAAACAATATCGGAAGGAAAAAGGCAAAAGACCAGGTGTTCAAAACTCCCCTCCGTTAACAAAGCCGAACATCAAATCATAAAAAAAGGGTGAGTGAAAACAAGAAGGGGAGAGTCTTTCTAACCTACTCCTTGCTTGGACCGTTGCATTCCAACGTAACCAGGGGAAAGTTACTTCGCCCTGGTGTCAAGGCAAGGGGTCTTAAAGTTCTGTCGAACTCAAGGGGATAAACGCTGGGAAAAAAATTGTGGTCCCGGAGAACTCGATTCTACGATGCCAGGGATACGCCAAGATTCGTCAGATGAGGGGGGATTAAGAAGGGGGGGGAAAACAAACCCCGAAAGGCTAAACCTCGTAACAAAAGGGATGACGGCTACCTAAGTCCCGAAGTGACATGGTAGTGGGGGGAAGGATTTGACCTGTGGAGTGGAGCATGTTAAAAAGGTGTTTGGGGAAAGCTCATACACCATCAGTGGGGGGTTGGTAGAAACGAGGGGGAAAACGGTGGGACCAACGGTGGGGTTAACTCAATTTGAGAGGGGTCCACAGCACGGGGGGGACCCTCCTCACAAGTCCGACCAAACATCGGCATCAAGCTGGGAGACTGAAAAGTGGGGGGGGGTTGGGGGGGGACTAAATGTCTCGCTGAAAAAAAGAATGTGCCGGATAATCTACCAGAAGAAGGTTGAAAACGTTCCAAAAGCCATGTTCCCTAAAAGCGAGACCGAAGAAGACCATCCACACCCACAGCAAGAAACCGCGGCGGTGGCAACTCCCCCGGGGTGGATGAGTAAACGTGAGTGTTCAGGTGGTCAAACCCGTCCAAGAAATGGGGGGAGCGGACCCGAGTTCTCCAATGGTAACCTGCGTGAAAAAAGTGGTCAACGGGGGGCGGTTTTTTTATGGGGGGGGGGGGAACAGGGAACTCAAACCCACGGTGCAAGAAAACCATAACGGGATGGTGGGGGAAAGTAGAAAAATGGGAACTGGGGGGGGAAGAGATTCAGACCACCGACGTATACGGTGGGAGAAGGGGAAATGTCGTGTAAAAGACTGTTGCTCAGGGTGAACCCAATCAAAAAAAATATGAAAACATCATGACAAAGTAAGTTAAAATAGCGGTCAAAAGTCATTGGGATTGACAGGCGGTTAAGGGAGCAAAAGTGAATCCAGGACAGCTAGTCAAGACCTGTAGGACGATGGTGGACAAGCACAAAGGGGCATAATACGGAGGGAAAAGGCAGGGCCAAAGAACACACCGGGGGGGATGGCAAATGAATCAAAATGAAGCTGGGGAGGACAGGGGTGCAAAAGGGGGGCAAGCAAAACCGGGGGGGGAAAGTGACTTGTGGAAGGGGGAGTTTTTGGGTGTTGTGGCACTGAAAAAAGCAAAGTCACTTCAGGGGCGAATTAGACTTTGCCGGCAAACACGGATTTGAAAAACTTGAAGAAAAAGCTTTCAGTTTGGGACTTTCTCAGGATATTAAGAAGAGAAAACTCAAAGGAAAAGGACGTATTGGATGAACAAGTGGGGGCTTGAAAGATACCATCCACCCAGCAATGGGGATATCAACAAGAAAAAAAGATAACCAAGCCGGTAGAAGAAGAAAAAAGATGTCAGAAAAAAACAGAATATTTGTGCACTTGAAAAAGTTATGACGCCACTTGTTTGACAAAATGGAAAACAATCAAGGGGTGGAGATATCCAAGCGTTGGGGACTTTTTAAGACACATGGGTGGTATGGGGGCTCATCCAGGGGGGTTTCTGTAACAAGGGGGGTTGAATTGACTGGGTTGAGATGCAACCAAAGAGAAAGGGACTGTTTGATGAGGAACATGCTAGTGGGGAAGTTTCTGAAGGCAGAGGTGTCTTAGGGGAAACAAGATCTCGAGAGCATGGGACCCGGTACTTCATCACTGTAAAAAGACTGGGAAAAAGTTTGGACACACAACATCACTCAAGACTGGGTTAACACACTGTTAATCAAAGGATTAACTGGGAAGCGAAGGGGGTCAAACAAAAAACGGAGAATACCAAAGTTGGAATGGTTTTTAAAGAAGCCTGGCAGGGGGAAAAGGAAGTTGGACAAGACAAGGGGGAAAAGTTATAGGTAAAAAAATTTTATCACTTGATAAAAAAAAACTTAATAACTTTCTGGGGGGGGGGGGGGGGGAAGGAAAGGTTGTCCTCCGGAAGTGCCCAAATGAGACTACAGCTGAAATGTCATCAATTGAGAAAAGTGTGTACTGGACAAAATAACCATTTGGGGGGGGGGGAAAAGAAGCACTATTGGGGTTGGGGTGGCAGTGAGGGGAAAACTTTACTTGGGGGGTACTAAATTCCAGGTGAACCCTGTACTGACAAGAGCTATGTGATCTGCTACAATGGGGAAGTGCTTGTGGTCCGGGAGGGAACATACCGGTGCAAACAATTAGGGGGGGGAGGATGCAAAAAATCTCAATGGGGTGGACGAAAGAGGGGGGGGAAGAAAACATTTCTGTGAGGGAAAAAAAAAAAAATTCAGGATATGTGTATGGAAAATCAGGGTGGGAACATGGAGCTGACCACATTGTATACCCAGATTTTAACACACAAATGCAAGAATAGAAGGCAATTTGGCAGACTAACTACTGACAAGAAAATGTCAGCAGATAGGCCTGAGGTTGAAAAGTATCCCAGGGAAGGAGGGGGGGGGGGGGAGGGTGTCTATGAGGAGCAAAAAAAGGGGTGCGCTCTGGCCCAAACCAAAGGCGAGGCAAAAAGAGAAGGAGAAGTCATAATGGGAACTACCCTATCTAAAAAAAAAACTCATAGAAACAAGGGCAATGAACCTGACAGGGGGGAAACCAACTATCAAATGGGGGAGGCTATCAAGGGAAAAGACAGTGTGACCTTGTTTTAAGCTATCCAAAACAGGGACAGAGAAATATATAGAGCAGGACTGAAATCGGAAATGTTAGCAAGGAAAAAAACAGGCCTCCAACATTAAACCCCAAACGGAAAAATAAAAGCACATATAGCAAGTGAAGGAGGGACAGACAGGAACTGTTCTCCAACTAGGGTCCATGGGGAGATGGTGCATCCACAAAAGGTCACTGGTTTGTGCAAAATGCTGGGGACGAACCCAAGGCCCAAAGCATTGGAAAATTGGGGAAGAGTTAGCTGATGTGAGGGGGCAAACAGGAATCTGGGAGGAGTGAAAAAAAGAAATTTTACACTCCGGGGTCTTACAACGAGAAGCTAGTGGAAAGGGAAGGGGGAAACCCGTCAATGGGGGAGGCTGTGGAATGACAAAAGGTGTCCTGAAGGAAGGGGGCATGGACAGAGATCAATTGCGGGGGCTTCAAAGAAGAGGGAGTTAGAAAAATCATAAGTCCAAAAAAATTCTAAGAACTTGGGTATTTGAAAACGTGGGGACCAAAAAGGCCTTGAAAAAAAATGCAACGGTTTAATTGAAAACCGGAGAGGGGGTATCTCAGGGTGGAAGGACAAGCAAATGGGGGGACAGACAGGTTTGAATCACATAAAGAAAGTGTGTTAAAAACAGCATGGGGGAAGTGATGGGGGGGTGGGGATCAACTGGAAAAACAAAACACGTGACCCATGACTTGGTAATGGGGCCCTGAAAGTATATAAACTAAAAAATTGCTGAGACTAATAGAAAGAAATGGAAAACGTACCGACGAAGAAAAGCTGAGATGGGAGGAATCTTGGTCATCAACAAAAAAAAACAGATAAAGGGACAGCCTGGAGAGGAGACTTTCAACCACAAACCATTGGGGGGGGGACATTGTAAAAAAAAAAACAGAAGATATCCTCACAATAGGGGGGACAGGTTGTGGCACAAGGGAGGACAAATAAGGTCAAGTAACTTTAAGAAGAGGCCAAAACCGTCATGATGCTGTTTAAAGAAAAAAGAAAGGTTGTTCAATGTACTGGGGAGAAAGGGATAAAAAAGGAAAATTGTGAAAATTATCCCTTACAGTAAAGGGTCTCCCGAAAATTGGTCAACAAGGGGGGTTTGGCATCTAATCCTTGAAATACAAAAAGGAAAGGGGGGAAACTGAAGAAATGGGGGGGTAAGGAAGTTGGGTTGGTTAATGGCAATAAAGAAAAGTGACAAACGTTTTTTAAGGGTCGAACAACTAAACTGCGTACACCAAAGACTGGTTAGGAAAAGCACTGGAAGTTAACAGGAGCCCAAATCCCATTTTGGGGCAATTAACCTGGGGAAAAATACCCGACAAAGGGTTTGATTGGTGCAATTGAGGAAAAATTACAGTGGGCGGGGTGCAAACGCAGGCAAAATTTCAAGTAACTAAGGAAGGTCCGGGGGGGGGTCCCGTGGCAAAAAGCCAAATGGATAGCTAAGCAGACAAAAAGGGGTGGAAAAAAAAGGACAGTAACAATCTTCCTCATGAGGGAAAGGGAGGGGGAAAAAACTGTATTTGGTATTGGGTCCCAAATCACGGTTACTCAACCGAAGAAAAACGCACTTGACTGACCTTGGGGAACCACTAAAACGATAAGCGACGTTCAAAGTTGGAATTCAGAAGAGAACCCAAGTGTGACCATCAACTCCGAGGGGGGCGTACTTGCAGTGAGGGGGGCCAAAGGTTCCCAAAAAACCTGCGAAAAAAAAACAGATCATGGAAAAGCAGGGGCCAGTTGAGAATCGTGGGCCCGAAAGGTGGGGAGGCATGGGGCTGAAACAAATCGCCGAGGGAATATATACAGAGTTACAGAAAGTTGGTTCATTAGGGGGGTGGTTCTGTGGGAGGAAGTGTAGTCAATCGGGACGAGTCGGGAAAAGAAACTCACTGGTAACGGGTGACAACCCTAATTGGGGGGGGGAGGGGCAAGAAAAGTATTTCAGTTGGCAAAGCCAAAGCACCGAAAAAAGGGGTGGGAAAACAGAAGCGACCGGGGGAAAAGAGCATATGGAGGGGTCGCGGGGGGACGGGAAGGAACAAGGAGAGGGAGCCAAAAAGGTAATAAGGGGGACTGGACGCATTGGGTTCATATTTTGAATAAGGGGAGACAAAAATGATTGATGGGTAGCAAGGTCAATACCCATTGCCACAATCCAGAAAGTACAGGAAGACATGAAACAAAAGTTAGGACTTTGGCAGATCCATACGGGTTAGTGGCCATTAGGGGAGACATAGGAAGAAAAAAGAGGGCGGCGGGGGGGGTCTCACAGGCTGTGTACAAACAACTGTGACGAGTAGTGGGGTGGCGTCCATCAAAGCAATAAAAAAGGTAGAAAAACGAGGGATGACGGGGGGGAAAAAGGCAAAATTTGGAAAGAGACACAGAATAGAAAATATTTTAAGAATGAAAGCTGAATTAGGGCCGGGGTTTAAGTACGAAAGGAAAATCGGGAGTATGGGAGAAAGAGATCCACAGGAGGGGTTTTCCGAATGAGGGATAGGGTGGATCAGTGTGGGGGGGGGGGGAATGATTAAAATCAGGCCGACAACGCAAGTGACGCCGGAGACGGGGGTAGTGTTGGGAGGAACTTGAAAAAGAAAGTCAACTGAAAACACGAAAGGAGGGCCCAGCGCACGGATTCAAAGGGGTGGGGGGGAGTACTTGGAGAGATCAAAGATTATATCGGGAATGAAAAATGGGAGACCTCTGGGGGGATAAGAAGCTATCTTCCGGAAACGTGTACGGGGTTGGGCATGACACGGGTACAGGCCATCGCAAAAGAAGTAGGATTCTCGGAAAAAAAAAATGAGCCCAGAAAAAAAAAAACAAAGTGAGGGGGGGCCTCCCAAAATGTAGGGGGCGTAGTGTCTTGGGGAAAGGGGTTGCCGCACCGAGAAATGGGTTTCTACATTTGTAGGGCCCAGGGGTTGTGCGTAACAGAAAAACTCTCTTTGGGGAAGGTGAAATGGGGGGATTTTGGGGAGATACGAGCCTAAGGGGGGGGGGAGGGCGGGCAACACGGAAAATCATGGTTGAAAAGTGTCTGGGGGAAGATGACCGGACTGCCAGGAGTGGTTTGAAAACGGTGGAATTGGGAGGAGGGATTGATCGGGGGGAAAGAAAAAATCAGCAAAAAGAGGGGAGGAGAAGAGTAATAGCTCCTCCTCCCCTCTGACTCACTAACCCAAGAAAAGGGCACAGTAATGGATCTACCAACAGAAAAATGAGAAAAAAAAGGCATGACAAACAAAAAAAATTTCTAGACTCCAACAGAAAGCGGAATCACCTCTAGGAGGGGAGGCGAAACGACCGGACAAATTAAACAGTAGGGGACTTAACAAAAAGAAAACGGAAAGAGACGAAAATCGAGCAAGGGGTGTCTGGTCGCCCCATAAAATAACTCCTCATGAGGCAGTAAGAAAAAAAAAAACTTCGTTGGAACATGGGTAAGAAGGACGCCCTCTGCCCAAAGCTCGGAGACACCTAATTGGGAGACCAGAAAATTCTGTTCTTCTCAAGAAAGAGAAGGGGGGGGGGAGAACTCATTCAGAGAAACCCCACAGGGAAAGAAGTCTCCAAAAAGGGGATATTACAGGGGGATCAGTCAAAGGCAAAAGGTACTTAACAACACTGGATAAGGACTAAAGGCGGAAGTATCAAGTTGGTGTGCACCCCAGTCCAGAAATCTTCATTTCCAACAAGGGAAAAATACAAAGACGCGTGGAGGACAGGAGATCAAAATCTTCTAACCGAAGTCCATCGCTGTGGGGGGAAAGTTTGGGAGGCTTCCGTTAACGCCGTCTAACCGTGGAAAAGGTAATATTTGGAAGTCCAGACTGGGGGGCTCCCGGTGACCCATTTTTACTCGAATTCACCATCGTAAAAACTTCGCTTCCAAGGAAACTCTTGAAAAAAACTCCAAAACAAAAAAAATAAGAAGGGGGAGAACTGAAGTTGGGGGGGAGGCAGTAACCTCCCTACGATTGTTCCACCAAAAGATTAATAAAACCGCAAAGGAGGGCGGAGCGAACCGGAAAAAAGGGGTTCATGTAGGGGTAGAAAGGCTGTGAAGGAGTCAGGGGTAAGTGTTTCAACAGTACTCATCAAAGTGGGTGGATGGGGGGGGAGACAAAATGAACGGGGAAGGAAATGTAACTACGTAAAAAACATTAAAAGTGGCAAACACCCCTGACGAGTTGTGCGCAGGTCCACGCGTCCAGAAATCGTCCAAGCTCTGTGGCCGGTGCTGTAGGCGGGTTCTAAAAAAAGCAGAGGCTGAGCCGTGTGGGGGGGGAAAAACATCAAAAGAGGGATCCGGGACTCCAAGGAACAGATCCCAGTGCAAGACATTGGGAAAAACCCAAATCCGAAAAGGGTCACGATGAAACATATACAAAACCACGCTCACAGACTGAACCAAACCCCACCACAAGTTTGACGCCGCGTTCAGCCAAAAAGTTGAGAACAAAACGTGGCGAACCGGCTTCTCACACAGGGGAAAAAATGGACCCCTTAAAAAAAGTTTTTCAACCAAAACGCTTTGGAGGTTTGGGGGACAGGTCTACCAAAACGCGCAACACCATAGGATGCAACCTTGGGAGAAGAGGAAAATCAATGGATTTAGAAAGGAGTGAAATGTGTTTGCAGGCGGTCGGTAATGAAAAAATTTTATGCGGGGCGGTAAAAAGAAAACAGGAGGGAGAGATGAGCAGTGAAACAGTCAAAAAGAGAGGGTAAGACAAAAAAATCAGTGCTTTCGGGGGGGGGGGCCGGGGCAACGTGGAAACTAAACGACG
>Ga0179591_1339078_pt1 | contig 10421 bp, 10 predicted proteins | sample CZOMad2_1_08_16f_FD_182891 | JGI IMG/M metagenome (GOLD analysis project Ga0179591, IMG submission 182891) | Vadose zone soil fungal communities from Angelo Coast Range Reserve, California, USA - CZOMad2_1_08_16fungal (PacBio error correction) | ecosystem: Environmental > Terrestrial > Soil >...
ATTAAGAAAAAAGCGGTTGACCGAAACGACCTCTGATAGCTAATTTCCTATCTGCGTTTCTCTGGGGTATCTATGGGGATAAGGGGAAAGGATGGAAAAAGCTAAGGCAGTAAGGCTCGTTTCTAGTAGATGTCTGAAAGGTGCATTGTTTAACCTCGTGTTTATGGAAAGTGCCTAAGACAAATTTGAAAACGGAAAAAAACAGGAAACAAATTCAAATATCTTGCCTGCGTTTCCAGGGGGAGTACCAAACACGGCCGGTATTCATATCCTATCAGGTATCGAAAATTCGGGGAAGCTAAAGACGGGGCGAATACTAGCCGCCATAGCGTAAGAATTGGCGTAGGAACGAAGGCGATAGATCGCCGAGGCGACAAAACGGGGTCGCAGGAGGAACTGGTCAATGTGAAGAGAGAGGAAGGGAATCAAATCAGGATTCTCGGCTAAACGAGGCCACGGAAAACCAAAGAGGACACAGCCAGAGCAAAGGTATCCTACCAAATTCCTGCGTGTCGAAGTTGGCATCGGGACCGAGGGGGGGGGAGACCGAACAATGCCAGCGAAACAAATGGGGGAGTTTACCATAGCTGAAAGTACACCCATGTAGGGGGTTGTCTTGCTAGCCGCTTCCGTGGGGGGTTTTTCAAGAGAAGCAATGGGGGCCCAATACAAGGAACGGAATAGACGGGGGGGGGGGGGGATAAAGACTCTAAAATCTTCATAGTCTTCAAAAAAATTTAAACAACCGAAGGACTCACACAGAAAAACTAAATCCCGCGAACACTATATTGCTAGCAGGCAAACGCTTGCACCGGAATAGTCCTGTCCGAGATCCTTCCGTTAAGGGCTTCTATCAAGGACCAATGTTCAAGAGGCTGATGGGGGGGGGGGGCTGGGGTCCTCTTCCATAGAAAAGAAGCAAAAGGAAAAAATTTGCGGTGGAAAACCGTTGAAAAAAGCAAATGAAAAATGAAAGGGGGGGAGGGATCAAAGAAGAGAGAGGAACTAAGAAGAAAACCCAAACTCCAATAGGGGCGAAAAGCCATTAAGATTTGCCCATGCATCAAGGCATCCACCCGAGAATAACAAGCAATGATCGGATTAAAGAAACCAGTGTTATTCTAAATTTGAATACTTACTGAATAGAATAAGAGGGGGGTTGGGGCTTAAGGAGAAGAGTTTCGTAACCATAATAGAAAACCACAGCAGGAGGGGAGTAAACAAGTCACCAGGACAGAAAGGGCAACGTAGAAGCCCTCCAGAAAAAAAAAGAAGTCATTTAGAGGGGCAAAATGCTGTAAACAGAAGGGATTAAAAGGGGAACCGGTCTCAGAACCCGGGTAGAAAGAGCTGCCGATGGCCCGTCAATCTAGAGGGAGAGGGGCCACAACAAAGGATTTTGTAACGAGTTTGCAAAAAAGAGCTATGACCGTGCATCAAAGGTGCCCAAAGGGGAAGGGGCCTCACGTGGACCATCGAAGGAAGCGCACATATTGATGGCAGGGGCAAGCCAAGAAAAGGAGATGTGCGGAGGTACTTATCCGAGGGTAAGTTCACGGCCCAGTATCGTCTTATAACGAACCTGTACCCAGTAGGACAGATGGGGATCAGGGAGAAAAAGGGAGTTAGCGGGGAGCAATCACAAAACACTGTGGCGAGGCAAAGTACAGAAAAGGTACGGCGAACCGGGGACACGACGTGAGAATGCGTCGTGGGTATTAAGCATAGCAGACCTTGAAAGCAGGAAAAAACTTCAGCCCCCTGATAGGCGAGGGAAAAAAGGAGTAGGAGAAATTTGGAATTGGAGGTTCTGCGCAAGAAGAAAAGTAAGGAATTGGGATCTTTGCGGGAAATTCTCTAGTAAGGACCCGGGCGGGCGAGAACTTTGTGAAATCTATGACGGTAGGGGGGGGGGTGGTAAAACAGAAGAAAAATATAGAAAGCTCGTCACCCGTACTGTCGACAACGATAGTTGGGCCCAATTTGTAGGGAGGGGGCGAGAAGGGAAAAAAGTGGGAACCTTCCCGGCAAATAAGGGGGAGTAGGAAAGCGTCTTGTGCGGGATAACCGGTAGGCCACGACCACGTTTGGACAGGGAAGATTTGGAAAGCGGTAAAGAAACCCAGAACGCCGGAAGCTCCAGCGAATTGCCGTACGAAGTGACAGGTTTTGAGTTGAAGCTTGTATCAACCTAAAAAACCACTATGCCAATTCAAGAAAATTGGACACACAGAATCTGGAAAGAGGGAAGTAGCAGGGTACTGCTAAACAACAAGAACAGCCGCCTCATCTGAGGAAGGAAGGGAAGGAACCGTTTCAAACGGCGTGTCTGTTAAAAAGTATGTAGAGGACAAAAATATGGAGCAAACAGAATAGGTCTTAAAAGACTGCGCTCCTCTGGTTTAGTGGGAAGGGGCCAGACATAGAGAGAGACAATTGAACAGAACGCCTGCTTCCCGCAAATAAAGGCGGGTTCAAGGGGTGATAGATCTAACAGACAATGCGCCCGGTGAACAGCGGGAGGGGGGGGGGGGGGGAACGAAAAGGGGTCCAATAACAAAAGGGAAAAAAAATACCTGAGAAAAAAAGGGCCCAAAGGTACAAGGGGAAAAATTTTGGAGGGTGTTTATGACATTGACAAACACGGGGGGGGGAAAAAAGAAATGATTGTAAATAAAGTCGGTGTATGGGGGGAACAACCAGAAGGCAGAGCCAAGGGGACTAAGCTCGTGAGATTTGCCCTCCACAAAGGGCAGGAAAAAAAGAAGGCTGCTGAGGAAAGAAAGAGATATCTTTTTTTGGGGGAGGAACCAAAAAGAGGAAAAGGAAAATTACTCTGACTAGGCATCGCCTGGGAGTTTTGTACCAAAGAAAACCGGCTAGGGAATCCTTAATCGTCATTGTTTGCATTGTATCAAAAAAAAGGGAAGGAGAGCATTTGGGGGTCGGGCCTTCGGGATTGTTTTGGGAGCGATGGAGTTGGTGGGGAAGGGACATCGGAGGGGAAAAATGGGGTACACAATGTACAAAAACAGCCGCCTTGGTCCTTTGTGGACCGAGGCTCGGCTAGCAAAAGAAGAGAGAATAAAGAAAAGGTGGAACAAAACCTTTCTGGCGGCAAGCATCGTAGAGGCCAGATGGGGCGAAGGGATCCTTTAAGTTTCTGCCAGATAACTACCCAAAGAGAGAGAAAGTACTTAAAGTTGAGAGGTGTGAGAAAGTGGTTGTGTGATCCGGGTAGGTTTCACCGAGCAAAACCTTCCAACCTTAAGACTAGTAAGGGCCTGATTGTTATCATTCAGGAAGAGACAAAGTTCATGTGGGCCAAGTGCTGGGAATTGGGCTAGTGGTGTGCTGCGGGTGGAGGACGCAGCAGTACAAAAAACTCTTCACTTAACGCCCGCAAAGGATCCCTGGGGAAGGGGCGCGCAAAAGGGGAGGATCTGGCCAGGACTCCTGTACCGAGACGGGGGAGCCATGTGGGAAAAATCTAAGAAAGATATGGGCCGAGAACTTTCCTTTTATGTGTAGCAAAAGGACTTTGGCAACGGTCAGTAGAGCGCTGAAGGAAACAATTGGTCTTGGAAACAACATTATCTTGGATCAAAACAGGGCGGTTTAAGACGCAGTCGTTGAAGAGGGAGATCGTTACAACTGGGAAAAGAATAGTTCCCAATGTCGGACGAAGGGTGGGAATGTACCCGAGATGGGGGGGGAAAAGGGATCAAAACCTTTGGATGCGTTGTCGCCTAAATACAATGTCAAGGTTGCAAGAAGGGTGAGTACAGGAATAGGGAAAGAGGCAGGACTTTAAAAATGCTCTGCATCTAAGGGATCCAAGACGGAGGGCTGGCCGGGTTGCGAGTTCGGGAGCTATATAATCTTCAGGGTTACGGGGCAAGTTGACCAGTTTGGGATGACTGCTTCACTCTATTCGGATATATCACAGTCCTACGCGGGAAGGAGGGGATATACTAATTCTTGAACGAACAGGTCAGAACGGTCCTGGTGGACTGATCTACGTCCTCGAACCGTGCAAAAAAGATGAACAAAAAAGGAAGGCCTTATCGTGGTGGTGCCATTCGAATTCATTTTTTCGAAACCGCCGGGTGCAAGGTCGCTCTCAGTTTTCGGCCTGGTACAAAAAAGTGCTGGTCAAAGGACCGCCGGGGAAAGAAAAAAACTGACTTCCGATGAGGGATGAAAACTGTATAAGCGGAATGTTTGGTTAAGGCATTCTGTTCGCACGATTGGGGAAATCACAACAGGATAGCAGAGCGGGAGGGAAGGGATACGGCACTTTCGGTGGCCTTCTAATCTGGAACTTGGCTAACGAGCAAGGGGTGGGGATAATTGGGAAAGCCAGGTTCTTTCATTGAGATGCAAGTTGACTCAAAGGCCACAAATATCTGACTTCTGGGAGGCAGGGTTCAGGTTTGGAGAGAACCTCGTGAGGATGCGTTAACGCTCAATTGGTGGGCAAAAAAAAGAAAGAAGGTACCAGCACTTTGGAGGGGGAATGGGAAGAAGTCCAAGGTGGACGTTGTCTGCGGCCATGAGCCGTGGGGGGAGTGTGTGGTTGTTGATTAATCAGATTAACGGATCCGTCGATAAGAAAGAAAAGTGAAAAAATTTTAAGGGGAGCCTGGGGACTCTTGGTACAAATACTTGAGGTGTTGGCCTGACTAGCGGTTTCTCAGGAAGGGGGGGAGGGCCGTTCCTAAAAGACAAATTCGGCCCGCGAAAGGGGGGAAAATGGGCGAGGAAACAGCGATGCCTGGTTATGAGAACGGAAGCCTGAGGGCGCCGTAAAGCTTCAATCTCTCAAAAGGGAAATGGGTTAAGGGGGGAGGGAGAGGGGTTGGGGTGGCGACCTGGTTTATGTCGGCCGAGAAAAAAGGTATAGGATCCAGGGATTCGGTGTAAGTGGATGTTGGCTGGGGAAAAAAGGGGCCTTTGTTCCGACGTCAAAGTGCGCGGGAAAAAAAACACGCTAGAAAGAGATCTCTGAAAGGGATAGACAAGTTCCTGCTGTCAATGAGCATAAGAGAGGGGGGGGCGGGAGGAAAAAGGAGGGAGAAGAAGGAGTTGGGGGTAAAACTGGAACGTGCTCAAGGCTGGGGCCGGGGCGGGGGTTTGGACGGGGGAATCTTGGGTCCTATCAGAAATAAAGGGGGTTATTTCTCAGGAAAGCGATGGGCAGACGTCGACCGGATTGATGACGTAGCATGCGCGGAGTGTTTACAAGGAGGTACTTTAAGGCGGGGTCGACTTAGCCGGAATTCAGTTAAAGCAGGCTGAAACTCGGGTTCATGAAGAAAATACCGCCCGTTGGAACCGAAGGCAAAAAGTATTTCAGGGGAAAACAAAGAGCTTCCACTCCTGAGAAAATTTACGTCCTCAGCACGGAGGAAGGGGAAAAATAACCCCGGGGAAAAGGGGAGGAACACTTGGGCACATGGTCTTAGATCTCGACACGAAGAAACATTCGTGCTATTGGGATGCCGAAAGGGCTAAAAAAGCAGAGAGCGAAAGGGCAGGATCAAGAGGTACGTCAGCTCACCCTCGGTCCATCCTACTCTCTCAAAACACAACAAAAAGTGGGGGAAAGTGAAGGGGGGAGGGCGCGTGTGGGGAAGACGACCTCAGGGGGCAAGCTGGGGGCTCAGGGATCTGGGGGAAAGTAGGTGTAATTTCCAAAGCGTCTCAATAGGCAGAAAGGTCTCTCGTTGTCGACGATCACCTACAATGTCGAACGGGACATTAGGAAGACGAATTGTTGTTGAAAGTGAACCTTGCGCAAAAGATGATGTAGAGGGGACGTAAAGGCGCGTAATTGAAAAAATCTTCTGCGCTCAAATCTCTTTAGGTTCCAGGTAAGTACACAAAACGGTAGGGGGAAGCATGACAATGAAAAAACCCAACAGATCGATTCAATCATAGAGGACTCGAGATCAGGAGACTTGAGAAAGACCCGGGTCTACTAACTCTAGGAACGCGAGAGCAGAAATGAAACAGGGAGATCACTGGTGTCGCAGAGAGGGGGTTGGAAATTGACCAGAAAATAACCAGGAGATTCCATAACGATGCACAAGAAACCAAATCAAGCACTCCCAAAGCCAAATCAAGTGGAAAAAAGAAGTTGCATAATTGTGAAATTGCTTCTCAAGAAAAGCAGGGGGAACATGGGCGGTCTCAAAAGAGATTCAAGCTCAAGCCATTTCGGGTGGGGTCGGGACGAGACCGCGGCGGTCCTGAAGCACTTGTGCCAGAAAAATACCCTGAAAATTAATCGATAGAGAGTAAAATCTCTCTATCAAGAGGGAAAAAATAACTCAAATGTCGCAAAAACCGGAAAAACTCTCTCCACCAAGAAACGTCTAGGATGCTTCTGCGGAGGACAGGAGAAGGGATCCAGTCAAAGCGGACTTAATCTCTTAGGCATCAAGGCCCAACTTTTTCGAGAGAAAGGGGGGGTCGGGAGAAGGCACTATGCCATAGAAGAATATAAGGCGGCTTCCATGGCAAAAAAGAACTTCAATGGAATTGGGCTGAGTAAACCTCCAAAATGAAACTGGGGGTGAGGATGACCGACGGAGTAGGCAATAAATCGATAATGAAATCCACCTCAATAGGATCGTCAGAAAGAGAAAAGCAGCCAATTCTCATTTTCTCCCATGCCGACGGAGGGAGGGAAGGGGGAACCTCAGAATATCACACAGCTGTTTACTGGGAGGCTGAGTAGTCGAAAGAAGAAACAAATGCGGGGAAGAATCAATATAGGAGATACTTTTTTTTTGGACCTTTTCATCTAGTCAAAAAGGAAGAGGCGGGAAAGAAGATCCAAAAACGCTACCTCTAGGGTAAAACAGATTAGAAATAGAAGGAGGGCACTATACGTCCTTCCAGCCGAAGCCATGTTGAAAAGGTTGGGGGGGGCAATCTTTAAAACGAATGGGAGGCAAAAGGCGCCGGACAGATTACACCAGGGGAAGAAGATGGGGCCAGCAATCTATATTTCACCAGTGCGGGGAAGGGGAAAAAAAAGCAAAAATCCAGTTTGACTTTCGTCAGAGAGCGAGGAGCAGTGGCACAAACATCGGGGAGGAGTCTTGCGAAGTTTAACAAACTGCACACATCGTTACAGAAACTCCGGGCCAACAGGGGGGAGGCAGAGGGCCAGGCGCTGTCTTTACGTTTCATTGTCGATCAAGGGTAGAGGAAGGACGAATCTTCTTAATACGTAATGTAACTATGGAAGGGGAGGGAGAAAAAAGGAAAAGGTGAGGAGTCATCAAAAAAACCATTCAGGGGAACGCGAGGGAAAGGCCAATTTCTAGGGCACCGAAATCCGCACACACACGGTGCAAGGGAGAAATCATTCACTTTTTATCTTCTATCAGAAAAAAGAAGTACTACTCGACTAAAAAGGAGACTAGGCAGGAACCTAGGAAATGCTATAAAACCCCAAAAGGGGGCTTGACCCTTTTCTTTGGATGGGCGGAGGAAAAGGAAGAAGCAGAACTTTTTATTTCGTAAGGACTCTCGGGGTAACCAGGCAGGGAAGACAAAAAGGGTCTATACTGGGTCTAGAAAAAAATTGGGAAACAAGGTCGGGGGGAAAGAAACGCAGCGCAGGAAATCTGAGACCAATAAGGAAGTTGGCACAAAGAACAATTTGGATGAGCTCCTCTTCAGCAAAGGAAAGAAAACGGGTTTAAAATTCACGAAATAGAAAAGGTATCGCGGAAATGAAGGTGCTTGTTATAGGATTACCACTTTCGAAAGTAATCTTTCCAAGGGAAGGTAAATAGGGAGAGACATGGCAAACCTCGCCGAGGTCCAAACTAGAGGGACTGTGGTGAGTGGGAGGAAAGGTTGTGTCGTTAGGGGAGGGATTCTCAACCTACAACGTACAAAAAACGAAGGAAAATAGGACAGCAAAAGGGGGGGGAAACACTGAATTCTGTCCTCGAGGTGGTGGATGGGAGAACGCATGCCTGAAATGGTCGCCATTTTGGCCGCGGCTGTTGAAAAAGGAAAAAGTAGGTAAAACAAAAAATAATGGAGCAAACAGAGACAATAGGGAAAGTAAGGGCGCTAACGAGGGGGGAGTAATAGTCCAGAAAAATAAGAGCCACGAAAATTACTGGATACGGGGAACGGCCTTGGCCACGCCATAAAGACGAGTGGTCAAAACGGGTGATATAAAAAAACTTAGTCTCATAAAATGGCGGTTGAAAAAGGAGGTCGGGGGCCATCAGTTTGACCAATAAAATAAAAAAAGTAAGGGCAAGAAAAAGACATAGGAGACCACAACACCAAATAAGAAGAGACGGTAACCAGGGACAGAAAGTGTTACGGGTTGATTAAGAGGCCAAACGGAGATAAATGAGGGGTTGTCAAAAGAGCATCCGTTGTCCTTGATCACAACCAAATGAAAGAACGCCTACGACCATGGGACATCGTGAGGGCAAGACAAAGGGAGCGCGCAACACCACACGTTGAGGAAAAGAGAGAGTGGAAAAAGATAGACACGAGTCAGGCGGTGGATTTCTGAGGTGGGGTGGGCAAAAAGACACCGGCGCTGGAAAGGGACGAAATGGGAAAAAATTCTCGTGTTTGCAGGGTTTTAGCAACAAAAAAAACGGAAAATTTTCAGTGTACCGAGATGATGGTTTTTGTGTCTCGATTTTTGGGAAAGTTAACAGGGGCTGTAGGTGTAAGGTTACAAAATGGAAACAAGAAGGGGAAGGTAAAAAAGGGGGGCTAATCATTGGGATGAGCGACTCAGACCGGTGGACACAGAGGCTGGGGTTCTTGGATTGAATGCGATTTCTGTCACCAGAGTTTTCGTGTTTATCCGGAGATGCGGGCCAGGATGAAGAAAAAACGAGGGATAAAGGTGTACTACCGAGTGAGCGGGGGGGCTACAAATTATGGTTGTTAAAGGGTAGCATGGTCAAAACAGACCAACAGGCCAAAGGGGAGGAGCCCCTATTCGGCTGCCTGACTGTTTAGCATTGACTAAAAAACGATCGTCCAGATTAGGTGGCTCAAAGGGGGGAATGAAATGGGGGAAGGGGGGTAGGTAGGGTGATAAGCCGCGCTTACAAACAATGGGGCTGAACTACCGAATCAAGACGCTTTACGGGCTCCAGGTCTTAGGGAGAGTCCCTCAAGGCGAACAGGGAAGGGGTCGCCGATCATAGGGGGGGAAAAATTACTGAGAAGACTTTACTTTTATTGGGGGAGAAGGTCACCGAAAGGTATGACCGGGAAAGCGCCGGAATAAAGTGTTCCAATTACGCACGAAGGGGGAAGGCAAAGTTCTGGCAGTCGAGAGGTACCAACTTCTGAAAGAAAGAAAGGAAAAAGAGCGAACTTGGGAAATGGGTTACCCGAGAGATGGAGCAAATACCTTTTATTCAGTTCTGGTGGGCCATAGAAGACCAATGGGGGAAATGGGCCGTTGGTGAAAAGAGACGAGATTCTTTGGTGCGTTTTTTAATTCTGCTCGAGGAATCCCACACGGGGATGGAGCACCGGACCTGAGAGGGAGGGGGGGTGAGGGATGTAGAAGCTTCGAAAGATTTGAACGAACGTGAAAAGGAATGTTGGTTATTACGCATTGTCATCGAGGAAGAGACCAATCATAACCTGCCGAACGCGGTTTGGGGTCTGGTTCTTACTCGATTAGCTGGGGCCGGAATCTACAATAAGCTCTCCGGAAAAACTGAGCACATTCCAGGCGGGAGAGGAAAAGCATACCAATTGTTCCTTCCGGGCTGGTGGTGGGTCCTGCGGTAGAAGGGTTGTTGCGAAAAATCAAGGAAAAGGGTGGCGGGGGATCTCTCTAGGTTTTGAACCTGGTTAAAAATAGGTAGTGGGAGGTGCTTAGCATAGACGGGGACCCCACTAGCAGGGGGTCTCCAATGGGGGAAGGAGAGGGGGGGGGGTTAGGGAAAGGGAGACGGATGCTTTTTTTTGCGGCAATTACTGGTGAGAAACGAAGGGGGGGGGGGGCAATCGGGATGGCCGAGAGGTTCAGGTCGATAGGGCTGGGATCGGCCCTTCTAATCAGGGGGGGAAAAAGGGGGGTACAAAAGGTCGCACGTTGGGGTATGGGAGGGAAAGCCTTTCTTTGAGGGGGGGGGACCACAAAAACTTAACTCTTCATATTTCAGTTTCAAGAGACTGGGTTTTTCGAGGACCTCCTGGTCGTCATTCAATCGATTGGGGGTGTCAGGAGGCTAAAATGGGGTCAGCCTAGGTTGGGGGATGGCGAGAAAAGGGGGGTCCTTGGGTCGGAGGGGCGCTTAGATGGTATTTTGGATTTTGGGAGTTATAAGTGAAGCGTCAGAACGGCGGGAAGAAAGGTCATTGGAAAGGTGGGTGAGAATGGGGGTTCGACATTGAAG
>Ga0179591_1286795_pt1 | contig 10420 bp, 9 predicted proteins | sample CZOMad2_1_08_16f_FD_182891 | JGI IMG/M metagenome (GOLD analysis project Ga0179591, IMG submission 182891) | Vadose zone soil fungal communities from Angelo Coast Range Reserve, California, USA - CZOMad2_1_08_16fungal (PacBio error correction) | ecosystem: Environmental > Terrestrial > Soil >...
GTGTCAGAGGTGGTCCTGAAGAGAACTCTATCTACGGGGGCGAGGGATGGGAAGGACAAAAGGATTTAATTCATAAAACTGGGCGAGGCCTGAGAGTAATCAGAGAAGATTGCAAAACATGGCTTTACGGGTGGAGTGGGAAGGTTTTCACCGTTCGAGGAAAAGATGGTGAATGTGTGGTGGAGTTTAGAAATGACTCTCTTGGGAGGGGTGCCTTAAGGGTGGAGAAGGATAGAGTGAAGGGGCTTGATTTGTCAAGGATGAAGATCTGGCTTATTAAAGGAGCGCTTGGGTGCGTTTACTTATTAGCTGGGGGAAGGTTAGAAGCTTGGGGTTTTGGGGGTTAGAGGTTAACTGGGGAAGGGGGAGAACTGGCTTAAAGCAAAGCGAAATGTAGGTCAGAGTGCATGTTACTAGAAGAAAAGTCCTTCTAATGCCAAAAACCTGAAAGCAGTCATCTTGGTAGAGGGGAAAAGGAAGGAGGTCTCCCCAAACAAAGAAAAAACTATAGATCCCCCCGCTAAAATAAAAACTAAGACAGTTTGCCTCGTCCAACTAAAATAGAGGGGGCGAAAGGGGACTGCGCAATCTGACTCTCAACGGGGCGAAATGTGACGGGGTAAGCCATCTTTTTAGAGCTCATACTATTTAAATCAAAGACCACAAAACAAAGATCACAAGGAAGAGTCGTGAAAGAGCAAAAGCGCAATGGGGGAAGAAGACACACGCAAAAAATGGAGGAGAAACGCCTGTCGAACAGAGGACCGGATAACAAAAGAAGCCCGTCCCAGCTCGATTAAAGGCGAAAACAATTTCCTTACCAGAGTCCCTATCGACGGTAACACCGGCCTGTCGAAGAATGGGGGGCTCTTTTTTCGGGAGTCCGTCGAAAGAGAACAAAAAACCAGTCGGAGGAATGGTGTCTGGAACACCGTGCGGCAGTTTAGGGGGTAAATCAAAGGCAAGAGGGAGGGAGCAATGATACCAGGAATCCTTCGAGGTTAGAAGTGGAGGTTGAAGGTTATGGCATCGCAAAATAGGAGGTTGAACCGGGGGGGGGTTCCACAGACCAAATGCGGCTGCGATTTACGCCAAGATTGGACCAATCCCAACAATCCATCACTGAAAAGGGGGGTAATTAAGGACCCAGGGTTCTGCCGGAGGGCGACCTGGAAGTCATAGGGCAGTTTTTGGAAGCCCAAGAAGAAGGAGAGAGTCAGGATTCTCGCAGCAAAGTTCTCTTCGGTCACAAGGTAAACCCCTGAAGGAGCAACGGAGCCATCACGATTTTTCAAAATAGGAGAAGGAGGCAAACCTTTAAAGCACAAAAACGTTTAAACCTCGTGAAAAAAGGAGGGGCCATTTACAGAAAAATCGAACTCCCGTTTTGCTTTCGCGAAGGGACCGTAGGGAAGAAACGAAATGACCTAGTCTTCGGGAGGCAGACAAAATTCTCCAAAGGAGCCGACCATCGCCGAAGCACTTGGGTGCCGCGGTGGGTAGAAAGATTCAGAGAGGAAGTCGGGTGAGAATTCGCCGCTGAAGATCTCACACACCTTGAAAAGGATGATTTGAAACAGAGCGACGAGCATCCGAGACAACATCGGATCGGAGAAAGAACAAACCTCCACTCTAGCCGATCAGGGTCAATGGGATCTCGCTTTTCCAAGGGGTCATTGCAATATACAATATGAAGTACACCATAAATAGTGTTGCAGGCAGAAAATCACGGGACTTTTGAGAAGAAAAAGGGCCCTCGCCACCCCAAGACCACCTAAGATTCAAAATAGGATCAAAAAAACACGGAGATAAAGAGCGAGGGAGCGGATTTTTTGGCTGTGACTGAAGTACAAATTTTACGGTGATTTGAGTGACATTCAAAAAAGAGGGGGTTGGGGGGGAGTACAAATAAAGGAACGGAAGCGACTACTTGAGGGGGGGAGATAACGTGGAGGTCCGGGAAGTGCTTGAAAGATACGGGAGGAGAGCGGCTTCGGGGGAATTCAAAAAAACATCCTTAAAGGGGGGTCGAAGATACGCGAAGATAAGTGCAGGTGTGGGTGGATGCTAAACCGCGCACAAGGTGGAGGGTCTTGTCGACCTTGGAGCAGCTAAACTACCTAATGGGAGTGGCGGTGTGCGTCAAATAACGATGGGGCGACCGTAAACAAAGGGAGTGATAGAATTCTAAATTGTTACGTGCGGTTGGAACAAACTGTTTAGGGAAGGTGAAGGGATGTAAAGTACCATCCACTATGACAAACTCTCGTGATGGCTCCTTTCCACTTCCAAGGGGGGGTTTTTCAAGTCGAAGGAAAGAAACGCGCTGGGCTTGTCTAGAATATGAGAGAGTCTTCTTCTGTGTTGTCAAAACCGGGGACCCCTATTGAAATCCGTGGGTTCTCGCGAGAAGGGGGCAGGGGGGTGCTTGCCCACACGATGCGTATGGGGAGGTGAGATTGACAAAGGGGCTTACAGAAGCCGCGTGGGGGCTTCCATGTGAACACGGGGAAGGATAATGGGGGAAGAGACAATAGTTGAGAATCCTAATTCTTCAGCAGTGAGTTAAATATGCGATCAGGTCTTCTTTTGGATGGACAAAAAAAGAAAAATGAGGGTTCCAGACACTGGATTTAGTCGAGACTACTATGGGGGGGGGGCGGGTTTCTTAAGTCATAACATTGCTTTTTTTACATGACTGGGGGGAAACCGTTCTAGACGGGGGGAGGGCTGGGGTTCGAAGAAGCGGGGAAGGGAATTACTTATGGGGGAAGAAGAGACGTCATAAAACCGGAGTTTCTGAAGCAGAACGGCTTATTCGGGGGAAGGGAAAATTTTCTCGTACTGGATTCTGGTGAACTAGGGGGAGGATTCTGACGGAGGTTGGTGGCGTTTGGGAAAAAGGGAACTCGGTGAGCTCTAAAACCTTGAATAAAGCCGCAGGGGAAAGGAGGGGGAGGAGCAAAGAAGAAGGCCTGTTAAAGTACGCCAGATAGCTCTAAGGGGAGGGCAAAAGGCCAGCCTCGTTGCTGGATTCGCGTGAATCAAACAAAAGAAGGGGGGAATTATAAGAAGGCATGATCTGGGAATCCCTCGAAACTAAGGCTGGGAGTGCCTCGGGCCCGTTCGTAACCGCGAAGATAACTCGACATTCCAAATGGGGAAAGAAGGACGGGGTAGTCTGGTTAGCAAAAAGAAGGCAAGTAATTTCCAATGTAACAAAACCATAAATTACACCCGTTCCCAACCACAGGAGAGAATTGGCGCCATCCTCCGGCCCTCCTCCCCTCAAATGGGGTCGCATTCAAACGAAAAATCCGGGAAAAAGCGGCGCTGGGGAAAGGGAAAAAAAAGAAGTCCTTCCCTCCTGAACGGGTGCACACAAAAGCCTGTACAAGACACAATCAATGTTGCCAAGTAAAGGGAAGTCAGCCGCCCAACATGACGCAGAGAAAGGGAGGCCCCATGCGACAGAACCGTGCGGGTTCTAGTTGGTTGTGCAACTATAAAAAAGCGCAATATTGGGAACAAAGGCCTTAAAGGGAAGAAGGGGAAAGCCTTTTCAAGGGTCATCTATGACTGGAACAAGGGGGTCAGCGTCAAGACGAGGCTGTAAGGTTTAACGTCAAAGGGGGGACCAAAGTCAGCAAACCATCCGACTCGGGTATTTACGGGAAAATACCCAATTCGCTAGCGCGCAATATGGGTTAGGGATACAGACGCAGACGCAAATCAAAGTTCTCGAGAAGAGGGGGTGTTCTGCCAAGTTGAAACACCCTGGCCTGGAACCTTAACCACCCAGTAGGGGGACCCCCGCCCCAAACTAAATGTAGGGAGCAGGTCACAGGGCAAAACTTCACGACGCACAAACGTGAACCAAAAAGGCACTTAAAAGGACCAATTGGCTTATAGAACGAAATCTTGCTTCGGCGAACCGGGCGCCCACAAAGGGGCGTGCGAGGAAGATAGACCATCCGACCAAGCCGCAAAGAAAGGGGGGTGTTGCGAAAGGCACAAGGAAAGGGACATTAGTCTGGCGGAGAATGGACCAAAACATTTAATGGCGGGAGGTCATACCTCAGGAAAAAGAAGTCATAGAGGGATATCTCTCGAGCAACGAAAGAGGAACTCCTTCAGCTAAGCATAGATCCGGGTAAGGGGAGACATTTGCAGGAAATATTTAATGGTCAAAAAGGACCGAAAATTGTTCGTTACCCTACGACAAAATCGCCTGAAATCAAGAGCAAAAGAAACAGGGAGGGGGGGGGAAAGAAAAGAGATGGGGGCGGAGGGGTTTGCTTGGTGAAGTAGAGACAAATGGGCATTTATTTTAGTGGAATAAACGGAGGTATTGTGGGGGGGAATGTTTGGCAAAAGAAGAGACCAGGAAAACTGTCAGAAAGCTGAGAAAAAGCGAGGGTTATTCTATCGGAGGGGCCAACGGACCTCTATCAATGCGCGGTCGGGCGGCAGATGCCAAGTTGGTCAACAGTCACTTGGTGTGGATAAAAGCGAGAGTTCCGAAACGGATGGGTGGCACAGCAACGCGAAAAGGAGGGTACTCTTGGGGCGGTGTCGTGAGTTTATATCGAGGAACAAATGGGCGTGGGGTTGTAGGAAACACGGGGGGAGCACTCCCTCCACTCTGGTCGTATAAAGAAAGAAGAAATTGTTCTAAGGTGTTGCCGTTTGTGGGACAACAAGGGTCTTGAACGTTCTGGAAAGAATCAAAACTCTGGAAAAAGAAGAGGGGGGGGGGGGGACTTTGAAACTCGCGTTGGTTCAAAAGGGTGTTAAAGTATCAATGAGATTAAATCTGATTAGGGTGGCGAGTGTGGGATTCAAACATTCCCTATAAGGGGATTCGGACTGGGGCGGAGAGCGAAAGTCAGGGTCTTGCCCAAGAAACTTCGGGAGGGGGGAAAGTTCTATTGGGGGAATCCTTACGGACAAGGAGAGAATGTGCCTCTTTAAAACTTACAGGAAGAGGAGGGGCCAAGACAAAAATTAGGGCGGAGAAAAGGAGGCGGTGGCTGTCAGAGGCCAAAGGAGGGAGGGGGGAGTGTATCAACAACCTAAAACCGCCTTTATTTGTAGAACACGGGGGTATTTTCGAATAAGAAAACTGCGAGTTTTCTCTGGCGAAATCAGAAAAATAGGGCCACACTGGAACAGAAAGGTGGGCAAAGGGGGGTGAGAGGGAGTTGGTGGGGCGGGGGTTGGAATAAGCTCGAGGAGGGGCGTGGGGGGGGGGAGGGAAGGACTGGGGACATGGGTCGGAGGAGAATAGATGTTATGCAGGGAAATCAAATTACAAGGCGGATTTTTTATGTCAAGTGGGTTAGGTGTTTAGGCGGGGCGGGGGACTGAGGGGTTAGATTGGTGGAGGGGGTCTCAAAGGTTAAAAGGAAAAATAGAAAATGGGGTAGGGAGGGAGGGACAGGTTCAGTTAAGATTAATCATAATTCCGAAGCGAGGCAAGCCCGCGGCATGGATTGGGAGAGGGGGGATTTTATATATCAAACAACAAAAAGGGAAGGAGAGGAATTCCACCAAAAAGCGAGTGGGGACTACGAAATTCGACTATCTTGGCTTCATCCGTGCAGCTACCTCATTCCTCATGTGAGCGGTTGAGAAGTTAGAGAGCCATATTAACTGGAAAAAAGGCACAACATAAGGTCAGGCAATTACGTTCCACTACCTAATCCAACAAAAGCGCAATTGTACACCTCAACATAAGAAACGACCAGCTGGAAGAAAACCAGGGGGGGGGGGAAACCTTGAATCAGAAAAAGGATAACACAGAAGCCCGTCACACGCTGTGAACCAGAAAGGATTAACCAGCTGGGCGAAGACTTTTCAACACGTCGCAAAGTAATCTTTGGAGAGACGCGCCAAGAAGCGTCGAGATAGGAGAATGTGGATAACCACTCTCAGGGGCGATTTTGGAGAACTCAAAATACCGGAAGAAGCAGGGGGGGCGTAGGTTCAAAATCGGTTTCGGGAGGAAATTTAACCGGTGGGTTTCCAGGGAGAGGGGCCGCACTGCGCTAGCAGACATTAAACAAACGAGTTTTCCACAAAAAGAAAACGAAAGAAGGGACTGAGCCCCAGAAAGTTTTAGAAGGCGAACCCGTCAAAAGGGCCAGCAGTTTTGTCCCAGTAAGAAATCATACTTACAAGAAGAGAATTTTCGAGAAAGTGAAACAACCCCATCGAACACGAGCCATCCAGAAATGGAGAAGGAACAGTAAAACAACAGGAAATCAAAAACTTTAACATGAACGAAAACAACTGGATGGATTTCTTCTAAAGAAGAGTTTTCGGGTGGTCGGCAGAAGGGTCGGCAAGGGCAACCAAAGGGGGCGGAGCTATTTCAAACAATGTCCGGAACATCAAAGCTCAGAGTCAGTTGGGGGGGGGGCGAGGGCCATGACGCTCTGTATCTGAACCGACTATCCACCCACAGGAAAGGGATGAAGGCCAGGGACAGAGAAGGATGACGACGGGCCCAAAACGGTATCTAACTTCAACCGAATAGTCGATCGTCCAGTCGGAAGAGTGGTGAAGAAGGGGGGGCAGACATGGAAACAGGGGGAGAAAAGAACAGGCCACTTTTGGAGAAGGTCATCAACCTCCCAATCGGAGCAAGCACAGTGACAGAGCGAAGAGAGAACGGAGATTAACATATAGAGGGAATATTTTGTCGGGGCTGAGGGAATGGCCTGGGTTATGGTTAGTGCAGAGTGGAGAGATCCGAAACATGGAGGAGAAGCCAACTGCGCGGAAAGGGCCAAAAATAAGTGTCTATTCAGTGAGTTCGATCCCGTGGAGGGAGGATGCTTGAAAGAGAAATATCTTGCGGCGCTTGCAACAAGCATGACCGGGTTGGTCTACAGCGAGGGAGGTCACTCATGGGGTGCATGTCGCAAAACCGAAAAAAGGCGGAGTGAAGGTCGGGAATGGGTACCGGTGGAGGGCAAGAAGGGAGGTCATTGAGGGGTATGCGAAAGGGCTTCGCCTGGAGAATCCGGAGTTCGAGAGAAGGAAGAAGTTTGGGAGGGTTTGTTCACGTTTTGGCTAGGGACAGGAGAGAGAAAGATGAAAATCATATCGAGAGCTCAGGGGGGGGGGAAAATGGGCGACGAAGAGCACGAGAGGGGGTCTTGGCAGAAATCTAAGAAGTTTGCGGGCTTAGTTTATTAGCCTGCCCTAGGAAGGGGGGGGGGGGAACGTGGCGCTTCTCGGAGAAATTTAAAACTGGAGGGAAGACCCAAGGGGTGGAAGTGAAAAAGGCGTACAAGGAAAAAAGGATTGCAGAGGACAAAACCCTGTTGGGGGGGTTTACAGTCCTATGGATGCAGAAAGAAAGAAAGGATGTGATGAAAAAAGAAGGAGACTGCGTTAAGAGGTCAGAGTCTTCTGGGGTTCGCACAAACAGGAAATGTATAGCATACACTAGGGGAAGTCGCAGCAACAAATGTGGACTGTCCATCAGACAGATTGGACATTTCTGGGATTGCAAAAAAGGGGGAAAACCTGTTGTGCCCTTGGGGGTCTTTCCTACTTTGGAAAGAAGGGGGGTTTCCCCAGCGAGGACGGCAGGACTTGTGGGGGGAGCCTTGAGGGGGGAAAGGGGGTTCTTTCTGTGATCAAAAGCGGCGGTGGAAATACAGCGCGGGGACGGACTTGGGCCGGGAGGGTCTGTTTTGTGGGTTGTTCTAAGTGGGAATGGAAGGATTGATGAGATAAAGAGTAAGCCTCGCGAAGGGGGGGGGGATGGTTGGGGGGAAGAGGACAGGATTGAAGGTACATTACGCGATGAGAAGGGGGGACTGCAACTACAATACTTTCGGTCGGGGAATCTTCAAAGGGCGAAGCGCCAACAACTGTAAAGGGGGAAACCGACCTAAGCTCTCTAACAAAAAAAGAGCTGTCAGGGTTGAACCTCAAAGAGAAAGGCCTAATCTGTAACGGGACAGAAAGAACTGGAAATCCACGGACTGGAGGCGCTTGATTGTAAGTACCACTTTTCCAAGAATGGTTTCACTTTATTCGCAACAAAAAATAGAGATCCCGCATACGACGGATTGACCCATCACCAAGCGAAGTTGTCAAAATCCTGAACCCCGCCGCTCCTATCGAAACAAAGGGGGAGGTGGTTCTGAAAATGGGAAGAGCAGACAGCACAAAATCGCGAAACACAGATGAGCCCCTTCCTTCCCATCGACCGTCTGTCAAAAAAGCCCTGTTTCATCCAAGGGGGGAAAGAGGTGAAATTAGGGTATCCAGAGGGATCGTCGAAGCGTGCTTCCTACATCGGGGGCTTTCTAATTGGGTGGCCAAGGAGAGGGCTGCAAGAGACAAGGGAGAGTCCTGACAGGGGGGGAACATAGGAATTGTAGGGGGAGGGGCAGCAGAGGAACTGAACCTGTTTTAAAGGGGACTCCTAAAAACTGCGGAAGGGAAGGGGCCCGGTGGGGGAACAGAACAGCCGCATACGGGGATTTCCGTGACCCCGAAATGAGAAAAGGGCGCCCGAAGAAAGAGGGGTGGTTTCCCGCCAAGAAGCAGCAGTCAATCATCCGGTAAGAAAAGGCAGAAGCTAAGCGTGTCTGCACTGTCCGGGAAGATTATTAAACCGCTCCTGCGCAGTCGGGGTCAGCAGCCGTGATGGTGGGTCCGAAGGTGGACATGGCAGCCACGATGAAAAAACGTTTAACACCAAGGCCGTAAAAAAGGAGAGAGCTTTCGACTGGAAAAAGGGGCTGTTCTGGGGGGAAAAAAGCCGGTCGATCGTTGAACGCGTCAGCCCGGAGTATGACAGTCAAACAACCCGTACGTCCGGGGTGGGGGGCCGCGGGTTGCACAGGAATTCCGGGGGAGGGAATTTCTCTGGCGGGGATTAGATCCGAAAGTAATTCTTGGAAGGGGGAACTGGGGGTTAGGCGAAGCCAATCGGACTAAAACTACCGGTTCACCTGGGCCACGGGAAAATATCAAGGGATGGGAGTCAAGTCAACAGGTTGGGAGAAAGAACTTCCGACACTTTGGGAGAAAGATTTCAAATGCGCACCAAAAAGACCATTTGTCTAAGAAGATACAACAAAAAAAAAAGCCTCCGAGTACTATAGAAACCCAACCAACTTAGGGGGAGGAACGGAAAAAGATGGGAATTCTTATGTGGGAGGGGGAGGGGCTGAAGGCAGATGGGGGGGGCACTTATTGGTATGGAAAAATGGGGGTTTTGTGTGGTTTGTGCCCTGTCGGGGTGGAAATTACATGGGAGGTACGCAATTACCAAGTAAAAAGCTGGAATCTATTCTTCAGGGAATGCGATCGAGAAGGTGAGGACTTCGGACTCGGGAAAGGAAGGCAGATGCAAACGGTGCCGCGTCAGCCATGTAACAATTACATGACTACGTTGGGTTGGTCTAAGGAAAAAAGCAAAGGACGCATCGCCAAAAAAGGCAAAATCTGAGGTCTGCCTGTAGTGGCGGGTGGCGGGACAGTAGCATGGAGAAAGAGTGGAAATTTCGGGAATCGCCCCGTTAAAAAGAAACGGCACAACATGAGTTCCGGGAGAAGACTCAGGTGGAGATGGGGTTTAAAACAGTGAGGGGGGTGAAGTTTGGGGTTGGGGGGTGAAAGGTGGCTGGAATCATCTTATGAAGCATACATGGCTCCGGACGAGGAAAGGGGTTGTTCAATGGAAGGCTCTGTAAAAGGGCTAAAGGGAGCGTGGGAAACCCCTGGGATTTGGGTTCGACTTCGCTCCAAATGGGGGGGCTTCATAGACACCGTGAGGGGGAGTTGGGTGTTCACAAATAAAAGGAAATAAAATCTCCTCGCTGGCGGCGGCCGGAAAATTAAGAGACGCTGAACATGAACGTCCAACTTATTCCGGTGGAAAAGAATCCTAGGTTTCGGCTTTCTGGTTCCATCTTGCCGCTATTTTCAAGAGACAATCAACGAACAAAGGGGGGGGGGGGGTCAGTACAATATGAAGCGAAAGGAGGTAGGTCGAGGGGTGGACAAGTAGGGAAAGAAGGGAACCAATAACCATGAGGGGAATTGACACCGGTGGGGGGGAACAAGACGTGAGAGTTAAACAAATTGGGGCGGAAAGGGTTTTCAGGGCAGCGGGAGGGCGGGGAGGTTTGTGATCGGCTGTAAGGAGGCCTCAAATGAGAAAGACGTGTCGGAAGTGAAATTGCGCGCGGTTTGGATTAGAAAAAGTTGGTTCCTTAGGGAGATGGTGGTTGTGCGATTGAAAGGGAACCTCTGGTGGCGCTAAACCATCAGGCTTAAAAGCCAGCGCTACAGGGGGAGGAGAGTCCTGGCCTGGAAGGGAAGCCGGTGGGTCGGGAACTCGCAAACCCTGCACTTCGTTCGGCTTAAAAGAGGGAAAACGGCTTTG
>Ga0179591_1299084_pt1 | contig 10420 bp, 8 predicted proteins | sample CZOMad2_1_08_16f_FD_182891 | JGI IMG/M metagenome (GOLD analysis project Ga0179591, IMG submission 182891) | Vadose zone soil fungal communities from Angelo Coast Range Reserve, California, USA - CZOMad2_1_08_16fungal (PacBio error correction) | ecosystem: Environmental > Terrestrial > Soil >...
AAGGGGGAAGCGAACAGGGGCCGGCGTTGTACAAAAAGGAAGTATACTTGGCGGAATGACGCGCCGGCCTTCAAAAAGGACGAAGAACAAACGGCTGCAGCGTGCGAAAAGGGGTGCTCGACTAGGAATGGGTCATGGGGAAAAAAGATCTATACGTCTCCGACGATGCCTCAATGAAAGGAGGAGCGGGGGTCCACCGAATAGGGGGTGGACAAAAGGGATGGACGATAAGACCAGCGGGGAACCTGGAAAGGGTGTTACTACTTCATGCAGAAGGACGTAAGGCCCCCTAAAAAAGGAATGGGGGGATTGTCACCTTCTACTAAAAGGAAACAGCGTAAGTAAATTGCGATTGACCACCATTGGAAAAGGGAGCGGGCCGCATCCGCGGAGGGGGGTGGTGAAGACTCAGACGCCGGTTCAAAAACCCCGTCGGGGAGATCATCGAGTGGACAGATATAGGGGGAGTATGTTGGAAGCGGGGAAACGCGCGGTGACGTGAGAAAACAAGACACGACTCTAGCACATCGCAGGTAAGAGAGGTCAATACCTCCTAGCTGGCCTCAGAGGGGGTCCACTTTGGGTATTTGGACTGAAAAAATATAAAAGGGGAGGAATGGGGATTGGAAGCTTATGGCAGGGCGCAGAATGCCGGAGGTTGATCGGAAAGGAAAAATGGATTTAACTATCCTCATCGGTCGGCTTCTAAGGGCTACCTGGGCTAAGGTACCACGGGATCCTGTGCCATGCGCGAAGTACGATTCGGAAGTACGAAATCAAGAGGAAGCGGCTAGGGGGGACCTGAGAAACAATTCCCCTTACCAGGAAAGCGCGAGGAATCCACTGAACCAGCGAGACCGCAAGGAAGCACCGATTGAAGGTCGGGGCGATCGAACGCGGAAAGTTTCAGAAAAACTGAAAGGCAGGGCAAGTCCTCTGCCAAAAGAAAGCTTCAATGTAAGCGCGCACCCAAATAGTCCGCAGAGGGTTGGTTGGAGGGTCAGAACGGACGCCAAGTGTTACGAGAAATCCTAAAAAGGTGGTATTGCTCAGCGCCAGAGACGCCGAGAGGATGATAGAGGTAAAGGAGCTTGGGGTCCGAAAAAAACGTAACGAGCGTGTCACGAATAGTCTGGAACTCGATGTATCACAGGCAAAGGGGGGGTTGGCCTCTGACTTTTGACACACACCAAACCACAACAGCAGGGGGGAAGGAAGGGGGAGAAAGTCGTCGACCATGCAACGGACTGGCACACCGAAGCATGAAATCAATCGCCGTTGATACTTAGAAAAAGTTCCCTAAGCGAGGAGAGTCGGGCGTCGCCGTCGAAGCAGACGGCCGCAGCCTAAAGAGCCAAAAAGGTCCTTGACCAGGATCAGATTTTGAAAAACAGAGCGTATTGTTTTTTGCCGCATTTGGCGATGGAAAGGAGCGCTCGGGGCAAACTCTAAAACACAAAAACGTACAGACGTTGGAGGGGGGGGAGAGTGTTCGAAGAAGGGGGATATGGTAAACAAAGAAGAGCCCAACTTTAACACAAGGTACTAAAGGATGATCGTAATGGACTATAAAGAGGGGACCAAGACAGACACTCTGACCGAACCAGCCGCGGCACTGAACATCTTAAGCGACAAGGGGCTTTAGACTTCACGAAAAAGTGATATCCTCCCTCTCCCCTAAAAAAAAATTGATCCGGGGTATGCTACGATGGGGGAAAAAGAACTGAATCACTGGAAAAAAAAAGAGTAGTAGAGTCGGGAAACAACAACAACAAAACGGAAGATTGAAAGAGAAGAGAGATCAGACGCGGTGACATGCGTGAGAGAAGCTAAAACACACAATCCTTTGCGGGAGATATGTTTTCGGGGAGCGAGAAAGAAAAAGAGTTCGAAAGAGAAATGGGAACCTCGAGTCGTGGAGTGAGGCGGGAGGAGGGAGAGTGCCGGATGGACAAACTGAGCCATAATCAGATGCTCTGGGGTTTACCGGAGGACCTCGTAAAGGCAAGTAGAGGTCCGGGAAGCGCCAGGCGCCACCGCAAATCTAGAAATCTGGGTTATAAAAGGTAGGCTCGCAGGCGTCATCGCAAATTCCTTACGGGGATCGACATAGGGGAGGGACGAACCCATGCCCGGAAGAACCGTGGCACGGATGGTTTATAGATAACTGGACGGGCGGCTTTGGCCTTAAGCTACTCTATCAAAATAGATCTCGGGGAAAAGAGCGGAGCACATAAAAAAAAGAATTCTGAGCTGAGGTGGGGACCTTCATTTGCAGGAGAAGGGACCTTCGGCGGGCAATACAAAAAAAGTGGCGACCGTCATGCCATCAGAAGGAGAGGCCTCGTCGGCGATCACGCTGTCCTGCCCGGTGGCAAGACATTATCAGGAAGATGCGCAGCTCTTTAGGGAAAGCATGGGGGAGGCGAAATCCGACAGAGGGGCTCGGAGTGATATGTACAAGGACAAAAGGAAGAACGCCTGGACACTAAGTGAATGACGTTGCTCCGAGAAGGAAGCCTTAAGTAAGCTGGACGAAATCTGCCTATAAGGGAGAATTTCCCGATGGATTCGGAGCCAGGGTCGAGATAAAGGGGGGAAAAGAACCTTCTATTGGCCTGCCGTGGGAGGGGGGGCGGCGATAACTTTTAGGGGCGCGCGTTGGACGGGGAGGTCCGAAGGGCTGGCCGTTACATGAACCAGCACGCGGTCTTTTATCTCTGCAGGAACGGAAAATGAAAATGCCTAAATTGAAAAAAAAACCTAACAGGGGTCAAGGAGACCAACTGGCTTAGACTGAGGAGACCGCTTGGAGGCAAGAGGGTCTAGGGGGTAAAGGGGAGAGGGTCCTTGGGACGTAAAGCACTACTTTCACGCCGGGAAAAACTGGGGAGGGGGAGGACCTGCTCCGGACACTCAAACAAAGGACAAAGTCACACTATCATCGCCTCTTTGGGAACGAGAAATCGTAAAAAAGGGGCAGGAGTAGGGAGGGGGGGGCATACTAGGGCCTTGGATAAGGGTATCACGGTCAAGCAAGAAGGGCCAGGGGAAAATGCACTTCCTAAAAAAACCGACTACTGGGAGAGGGGGGAAAAATAGGAGAGGGAGCTGTCAACTCGGAGGAGATACAAGAGAGGGATGCGAGTTGAGAACCGAGGGTTGGGCAATGTAATCTACTGTCAGGAATTAAGAGAGTGGCGTCACAGGGCCGTAAATCAAGCCAGGCCGGCTGCCTGTAACGGGAAAAACAGGGACTCTTTCCTCCTTTGGGCGTCCAAGAAAGTGCAGGTCAAACGTGTAGGAGGAGTCGACGAAAGGGTTCGTCGATAGGTGCCTCCCGGGAAGGGGGGAGAATCGGTTGTCGCCTTCTAAGGGGGAAAATTTTACGGTACAGACAAAAGAATTAAAAAGGCTCTTTCTCACGTAAGCCAGTTCGGGGAGAGGAAGTCAGTCAAAGAGACGTTTGGACCGAGGGAAGCTTGCCACAAAATCTCGGGACTGTATCAGGACGCAGGCACGGAGAGAAACGAAAATAGCAAGATGGGGGGGGTCTGGCAGACGCATACCGTCCAGGGAATTCAAGTCGACCGTCAAGAAAGAGTGCGCGCTGGGGGGGGTGGTGCTTACTGGTGCTCTAAGTTTCTGTCAGCGCCGGTATTAAGAAAGGGGATCAATTGACAAAAAGAAGTAATAGAGTGACGGGCGGCTTGGGTCAGGGGGGGCGGGCGTTTCTAGGGGGGGGAAAAAAATTCGGGAACAAAAAGACGGCGCCCCTCTAAAAAGGAGAAAACCGGCTGGCGCAGGAGCTCCTGGAGGCTCGAAGCAAAAAAGGCGGGGACTAGTCGGGAAAAAGGGTTACTTCAAGAAGGCGTCATTCGTCCCCACATAACTGGCGAACGGAGGAAAGGCTAAAGACAGAGACGAGGGCTCGTCAACAAAAAAACAACACGATTGGTAAAAGAAGATGAATGGGGCCACGAGGAAGGGGACAAGAAAAGGACTATGTTTTGGACGACGATCAGGCAGGTAAAAAGGAAAAAGCCGCATAGGAAAAGGAGCTAAAGGTCGGCGCGCCCTTCGCTTCTCGAAGGCGCCAGCCGGGAAAGGTCCGCCAGGGATGCTGGTTGGCGCAGGGGAATTGGGCAGTAAATCTAATCCTTCATCATACCACGACCACAAAACGCGATCCAGTGAGGCGTTTTTTGGAAGAAAAAGAGGGGAGCATATGACCATAACTTCCGGTACGAAGAACACAGGGGTCCGCCCGACAAAAGGCAGGCGCGAAACATAACGGTTCCAAGGAGTTCATGCTAGGAAAGGGGAAAGGCGTCGAAACGTAGAAAAAAATGGACCAAGTTTCGAGATCGGGCAGGCGTTGAGGACAGACAGGGGAGAGGGGGGGGACATACTTCCGCTCCTTCCAACAACCAGGAAGGGACTCGCTCCCAAAGGAAGGTAAAACTCGTTCTAACCGACGAGGGTCGAAAAAGGGTGAAAATGGTACTGTATACTGGGGTTCTGGAGCGACCAAAGATGGCCCCTTGGAGGGGCTGAGAGGCAAGGAAAAGAACATCTAAAGAATCAGCGTGAAAGGAATTGGTTAAGAATTTCTCCAGCCTTCGTGTAAAAGGAGGGGCCAGCCAGAATGCTTTGAAAAAAAAGAAAGGACTACAAGTAAAGAAAGAGGGGCACGAATAGCGAACCTGAACTTCAACATCAGAGCCTAGGAGCCCTCTATTTTGAAGACTCCTTTTCCCTAATCACACACGCGAGGGAGCGAACTTCTTCGGGGGGGGGGCGTTCTGAGAGAGGGGGAAAGGATAACCTCCCCCGTCTGCGTATGCACCTAAGCAGGCACGACGCTGGTTGCAGGTAAAGGAATCTCGGGAGTGGAAAGCGGAAATTGTTGCGTTTTCCTTGAGAATACAAAGAATCATAAAAAAGGGCTTAAGGATGAAATCATGAGGTGAAGGGCTCGCCAGTCGGCTGAGATTAGATGAGCAAGGGGAGGCCAGTTGCAGAAGAAAGGTGTGCTCTATCCGTCGAACAGGTGTCTCCTGGATACCCCGTAGGATGATTGACAGGGGAAAATAAATTTTTTCATGAACGTTAAAAAACTACAAAGCCTCACGCTCAAGAATCGTAAAGGGAAATGAAACAGATTCGGAAACGGGACAAAGGGAAACGCTCGAAGGAAGAAATAGACAGGGGACGACGGCACACCAGGCACCGTATTGAAGGTAGGACTTGACAGCAACCGGCCATAAAGTCCGAACGCGGCGGGGGAAGAAAAAAGGAGGGTATCTTCAATCAGGAAAATTCGGCAAGAGTGCATCAAGGATCTAAGAAAGAAGAAAAGGTCAGTTCACATCCGGTCGGGAAAGCTGTACAGATACGCCGATGAAGGTGGAAAGATGGACGAAGAAAAGCGGAAAAGAAGCCGCTCTGGGGTATCATCAAGAAATGAGGCTTGTAGGGCCCACCCTTTAGCGCTGACGGGAGGCAAAAAAAAGAGGCATCGAGATCCACCGATGGGGAGAAGACGGTCAAATAAATGTAGGGAAGAGGAGTCGGATCCTCCCGCTGCAACGGACGGCACACATCATATTTGAAGCTATCGCCAGTGGACGGAAGGAAGGAGATGGGGGGGGGCCCAAGAGGAATCGGAGAAGTCCGTTCTAATGCCAAAAGGGGGAAGAGCTAAGAAAAAGAAGTATTGCAATAATCCGTATTTTGTCGAACAATCGAGATTGATGTGGGTAAAAGTCATGATTGGATTGGCTGACGAGGCGCATAGATCGCTTCAAAGCAAACGACCGTGGCGTGTTGATCCGGAAAAGGTCGAAGGGAGGAAAAGGGAAAAAATCGATGCGCTGGATAATCAGGAACACCTCGGGAAGATTATCGAGATAGTCAAGGGAGAAACTGGGACTCGACAGACCCCACCAAAGTAGCAGGAATCCAGACGAGGAAAAAGGTGAGGGGAAGTCACGCTCTACTATCTCGGGGAATTCTCAGCAGAGCCAACAGGGAAGGGAAGAAGTCTTAGAACGGGGTTTCGAAGGCGATCACTATGAGAAGGCGTAGGAGAGATCTCTCAACAACAAAGAGGATTAAAGAGAAGAAAGAGAGAAACGAAGCAAAGCATCGTGATATCGCACAAATCATTGCAGAAAGAAGTATCAAAGGGGTTTTGGAGGGGTCAGGGAGAACAGCGAGTAATAGTTCTTGAGAATTCGGAACCATTGGAGGAGGGGAACGAGTCGTGGAGGGAAAAAAGTTTGGTAGAGGGGGGAAAGAGTGGGAGGACTAAGTTCTCAGCAGGATCCGAGCAATACTTCTAAGGTGGGCAGCTGTGCAGCTCGAAGGTTTCAAGCGCCCTCTAAGGCGCAAAGAGACACCTCCACGGTGCGATACAAGGGGCTGGGGGGGAGAGACCGGGGATTCGTGGCAAGCGGAAAAAAAAAAAAATCATCTTCCAACATCAGAAAGAGATGGGCGGTCGAACCATAAGGGGGGGTGAAGTAAAAAAGGGTGGGGGAAGAACTACGGTCTTTGCCTAGACGCGAGGAGAATCTAACGACGAAGCAAAAATTAGTGGACCAGAACGGGAGAAAAGAAAAGGGATGGAAGTCTGATGATGTTGCACGAAAGGTGCATCGGGGAATGAGAAAATCAGCGATACGCTGTGGAGAACCGTCATGACAGCTTAAGGATCCTGGAAAGAGACGGATAGTCAAGCTCTTTGCGATGCGGGGGAGCAGGGGAAAGTCCCGGAGAAGATGCTCCGAGCGTCCTTTGTCTCGGAGAAAATCAGGGGGAACATATTCAAAAAAAAATATAGTATCGTAACAAACGGGCGACCGGGCCTGTTAACAGCACGGAACGTGCTGAGGGGAAAGATCGGCGGGGAGGGAGATACCCCCGAGGGGGTGGCGAGGAAAAAGGAAGAATCCCGATTGCAGAGTAAAGTCCGCGTTCGAAGTACGTCGAACCTTCTGTGGACTGCAGTGGCGACTGCAGGGCGGACGGGGGGATGCAGGCAGGGAGCAGGCCTCGCTGGCCTTTATTAGTAAAAAAGCAGAGGAGGGGAGCTTTAGGATAAAAGAGAGCATTACATTCAGAGAAATGGGGGGAAGGAAAATCAAGACGTGTCAAGCACCTATTAGAAATTGAGAAGTCGACCGATGGGCCGGGGGAAAAGAGCTAACTAGGAAATGGGATGCGCAAGCCTCGAGGAAAAGAAAGCCTTCATACTTGTTAGGAGGTCAAACTAACAGGCAACGTCAACAAGTGGGCCCTCTATTACGTCTTCTGTTGAAAGCGCCAAGCGTCGGGACAGGGGGAAGGCATCCTGGGAGAGGGGAAAAGAAAAGGGCACCGCGCAAAGAACGAAGAAAAGGAACTCAACGACTGGAAGACGAGAGCAGGTGTTCTCGGAGGGGGACCCGTAGAGGAAACAACGAAAGTGGGAAAAACACATCTGTGTGAACTTGGGATAGTTGACACGGACTTGCACTCTCGGGTCAACCTTTCAGGGGGAGTAGCTTAAAGACGAAGAGTGGCAGGGCCGGACGGTATAAGTTTCCCACAACGTTTTTGGAAGATCGTAAAAGTTCAGTACGAGGAGAGTCTCGGGTCATATCCCCTGTTCTAAAAGGGTGGGAAGAGCCCTTGAAGGGGGTGAGATCAATGTGCAAGGAAACAAGGTCTATCCTACAAGAGGCCGCCAGGCGAGCATGAAGTTTCACCGAGCAACGTAGGAGGGGGGGGCGAGACTTATAAGGACGTTTGCCGAAGAAAGCCCGATGGGGAAACACACGATCGGCCTTTTGCAAGACAGGCAACGACAGGGAAGGGTAGAAATGAGGAAAAAAACGACTGTTCTACTCTGAAATTTCAAGAAGACGAAAAAGGAAGGGGGGGGGACGCAAGATTTTCTAGAGAGCTGTTTTCAGTGCTGTACACGGTGGTACTGAGGACCTCAGAGACTGGAAAAAGCCGATTGTCATCGTGGTCATGAAAAACGAAGACAGCAGGGAGGGTACTGTTAGAAAGGGAGGGCTGAGGGGGGGCACTGCTTACCGGATGGTTATCGGACAATCAAGCTAAGCGCACAAGAATACAAACGAAAAGGGAAATCAACACATTTCTTCGGCCGTCTCCGGCAAAAATGGCTATCAAAAGAGGAAGTGGGCTATTAGTCTAGGTAATGCCCATGAAGTCGGCGGAATACACAACCGTCGGACGCGAAGGGCCGACGGCCTCTCTTTCCAATAAAATTCTCGAGACAAAACAGGTAGGAAGAGAGATAGGAAGAGGGCCATCTCGCACTCGCGTCGCAGCGTTAGGAGAGGTTTGGCGCGAAAAGGGGAGGGAAGAACCGGGGATGGAAATCATAGGTCAATCCTCTTTCTCGCGCCCTGCGAAGTCGCTTCAAAACTGATCCCTGGGGCGGGAGAAGGGGAGGGAGGTTTGGCGTCGTGGATTGACTGTAGAAAACTAAAATCTACTGAAAGAGCCGGAAGACCACTCCTCCCTTACGCGAAAGGTGGTTGAGTTTAATTAAACTGACAAGGAAGGAAGGCTACAGAACTTGAGGAGGTGCTCCAAAAGACCAACCGTGACTACAAGAAAAAAGCGACTCTCAAAATCGAGGGGAAAGAGAGTTCGTCGAGGAAAGGTCGGAAAAAAGAGGGGAAGATGGGCAAATTCGAGATAGTTCCAGTGAGTTGATAACAGAACGACTTTGGTTGAAGGGACGGAAGCGCCGTAAAATCGAGGATGAACCATCCCAGCACTCGCGCCTAGAGGGAGACGCAGCGGAGGGTTCTTTTAAAGCTCGGAGGGACGTGAGGGGGCCCACCAAGAAAGCCCATTCATCGAGCGCCACCGATCGAAAAGGCTGAAAAAGAGACGCGGGGGAACTTACGGGGGGGGAAACATAGAGGGAAAAGTCCGTCTACAAACGGAGACAGCAGGGAAGGGTTTTATTTTCCGAGAAAGGCTAGAGGAAGACTGGATAAATCAGCAACCTCTTCAAAAAAACATGTTCCAAAAGAAGGAAGTAACGCTCAACTGGGAAAAGTTTGTCTACTCCGGGAAAAGGGGAGCTCACTATACAGGGGAAGGGAAAAGAGGAGGGGGGAGTAAGTGACTTCTTTCTCTGCCGGGAAAAAGTGATACACGGAGACCGTCCTCTAAATCAAAAGAGAAGCCTGCAGGATCTTTGAGCGTGGCCGCGCAAGTTCAGGGGCAGAAAAGTGGAACACTTGTTTACAACGGAGGAAAAAGGTGCATAATTAATGTAAGCGAGGGGCGTAGAAGGACCAGGGCTTCATTCGCGGCTCAGATGGCAAAGGCAGTGCGTGAGGACATGGAAAATCCATGGTCAAGCCAGGGAGCTGGACAACGTCGGGGGTTAACTTGAAAAAAGAGAGTTAATGTCTTGATCTAGGGTAAAGCAATAACGCGCAATCCCCTCGGTGCGAGCAAAGATGAGGAAAGGAACTGTCCAACCGACGCCGAAAGGAAGAAGACGAAAAGCACGGCGGAACGGATTGGAAGGAGAATTTCTCTACGAGGGAAGGGTCGCAGAAAGAAAGAAGATGAGGGGAAGAAGACGGAAAAAGATCGACGAAACGTGAGGCGACGCGCGAAGCGTCAAAGCAAGGGAAATGAGTGGCGTCTTAGAACTGGGGACAGGATACTCCGAGAAAAATATTGAAAGATGTGAGAGAAGAAGCGACACTCCAGAGGAATCTATTACTGACGACTTTGACTGAAAGAATTAAGCTCGAATTGAGAACTCTCGAAGGCAAAAACTATGCTGGCAGAAACGGCCGGTTTTGCTATAACTGGTCTCCAAGGAAGTACGGGCCTCTGGATCCTCGGGCTGCCAACGGGACACACATCACAGTAGAGAAATTCATCGCCTGGATGACTCAATGATTGGGTTCCGAAGAGCTAATAATTCCTTCTCCGTACTATGGCCACCCAGGAGGATACTACACCACGTACACGTGCACAACTAAGTAGTGCGACCCGAAATCAAGGACGATTGAGGGAAACAGGTATAGATCCTCCTCAATATCACATGAGCGCAAACAGCCCCTGAAGCTAATGTGGTTTGGACTCCAGTTGGAGCGTCTACTTCTATAAGAACACGTCGTATACTGCTGGGTAAGGAAAGTAAGTTAGAGAAAGTCGCTAAGAAAGATGATAGGGGGGGTAGGATTCGAGCCGATTGGTCCCCCATACACAATAAGAAAACCTCCCTAGGGAAGACAAACCAATGACTACTAAGGTTGACTTCACCTGCGCTTACATCTGTAAGGTCCTAAAAGGTCAGAAACGAAAACATGATTCCGGGGCGGCTAACGTAGGGGGGAGACGGCTTACACTAGGCACGAGGTAG